>Ga0114129_10004761_pt1 | contig 19177 bp, 18 predicted proteins | sample RhiMetdeltSRZDD1_FD_80071 | JGI IMG/M metagenome (GOLD analysis project Ga0114129, IMG submission 80071) | Populus rhizosphere microbial communities from Tennessee, USA - Rhizosphere MetaG P. deltoides SRZDD1 (version 2) (version 2) | ecosystem: Host-associated > Plants > Roots > Rhizosphere >...
CGGGCTCGATGAACGTCCCGCCCCACACGAACCCCCAGTGCTCGAACACCCGGACCAGCCTCGGGTCCTGGTGCGGGGTCTGCCCGAACAGGTTCCCCTGCTGGACATTGAGGTCCAACGCGATGCCCCATGAGTGGTGCGAGAGGCCGGCGTTCGGGATGCGGTTGATGTGCCGCGCCGAGAAGCATCCGGAGAACGAGTGGATCGTGCCCTGCAGGCCGCGTTCGATCAGCTCGTGCACGACGCCCCGGATCTGCGGGAACAGCGCCACGTTGCACGTGACCGAGCCAAGGAGCGGCACGCGCTGCGTGTCGATGTTCCGTCGAACCCACGCGGGATCGAGCGTCAGGTAGCCCGGCCGGCCCGGCGTGGGCCGGGCCGCGAACTCCCCGAACAGCAGCTTGATCCGGACCGGCGGCAGGACCGCGTCGCCCTGTCGGAAGTACGGCGTGTCGCCGGGCGCTCGCACCTTCGAGGGAGGGTCGGTGGGCAGGAGCGGGGCCAGGAGCCGCTCGACGCCCCGGCCCGACCGGGCGGACTCGGGCACCACGAGCGCGTACCGATCCTGCGTCACGCCGATTGAGCGCCCGACATCGCGCGAAACCATCAGCTCGCTCGCGCCCACCAGCTCGTCGGGCAGGATCGCCGCCACCTCGATGCGCACGTCTCCGAACCGCATCACGGCGCCCGGCCCGAGGCCCCGCAGCCGTGCGCTGCTCTCGCCCAGGATCCCTTGGCCTTCGGCCAGCGCCAGGGCGACCGAGCGATCCGCGGGCGGCAGGAACGGCGCGAACTCGCGCGGGTCCACGGCCGCGACCTCGAGCGGGATCGCGAAGCCGGGCCGCGGGTCGTCGATCACCTCGCCCTGGGCCGACCACGACCGGTCGAGCCAGGTGTTGTCGCTCGCGACCACGACCGACCGGTGGATGCCGTTGAGGTGCCGCACGTCCTTTCTGAACCCGTCGGGCATGCCCCCCGACGTCCAGACCAGGAACGCCTCGGGCGGCTGTGGCTCCGTGCGCGGCACCTCGTTCGATGGTGTCCGAACGCTCGGATCCGGCAGACTCGCCCATCCCTGGATCGCGAGCGTGATGGAAGCGCCCAGCGCGAACCCCATCAAGACCCCGGCCGCGAGGCCGGCGACACGACGCACCCTCATCCGGTCGCCCCGTCCGCGCCGATCGAGGCGCCGATCGCGACAAGCTCGGGGAGCTCGAGGCCCGGCGCGTCCAGCGAGTGATACACGCCCGAACGGATCCACTCGAGCTCGGAACGGTCGGGCGTGTACCGGCCGTGCGCGTCGCCCACGTCCACCGACGACTGCGCCGCGGAGGTCGCCGTCGGGAGCGCCTGTGCGGGCTCGAGATGCAGCCGGATTGTCCCGATGCCGGCGTCGGCGTCCAGGTCTCGGAAGTACAGGGTCACCCCGTTGCCGTACCCGGCGTCCACGAGCTCCACGCTGGCCAAGCCGAACCCGACTGGGAGCGTTCGCGGCAGCTCGATGAGGAAGGGGACCGCCGACCGCGCGGTCTGGAGCGAGACGCGTTCGATCGTCGCTCCGCCAACCTCGTGGATCCGCCACGCCTCGGGCATCGGCAGGCCATGGACCGGGAGGGCGGCCGCGGCGGCCAACAGCGCGGAACGCGGAAGGTTGGACTCGAGGTAGAGATCGGTGCCGGCCGCGTGGATCGAGACGCGCCGGCCATGCTCATCTGTCGACGGCTCGTAGTAGGCGACGCCGCCGCCCGTGAGCGGGACCTCCTCGGCCTGGACCCCGACGGGCCCGAACGGCGCCCTACCGGCCCACGTCCGCGTCTCACCCAGATTCACGAACGCCAGGCCGTCCGCGTACGCGATGAGCGTTTGAGCGGTGTCGTCGGTCGGCACCACGACGCGATACCGGTCGAGCCCGCCGACCGTGGGTGGCGCGACCGGCTCGAAACCGACGTCGCCGGCGACGTTCGAGAGCCCGACGCTCCGCGCGCCCTGATCCTGCGACATCGCCGAGGCCGGGATGCGGAAAACGCCGGTCCTCGGCGTCCGTGTGCTCACGTCCTCCGCCGAGACCATGAACACCGGCCGGAGCGAGGGCTCGTCGGGCAGACCGAATCGCAGGGCCCACGCGTCGCGTTCGGCCCCGGTGGCCGGGTAGACCGCCCACTTCAGCGGGAACCAGTTGCGTTCGTCGAGCCAGATCCGCACGCGGTCGTTCGGGAAGAACGGCCGCCAGTCCCCAAGCCCGATCGACAGGAATGGGAACAGCGCATGGGCGCGTTCGAACGGGACCTCCACCTGGACCGCCGGCCGGCCGAGCACGGTGCCGCGCCCGAGCACCGTCAGCCGGTCCGCGTCAGCGAGCGTCGAGATCGGCAGCACGAGGTCGGTCGGGATCGGCGCGTCGGTCGAGAAGGGCAGGCGGTTTCGAACGACGGACTCACGTTGCGGACACTCGGCGGTCGGACAGGGCGCGGGTCCTGACGCGTACCAGCGAGAGCCGTCGACGACGAGCCGGAGGTTGGTGGGCGTGGTTCGCGTGCGGTAGTCGGTGCGGTCCACGACGTCGAGGCGGAAGCGCTCGGGCGCGCGGAACCACACGCGCATCGTCAGGGCGCGTTCGGGGACCTCGGGGGACAGGTGGGTCTCGCTGATGCGGAACGTCGCCTGGTACGCGTCCAGATGCGCGGCCGCGGCCGAGATCCCCTCGGCGACCTGGGCGGACGCGAGCGCCGAGCCGGTCTCGGAGCGCTGCAACGGGCCGCCCACGACCAGGCTCCCGATCAGGACGCCGACCAGGAGCGCGGCGGCGACCGGCGCCAGCCGGGGCAGGAGCCGGCGGCGGGGGAGTCGGACCGGACGAACCACCCGAAGACCGGCCGGCTCGGCCTCGGTCCGCACGGCGGCCATGACCTCGTCGACGAGGTCGGGGACGGCGGGAGCGACCTCGAAGCGTACGGCCTCGCGCAGCCGGTACGCGCCGCGCTCGAACGCCCGGCACTCGGCGCACGCCTCGAGGTGGTGTTCCAGCGCGACGGTCTGCCGAGACGACAGGCGCTCACCGTCGATGCGCGCGGACAGGAGGCGTTCGGCCTGGTCGTGGTTCATCGCGCCTCCTCCTCGAGCGCGAGCGCGTCCATCATGGCCCGCCGGGCCCGGTGCATCCGGCTCTTGATCGTGCCGACCCGGACGCCGAGCACGTCGGCCGCCTCCTGGTACGAGAGCCCGAACACCTCGACGAGCAGGAACGGCTCTCGGTGTTCGGCCGAGACGGCGTCGAGCGCGGCGTGGAGCTCGACGCGCGCCTGCGCGTCGGTCGGCGAGCCGACGATCGGCGTGACACGCTCGACGTAGACGTTGCGGGCGCGGATCTGGTCCATCGCGCAGTTCCGGGCGATCCTGAAGAGCCAGCTGGAGAACTTCGAGTCGCCCCGAAAGGAGCCCAGGAAGCGAAAGGCACGCAGGAAGGCCTCCTGGGTGACGTCGTCGGCCAGGGCGCGGTCGCGCGTGAAGTGGTACGCGAAGCGCCATACGTCACCCTGGAACTGACGCACGAGGTCCTCGAACGCGTCGAGGTCGCCCTCGCGCGCCCGCGCGAGCGTTCGCGGGTCCGGATCGTTCACGCGTTCCCTTCCGGTCCGGCCGGCCACCAGCGTAGCCCCGGCCGCCACGCCCGGCTTTCGGGCACGAGCGTGCTCCGGGGCGCCTCCCCTCGGAAGCTCCCGGTCCGCCCCGATTGACCGTTCAGAGGGGGGTTGGGTTCCCTCGCACATCGACGTGGGCTGGGAGCGCCGACTGGTCGCTAGAGCGACAGGCGTCCCAGGCTGGTGGCTTCACCCTCGGGCTCAGTCACGCCCGCCCAGTAATAGGTCCCGGGTCGGATTCGGGTCTGACAGACACCCTTGGCGAGCGTGCCCGACCCCACTCGACCGCCCTTATGCAAGGAGTGAAGCCTCGGCATCTTTCCAACGCAGAGCCCGGAGGGCCGCTGTCGGGCAGCGAGTCCCAATAACCGACATACGCGTCGTCGTCCCATGCGACATAGACGGTTCCGGTCCCTACGGAGTCTTCGAGATCTTCCTCCTGCGACGATTCATCCACGAGCCGAGCCTACGTCGTGCGGGTTACGGACCTAGCTGGACAGGCGGGCGGAGGGGTGCTCGAGGCGTTCGGCCAGGCGTTCGGCGCGTTCGGCGGCCTCGTCTTCAAGGCCCGCGGTTACGGCACCGGTGATGGCCAGGAGATCGGCCTCCACGCGCCCGCCAAGGCGCCCAGAGCCCAGACGTAGCAGCCCGTCCAGGCGCGAGATCGCCCGCTCGAGGCGTGTCATCGGGTCGCGTTCGCGGCGCTGGCGCCACTGCGAGAGGTCGATGATCGATCCCACGACCGGATCGTAGACCCCGGGTACGACATTCCCGGGGAACCGACGGACCTTCGTTCGGGTCGGGTGCGTAGAGAGCCGTAGGAGGGAGGTTCGCCGTGCGTCGCTGCGCCTGGGTTGTCGCCCTGGGATCCCTGTTCGCTTTCGTGCCCGCCACGGCATCGAGCGCCGGTGGATGGGATTCCCTGCACTTCCCGCGGGACCGCTACCTGGTGGGCGAGGTGGCCGACACCACCCAGCTGTTCTACGCGGCCAGGTTGAAGGGGGCGGGCGATCTCGATGCGGGTCCCTTCTTCGCCTACCTGCTGCCACTGGGCGAGAAGAACTCGATGGGCCTCGGCATGATCGATCCGCCCAACGTCCCGCAGGGCGCGATCCGGCTCGGCGCGCTCGACGTCTCGGGTCCGTTCCACCGCCCGGGATACAAGGGTCCGTACGGTCGTGCGTCGTTGACCTTCACGGTGCCCGACGTTCCAACCGGCCGGTATTCGATCGGGTTCTGTGACGACCCCTGCAGGCACGGCTACGTCGGGTGGATGGCGTGGGCCTCGATCACGATCGTTCACACCGAGGAGGAGGGGCGTCTGCTCGCGAGGCTCGAGCGGCGCTCAACCCAGATCTGGCATCTGCGGGAAGGCCTTCGGCACGACGGCCGAGTTCAGGGCAAGCTCGAGGAGCGGATCGCTTCCCTGGGCACCGACCTCAGCGAACGCACGATGGCCCTTCGGGCCGCCGAAACGCGGCTGACGGCGGCTCGCTCGCAGCAGCCGAGCAGTCGACCCCTGATCGCGTGGTGGGAGGTAGCCCTGCTCGCGGGTGCACTCTTGACGGCCGCGGTCGTCGTTCGACACCGACGTCGGCCCCGGCTCGTCGTGCCCGACACGGTTCCGGACCGGCTCGTGGAGAAGGAGCGCGCCGGCATCTAGCGGTTCCTCAACCCGGCCGGCCGGCCCATAATGGCCTGCTTCGCTCCCCATAAGGAGGCCGATCGTGCCCGCCGCCCGTCTACTCCGCCTGTTGTTCGCCTTCGCGCTCCTCGGCGCGCTCGCCGCCTGCAACACCGGCGGATCCGAACCCGGCTTCAAGGACGTCCAGATCGCCGAGGGCGCCCCGATCATGATCGGCGTGAGCACGATGCTCGAGGGCGATCTTGCCACCACGGGCCGGGCCCTCGCCGACGCGGCCGAGCTCGCGGGTCAGGACGTCACGATCGCCGGCCATCCCGTCGAGTTCGTCGAGGCGAACGACGGGTGCACCGAGGACGGCGGCGCGTCGGCAGCACACGAGCTGGCCGGCCAGGACGTGGTCGCGGTGGTCGGGCCCTCGTGCTCGGACGCCGTGATCGGTGCGCAGCCGGTGTACGAGGACGCGGGTATCACCCACATCTCGCAGCTTTCGACCAACATAAAGACGACGCAGCCGGACGACCGCGCTCCCTTCCGAACGTTCCTTCGCACCTCGTTCAACGATGCGATCCAGGGCGAGGGGCAGGCCGACTTCGCCGAGCAGACCCTCGGCGCCAAGTCCGTGTTCATCGTCTACGAGGCTTTCCGCTACGGCGGCGCGGTCGACCCGTTCCGCAAGGCGTTCGACGGGAGCTTCATCGACGACGTCGGGTTCAACGACGAGTCCGAGTTCCCGGACCTCGTGGCCCGGATCGCCGATGCGAGCCCCGACCTCGTGTACTTCTCGGGCTTCTATCCGACCGGCATCCCGTTCATCCAGGCGCTCCGGGATGCCGGGTATTCGGGGCCGGTCCTTGCGGGCGATGCGATGTACGACCAGCAGACGATCGAGGGGCTCGGCACCGTGGCCGAACACGAGCTGTACATCACGCTGCCTTCGCCGCCGCTGCAGGGCTCGGCCTTCCAGCACTTCGACTCTAGCTATCAGACGATGTACGGGTCCGATCCTCGGGGAACACCGTTCGCCGCGGAGTCGTTCGATGCGGCTACCGTCATCATCAACGCGTTGCAGGCCGACGGCGTCGTGACCGAGAGCGACGGCGGCGGGATCCAGGTCGATCAGCAGGCGCTGAACGACGCGATCTACGACGGATCGTTCGAGGGAGCATCAGGGCCGGTCAGCTTCGACGACAAGGGCGACCGCGTGGCGCAGGGCCTGTCGCCGGTGACGGTGTTCGTCGTGCAGGACGGTGTGTTCGTACCGGTCACGACCGATCGATAGCCGGCCGCCGGTCGCGTAGGCTCACCCTGAAGCAGGGGAGGATCCGATGCTGGCGGTCCACTTCGACATCCGGACGCTCAGGGCGCGGCTCATTGGGATGCTGCTGGAGGGGACCGATCGCACTACCGCTGATCGGGAGCCTGCGCTGCACGACGAGGCCGTCGCCTGGCTATGCCCCGTACGTGATCGACGATCTCGCGCCCCTGGGTGACGTCTCTATCCGCCCGAGGGGAGTCGGGCGGGGATAGACCTGTTTCGAGTTCGTCCAGCATCCATGTCATGAGCGGGTGCGTGCAGGTCCACCGCACCGCCTGGGGCGCCCAGTTGAGGGTGGCAGCAATCTCCTCGATGTTCCTGCCCGAGGCGAGATGCCGCAGAACGAGTCGTTCATCCTTTGTGAGTGGCGTCGCCATGATCCACTCCTCTCGGCCGAATCGAGTATGACTCTGTGCATCATTCGTCTGCAACTGCGTTCGCCGAACTGCTGACCGACTGTGAGAAGGACCGGACGCTCAGGGCGGTACTAGTTTGGGATGCTGCGGGAGGCCGATTGAGCCCACGCCGCGGCCAAACCCCACCTAGCTCCGCCGCACCCGGCTTTCGGCCTCCAGCAGCATCCGGTGCACGAGGATGTAGTACGCCATCGTGCCCACGAGTGGGATGAATTGCACGATGACCCAGACGATTTTGTTCTGATCGGCCTCCCGCCAGACGGAGTCGCGATGGTATGCGGCGTCAAGAATGCCCCACACCATCGCCAGAAGGACCAGCGGCCAGCCGTAGTACAGCAGGACCATTGGGGGATAGAACCCAAGGGCGGGCGTGACGAGGACCGAGAGGAGGAGGAAGGCCGCCAAGATCCACAAGAGGATCCGAACCTCGCGACGCATGTGACGATCGTATACCGGCCGTCCAGAGCCGGGTCTGGGGCAACATGGGGAGCCCGCGCCGGACGGCGGTCACGCGATCGACTGCGAGGAAGGGCGGGGCTGAGGGCGATCGGGGGCTTATCCTCGAACGTCAAATCCGCCTGGGTGGCCGGATAGAACTCGGGCCACAGTTGGTGAAGGACAGCGTCTACCGCTCGTGCATGTTCACGCAGAAGTACCACAGATGCATCGTCATTGACGCCGCTGTCTTCTGTGACTTCGTTCGCCGTTGCGAATGCTTGTCGCCGAACTATTCGCAGCTCTTGTGGAGTAGGAACTCCGGCCCGGTGAAGTCGGGCCCGTTGACTCGCCGGATCCTCCACCCGCAATCCCCCGACAAGAACCCGCGAATCGGCCAGCCTGGTGATGTTCGCGATGCGCGCGTGCGCGTAGTGTTCGCGCACGCGGTTCGCCGCGACTCCCTCCGAAAAGGCATCCCCCTCGTTTCGATCAGCGCTTCCCCATGGACGTGGAGCGGAGATGGTCGAGGTCGCACGGGTCGTGATCGCCCTTGAGACACCGGACGTCGCGGAAGAGGTCATGCAGTTCCTCGACCGCACGGGCCGGGCCAGGGTCGTCGGCACGGCGCAGGACTCCTCGCAGTTGGCCGAGGCCGTCCGGCAACTCGAACCCGACACGGTCGTCGCGGGGCCGACGCTCGTTCCCGCCAGGGGAACGCTCAACGGCTGCGCACTCCTGGCGTTGGACACGTCGCAGTCGGTCGGGGCGCTTCGGCGGGCGATCCGAGCGGGGGCCAGCGGCTTCTACCTGTGGCCCGCGGAACGCGAAGAGCTCGCCAGCGCCGCGGCCCGTATCGCTCCGAGCGCCGACGAAGTCTCGACGACGCGCGCGCCGGTCGTGGCCGTCTACGCGCCGCGGGGCGGAGCCGGGGCGACGTTCGTCGCCACGCACCTCGCGGCGGCACTCGCAAGGCGAGGGAGCCGCACGGTCCTGATCGATCTCGACGTCCGATTCGCGGACGTATCCGCGGCGATCGGCGTTCCGGCCGACGCCGACGCCGACGTGCGGACGATCGCCGACCTCGTGCCCCTCGGTGACGAGCTCGGCCCGCAGCATGTCGAGGACATCCTGTGGGGGCACCCGGCCGGCTTCTCGGCGCTGCTGGCTCCCGCCGAGCCGGTTCCGACGCGCTCGGTGGCCCAGACCTACCGCAGCGCGATCTCCGCGGTTCGGCGATGTGCGGACGAGATCGTCCTCGATGTGCCCAGGGCATTCGACGAGGTGTCCGGCGCAGGGTTCGACAGCGCGGACCGCGTGCTCATCGTGCTCGGACTCGACGTCCTGTCGTTCCGAAACGCGAAGCGGGCGATCGAGGCGATCGGGATCGAGGACCGCTGCGACTTCGTGGTGAATCGCGCGGGCCGGTCCGAGATCGCGCCCCGCGACGTCGAGCGGGTCTTCGGGCGGCCGGCCCTCGCGGTGATCCCCGCGGATCGGGCGGTGTCGCCGGCGCGGGACCACGGCCGTCTCGTCCCCATGCGGGGCCGCGTCGGACGGTCGCTCGACCGGCTCGCGCGTCGGTTGGAGGAGGAGTCGTGAGCCGTCCGGACACACTGGTGGACGTCCGGCGGCGGCTGCACCAGCGGCTGATCGGACGGGTGGATGCGCGACAGCTCGACGCGATGCCGCGCGCCGAACGACGGGTGCGCGTTCGCGAGGAGGCGCTGTCGCTGATGCGGGAGCAGGGACACATGCTGCCGCAGAGCGCGCTCGCCGAGGTGGTGAACGCGGTTTCGGATGCTGTCGTCGGGATGGGGCCTATCGAGTTCCTGCTCAAGGACCCCGACGTCACCGAGGTCATGGTGAACGGTCCCGACGACGTGTACGTGGAGCGGAAGGGGCGGATCGAGAGGGTGGCGGACCGTCTGTTTGAGGGGGAGGAGGCGGTCCTTCACGTGATCGAACGCATCGTGGCCCCGCTGGGCCTTCGGGTCGACGCAACGTCGCCTTGGGTGGACGCGCGACTTCCGGACGGCTCGCGTGTGCACGCGATCGTCCCGCCTCTTTCGCTCTGCGGTCCCGTGCTGAACGTGCGGAAGTTCTCTTCGCTTCCGATCGGCCCCGGCGATCTCCTGCGGACCCAGACGCTCGGCGTTCGGATGCTGGAGTTCCTCGCCGCCTGCGTTCGCGCCCGGATGAACATCGTGATCTCGGGCGGGACGAGCTCGGGCAAGACCACGCTCCTGGGGGTGTTGTCCTCCTTCGTCTCGACGCACGAGCGGGTCATCACGATCGAGGACGCGGCCGAGCTGCGTCTGGCGCAGCCCCACGTGATCGGGCTCGAGGCCCGGCCGGCGACCGTGGAGGGGCGCGGAGAGGTCACCGTCCGCGACCTGGTTCGCAACGCGTTGCGCATGCGCCCGGACCGGATCGTGGTCGGCGAGGTCCGGGGCGGCGAGGCGCTCGACATGCTCCAGGCGATGAACACGGGCCACGACGGTTCGCTTTCCACGGCGCACGCGAACTCCGCACGACACGCGCTCTGGCGGCTGGAGACGATGGCGCTCATGTCGGACGTGGATCTTCCGATCGCTCACGTTCGCGCGCAGGTCGCCTCCGCCATCGACCTCGTGGTGCACACGGCGCGGCTCCGCGACGGACGCAGGGTCGTGTTCCAGATCGCCGGTGTGGACGATCTGGACGGCGCGGGCGAACCCGTCGTGATCGAGGTCTTCGGTTTCCGGCCCCGGATCGGCCGGCACGGTGCGTTCGTCTGCACCGGACTGTCGCCGCGGGTGGTCTCGATGCTCGCCGAGCGTGGCGAGGAGCTTGACGCACGGTGCCTCGAGGCCGGGGTCGACGGCCCGGAACCGGCGTGATCGCCCCGATCGTCGCGGCGGCGCTGGCGGTCATGGCGATCGTGCTCGTCGCTCGCGTCGCCACGAGCGTCCACGCGGCGGCAGTGCTCGTCGGGCTTGAACCGCAGATGCCGTCTCCTCGTGACCGGGTCCACCTTCGGACAGACCCGCTCATCGCGGCGGGCGCGGTCGCGGCGGGGATCGTCGCCTACCGATCCGCGGGCGCCGCTGGTGCGCTGGCGGCGGTGGCCGCCGTGGCGATCGCACCTCGGTGGGTGCGCGCGCGGCGGGCGCGCAGGCGCGAGCACCGGATGCAGGAGCACCTCGCCGACGCGGTCGCCCTCATCGCCACCTCGATGCGGTCCGGGGGGTCGCTGCTGCAGGCGCTCGAGCTGTCGGCCGATGAGGTGGATCCGTCGTTGGGCGGGTCGTTTCGCCGGCTCGTCGACCGGACCGAGCTCGGCGATCCGATGGACGAGGCGATCGATGCCTGGGCTGTGGAGGTCGGCGGTCCCGACGCCAGACTCGTCGCGGGTGTCCTGAAGCTGCACCGGCGCACCGGCGGCTCGCTCTCGACGACGCTGGAGGACCTCGCGGGCACGCTGCGGTCTCGTCGGAGCGCGGCGCGCGAGATCGAGTCACTGACGGCGCAGGCGAGACTCTCGGCGACGATCCTGGGCCTGCTCCCGATCGGTTTCTTCCTGTTCCTGTCGGTGGTCGCCCGCGACGATCTCGAGGCCGCGTACGAGACCCCGGCGGGCGTGGCCGCGATCGGGCTCGGGTTCGCCCTGCAGGGAGCGGCCTACCTGTGGATCCGCGGGCTGCTCCGGGTCGAGCCGTGACGGCCTCGACGGCGGGGATGCTGGCGGCGGTCGCGACGCTCGCCGTGTTCGGCTCGATCTGCCTTTGGCCGATCGCGGACCTGGTCGGCCCCCTTGCGGCGAAGCGCCCACGAACCGTTCCGCGGGCCAACGCGTTCGAGCGGATCGGCCGGTGGCCGCTGGTTCGGCGCCTCGGAGTGTCCGCGAAGGCATCGGCGCGCGTCGAGACATCCGGGGTTCGGTGGGGTCCGCGAGCCGTCGTCGGCGCCAAGGTGGTCGCGGTGGGGGCGACGCTGGCGGTGTTCGGCGCGGTCCTCGGCCCGGTGGCGCTGCCGCTCGCCGTCGTGGCGTGGGGCGTTCCGGACCTCGTGCTCGCCCGGATCGCCCGGCGGACGACGAGGGCGGCGGACCGGGAAGTCCCCGTCCTGCTCGATCTGCTGGCGGTGGCGACCTCGGCCGGCCTTCCGCCGCAGCTCGCGTTCCGTCGCGCCGTGGAGGGCGCGGAGGGCCCGCTCGCCGAGGCACTCCACAGGGTCGTCTATGCCACCGATCTCGGCGGGCGATGGCGAGACGAGCTGAGGACCGCGGGAGATCGCCTGGAGCTTCCCGACCTGCGCCGGCTGATCGGCGCGCTCGCGCGCACCGAGGCGCTCGGGTCGTCCCTGTCCGAGGAGATCTCGCGGCTTGCCGCCGACGTTCGCGAGGTGCGTCGGGCCGCGGCGGCCCAACGCGCCCGAACGGCTCCGGTCAAGATGTTGTTCCCGCTGGTGTTCCTCGTCCTCCCCGCGTTCCTCCTCCTCACGGTGGTTCCCGTCCTGCTCACCACCGTGCGTTCGATCGCATGAGAGGGGGTGAACCGGGATGCTGTTGTCTTGGTACGTGCGAGCCCGCCACGTCCGGGAGGGTCGCAGGCTGGCGGAAGAGGCCGGGCAGACCACGGCCGAGTACGCGCTGGTGATCCTGGCCGCGGCCGCAGTGGCCGTCGTGCTGATCGCGTGGGCGCGCGCCTCGGGCAAGCTGCCGGCGTTCTTCGACTCGATCATCGATCAGGTTGCCGGCAGTGCCGGCTGACCGAGCGCGTTCGCGTTCGAGCGAAGAAGGCCAAGGGGGATCGTCGACGGTCGAGTTCGCGCTGCTGCTGCCGATCCTGCTGCTTGTGTTGTTGGCGCTCGTGCAGGTCGGCGTGCTCGCGCGCGACTCGCTGCTGCTGACGCAGGCCTCGCGCGCCGGGGCGCGCGAGGCCGCCGTGCAGCCGTCGACCGACGCGGTCGAGCACGCGGTGCGCGACGCCGCGCCCGGGCTGGCCGCGGAGCGTCTCAGCGTGAACGTGGCCTGGAGCGGCGCTCGGGGTTCGCCGGTCACCGTCTCGGTCGCCTACGACGCTCCGGTCGCATCGTTGCTCGCCGGCTGGCTGCTGCCGGGATCGGTCGTGCTCTCGTCGAGCGCGACGATGCGACAGGAGTTCGCGTGATGGTGACGCACTCTGCGAGCCGAGAGGATGGCTCCGTATCCGTGCTCGTCGCGGGCGCAGTCGCCGCGCTCGTAGTGTTCTCGATGGGCGTGGCCGACATCGCGCGGGTGATGCTCGCCGCGTCGAGGGCGCAATCCTCTGCGGACGCCGCCGCGCTCGCCGCGGCGCAGGCGCTGGCGCTGGACGAACGAGAGCCACCGCCGCGGGAGCTTGCCGCCGACTACGCGACGATCAACGGGGCGGCGCTCGAGACTTGCGTGTGCGACCCGGGCTCCTTCGCGGCGACGGTGCAGGTGCGGATGCCGGTGGGCGGCCTGTTCCTGTTCGGTGACGATCGCGCCGTGCTCGCGAGTGCCCGGGCCGCCGTGGACCTCCCGCCCCCGACCTGAGGAACTCGTCCCAGGAGCCTCAAGTCGGGGGGCCGTTGTACGATGCTCAACCTATGGCGATGAGGCAACGGGTCCCGGGCCGCCGCGCGCGGCTGGCGACAGTGGACTACACGCTCGCGAAGCGGGCCCTGCTTGCCGAGGCCGGCTCGGGGCTGACGTCCTGGGCCGACCTGTGCGACGCCCATCCCGAACTCATGCGCGCGGCCAGGCACGTGGGCGAGCCCTCTCGCCGAGACTGTCCCGTCTGCAACGACGCCAAGCTCAAGCTCGTGACGTTCGTGTACGGCGACGGGCTCAAGCAGGACAACGGCCGCGTCTGGCCGCTCGACGTGGGCCTGTCGATGGCCGCCGATCGTCCCGGGTCCTGGTGCTACGTGGTCGAGGTGTGCACCGAGTGCCACTGGAACCACCTGCACGAGGCGTTCGTGGCCCGGGCCGGCTGAGCCCGCCGATCTCGGTCTCCACGGGAACTCCACGACGTTTGTGCTGGTCACGTGGAGGGAAACCGGACGCCCGTGACTACACTGGACGACGAATTGGCGGTCAAGACCGCGCCCGCACGGGCCTCCAAAGGTCGTAAGCACGCCCCCAGCAAGAAGCGGAAGGGCTTTCGCGCCTGGTTCCGCCGGTGGTGGTGGGTGTTCGTCGTCGTGCCGCTCGTCGGCGTCATAGGCCTGCTGCTGACGCTGTTCTACGTCTACTCACAGCTCGAGCTGCCGCAGACGCCTCCGCCGCTGCAGACCACTTACATCTACGATCGCGACGGCCACCAGATCGCCACGCTGCACGCGGCGGTCGACCGCACGATCATCCCGCTGAACCAGATGCCCGAGCAGCTCCGCAACGCGGTCATCTCGGTCGAGGACCAGGACTTCTACAACCACCCTGGCGTCGACGTGCTCGGCGTCGTTCGCGCAGCCTGGACCGACCTGGTCAAGCGGGAGATCGTCCAGGGAGGCTCCACGATCACCCAGCAGCTGGTCAAGAACGTCTACGCGGGGCAGTACGAGGAGGACCCGAAGACGGGGGAGCAGACCTACGTCGTGCCGCCCCGAACGCTCGGACAGAAGGTTCGAGAGAGCCTGCTGGCGATCAAGGTCGAGCGCGAGTTCAGTAAGGACCAGATCCTGGCTAAGTACCTGAACACGGTCTACTTCGGGCGCGGCGCCTACGGCGTGCAGGCCGCCGCTCAGACGTTCTTCCGAAAGGACGCCTCGGACCTGACCGTGAACGAGTCGGCGCTGCTCGCCGGAATGATCCAGAGCCCCTCCTACTACGACCCGGTCGAGGAGGAGCAGGCGGCGAGGGACCGGCGGAACTTCGTCCTGCAGCAGATGGCCAACGAGGGCTACCTGACGCAGGAGCGCGCGGACCAGTTGGGGGCCAAGGACATCAAGGTGGACCCGATCGAGGTCGGGCTGAACTTCCCGGCCAAGCTCGGCTACTTCCTCGACTACACGCGCCGGGAGCTGATCGCCAAGTACGGCGAGGGCCAGGTATTCGGCGGCGGGCTTCAGGTCACGACCACGCTGGACTCGGATATGCAACGCTTCGCGGAGGAGGCCGTCGCAAAACGGCTGCCGACGCCCGGCGACCCGGCGGCCGCGGTGGTGGCGATCGATCCCCGGGACGGAGCCGTCCTGGCGATGTACGGGGGGAAGAACTTCAACACCTCCAAGGTGAACCTGGCCACCGGCGACGGGGGTTCGGGGCGGCAGGCCGGATCGGCGTTCAAGCCGTTCACGCTCGCCGCCGCGATGGAGGCGGGCTATTCGCTGAACTCGCGCTGGCACGGCCCGGCCTCCATCACGATCCAGGACCCCGCCTGCTACACGAACGGACAGCCGTGGGAGCTTTCGAACGCGGCCGACGAGGAGAGCGGGGACTTCACGCTGCTTCAGGCGACCGCGTTCTCGGTCAACACGGTCTTCGCGCAGCTCGCGTCCGCGGTGACGCCTGAGGCGATCGTGGACGTCGCGCACCGTATGGGGATCCGTTCGCAACTCGAGCCCGTGTGCTCCATCACGCTCGGCACGCAGGCGGTCACGCCGCTCGAGATGGCGAACTCGTACGCCACGCTCGCGGCGCACGGGTGGCGGCACCGCGCCACGCCGCTCGGCACGGTCGACGCCGCGGACGGCAACGCGCTATACCGGATCGGCGGTCGCGGCAGGCAGGAGCTGAGCCGCAACGACGCCGATCTCGTCACGTACGCGCTCCAGGGCGTGATCAGCGGCGGGACCGGGACGGCGGCGAGCATCGGCAAGCCCGCGGCCGGAAAGACCGGTACCGCGCAGGAGTACCACGACGCATGGTTCTGTGGCTACGTGCCGCAGCTCGTGACCTGCGTCTGGGTCGGATACCCGAAGGGAGAGATCCCGCTCGAAAACGTCGAGGGCTACTCGGCCGTGTTCGGCGGGACGATCCCGGCCCTGATCTGGCACGACTTCATGCTGCAGGCCACCGCGAACATGCAGGTGAAGGACTTCCCGACCCCGTCGTTCGAGGGCCACACGCTCACCGCGCCCACGCCGCCGCCCGCATCGGCGCCCGCACCGGCGCCCTCGGTCACGCCCGAGCCGTCGCCGAGCCCCAAGCCGGAGCCCTCGCCCAGCCCGTCCCCGAGCCCGAGTCCCTCGCCCAGCCCGTCCCCGAGCCCTTCGCCCAGCCCCACGCCGCCGCCGACCACCTCCCCCCCGGCCGCCCTGCCCGAACGCATCGCGTTGCACGACGGGAGCTGAGGACCGCCGGGGTCGAGCTAGGGGGTCGCTTCGGTGACCGAGAACTCGCGCATGGCCGGCACCGCCCCCAGCGGCAACGAGGCCACGACCGTGGTCCCGCGCCCGGGCGTCGAGTGCACCATGAACGTGCCGTTGGCCAGCTCGACGCGTTCTTTCATCGTGGCCAGGCCGACGTGGCCGCTCTGGAGGAATTCGCGCACCCTGCCGGAGTCGAACCCGACTCCGTCGTCCACGATCTCGACTCGGAGCTGGCCGCCGGTGGTCTCGACTGCGACGTTGACCGCGCTCGCGCTCGAGTGCTTGGCCGAGTTCGCCAGGGCCCCCTGGACGACGCGGTAGGCGAGCGTCTCCAGGTCCGGCGGGATCTCGACCGTCGCGTTGCCCACGAAGTCGGTCCGAACTGCGTGCTCGCGACCGAACCGGTCCAGCGTCTCCCGAAGCGCCGGGATCAGGCCGCGCTCCTCCAGCAGCGGGGGGCGCAGGCCCGACATCAGCCGGCGGAGGTTGTCGGCCTCCTCCGAGAGCTCGGCACGGACCTTCGACAGCACGCCGAGGCCCTTGTCGACCTCGCCGGCCTTCAGCATCAGCAACGCGGCCTCCAGCGAAAGCGAGGCCGCCGAGACTCCCTGCACGGGTCCGTCGTGCAGGTCCCGGGCGATCTGGTAGCGATGAGCCTCCATCGCGGCGTTGGTCCGGCGCATGATGCGCGTGCGGTCCTCGTCGCGGTCCTGCAGGAACTTGAACAGCGACCGGATCGTCTGGTCGGCGACGCGGGCCGCGGTCACGTCCCGAACGAGCAGGAGGCGGCGCGGCGGGTCGCCCGGGACGTCGGAGGTCCGAGACTCCAGGTAGATCGAGTTGCCCTCGCGCTGGAGCGTCCCCTGGCCGGTCGCCGGCATCGAGGCGAATGCGTCATCGGCCTGGATCGATGCGGAGAGTTCCGTCCACGGCTGACCCTCGACCAGCGTTTGGGGGAGGTCGATCATGCGGCAGAACGCGCCGTTCGCGTGCACGATGACGTCACGCTGGTCGAGCTCGATGATCCCGTCGACCGCGGCCTCGAACACCGTGCGCAGCCGCTCCTCCGACTCGCGCAGGGTCTCGTTGGCGCGCTGCAGTCTGGCGAGCGCCTTGTCCGTCTCGCGCAGCGCAACCTCTTTCTGTTCGAGCGCGTCGTGCACGGCCCGCTGCGCCTGCGTGCCCCGAACCTGGTTGACCAGGATCCGCAGCGCGACTGCGGTCGCGAGGACGCCGATGAGCAGCGAGCCGCGGATGATGTCGTTCTCGTCGTGGATCTCGGTGATCGCGACCAGGCCGAGTGCGGCGCTCGTCGCCGCCACCGACAGCGTCGTGAGCACCGCTCTGCCGTAGCGGGCAGGGTCCTTGCGCTGTTCGACCTGGCGTCGCGGGATCACGCTGACGAGCGATGCGATGAACAGCGACCCGAACGCGATCGGCAGGTCGATCCTGGGCTGACCTACCTCGAAGGTGCCCTGGAGCCAGTCCTTGGAGAACCCCATGACTCCCGCGCACATGGCGCAGACCGCGAGGAACATCCCAAGGTGCGCGACGTTGGGCCGCGTGAGCGCGAGGGCGCCGAACGCGGCGACCCCGGACGCAACCAGGAGCGCGAACTCCACGGCGGACGCCGCCGAGGCGGGTTCGGACGCCGTGAGCTCGCGAAGGTACAGGAACAGCATCGTGCCGATCGCGGCGCTCAGCAGCGACACGTCCGCCGCGATCTCGCGCCGATCCTCGCGCTGCAGGTGCTCGCGGAACTCGATCGCGACGGTGACCAGGAACAGAGCGCCGGTCGCGAGGAAGGCGAGCTCGAAGATCCCCAACCGCGGAGGCTCGTGCCCCGATTCGCCGGTCAGCAGGAGCGTGATGCTCACCAGCGCCATACCCAGGATCCCGAGGCCGAGGGACGGCGCGCTGCGCCAGGCGTCTCCGCGTCGGACCCGCAACAGGATCACGATCGCCGACAGGAGGCAGGACCCCGCGACGACCGGGAACCGCATGGTGTCGACGCCGGCGGAGTCGCTCGTCGCCGCGTACGCGAAGGCCACCCCGCCGCCCGCCAGGAGAAGGACGAAGGGCGCGAACCACCAGGCTCCACGCAGCTGCGTCTGGGTCGACATCGTTCGAGGCGACCATGATGGCGCAGCGAGGCGCCGGGCTCCATCACCCGACCGGGGTCATGTGGAGTAGAGCGCCCTAGGCCGGACGGCGGGCAAGGGACTGGCCCGAGCGGGCTAGTCCGCGGGGCCTACTCGATGAGCCGGCGCCGGAGCGCCTCGGCCACCGCCGCCGTGCGGTCGGAGGCCCCGAGCTTCTCGAAGATGTGCTCGAGGTGGGTCTTGACGGTGTCGGGGGAGATGTACAGGCGCTCGGCGATGTCCCGGTTGGTGTGCCCGAACGCCAGCAGCTGCAGGACCTCGATCTCGCGCGCGGTCAGGGTCTCGGCCCGGCGATCGCGCTCCTTGGCCTGCGAGAGCTCCTCGGCGAGCGCCACCACCAGCTGGGGGTCGATCACCATGTTGCCGCCCGCTACCAGGCGGACCGTCTGGATCAGGTGCTCAGCGTCTCGGGCCTTGAGCACGTAGCCGCGGGCGCCGCTGCGGACGGCCTCGACGACGAACTGCCGGTCGTCGTAGGCGGTGAGCATGATTACTCCGGTCTTGGGATGGGTCTCTCGGATCTTGCGGGCGGCCTCCAGGCCGTCCATCTCGGGCATCCGGATGTCGACCAGCGCGATGTCGGGCTCCTCGCTGGTCACGAGGTCGACCAGCTCCTGACCGTTGGCGGCTTCGCCCACGACCTCGATTCCGTCCGCCATGTCCAGGTATCGGCGGAGCCCCTGCCGCACGAGCGAATGGTCGTCGGCGATCGCTACCCGAATCGTCACGCTGGGTCCCCCTCCGGACACGGGACGGTGCGCGCTCATCCTATATGGCGGCCACGACGAGGCAGACAGGCGCTCAGAAGATGTAGTACCAGTTGACCGTGAGCACGGCCAAGATCCCCAGTCCGGCCGCCTCGGCCGCGAGCACCGGGGTCCTGGGGATGCGCAGCCGCTCGAGCCCCAGCTCCAGACCCCAGAAGGCGGGGAACAGCGGCAGGACGAACCGGGGCATCGACATCAGGGGGCGGCCCGCGAACACGAACGTGAGCGGGATCAGCAGGCTGCACCAGAGGTAGACGGCGTACGAGGGCCGCAGGCGAACGGCCGCGTATACCGACGCCGCCAGCATCGGGACCACGATCAGCAAGTCGATCAGCCAGTAGCCGCCGTCGCCCTCGTTCAGGTGGCGAAACGCGTCGCCGGTCCCGTCCCAAAGCGTCACCCACGGCCAGGAGAACGTGCGTTGCCAGTTCGCCTGGCGGGTGAGGGGCGCGAGCCATTCGCCCGCCCGGATGCCCCAGTACGCGAGGTAGCCGAGCA
>Ga0114129_10004763_pt1 | contig 19174 bp, 20 predicted proteins | sample RhiMetdeltSRZDD1_FD_80071 | JGI IMG/M metagenome (GOLD analysis project Ga0114129, IMG submission 80071) | Populus rhizosphere microbial communities from Tennessee, USA - Rhizosphere MetaG P. deltoides SRZDD1 (version 2) (version 2) | ecosystem: Host-associated > Plants > Roots > Rhizosphere >...
CGCGGATGCGCGTCGTGGCAATTGGCGTCGCGCTCCTCGCCGCCGTCGTCGAGAGCTGGGCCGGCCCCATTCCGACGCCGTACTTCGATCCCGCCGGCGACGCGCGCGACCGCGACGCGTACGCGTTTCTCCGCGGCAGCCCGCCCGGCGGCGTTTTCGAGATGCCGAGCACGCTCGAGAACGCGGAGCGCGATCTGCGGTATCAGTACATGACGCTCGTGCACGGCCATCCGGTCGTGAACGGCCACAGCGGCTACTGGACGCCGCTCATCACGTTTCTGGACAGCGGCCATTCGCCGTTCAACGAGCTCGATCGGATCGCGCCGGCGATCGAGATGCTGCGGGCCGTCGGCGTTCGCTATCTCGTGCTGCATCCGGACGACTTCGAGCGCCACGAGGTCCTCGACGCCGTGACCGCGGCACTCGTCGGCGACGGTGCGCGCCCGCCGGCGGGTGTCGTCTCGGTGCGGCGCTTTCCGACGGCCATCGTCGCCATGCTTGCGCCGTACGAGGCATCGTCCGACGGGAACGTCGCGCCCGTGCGGCGCATCCCGACGTCCGCGATCCGCGCGCGCGCGTCGCATCAGCCCGACCGCCTGCCGCTGATGTTCGACGGCAATCGCGACAGCCGGTGGCTGACCGGCGACCGGCAGACCGGCGGCGAGTGGATCGAGCTGGAGCTCGATGGCTGGCACGACGTCGCGTCCGTCCGGCTCCAGCTCGGCGAGCGCAGCTTCGGCGACTATCCGCGCGAGCTGGAGATCGACGCGCTCGAGGAGAAGGCCGATCGGACGGTGTTCAAGGGATCAGTCCTGCCGCGATTCGGACCGGCGATCGTCGCCGACGGCCAGTACCCGTGGATTGAGATCCCGCTGCCGCCCAATCGCGTGCACGGAATCCGCCTGCGCCAGCTCGCGACGACGCACAGATTTTTCTGGTCGATCCACGAGCTGCAGCTCTACGAGCGCTGAGCGGCCGCGTCGACGAGCTGCTTGAGCGCCTGCGTCTGCTGCTGCAGCGCCGACAGCGCCGCCTCGAGCCCCGCCATGCGCATCTCGTAGCGTCGATCGCGCGCCAGCATCGCCTCGGAGCGCTTCATCAGCTCGTCCGCCACCGCGTTGATCGATCCGGACAGCCCGCGCAGCAGGCCGGCGACGTCGCGGTCGCGCGTGTCGACGTACGGCGTGATCTGCTGCAGGAACATCACGAGCAGGCTCTGGAACGCGACGAGCTCGATCAGCTGATCGCGCAGGACGACGAGCGTGGTCTCGATCGCCTCGCGCGTCTGCCGATCGACGACGAGGTTGCGGTTGACGTGATCGACGAGCGCGGAGTTGAACGCCTGCTGCTGCTCGAACAGCGGGCGGACGACGCGGAGGACGATCGACGCGACGCGCCCGCGCCAGCCGTGCCGCGCCGGGACGTCGATCTTCCACAGCGTGTTGAGCGGCGTCACCTGGTGATCGTCGGGCGGCGGGGGCGGATGCGGAAAATTCTCGGGGACGTGCTGGATGGCGCGGTCGAGACGCGTGAGCGCGTCGTTGTACTGGTGGTGGGCCGCGTCCCGCTCGGCTTTGAGCAGCTGCAGATCGTCGCGCTTGTCGCTACCGTCCAACGAGACCCTCGACCGGGCTGCTCGCGCTCGCGTACATCTTGCGAGGGATCCGGCCGGCCACATAGGCGAGGCGCCCCGCACGGACGGCGAGCCGCATCGCCTCGGCCATCGCGACCGGGTCCTGCGCGCCCGCAATCGCGGTGTTCATCAGCACGCCGTCGGCGCCCAGCTCCATCGCGAGCGAGGCGTCCGACGCCGTGCCGACCCCTGCATCGACGATGAGCGGCACGCGCGCGATCTCGCGGATGATCCGGATGTTGTTCGGGTTCTGAATGCCCAGCCCCGATCCGATCGGCGCGCCGAGCGGCATGATCGCCGCGGCCCCCGCGTCCTGGAGCTTGCGGCACGCAATCGGATCGTCGTTGGTGTACGGCAGGACGACGAAGCCCTCGCCGACCAGCACGCGCGTCGCCTCGAGCAGCGCCTCGTTGTCGGGAAAGAGCGTCCGCTCGTCGCCGATCACTTCGAGCTTGACCCAGTTCGAGAGGCCCGCCTCGCGTCCGAGCCGCGCGGTGCGGATCGCCTCGTCGGCCGTGTAGCAGCCGGCCGTGTTCGGCAGCAGGACGTACTTCGAGGTGTCGATGTAGTCGAGCAGCGATTCCTTCGTGCGATCGCTGATGTTGACGCGGCGCACGGCGACCGTCACCATCTGCGCGCCCGAGGCCTCGTGCGCCTTCACCATGATCGACGGCGACGCGTACTTGCCGGTGCCCACGATGAGCCGCGAGGTGAATGTCCGCTCGGCGATCGTCAGAAGGTCTCGTTCCATCGACGTGTGATCAATTCTAGCGCACAACTCCGCGGCACCAGCGATCGGCGATCCACGGCATCTCCACCGTGGGCCGCGCATTCGGCGCCGACGCGTCCGGCGGCTCCCACAGGCGGATGGGAATCGGGCTCGACGATTCGGCGATGGGCGGCCACCCGAGCGTGCCGGCCCGGGTCGAGCCGGCGAACTGGTGCCTGAAGATGGGCTCCTCCCATTCTTCGAGCAGGATGTAGGGACGCCATCCACGCTCGCGCAGCGCCGCGATCGCGCGATCCAGCCAGTCGCGCGGCAGCAGGTCGTAGCGCAGCGTCAGGCGGCCGCTGTAGTACCGGATGCTGCCGCTGTGCTGCATGCTGAGGATGACGGCGTTCGGCGGCGTCGCCTCGGCGATATACCGGCCGACCACGACGGCGCGGCGTTCGTCGCGCTGCGCGTTGAACACGGCGGCCGTCGTCGCGGCGACGTAGAACTGATGTCCCGCGAGGAGGATGCCTCCGCAGGAGACGACCACCGCGCGCACGATCGGCGGCAGGAACGCCGCGAGCCACGCCGCCGTGCCCGCGGTCAGCACGAGCAGCATCGGCAGCGCGGGCAGCAGGAAGCGCACGAACGCCCATCGGTCGAACGGCAGATAGAAGACGTACGACGCGAACACGCCGGCCGCAAACGCCGCCAGCCACGCGCGGCGGGACGCCGAGCCGACCCGCGCGAGGCCGACCACGGCGAGCGCGACGATCAGCGTGTGCGCTTCGATCAGCCACGATCCATAGCGCTCCGCGTTGACGATCGCATGGCGCCAGGCGAACGCCGGCGCGAGATTGCCATATCCCGACGTCAGCGGCGAGCCGTACAGCCGCGTGTTGACCGCCGCGACGAACACGACGCCTGGCGCCGCCGCCGCGGCGAACGCCATCCAGTGACCGCGGCGCGACATCAGAAACGCCGCCGGCACGAGACAGAGTGGCACGAGGTTCGGCCGGATCGCGATCGCGAGCGCCGCCGACGCGCCGGAGGCGATCGCCGATCGCCGCGAGGAGCCGAGCGCGAACACCCAGACGGCGGCCCAGCATGCCGCCGCCGGCACGTCGGTCCAGGGCAGGATCACCTGGGACAGAAAGATCGGGCTCGCGGCGAAAAGAATCGCCGCGCCGACGCCCGCCGCGCGCGACTCGGCGCGCGCGCCGAGCAGAAAACACAGCCAGACGGCGAGCGCGCCGAACACTGGCCCCACGTAATACGCGCCGCACTCGCCCGCCACGCGGATCGCCAGCGCTATCAGCACGGGCAGGCCGGGCGCGACCGTGGACACAATCGCATGTCCTTCACCAATCGGCCTGAACCCGAGCGGCGAGAACGACAGGTCGACGTCGGGCCAGGGCATCTGCGCCACGAACGGCTGCTCGACGCGAAGGCTGCCGTGCAGCCAGAGCGCGGCCTGACTGAGATAGCCGTACGAATCCGAGCCGGCGGCGGCGTACGTGCCGTAGCGAATGCCGAATGCGAACGCGAGCACGCTCGCGCCGGCTGCGATCCACGGAGCCGACGGGCGGAGCCGATCGAGCAGCCACTTCGTATCGGCATTCAGCTGGTGCCAGCCGTAGACGACGAAGTGCGCGCCGAGGACGAGCGATCCAGCGAGGAACGGCGGAAATGGATGTCGAGGGCCGAAGGCGAAAGGGGTGAGGACGCCTCTGTAGTTGGCTGTCGCCAGACCGAGCGCGGCCCAGTTGAGCGCCGCGAGGCCCACGGCCGGGAGCCACCGGCGCGGCATCGATCAGCCGCCGCCGACGAAGTTGACGATCTCGACCTGGTCGCCGTCGCGCACGAGCGTCTCGCCGAACGCGGCGCGCTTGAGCACCACGAGGTTGTGCTCGACGGCGACGCGGCGCGCGTCGATCTCGAGGCGGCTCAGGAGCTCGGTGACGGTCAGCGGGCCCGCGATCTCGAAGCGATCGCCGTTCAGCTCGATTTGCACGGCTCGGTTCATTCTAGTCCGCGCTGCGGTTATAAGATAAAGGGATGCCCGTGCCGATGCCCCCCGTCACGTCGCCGATCGATCGGCCCGCGCTCCTCGACCGCTACCGCCGCATCCGCGCTCGAACGCAGGCGCTGTTCGACCTGCTCGCGGACGAGGCGTATTACAGCCAGCCCATCTCGCTCCGCCACCCGATCGTGTTCTACGAGGGCCACCTGCCGGCGTTCAGCCTGAATACGCTCGTCAAGAAGGGCCTGGGCCGCCGCGGGATCGACGCGCAGCTCGAGTCGCTGTTCGCGCGCGGCATCGATCCGGCCGAGACGACCGATCGCGCGCGCACGGTGTGGCCGTCGCGCGCGGCGGTGCAGGAGTTCGCCGCCGAGGCCGATCGCCGCATCGTCGAGGCGCTCGCCAACGCCGAGATCGAGCAGCCGGGCCATCCGCTGCTCGATCGGGCGGAAGCCGTCTTCACGATTCTCGAGCACGAGGCGATGCATCAGGAGACGCTGCTCTACATGTGGCATCGCCTGCCGTTCGAGCAGAAGCGTCGTCCCGCGACGTACTCGCCGCGCGTGGAAGCGGCGCTGCCGCCGACCGAGTGGATAGATGTGCCGGGCGGCCGCGCGACGCTGGGCGTGGCGCGCGAGGCGATCGAGTTCGGCTGGGACAACGAATTCGGCCCCGCAGCCGAGGACGTGCCGGCGTTCGCGATCGAGCGCCACGACGTGACCAATGCGCGGTTCCTGGAGTTCGTCGAAGCCGGCAGCTATCGGGATCCCCGCTGGTGGCCGCCGTCCGACTTCGCGTGGATCGAGCGCGAGCGGATCGTGTGTCCGCTCTTCTGGGAACGGCACGGCGACCGCTGGTATTGGCGAGGGATGTTCGATCCGATCCCGCTGCCGCTCGCGTGGCCGGTTTACGTCAGCCAGGCCGAGGCATCGGCGTTCGCGAGCTGGAGCGGCGCGCGGCTGCCGACCGAGGCGGAATTCCAGCGGGCGGCGTACGGCGCGCCGGCCGGCGACGACCGGCGTCGCTACCCGTGGGGCAGCGACAAGCCGACACGCGCGCGCGGAGTGTTCGATTTCTCGAGCTGGGACCCTGAGCCGGCCGGAACGCATCCGGCAGGCGCGAGCGCGTGGGGCATCGAGGACCTCGTCGGCAACGGCTGGGAATGGACGAGCACGGCGTTCGCGCCGTTTCCCGGGTTCGTCGCGATGGCGTCGTATCCGGAGTACTCCGCCGACTTCTTCGACGGCGAACACGTCGTGATGAAAGGCGCGTCCCCGGCGACCGATGCGGCGCTGCTGCGGCCGACGTTCCGCAACTGGTTCCGCGCGCGCTATCCGTACGTGTACGCCACCTTCCGGTGCGTCCGCGGGTCTGGAGCCGCGCGCTGATGGCGGCCCGCGTCTCGTCGCGCCAGCCGGCGGATACGTCGCGCGAGCATTTCGCGAGCGACGTCCAGTACTACCTCGGGCTCCAGCCGCGGCAGCTGCCGTCGCGGTACTTCTACGACGCGCTCGGCTCGGCGCTGTTCGAAGCCGTCTGCGAGCTGCCCTGGTACCGCGTCAAGCGCGCGGAGCTCGGTCTGCTCGCGGCGCGGGGACGCGAGATCTTCGACGGCGTCGACCATCTGTCGACGATCGTCGAGCTCGGCGGCGGCAGCGGCGAGAAGCTGGTCGCGCTCGTCGAGGCGGGCCGCGCGCTGTCGACCCGCCTCGATCTCCACCTGATCGACGTCTCACGGTCGGCGCTCGCGATTTCCGCCCGCATGCTGAGCACGCTCGACCACGTGCATCTCGTCACGCACGAGGCGACGTACGAGACCGGGTTGGCCGAAGTCGCCCGCGAGCGGCGCGCCGGCGGCGCGACGCTGGTGCTGTTCCTGGGATCGAACATCGGCAACTTCGATCCGCCCGGAGCGGCCGCGATGCTCACCGGCATCCGGGGATCGCTCGTGCGCGGCGATGCCCTGCTCATCGGCGCCGACCTGGTGAAGTCCGAGCGCACGCTGCTGCTGGCGTACGACGACCCGCTCGGCGTGACGGCGGCCTTCAACCGGAACCTGCTCGTCCGCATCAACCGCGAGCTCGACGGCGACTTCGACATCGACGCGTTCCGGCATCGCGCCGTCTGGAACGGCGCCGCGTCGCGCGTCGAGATGCACCTGGTGAGCGCGCGCCGGCAGACGATTCGCGTCGGCGCGGCGCGGCTGGCGTTCGAGATGCGCGAAGGCGAAACGATCTGGACCGAGAGCTCGTACAAATACGAGCCGGCGGGCATTGTCGAGATGCTGGCGCGCGCGGGGTTCAGCCTCGTCGGGCAGTGGGTCGACGACGTCGATCGCTTCGCGCTGACGCTGGTGCAGGCAGCGTAGACGGCAGGCCTAGCGCGCTTCCTTGAGCACCAGGTTGAACGATCCGACGGGCAGATCGGCCTGAAATCGCAGCGGAAGACGGCGCGGCTCGTCGGAGACCCAGATCGCCATGTTGCGCCCGACCGGCTTGCCTTTGTCGTCGAACACCGTCGGCTTCACGCGCCAGGCGGGGAGCTCGCCGATCGGCGTCCGCACGCGCTCAGGGGCGGGCCCCACATCGACCAGCACCTTGTAGTTCGTCCCGTTGTCCGAGACCGGCATCGTCATCCGATCGCCGGCGCGCAGCGGGATCGCGCGCAGCACGTACAGCGCGGAAAGCGCGTCCTGCACGACCGGCGAGATCGGAAAATCCGCCGTGATCGTCTTGTCGGTCCGATACTCGAAGAACGCCTTCTGCGCCTTGCGATCGAACTGCGTGATCCTGAAGCGGCGCCGGCTGCCCTCTTCGCTGTAGATCGAGCCGCGCTGCGGCAGCAGCGTGTACGAATCGAGCAGCGTATCCATCTTGTAGTAGAGCGAGTACAGCTTGGCGACGAGCGGCGTCGGCCGTCCTTCGGCGACGATGTAGTAGGCCGTGGAGTTGAACGACGGCTTCTTTTCCCTGACCGTCGCCGTCGCCGTGCCCGCCGTCACGTAGGACGACCACGACACGTCGTAGGTGAGCGTCTCGCCGACGCGAAACGGCACCGCCCGCTCCGCTCGCGGCGCGGGCACCTTCACCGCAGGCGGCGGTCCGGACGGCGGCGCGCCGCGACGCTGGGCTGACAGCGACAGCGTGACCGCCGCCGCCAGCCCGATCGTCAATGCCGCCCGGTTCATGCGATCATTTTATTTCTTTTTCTCCACGCGCGTGGCGAGCACGGGCGCGGTCGACGAGGCGCGCGTGCCCTTCACTTCGACTTTGTCGCCGTTCGCGAGACCGGTGCACGACGTATCGCTGAACCGGGTGTTGCCGTCGGTGACCACCGGCGTCGACGCGACGGTAAACGACAGCTTCGGACACGTGCCGCTCTTGCCGGCGATCGCGCCCTGCAGCTCTACTTCCTTCTTCTCCTCCGCCTCATCGTCGCGCTCGACGCTCGTGGCCAGGACGCTGCCGTTCGCCTGCCGCGTGCCTTTCACCTCGACCTTGTCGCCGTTGGCGAGGCTGCCGCACGAGGCGTCCTTGAATTTCGTGTTCCCGTCCGTCGTGACCACAGTCGATGCAACGGTGAACGTCAGCGTCGGACACGCGCCGGTTTTGCCGCTGACGGTGCCCTTCACTTCGACCTGCGCACCCGGCGTGGGCGTTGGTGTCGGGGTCGGCGTCGCGGTGGGCGTTGGCGTCGGGGGATTCGGCCCAGGGCCTCCGGGGTTCTGCAGCTTCACCTCCGTCGCGACAAGCGTCGTTCCGTTTCGCGAGCCTTTGACGTGAACACGATCGCCGTTCCCAAGCTGCGAGAAATCGATCGGCGTGCCGCCGCGACGGATCGTCGCGGTGGTCGGTACCGACACGACGTTCGTGCCGATCTGGAGCGTTCGCGCCGCGAGATTCAGGTTCGTGATCAGTCCTTCGAGCTCGAACTTGTTGTCCGGTTTTTCCCGCTCGTCTTCTTCGACTTCCGCGCCGCCGCCGGTGATCACGACGACGATCCGGATGTCGTCGCGGTCGGCGACGTCCGCCAAGGTCACGCGGGCTCGGAAGGTCGAGCCGACGAACTCGAGTTGAACGTCTCCCGGCGGCACACCCGTCAGCCTGAAGCGGCCGCTGCCGTCGACCGCCGACGAGATCGATGTCCCGACGACGGTGACGGTCACGCTGACGGCCGCCGGTTGCACCGAGGCCAGGCCAGACACGCCATGCAAGGTGCCGGCGATTGCCGCGCCTCCGGCAGATGGGCCAGGCTGCGGCGCGGGAGCCGGCGTCGGTGAAACGGTTGACGACGAATGGTTGGATCCGCATGAGCTCGCGAGCGCGCCGGCCAGAAGTGTGATCGCCGACCACCCAAGAATGCGTTTTCGCATACCTTCTCCCTGGAAGCCGTGTGCGGTTCACGGCGCGATGTCTCTTCGCGCTGCACGACCACCGCATGGTTCAGTTCGATCGTCTGGGAGGGCAAGCGCGGTACCAGAGGCGGGGCTGTTTGACTCCCCCGAGAAATCCAGCGTACCTTCACTGGCCGTTGCCCCTGACGTTCGAGAACCGTAATCCGAGAGGTTGAATGCGTATCGCCGTTCCTAAGGAAACGGCCCTGGGGGAGCGCCGTGTCGCGCTCGTTCCGGAGTCGTGCAAAAAACTGATAAGCGCCGGATTTGAAATCGCCATCGAAGGGGGCGCCGGCGACGCCGCCGGATTCCGTCAGGCCGAGTACACGGATGTCGGCGCATCCAGCGAGACGGATCCGTCCAGGCTGTTGAGCTCGGCGGATCTCGTGCTCAAGGTCACGCCGCCCGCGATCGCCGGCGGCCGCGATGAAGTCTCGTGGATGCGGCCCGGCGCGATCTATCTGGGCTCGCTCATGCCGCTCCGGAATCTCGACGTCGTGCGGGCGCTCGCGGCGAGAAAGATCACCGCGTTCTCGACCGACGCGATCCCGCGCACGACGCGCGCGCAGTCGATGGACACGCTCTCCTCGATGGCCAACATCACCGGCTATAAAGGCGTGCTGCTCGCGTCAGTGGAGCTGAACCGGTACTTCCCGATGCTGATGACGGCCGCCGGCATGGTGCGTCCGGCGAAGGTGTTCGTGATCGGCGCCGGCGTCGCCGGACTGCAGGCGATTGCCACGGCGCGGCGGCTCGGCGCGAACGTCGTCGCGACCGACGTGCGGCCCGAGGTGAAGGAGCAGATCGAGAGCGTGGGCGCGAAGTACGTCGGCATCGAGCTCAAGGAGAGCGCGGCGGCCGGCGGCGGCTACGCCAAGGAACTGTCCGAGGAAGACCGCCAGCGCCAGAGTCAGCTGCTGGCGGAGGAGTGCGCGCAGTCGGACGTCGTCGTCACGACGGCGCTCATCGGCGGCGTCTTCGCGCCGCGCCTGATCTCCGCGGCGACCGTCAGGACGATGCGGCCCGGATCGGTGATCGTCGATCTCGGCGCCGACGGCGGCGGCAATTGCGAGCTGTCCCAGCCGGGCCGGACGGTCCAGGCGGACGGCGTGACGATTCTCGCGCCGGTCAATCTGCCGGCGAGCATGCCCTTCCACGCCAGCCTGCTGTTCTCGCGCAACCTGACCGCCTTCGTGCAGGCGTTCACGAAGGACAAGGCGTTCCAGCTCGACTTCGGCGACGACATCCAGCAGGGCGCGCTCATCACACACGATGGCGAGGTGACGCACGCCCGGACGCGGGACGCGCTGCAGAAGGCCGGGACGTAGCGCGCAACGGTTGATGACGCAGTGACAGCCGAGGCCGAGAGCGACGCTCGAGGCCGAGGGGGACACATGGACTTCTGGCCGACCCTGTACGTGTTCGTGCTGGCCTCGTTCATCGGGCTGGGCGTCATCCGCCGCGTGTCGCGGCTGCTGCACACGCCGCTGATGTCGCTGACCAACGCGATCTCCGCCATCGCCGTGGTCGGCGCGATCCTCGTCACCGGCGGCGACTACCCGCTGCGGATTCGGATTCTGGGCGCGATCGCGCTGTTCGCATCGATGACCAACATCGTCAGCGGATTCCTGATCACCGATCGCATGCTGAAGATGTTCAAGACTGACGACAAGCGGGGACGTTCGTGATGCCCGCCGTCGGCCAGCTCGGATATCTGGTCGCGTCGGCGCTGTTCATCTTCGCGCTGCACTGGATGAACACGCCGGCGACCGCCCGCAAGGGCGTGTACGCCGGCGTTGCCGCGACGACCCTCGCCATCGCGGTGACGTGGGCGTCGGCGTCGGTGATCCACCATCTGTGGATTGTCGGGGCGATCGCCGCCGGCTTCGTCGTCGGCGTGCCGCTGTCCCGCGTCCCGCTGACGGCAGTCCCGCAGCGGACGGCGCTGTCGCACGCGTTCGGCGGCGCGGCGGCGGGGCTCGTCGGCACGGCGGAGTACTACCTCCGCCTGACCGAAGCGCCGCACGAGCTGACGGCGTTCTCGATGATCGCGCTCATCACCGAGATCATCCTGGGCTTCCTGACCTTTACCGGCAGCCTGATGGCCGCGGGGAAGCTGCAGGAAATCAGATGGGTTCCGCAGCGCCCGGTGACCTACCCGCTGCAGAACGTGATGAATCTCGCGCTGCTGGCCGTCGCCGTGACGCTCGGGGCGGCGCTGACCCGGCATCCGACGGCATCGTGGGCGCCGATGCTCTTCCCCGTGATCATCGTGATCGCGCTGCTGTTCGGCGTCCTCCTGATCATTCCGATCGGCGGCGCCGACATGCCGACGGTGATTGCGATCCTGAATTCATACGCGGGCCTGTCGGCGGTCGCGATGGGCTTCGCGCTCGACAACAAGCTGCTCATCACCGCCGGCGCGCTGGACGGATCGAGCGGCCTGATCCTCGCGGTCATCATGTGCAACGCGATGAACCGGTCGTTCACCAACGTGCTGTTCGGCGCGTTCGGCCAGGTGAAGCCGGCGGTGGCCGCGAGCGAAGAGCGCGTCTACAAGTCCGAGACCATCGAGGGGGCCGCGCAGGTGCTGGAGCAGGCCAACTACGTGGTGATCGTTCCCGGCTACGGCATGGCGGTCGCGCAGGCGCAGCACAAGGTGCGCGAGCTCTACGATCAGCTGAAGAAGCGCGGCATCACGGTGAAGTTCGCCATCCACCCGGTCGCGGGACGGATGCCCGGGCACATGAACGTGCTGCTCGCCGAGGCGGACATTCCGTACACCGACCTCGTCGAGATGGACGAGATCAATCCGGACATGCCGCAGGTCGACGTCGCGCTCGTCGTCGGCGCCAACGACGTGGTGAACCCGGCGGCGCGGACCGACAAGAGCAGCCCGATCTACGGCATGCCGATCATCGACGCCGACAAGGCGCGCAGCGTCTTCGCGATCAAGCGGAGCAAGAACCCGGGCTTCGCCGGCATCGACAACGCGCTGTACTTCTCCGATCGGACGTGGATGCTGTTCGGGGACGCGAAGAACGTTCTCGGCGAGCTCGTCAAACAGCTCGCCGGCGGGTCCGGCATGCACTGACGCGCGGGTGACCACGCATCCGCGGCGAGCTCGTCACGCTGACGGCGACATGATCGGCTACCGGCAGGTGGACCGCCGGTATCCGTTTCTCTGGGAGGACGCGTCGCAGCCGGCCGGCCGCTGGCACGCCGCCGGCGAGGGTCCCGCGCCTTACTTCGCCGACACGCCATGGCGCCTGGGCCGAGTTCCTGCGGCACGAAGAGATCACCGATCCGGCCGACGTCGCCGGCATCCGGCGGCAGATGTGGGCCGTCGATCTCGGCGACGAAGCGCCCGTCCCGGTTGCGCTGCGGAACGATGTCCAGACCGGCGACGTCCAAACCTACATGCGCTGCCAGGAGGAGGCGGGCGGCATGCGCCGCCGCGGCGCGCGCCGCATCGCGGCGACGACCGCCGCGCTCGTGCCCGGCGGCGCGCGCGGACTTCGCGCGGCGAACGGCATCCATGCCGCGGAGCCGCGCGACGGACGGACCCTCGTGATCTTCGGATCGGCCGCGGAGCTGCGCGGCTGGATGGCGGCCGATCGCGCGCGGCCGCCCGTCGATCTGCTGGCGCGCGTGCATCATTACACGTCGGCGCGATGAGCGCGTGATCGACCGCCCATGTGGATCAAGACGCTCGCGCAAGCCAAGCGCATCGTGAAGATCGTGATCGGGTCGACGCTGCTGGTGCTCGGCGTGGCGATGATCGTCCTGCCCGGGCCGGGCATTCTGGCGATCGCGCTGGGGCTGGCGATGCTCAGCGCCGAGTTCGTCTGGGCGCGGCGGCTGCTCGATCGGTTGAAGAGAGGATTCGGGCGGTCGCCAGCCGATCGCTAGATGAGACTGGCTCGGGGCGCGCACCGCGCGCGTCACCTACGCGACGTGCCAGCCCTCGCCGCGCAGCGAGTTCATCAGCTGCACGGAGCGTTCGATCAGCTCGGTCGGCTCGTCGACTTCCTCGATCGATTCCGAGCCGTCGGGATGCGTGATGACCACCCGATAGCGTCCGTCGACGCGATCGCGGCTGATCTCGTAGCGGAGCTTCTCGCCGTTGCGGTCGAAAAACCAGATCATCGGACGCGACAGAATACAACGACGCGGGGCCGGCGCCGCAGTGAAAATCGTGCGACGTCGCTCGTGTTCGCTAGCTGGCGCTCGTGTCAGCCATTTGCAGCCGCGTAAACCGCCGCCCCCAGGAGCCCCGCCTCGGCGTTCAGGATGACCTTGACCGGCATCGCGGCGAGCATCGCCTCGAGCGGCGGCTTCGCGCGGAACGCGCGCATGAACGTCCCGTTGGCGAGCGCGGGCAGAATTTTTGGCGCGATGCCGCCGCCGACGAACACGCCGCCCGTCGACACGACCCGCAGCGCGAGATTACCGGCTTCGGCGCCGTAGGCCTCGATGAAAAGATCGAGCGTTTCCTCGCAGCTCGAACAGCGCCGCTCGAGCGCCGCCGCCGAGATGGCCGCCGGCGCGTCGGCACCGGTGAAGTCGACGTTCGCTGCGCATGCCGAGCCGTGCGCGACGCGCGCGATGTTCACCAGCCCCGGCCCCGACAGCACGCGCTCGTTCTCGACGCGGCCGTAGCGCACGGTCAGATCGCGGACGAGCATCATCTCGCGCTCGGTGCGCGCCGCGAAGTCGGCGTGGCCTCCTTCCGACGGCGAGGGCACGTAGCGCCCGTCGACGCTGTGCAGCATCGCCTCGCCCAGCCCGGTGCCCGCCGCGATCACAGCCACGTTGCCGCCCGGCACCGGCTCGCCGTCCTGCAGTACGTGCACCTCGCCGGGCTCGAGCACCGTCACGCCGTAGGCCATCGCCTGCAGATCGTTCAGCATCGCGATGCGGCGGAACGCGAAGCGCGCCGAGACCTGACGCCCGTCCACCTTCCACGGGACGTTGGTCAGCTCCGCCGCTTCGTCGATCACGGGACCGGCCACGCCGAAGCAGGCCGCGCGAATCGCCGAGGGCTTGACCGACTGCGCGTCGAGGAACTCTGCGATCATCGACGGCAAGTCGGCGTAGTCGAGCGTGCCGTACGCGCGCACCGCCAGCGGCTGCGGCCGCGGCGTGGTCGTGTCGAACAGCCCGAGCAGCGTCTTGGTTCCTCCGATGTCGCCGGCGAGCAGCATAAGTGAAAAGTGAAAAGTCGAAAGTCAAAAGTCGAAAGTCAAAAGTCTAAAGTTTTTGACCTTGCGCGATCGCACTTCCCTGTTGACAACCCACTCATTCTCCCTCATCTTTGACACGCTCAGCCCAGCGCTCTTTCGAGCGGAGGACATTGGCCTCATCCTCGCCTGGTCGGCCGGACTCGCACCCGCTCACCGGACAAGTTGTCGTCTTCACCGGTAAACTGAGCTCGCTCGGGCGGCGCGACGCGCGCGCGCTCGTCGCGCGTCTCGGCGGCACGACCGCCGACGAGATCAATGCCAGGACGACGACGCTCGTGATCGGCGCGGAGGGATTCGGCCAGGCGACCGACAAGAGCCACAAGCTCAGGCGCGCCGAGGAGCTGAACGCGCAGGGCGAGAGCCGCATTCGCGTGATCGCTGAGGAGGAGTTCTGCCGACTGGCCGGCGTCCCGACGCCGGAAGCGCTGAAGCGGCAGTATCACGCGATGCGCGATCTGCTGGCGCGGTACCGCGCGCTGCGCGAGGATCACCTCCGCTATCTGGTCAAGTGCGGCGTGATCCGCCCGGTGCTGCGCACCAACGCCGACACGTTCTTCGCGTTTCCCGATCTCGCGGCGATCAAGCAGGCGAATGACGGCCTGACCGACCGCGTCTCGTTTCGGCGCGTCGTCCGCGCGCTGCTCGCGTCGCGGCAGGGTCAGCTCGCGTTCGATTTCCGCCTGGACGCCGAGCCCGCGAAGATCCTGACGCTCAGACGTCCGCCGCCGCGAATCGCGACGGCGGTCTCGCCGCTCGGCCCCGACGCTCCGCCCGTCACCGTGCGCGATACGGCGCTCGCCGAAGAGTACTTTCGCGCTGCATCGGCGCTCGACGATGGCGACGAGGCGAACCGCGAGGGCGCGGCGGCCGCGTATCGGAAGGCGCTCGAGCTCGATCCGTTTCTGGTCGCGGCCCTCATCAACCTCGCGAACATCCACTACAGCCGCGACGAGCTCGCCGAGGCGCAGGCGCTGTACGAGCGCGCCATCGGCCTCGAGTCCGACTTCTTCGAGGCGCACTTCAATCTCGGGAACATCTATCACGACCTCGGGCGCTTCGGGGAGGCGGGGGGCTGCTACCGCGAGGCGCTGCGCCTCAACCCGTTCTTCGCCGACGCGCACTTCTACCTCGCCGTCACGTTCGAAAAGCTCGGGCTGTCGCTGGACGCGCGGCCCCACTGGAAGGCCTACCAAAAGCTCGCGCCGCGCGGCGAGTGGGTCGAGCTGGCGAAGGAATTCTCCGACTGAGCGAGCCGGCCGGACACGTGGACCAACTGGCTGAGGTCGGGATGGTCGCCCACCGCGCTGCTCGTGGCCCGAGCAGGTACGGCGGTCGTGATGCTTGCGGTGGCGGCGCGCTGCGACTAGTAGCGGTAATCGTCCGGGCTGCGCTTCTTCGGCGTGCGGCGCAGCTTGTAGAACGAGCAATCCGGGCACCACGCCTGGGGATCGAAGCCCGTGGTGCCGGCGATCGGCAGCACGTCGCGATGGCCGCAGCATTCCGGCCCGTCTTCCGGCGGACGGCGCCAGCGGCACGACTTGAATTTCGCCACAGCCGGAGACAGCCCGGCATCCACCGGCTCGGCTTCCTGCGGCAGGCGGGCGGACGTGAACGGTTCAGACATGCCGATCCCATTCTAGATGAACGCCGAGGGACTTTTCTAGAAGGGCCACGTCGTGCCGCTCGGCCGGCTCGACGAGCGTGAGCGCGTGGCCCGTCTCGTCCGCGCGGCCGGTCCGGCCGACGCGGTGGACGTAGGTGTCGTGCGACTCGGGCACCTCGTAATTGATCACCGTGTGAATGCCGTCGATGTCGAGGCCGCGCGCGGCGATGTCGGTGGCGACCATGACCTTGTAGCGGCCGTTCCGGAATCCTTCCACGGCTGCGCGCCGCTGCTCCTGCGTGCGATCGGCGTGCAGCGCGATGCAGCGGATGCCGGCGTCCGCGAGCCGCCGCGCGAGGCGCTCGGCGCCGATCTTCGTGCGCGTGAAGACGAGCACCGGCCCCTCCGGCCGGCGCAGGTGCGAAATCAGCCAGTCGACCTTGCCGGAGCCGGGCACGATCGCCGCCCGATGCGCGATGGAGCGCGCCGGCGCGCTGCGCTGCCCGACCTGCACGTACTTGGCGGCGCGCGTGATCTCGATCGCCTGCCGCACGACCTCGTCGGGCATCGTCGCCGAGAAGAGCAGGGTCTGGCGTGCCGCGGGCATCGCGGCGATGATGCGCCGGACGTCCGGCCAGAACCCCATGTCCATCATGCGATCGGCTTCGTCGAGGACGAGCAGCTCGATGCCGCTCAGGTCCGCGTTCTGCTGCCGCATGTGATCCATCAGCCGGCCTGGCGTGGCGACGATGATGTCGACGCCGGCCTTGAGCGCGCGCTCCTGCACGCCCATCTCGACGCCGCCGTAGACGGCCGCGCTCGTGACGGTCGTGTGATACGAGAGGCCGTGGATCTCGTCCTCGATCTGGACCGCGAGCTCGCGCGTCGGCGCGAGGATGAGGACGCGCGATTTTTCCGCTGCCTCACTGCGGGGCGAGCCTGTCAGCCGCTGGAGGATCGGCACCGCGAACGCGACGGTCTTGCCGCTGCCCGTCTCGGCAGTCGCGATGAGATCCTCGCCGGCGAGCGCCAGCGGAATGACGGCGGACTGAATCGGCCGCGTCTCGCTGAACCCCAGATCGCGCGTGCCTTCGAGCAGGCGCGGATCGAGCGCGAGCGCAGCGAAGGCGACGGGTGCGGTGTCGCAGGACACCGGTTCGAGCGCCGGCGTGGCGTGGGCGTGTGATCGCGCCGCGTGGGCGCGTGCGGGCCGATGCGGGTGGCCGCGGCGCGGCCGGCGGGATCGACCGTGTGCGTGTCGATGATCGGTTGTGTTGGAATTCAAACTGTCTTTGGGCTAGCGTGCACGGAAGGTGATGATGCCGCGGACCGGATCGTACGGCGAGACGCCGACCGTGACGCGATCTCCGGGGACCACCTTGATGCGGAAGCGGCGCATGCGGCCGCTGAGCTGCGCCAGCACCTCATGGCCGGCGTCGCACTGCACGCGGTAGAGCCCGCCGCTGTGCACCGCGACCACGGTGCCTTGCATATCAATCAGATCGTCCTTGCTCAATCTGCTAGCAACCCTGTCCTTTCATCCAAACATTGTGCCACATCGGCCGCTCGCAGACAAACGCGCCCACGATGGTGCGCCTACAGCCGCCGCACGGCCTCCTCGACCTGGCGCGCAAGCGCCTCGTAGTCCTCGCCTTCGAGACGCATGGGCGCGCCGAAGGCGACCCGCACGCGTCCTGGACGCGCCATCCGCCACGAGGGATGCAACACCTTGTCGAGGCCCTCGATCCGCACCGGTACGACGGGGACCTCGAGCCGCGATCCGATCATGCCGATCCCCGGCCGGAACGGCGCGATCTCGCCGGTCTCCGATCGCCGGCCCTCCGGAAAAATCAGCACCGAGAACCCGTCGCCCAGCACGTCGCCGATGTAGCGCAGCGTCTGGCGCGCGCCCGCCTCGCGCTGCGGCAGCGGGAACGCGTTGAAGAAGAGCGCCGCCAGGTAGTAGTTCAGGCTGTTGGTGAACCACTCGCGGCGGCCGTGCTCGCGCGGGAAGAAATGCGCCTTGAAGAACTCCTTCGCCATCGCGGGGGCGACGCGGTAACGCAGCCGCGGCGGCAGCGCCGCCATCACCACCGGCGTGTCCATGTGACTCTGATGGTTGGCGGCGAAGATCACCGGTCCGCGGACGGCGTCGAGATGCTCGGGCCCCGTGACGCGGATCCACGCGAACGCGCGCGCGATCGGCAGGATCCAGGTCGGCAGGCTGACGCGCCGGATCGCGCGCGCGAGCGCGGAGCGGTTCCAGGCCGGAAAGTCGACGGGCTCGACCGGCGACGCGTCGCTCGTCTGCGCGCGCGCGACCACCGCCCGCAGCTCACCGACGTCCTTCGCGTCGGCGAACGCGCCCTCGTCGATGTGCGTCTGAAACGTGTCCTCGAGCGCCACCATCAGCTCGACGCGCTCGAGCGAGCTCAGTCCCAGCTCCCCGATCGTCGTCGCGGCGGCGACGTCGCTGCGGCCGGCATATTTCGCGATGAGCGCGGCCAGCCGGTCGCCGGCGCTGGCGTCCGGCACGCGAGACGCGGCGCCGGTCCGCACCCAGTCGCGAATGGCGGCGCGTTTGAGCTTGCGCGTGCCCTCGGTGCGCGGCAGCTCGGCGGCGGGCCAGACGATCGCGCGCCTGATCTTCTGATGCTCCTCGAGCTGCGCGTTGGCCTGCCGAACGATCTGGTCGGGATCGACGCCCGCATCGACGACCAGCACTGCGTGAACGCGCTCGGTCGCGCTCCCGGCCCCGACCGCCGCGCCGACGACGGCCGACTCCCTGACGCCGGGCACGTGGTTCAGGACGCGCTCGACGTCCTCGGGGAACACGTTCAACCCTTCGGGCGTCACGATCATTTCCTTCTTGCGGCCGCGGATGAACACCTCGCCGCTGGCCGCGATCTCGCCGATGTCGCCGGTGTGGAACCAGCCGTCCTCGAACGCGCGCGCGGTCTCGTCGGCCGCGCGGTAGTAGCCCTGCGTGACGTTCTCGCCGCGCACGAGGATCTCGCCGTCGGGCGCGATCTTCACCTCGACGCCGCCGATCGGCTTGCCGACCGATCCCTTCGCCGTGGCGAACGGATGGTTCAGCGTGACGATCGGCGCCGTTTCCGTCAGACCGTAGCCTTGCACCACCAGGAACGCCAGCTCGCTCCAGAACCATTCGAGCTCCGGCTCGAGCGGCGCGGCGCCGACGACGAAACACCAGAACTTGTAGCCGAACAGGCGATGGAGACGTCGATAGCGCCACCAGCGCCGCCACCAGGGCGGCGATTGGCGCTCGGCTGAAAGCCTCGCGCTACATCATCGTCGCCCGGCTGAGCGCCTCGCGTGACGTCGAGGCGCAGGACGTGCTCACGGAGAACGTCGAGAATCTTCGGCACCGAGACGAGCACCGACACGCGGCGCTTCCTGATCTGCGACACGATGTCGACGGGGTTGTAGCCGCGCATGAAGACGACGGTTCCTGACAACATCGGCGGGATGAACGTCGCCATCGCCTGACCGAACATGTGGCTGAGCGGCAGCAGGTTGAGGAAGCGGATTGGCGAGAACGGC
>Ga0114129_10004764_pt1 | contig 19173 bp, 14 predicted proteins | sample RhiMetdeltSRZDD1_FD_80071 | JGI IMG/M metagenome (GOLD analysis project Ga0114129, IMG submission 80071) | Populus rhizosphere microbial communities from Tennessee, USA - Rhizosphere MetaG P. deltoides SRZDD1 (version 2) (version 2) | ecosystem: Host-associated > Plants > Roots > Rhizosphere >...
CCTGCTTGGGTCGTTGCTTCTCGCCTCCCTCCTCCCGCTTCCGCTCCACGCACAAACGACGGGCTCGATTCGCGGCGTCGTCGAAACCGGCCAGACGGCCATGCCCGGCGTGGCGATCGAGGCGAAGAGCCCGAACCTGCAGGGCTCGCGCACGGCGGTCACCGACGGGGAGGGCCGCTTCACGCTGCCGAACCTTCCGCCCGGAACCTACACGATCACCGCGACGCTCCAGGGCTTCGCGCCGCGCAAGGAAACCGTCGTGCTCGCGCTCAATCAGCCGGCCTTCATCAAGGTCGAGCTCCTCGCGGCGCAGGCCGCGGAGGTCACGGTCACGGCCGAGGCGGCGCAGGTCGAGACGGAGTCCACGACCAACGGGCGCAACATGGACGCCAAGGTCTTCCAGGCGCTTCCCACCGGCCGGAATTACGCGACGATCGCGCAGCTCGCCTCGGGCGTGAACACCGACGAGTCCGACAGCCGCAACACCTCGATCACCGTGTACGGCTCGACCGGGCTCGAGAACACCTTCCTCGTCGACGGGGCCAACACGACCGGCGCCGAGATCGGCAACCAGGGCAAGACCCTCAACTTCGAATTCATCCAGGAAGTCGAGTTCAAGTCGGGAGGCTACGAGGCCGAGTACGGAGGCGCCCAGGGCGGCATCCTGAACGTCGTCACCAAGTCCGGCGGCAACGACTTCCACGGAGACGCCTTCGGCTACATCAATCGCAACGCCCTCCAGGCCAACAATAAGCACCTCGACGAGCTAACTTCTGCCGGCATTCCGACGGGCTTCTCCAAGTCCGACTACGGGGCCGACATCGGCGGCTACGTCTTCAAGGACAAGCTCTGGTTCTTCGGCGCCTATGACCACGTCAAGAACACGCAGGACACGCAGATCACGCAGGGTCCACCCGAGGTCATCGGAACGAACACGACTCTCGACACGTCCAGTAACCTCTTTTCGGGCAAGCTGACGTGGAGAATCAACGACTCGAACACTCTGATCGGCAACGTGTTCGGCGATCCGACCGACGATGTCGGCGCCGTCGGGCCCGTCATCGGTCCCCCGACGACCTACAACGGCACGGTGACCGTGGGTGGGACCGACTTCGGATTCCGCTACGAGGGGATCCTGAACCCGAAGCTTCTCCTGACGGGGCAGTTCGCTTACCACCGGGAGAACGTGGCGACGCTCCCGGGGCCCGGCGGGGACCAGATCGCCTACCTCGACAACACAGGCGAGTTCAGCACCGCCTCGGGAGGTTTCCAGGGCAGCGACGGCACCGGGCAATTCGACGACAAGACGTTCACGCGCTATGACTACCGCATCAACGCCAACTACTTCGTCGGGAACCACGACGTGAAGGCCGGATTCATGTTCGAGCGCGTGGACGCCAACGTCTTCCGCGACTACAGCGGCCGCCAGTTCGTGACGATCCTGCCTCCGTACGAAACCGACCCTCAGCAGCGGCTGGTCTACTTCCACAGCTTCTTCGCCAGCCCGGACGCGACGATCGACAACGCCGTCACGGCGCCGGTGATCGCGACGCCGAACAACGACAACTTCGCCGTCTTCGTCCAGGATCGATGGAGCATCCTGAGCAATCTGACGGTCAACGCGGGCGTGCGGTGGGAGAAGCAGAAGATCCGGGGCCTCGACGACATCGTCTACATCGACGTGAACCACTTCTCGCCCCGCGTCGGCGTGACCTGGGACCCCTGGAACGACGGGCTCACGAAGGTCGCGGCCTCGTACAGCCATTTCGTTCCGATCATTCCGCTCGACATGAACATCCGGTCTTTGAACGGCGAGCGCGACGGCGCGACGTACAACTTCGACCCGGTCAACCTCAACTGCGATCCGGAGGCGGAGTCGGAGGACAACAGCTGCGTGATCCGCGGAGCGGCCGTGGACGCGGTCGATCCGAACATCCGGTCGCCGTACGCCGACGAGATCGTGGTCGGCGTGGAGCGGCAGATCGGAGCGAACTGGTCCGTGGGCGTCCGCGGGATCTACCGGAGCCTGCGGCGCATCATCGAGGACACGTGCGTGCCGTCGGATACGTGCGACAACTACGCCTTCTTCAACCCCGGCTTCTCGACCGAGGCCTGTCTTACCGGCGACGGCTGCGAGCCCGTGTACCCGTTCGCGCCCGCGCGTCGGTTCTTCCGCGGGATCGAGGTGACGGGACAGAAGCGACTGTCGGACCACTGGATGCTCTACGCGAGCTACCTGTACGGGACGCTCAAGGGCAATTACGACGGCGCCTTCCGCGCGATCGGCGGCTTTTTCGCCAAGGATCCCAACATCACGGACGACTTCGACTACCCGGAGTTCCAGGTCAACGCGTACGGCAACCTCACGCTCGACCGCCGGCACCAGGCCAAGCTCCAGGCCGGTTATGTCTTCCCGTTCGGCCTGACTTTCTCAGCCTCCGGCTACTACGAGACGGGAACGCCGCTGTCGCGCATCGGCTGGTGGAACAACTACGCCGGGCCCGAGCTGTTCATCACGACGCGCGGAACCGAGGGCCGCACACCCGACACGTACGAAGTCGACCTGCACGCGGACTACGCGCTGGTCATCCACCCGGTCACGATCCACATCCTGGCGGACCTCTTCAATACGCTCAACCGACAACAGATCACGTCCGTCGACCAGGTGTACTCGCTCGACCAGGCCGACAACGACAGTCCGTTCCCCACCAATGAGCATTACAAGCAGCCCAATACGTGGCAGCAGCCACGGACATTGCGGCTCGGGCTGCGCGTCAGCTTCTAGAAGTGCGGTTCGTCGGCGTTTCTTGAGCCGTCATCCCGAGCGGAGCGAGGGATCCCGGACTCGACGAGCACGGGATCCCTCGTCGCGCTGCTCCTCGGGATGACAGCGAATCGGGCGTCGGGATGACAGACTATCGCCCGATGTCGGAGACCCACAGCGTCGAGATCCGCGGGCTGACCAAGCGTTTCGGCGAAACGGTCGCGGTCGACTCCGTTTCCATCGACATCCGGCGGGGCGAGTTCTTCTCCCTGCTCGGCCCCTCGGGCTGCGGAAAGACGACGCTGCTTCGGATGATCGGCGGCTTCGAGCTGCCGGACGAGGGAACGCTCTCGATCCAGGGAAGGGACATGACCCGAGAGCCGCCGTACCACCGCCCGGTCAACATGGTCTTTCAGCACTACGCCCTCTTCCCGCACCTGACCGTCGGGGAGAACGTCGCGTTCGGCCTGCGCTACAAGGACGTTCCGCTGGAGCGTCAGGGCGGCCGGGTCGCCGAGGTCCTCGACCTCCTCCAGCTCTCGGGCTTCGAGAAGCGCAAGCCGAACCAGCTCTCGGGCGGACAGCGGCAGCGGGTGGCCCTCGCCCGCGCGCTCGCGCTCAAGCCCGAGGTCCTGCTCTTGGACGAGCCGCTCGGCGCCCTGGACCAGAAGCTCCGCAAGGAGGTCCAGGTCCAGCTCAAGCAGCTCCAGCGCACGCTCGGCATCACGTTCGTGTTCGTGACCCACGACCAGGAAGAAGCGCTCACGATGAGCGACCGGATCGCCGTCATGAACCGCGGCCGCGTCGAGCAGATGGACACGGCCGCCCGGATCTTCGAGCGTCCCGCGACGGAGTTCGTTGCGAACTTCATGGGAGCCGCGAACTTCTTCCGCGCGACGTTCGTCGAGGAGGCGGCCGGCCAGCTTCGAGTGACGCTCGCCGCCGGCGGGGAAGTCCGGGTGCCCTCCGACGGCGTTCGGCGCCGCGCCGGAGAAGAGGTGCGTTTCGTTGTGCGGCCGGAGAAGCTCGACCTGCGGGCGAAGGATCTGGCAGAGCACGGAATCCCGACGGTCCCGGTGACGATCGAGGAACGCGTCTACCAGGGGCTCTCGACGCTCTGGATCGTGCGCGACGACGTCGGCGAGCGGTTCGTCGTCTACGAACAGAACGTGAAACCGTTCCAGGAGCTGGCCCGGTTCGGGGTGGGTAGCCCCGCGTTTCTCTGCTGGAATCCGGACTACGCCGTCGTCATCCCCGAGGAGTTGCTTTCGTGAGCCGCGGCGGTGCGGACCGGACGGGGCGGGCCGCCTTGCCGCTCGTCCTTCCGGCCTGGATCGCGCTCGGGATCTTCTTTCTGCTGCCGCTGGCGATCCTCTTCGTCATCAGCTTCGGCCAGCGCGCGACCTACGGGGATTTGAAGCCGATCAGCGACCTCTGGACCTACATCGCGTCGGGGAAACTCCTGGCGCAGTACGCCCGGTCCTTGCACGGCATCTACCTGCAGATCTTCTGGCGCTCGCTCTGGATGGCGGTCGTCACCACGGTCCTCTGCCTCGTGATGAGCTACCCGATCGCCTACTACATCGCCGTCACCGCTCCCGCGAGGAAGCGCAATCTCCTCCTGGGGCTGGTCGTGATTCCGTTCTGGACGAGCTTCCTGATCCGAACGTATGCGTGGATGTTTCTCCTGCGCACGGAGGGACTCATCAACCGTGTCCTGATGGGGCTGAACATCACCTCTCAGCCCATGGAGCTGCTCTACAACAACTTCGCGGTCCTCATCGGCCTGGTCTACGGCGAGCTGCCCTTCATGATCCTGCCGCTCTACGCGTCGCTCGAGAAGCTCGACCTCTCGCTGCTGGAAGCGTCGGCCGACCTGGGCGCGCCACGATCCTCGACCTTCTGGCGCGTGACGGTGCCCCTGACGATGCCGGGGATCGTCGCCGGGATCATCCTCGTCTTCGTGCCGAGCCTGGGCCAGTTCATCGTCTCCGACCTGCTGGGCGGCGCGCGAACGATCCTGGCCGGCAACCTGATCCAGAACCAGTTCGCCGTGGCGCGCAACAAACCCTTCGGCGCGGCGATCGCGTTCGAGCTCACCGCGGCGGTGCTGCTGCTGCTCTACGCCTACACGCGCTACACCCGGAGGAGGGGCGAGGACGTGCTGCTGTGAGGACGAAGGGCCGATTCCTGAGGGCGTACGCGTGGCTGGTCTACGCCTTCCTCTACGCTCCGATCGCGATCCTCGTGATCTTCTCCTTCAATCGCGCCAGCCAGACAGCGGTATGGCAGGGCTTCACGCTCGAGTGGTATCGGAGCCTGGGTCACAACGAGCTCATCCTGACGGCCGTCCGCAACAGCTTGATCGTCGGGCTGGCGGCGACGGTGATCGCCACCGTGATCGGCACGCTCGTGGCGCTGGCCCTCGGGCGTTACGAGTTCCGTGGGCAAACCTTCACGAAGAATCTGCTCTATCTGCCGATCATCATTCCCGAGATCGTGGTCGGCGCGGCCCTCGTGACGTTCTTCGGCGTGGTGGCGCTCAGGCTTTCACTTCTGACCGTGATCATCGCGCACGTCGTCTTCAGCATCTCGTACGTGGCGATCGTGGTGCGCGCGCGGCTCTCGGGCTTCGACCGGTCCCTCGAGGAGGCCGCGCTCGATCTGGGCGCGAGGCCGATGCAAACGTTCTGGCGAGTGACGTTGCCTCTGATCCTGCCCGGTGTCGTCTCGGGAGCCCTGCTGGTCTTCACGGTCTCGATCGACGACTACGTCATCACCTCCTTCGTGGCGGGGGTCGGCGCGACGACTCTCCCGCTCCAGATCTATTCGATGTTGAAAGTCGGCGTGACGCCCGAGATCAACGCGGTCTCGACGCTGCTCCTCGTCGTGACGATCGCACTGATCGCGGCGGCGCAGAGGCTCCAGACGCCGCCGACCGAGGGGCTCCGCGATTGAGTCGGCCGAGGGTGCCGGCGTGGGCGGCCGCGATCGCGTTGCTGGGTGCGGCGCTTGCCTGCGCTCGCAGGGACGACCCGGCGGCGATCGCCGCGGCCGCCGCCGAGAAGCGACTGAATCTCTACATCTGGTCGGCCTACATGCCCCAGGACGTCCTGGACGACTTCACGAAACAGACCGGGATCGCGGTCCGCTACGACCTCTACGACTCCAACGAGTCGGTCCTGGCCAAGCTCCAGTCCGGCGTGGCCGACTACGACCTCGTCGTGCCGTCGGACTACATGGTGCGGATCCTGATTCACCTGAAGCTGGTGAAGCCTCTGGAGAAGGGCCGCCTGCATAACCTCGGCAATCTCGATCCGCGTTTCCTGGACAAGACCTTCGACCCCGGCAACCGGTATTCGATACCCTACGTGTGGGGCACGACGGGCTACGGGTACAACGTCGCGCGAGCCCGCGGCGCACTGGACAGCTGGGCGCCTCTGTTCGACCCGGCCAACAAGGGCCAGATCCTGATGCTCGACGACATGCGCGAGTGTTTCTCGGCGGCTCTGAAATTCCTCGGCAAGTCGATCAACACGACCAATCCGGCGGACCTGAAGGCGGCCGCGGATCTCCTGAAGAAGCAGAAGCCCCTGGTCAAGACGTACAACAGCAGCGACTTCGAGCACATCCTGGCCTCAGGCGACGTGATCTACGCTCACGGCTACAACGGCCAGATCGCCAAGGTGGCGGCCGAGGAGCCCGGCAAGCTGGCCTACGTCGTGCCGAAGGAAGGCGCGACGATCTGGGTCGACAGCGTCTGCATTCCCGCCGGCGCGCGGCACACCGACGCGATCTACGCGTTTCTCGACTTCATCATGGATCCGAAGATCAACGCGCGCATCGTCGACGGCATTCGGTATGCGAGCGCGAACGCCGCGGCCAGGCAGTGGATCTCTCCCGATATCCTCAACGACCCCGCCGTCTACGCGCCGGCGGAGTCGCTCACGAAATGCGAGTTCGTGGAGGACATCGGCGAGGCCACCGAGGTGATGGACGAGTACTGGACGGAGATCAAGGCGCAGTGACGCGAAAGGAGTTGGCCATGCGGATGCGCAGTCTCGTCGGGGGAGTGGTTCTGGCGGCGGCGGCCGCCGCTTGCGCGTCCGGAGGCGGCGCGTCGCCGGCGTCCACACCGGCGGTCAAGGTCGAAGACACCAATTGGGAGCTCGTCACGATCGGCGGCGCTCCGCTGCCCGACGGAATCAAACGCCCGCCGAGCCTGAAGCTCGAAGCGGCCGAGGGTAAGGTCGTCGGCTTCGCCGGCTGCAATCGCCTCTTCGGCGCGTACAGCGTCGACGGACCGAAGCTGCGGTTGAGCCCGCTGGGGACGACGAAAATGGCGTGCGTGGGTCCGGCGATGGACCTGGAGAAGCGATTCCTGGAGGCGCTCGAACGCGCCACGAGCTACTCGATCTCCGGAGACACGCTCACGCTCTCGGCGGGGGACCAGGCTCTGGCGACGCTTCACTCCGTTGCTGCGACCCAGTGACGTAGGATGTGCGGGCGATTCAGAGAGGAGCTCCCATGAAGACCTACAAGAACTTCGTCAACGGCAAGCTCGTCGGCTCGGTCGAAGGGGAAGATGAGCCGATCATCAGCCCGGTCGACGAAAAGGTCCTCGGCAAGGTTCCGAAGGGAACCGCCAAGGACGTGGATCGCGCCGTCGAGGCCGCCGCGGCAGCGTTCGAGAAATGGCAGGACTCCACTCCTCAGGACCGCTCGCTGATTCTGCTGAAGCTCGCGGATCGTATCGAGCAGGCCGGCGACGAGCTCGCGGCTCTCGAGGCCGCCAACGTCGGCAAGCCGATTGGCCTCGCGAAGGCCGAGATCCCGTTCCTCGTGGACAACCTGCGCTTCTTCGCCGGCGCCTGCCGCTGCATGGAGGGCAAGGCCGCGGGCGAGTACCTCGCCGGATACACCTCGATCATTCGCCGGGAGCCCGTCGGCGTCGTAGGCTCGATCGCACCGTGGAACTACCCGCTCATGATGGCGATCTGGAAGATCGGCCCCGCCCTCGCGGCCGGCAATACGGTCGTGCTGAAGCCTTCGGAGCAGACGCCGCTGACCACGATCCGCCTCGCCGAGCTCGCGGCGGACCTGTTCCCGCCGGGGGTCTTCAACGTGATTACCGGCCACGGCGAGCCAGTCGGCGCCGGGCTCGTCCGGCATCCGAAAGTCGGCATGGTCTCGCTGACAGGCGACGTGGCGACCGGCAAGGAAGTTGCGAAAGCGGCGTCCGCCTCGTTGAAGCGCGTGCACCTCGAGCTCGGCGGCAAGGCTCCGGTCGTGATCTTCGACGACGCCGACATGGACCTGGTCGTCCCGGGCATCAAGATGGCCGGTTTCGCCAACAGCGGCCAGGACTGCACGGCGGCGGCACGGCTGTATGTCAGCGCCCGCACCTATGACAAGGTGGTCGGCGCTTTGTTGCCGGCCGTCGAGTCGCTCGTCGTCGGCGACATCCAGGACGAGAACACCAACATGGGACCGGTGATCTCGGCGGAGCATCGCAAGCGAGTCTCCGGCTTCCTCGAGCGAGCGCGCGGGAAGAAGCACACGAAGGTCCTCACCGGCGGCGGCTCGAAGAAGGGCAAGGGTTTCTGGATGGAGCCGACCGTCGTCGAAGCGCGGCAGAAGGACGAGATCGTCCAGCGCGAGGTCTTCGGGCCGGTCATCACGGTCACACGCTTTCGAAGCGACGACGAGGCGCTCGCCTGGGCCAACGACGTGGACTACGGCCTCTCGGCCTCGGTCTGGACGACCAACGTCAACCGCGCCCTGAACGCGGCGCGCCGGCTGCGGTTCGGGACCGTCTGGGTCAACGACCACCTGCCGCTCGTCTCCGAGATGCCGCATGGCGGCTACAAGCAGTCGGGCTACGGCAAGGACATGTCCATGTACGCGCTCGAGGACTACACGCAGGTCAAGCACGTCATGGCGCGCATCGCGCAGACGGTGGGCGCGAGCTTCTTGCCGTCGTAGAGCGATCGCAGCGGGCAACGATGAGAGCGGCGCACGGATAGCGAAGCCGTACCGCTGGCGCGGAACGATCTACGGGTCGAGGACGCTCCTCCGAGCTTCCCGACGCGGCGCGCCTATCCGCGGTTCGGCGAGGCGATCGGGCTTCTCGTCCTCGCCGGCGGCCTGACGATTCTCTTCGTCATTCCCGCCTCGATGGCCACGTCGAGACACTCGGTGGCCCGGTTCCTCGCGATCTCCGCGGCTCAGCTCCTCGCGACGGGAATCGTTATTCTGTATGCGTGCCGCTGGAGCGGATCGCCGGCCGCAGAGGTTCTTCCCTTGCGTCGGGTCGCCGGGGGTTTCGTCGTCGCCTGGATCTGTCTTCTGGCCGGGGTCCTGCTGCTCACCGCGGATGTCGGCGTGCTGCTTCAAAGGGTGCTGCCGAAGTCCGAGAGCTTCCGAAACATCGAGAAGAGCATCGTGGCGGGCGAAGGAAGCCCCGCCAGCGCTGTTGCCGTGGTGGTTCTGGCCGGACCGGTTCTCGAGGAGCTTCTGTTCCGGGGAGTGATCCTTCACGGCTTCCTGCAGAGCTACCGCCGGCGGAGCGCGATCGTGATGTCCGCGGCTCTCTTCGCGGTCTACCATGTCAATCCCTGGCAAGCGGTGCCCGCCTTCCTCATGGGGCTTCTTTTCGGATACTGGAGGGCGGGCACGGGATCGCTCTGGCCGGGCATCGCCGGGCACATCGTCGCCAACGGCGTCGTCGTCGCTGCGCGGCTGCGAGCGAAGCCGAACGCGCTTGAGGTACTGCCGGCGATTCCGACATCGGAAATCGCTGCGGTAGGGGTGGTCGCCGCGCTCCTGCTCGGGGGCGGCGCGTGGGCGCTCCACAAGGCGCGGCCTCGCGGATCCTCCTGAGACGCCGCGGCCGCCCGATCCGGGTTCAGCCGGAGAGGTATCGCTCGAGAAGGATCCGTCGGTGGTGCAGCTCGTGCCCCGCGATGTGGAACGCGAGGCCGCGGACTGTGGCGGGGTAGCCGTTGACGATCCCGGAGCGCTGCCAGGCATCCTCGGGAAGGCCTCGCAGAAACGTGAGCGTGGACTCGCGCACCGACTTGAGCTCCTCGATCAGGTCGGCCAACGGGCGCTCGTTGAAGCCGGCCTTGCGCATGTACGCCTTCTCGTCGAACCCGCGCTGCTGGCGCTTGTCGCCGCGGGCAATGCACAACATCCGGTAGGCGAAGATCCGCTCGTCGTCGGAGAGGTGTCCGACGATCTGCTTGATCGTCCACTTGCGCGGCGCATAGCGAAACTTCGTCGCCCGTCGCTCGTCGACGGCCGCGAGGACCGCGATCGTGTCCGGAAGCTGCGCGGCCAGCGCGGCCGCGGCGTCGTCTCCCTGGACCTGGCTGATGTCCGGCTCGGCATAGGCGCCGTACTCGCCCGGCTGCGGCCGGCCCGAAGCGGCGCTCACCCGACCCACACCGTTTTGATGTTCACGAACTCCCGAATCCCATGCCATGACAGTTCCCTCCCGTGTCCCGATTTCTTCACGCCTCCGAACGGCAGACGCGGATCGCTCTTGACCATCCCGTTGATGAAGACGGAGCCGGCCGCGAGCTCCCGCTCGAGACGCTCGCGCTCGCCCGCGTCCCGAGTCCAGGCCGACGCGCCGAGCCCGTACTGCGAGCGGTTCGCGGCGGCGATCGCTTCGTCGATCGACGCGACGCGAAAAAGACTGGCGACCGGACCGAAGATCTCCTCGGCGTCGGCGGGGGAGCCCGGCGGAATGTCCGTGAGGACGGTGGGAGCGTAGAAGTTGCCGGGGCCGTCGAGTCGCTTGCCGCCGAGCTTGACCTTGGCGCCGGCTGCGACGGAGCGCTGGACCTGCCCCTCGACGTCGTCGCGGATCGACGGCGTAGCGAGGGGGCCGACGTCGACCGAGGCGTCGCTGGGATCGCCAACTTTCAGGGCCTTCATGCCTTCGACGAAGCGCTTCTCGAAAGCGTCGTAGACGTCGGCGTGGACGATGAAGCGCTTGGCCGCGATGCAGGACTGCCCGTTGTTGATCGTCCGCGCCTTCACCGCCGTCTTGGCTGCCGCCTCGAGGTCGGCGCTCGGCAGGACGACGAACGGGTCGCTGCCGCCGAGCTCGAGGACCGTCTTCTTGATTCGCTCGCCGGCGGCGCGGCCGACCGAAGCGCCCGCGGCGTCGCTGCCGGTCAAAGTCACGGCGACGATCCGGGGATCGGCGATGATCTGTCCGACCCGGTCGGATCCCACGAGGAGCGTCCGGAACGCGCCTTCCGGCGCCCCGGCGGTGCGGAAGATCTCCTCGATCGCGAGCGCGCAGCCGGGAACGTTGGAGGCGTGTTTCAGGAGTCCGACATTGCCCGCCATCAGGGCCGGAGCCGCGAAGCGGAAGACCTGCCAGAACGGAAAGTTCCAGGGCATCACCGCGAGGACGGGCCCGAGAGGCTCGTACCGCACGAAGCTCGCGGAGGCATCCGTGGTGACGGCCTCGTCGGCCAGGAAGCGCTCGCCGTTCTCGGCGTAGTAACGGCACGCCCACGCGCACTTTTCGGCCTCGGCGATCGCGGCGTTGATCGGCTTGCCCATCTCGACGGTCATCAGGCGGCCCCACTCGACCTTGCGGGACTCCAGGGCCGAGGCCGCTGCCAGGAGAATGCCGGCTCTTTCCGCGAAAGGACGGGACCGCCAGCGCGGAAACTCGGCCGCGCAGACGGCGAGGCGGTGCTCGACGTCGGCTTCGGTGTGAGGCTCGTACGTCTTGACCGTGTGGCCGTTGACCGGGTTGACGGAAGCGATGGGCACGGCGCGTCCTTTCAGCTCCAGGCGACTCGCATGTGGCGGCGCTCAAGCAATTCGAAAAAGAGATCCGGCGGAACGGCCGTCTCCGGGCACAAAACGCCGGGTGTGGCGACGGCACGAGTGGCCAGCAGCTGTCCCGCGATCGAGAGAGGGACTCCGGTGTCGAGAGATCCCGCCGCGACCTTCCAGGCCGGGTGAGGGAGCACCACCATCTCGGCGCGCCGCGAGACGCGATGGCCGTTCTGGAATCCGGCGAGGTCCACGCGCAGGACGTCGCAATCTTCCGGATCGCCCGACGGCGTCTCCTGGCGGGACGCCAGGGCGAGGAGAACTTCCCGCGGGGAGGCCCCGCCCGCGAGCTTCTCGCGAGAGGCGAAGCCGAGACCCACCAGGAACGCGACTTTCCGGACGAACTCGGGCTCGAAGGCGACCTTGAAGGTCGCTTCCTCCAGCCCCGGAAACGAGCGGGGGAACATGGCGACCTCCGAGTGCAGCGTGTAGAGCGCCTCGACCCGCCCGACCGGCTCGGGAAAGTCGATCGTCTCACGTCCGCTCATCGGCGGAACGACCTCCGAGCGCCCCGCCCGGAAGATCATCGGCTCGAGCGAGAATTCATCGAGGACGGTGTCGAGCGCATACGGGACCGGCAGAGGTCCCGAGGCGGAGCGGTCGAGGCAGCCCACGCGCACGTGGACGGAGTCGACGCGGTCGAGACCCCGCGCCATCGACCCGGCCATGATGTTGGTAATTCCGGGGGTCGAGCCCATGCCCAACAGCGCCGGCACCCCCGCGCGCACGAAGTCGTCGTGGAGCGCGAACTGCTTGACCGATCCGTGGTAGAGGCCTCCGAGGTCGGCGTACGGAACGCGGGCCGCCAGGGCTGCGCGCATGATCGGGACGTTGAAGTAGTAAGTCACGCAGTTGAGCACGGCGTCGTGACCTTCGAGGAGACTCGACGTCGCGGGCTCGTCGCGGGCGTCGAACTCGATAGGCTTCACGCGCCGGTCGGAATGACGGACGGTCCGCGCGTCTGCGGCCGTGATTTCGACCTCCGGTACGAACTCCAGCAGGTCCCGCGTCACGACCTGCGCCATGGCGCCGGCGGCGCCGAGAACCGCGATCTTCACCAGTAGGCTGCTGCCGAATGGATGCGGACGTCGCGGCCGGCACGTTGCATTCAGCGTCCTTTCACCGTCGTTACGATCCGGTCCTCTCGAGTCTAAGACGGACGCTGGCAACGTGCCGTCCGCCCTTCGGGTAACGCCGCCTCACACCATTCGTCAGCACCCTACTCGTCCTCGTCGGCCTTGATGTCGGGTGTCGAGGCGTCGACCTCGCGGAGCGTATCCTCGAAGGCATCGAGGACCTGCTCGATGAGCTTGTCCGGGATGTTCAGCGCGGGCTCGATGCGGACCGTCTTGGAATTGGTGAGCGTCCCGGCGACCAGCACGCCGCGCCGGAAGAGTCCCGAGACGATCTTGTAGCCGACCTCGGTGTTGGCGAACTCGAGCCCGAGCAGGAGGCCGCGCCCCCCGACGCGGCGGATGATGCGATCGAAGCGCATTCTCAACCCGATCAAGCGTGCGAGCAGGTGCGCGCCCTTGCGGGCGGCCTGTCCGGCGAGATCCTCTTCGAGCGTGACGTTGATGGCGGCGATACCGGCGGCGCAGGCGAGGGGATTCCCGCCGAAAGTCGAGGAATGGATGAAGGGATTGGTTTCCAACACCCCCCAGATCTTGGGCGTCGAGATGAAAGCGGAGAGGGGCATGACTCCGCCTCCGATCGCCTTGCCCAGGCACATGATGTCGGGCACGACTCCCCAGTGATCCACGCCGAAGAGCTTGCCCGTTCGGCCCAGGCCTGTCTGGACTTCGTCGGCGATCAGGAGGGATCCGTATTCGTCGCAGGCTTTGCGGATCCGGGGCCAGAAGTCGTCGGGCGGCACGACGGCTCCGGCCTCGCCCTGGATCGGCTCCATGATCACGGCGGCGATGCCCTTGCCCGTCTGGTCGGCCTTGTAGAGCTCGTCCTCGACGGCGTCGGCGTCGCCGAACTCGACGAAGTGGATTCCGGGCAACAGTGGCAGGAACGGCTCGCGGTACTCCCACTTGCCCAGAAGGGACAGCGAGCCGCAGCTCTTGCCGTGGAAGCCGCGGAGCGAGCTGATGAAGTTGGTCTTGCCCGTGAAGAGACGGGCGAGCTTGATGGCCCCCTCGACGGCATCCGTGCCGTTGTTGATGAAGAAGGAGTACTGCAGGTCCCCCGGTGTGATCTCGCCGAGGAGCTCGGCCAGCGCTCCGCGCAGCGGGTCCAGCAGCTCCTGGCTCGACAGCGGCATTCGGCACAGCTGGTCGGCGACCGCCTTGACGACCTTCGGGTGCCGGATGCCCGCGCTGTAGATTCCGTAGCCTCCGAGGCAGTCGATGTACGTGCGGCCCGAGAGGTCCTGGAACGTCGAGCCCTCGCCAGACCATTCGAGCGCCGGGTCCTCGCGCATCTCGACGACCGACTTGCGGTACTCGAGATAGCCGCGGTTGTAATAGAACTGAAAGTTGTCGACGGTGTCCTTCGAGATCTTCTCGAGCTGCTCCGGCGACAGCTCGCGCGCCGAGATGATGTCCAGCCAGCGCTGCGATTCCTGGATTAGTTCCTGCGTGTTCATGTGCGCCCCCGATTCTTCGTGCGAGACCCGGCCACGGAAAAAGAGGCGCGGCTAAGAGTCTCCGACGCAGAAGAGGTGCCGGCGGTGTCTAGGCGGTCGCAAGCGCATGTTCCAGTACGTCCAGCCCCTCGGACAGCTCGGCGTCCGAGATGACGAGGGGCATGAGGGTGCGAATCACGTTTCCATAGGTGCCGGCGCCCACGAGGATGAGGCCGGCCTCGTACGCTTTCTGAATGACGCGGTCCGTCCTCTCCTTGTCGGGCGCCTTCGTGGCGCGGTCTTTGACGATTTCCAGGGCCCGCATCGCGCCGAGGCCGCGGGCGTCGCCGACGAACGGGAAGCGCTCGGCGAAGCATCGGAACCGTTCCTCGACGATCCGCCCGATCGCGGCGGCGCGCTGGGGCAGGCGGTTGTTCTCGATGAACGCGACCGCCGCGAGTGCGGCAGCGCAGGAGACCGGGTTGCCGGCGTAGGTTCCTCCGAGTCCTCCGACCTGAGAGCTGTCCATCACGTCCGCGCGCCCGGTGATCGCCGAGAGTGGCAGACCGCCGGCGAGTGACTTGGCCATCGCCATCAAGTCCGGCTCGAGCCCGTAGTGCTCGCAGGCGAACATCCGGCCGGTCCGGCCGAATCCGGTCTGAACCTCGTCGACGACGAGGAGGATCCCGTTCTCGCGGCAGCGCCGCGCCAAGATGTCGACATATGGCCTCGGCGCGACGATGAAGCCTCCCTCGCCGAGGACGAGCTCGATGACCACGCACGCGACCTTCTCCGGGGCGACCTGGGTCCGGAAGAACTCGTCGAAGGCTGCCTCGGTCCCTTCCGGCCCGGCGTAGTGATCGCGGTACTCGTAGGGGAAGGGCAGGCGATAGACCTCGGGCGCGAACGGCCCGAACCCGAACTTGTAGGGACGAACCTTGCTCGTCATGGACAGCGTCATGAGGGTGCGGCCGTGAAAGGCGTGCTCGAAGACCACAACGGCTTCGCGGCCGGTGGCGTGGCGAGCGATTTTCACGGCATTCTCCAGAGCCTCGGCGCCGCTGTTGGTCAGCATGGTCTTTTTCGGGAAGGCGCCGGGGGTCAGGGCATTCAATTTCTCGGCCAACGCCACGTAGGCCTCGTAGGGCGCGACCGAGAAGCAGGTGTGCGTCATCTTTTCGAGCGCGGCCGAGGCCGCGCGGACGACCTCGGGGTTGGCGTGCCCGGCGTTCATCGTCCCGATGCCCCCGGCGAAGTCGATGAGGACGTTGCCGTCGACGTCGGTCAGGAGGGCCCCGCGGGCGCTTTCGGCGTAGACCGGGGTCGAATGCCCGATCCCCTTGGGAACGGCGCTATCGCGTCGGACGGCGAGCTCCCGCGAGCGGGGACCCGGGACGGCGGTCTTCAAGCGGATCGATTTCGCCATGATTCACGGACCGGCTGGCTCCGACGAAGGAAGTCAGAGCCTATCACGTCGGTGGGCATTTCCCGCCTCGGCGCCGCTCCTCGAGCGCATCGGAAGTCATTGTCCCGGAGTGCTTTGCGGGGATAGGATGGTCCCACCAACATGACTGCGGGACAACCTGAGACGGCCCCGGCGACGGCCGCACCGGTCCTCGAGCGAGTGCTCGGACGGGCCGACCTCGTCCTCTTTACGGTCTGCGCCATCCTCACGATCGACACGTTGGCCTCCTCGGCCGCCATGGGGGCCGCCTGGTTCTCCTGGTGGCTGATTACGATGACGGTCTTCTTCATCCCCTACGGCCTGATCACGGCCGAGCTGGGCTCGGCCTGGCCGGGAGAGGGGGGCGTCTACGTCTGGGTTCGAGAGGCGTTCGGACCATGGTGGGGCTCGCAGGCCGCCTGGTGGTACTGGATCAACAACGCTACCTGGGTCCCCTCGGTCTATCTGATCTTCGCCGGGACCTTCAGCCAGATCTTCCTGAAGACGCATTCGCCCTGGCAGGACGCGGGAATCGCCATCGCGCTGACCTGGGTCACGGTCGCGATCGGCATCGTCCGACTCGAGGTGTCCAAGTGGGTGCCCAATCTCGGCGCCGTGGTCAAGAGCCTCATCTTCTTCATTCTCGGAATCCTCGGCCTCTCGGCGCTCTTCCACGGGAAGAAACCGGCCAACGACTTCTCGCCGTCGGCGTTCGTCCCCAAGTGGAACGACACGCTGGCCTACCTTCCGGCGCTTCTTTACTCGACGTTCGGCTTCGAGCTGATGAGCTCGGCCGGCGAGGAGATGCGCGATCCTCGCCGCGACGTGCCGAGAGTCATCCTGTGGTCGGGGGCGCTGATCGCAATCCTCTACTCCTTCGCGATCGGCGGAATCCTGTTCGCGGTTCCGATCGGGAAGCTCTCGATCGTGACGGGGACGTGGGACGCGCTCGCGGTCCTCGGGAAGGAGTGGGGGCGCGCGGGCGACGTCGTGGTCTACGTCCTCGGAATCGGATTCCTCTACGCCTGCGTCGCCAACGTCGTGACGTGGAGCCTCGGCTCCAATCGCGTCGCCGCCGTCGCGGCCGAGGAGGGCGTGCTTCCTCCGGCGCTCGGCCGGCTCCATCCGCGCTTCAAGACTCCGCACGTCGCGTTCGTGGTGATGGGGTTGGTCTCGACGGTGCTTCTCGCCGGCGGCGCGGCTCTCTCCAAAAGCCAGTCCAACATCTTCTGGATGACTTTCCGATTTTCGGCCCTGTTCCTGCTGCTGTCCTACCTGCTCGTCTTTCCGGCCTTCGTGGTGCTGCGCAAGCGCCGCCCCGATCAGCCGCGGCCCTATCGTGTGCCGGGAGGCAACGGCGCGGCCGCGCTCGCGGGGTGGGTCTGCACGCTCTACATCTTCGGGGCGAGCGTGCTCTTCTTCGTGCCCTCGCCGACGAGCCAGGAGCCGCTGAAGGAGACTCTCATCCTCAGCGCCGAAACGATCGTCACGATCGTCATCGGGATACTGCTGGTGCCGCGCCGGCGAAAGGTATGATGCGCGGACCTTTCGAGAGGAATGCATGGCTCAAAACCTGAAGGGCGCGCGCGACGAGTCCGCGCTCGTGCTCGACCTGATCGGCCGCAAGTCGCTCACGCCGCCCGAGCAGAAGCGGGTCATCGACGAGTCGGTGAAGTACTGGGTCGAGAACGTCAACCCGGCGTTCCTCGAGTATCGCAAGTCCGTCTCGACCGACTACACCGCGGTCGAGTGGGAGGACCACGGCGCCGTCTTCCGCGACATCCAGGGCAAGGAGTTCCTGGACATGCTCGGCGGGTTCGGGATCTACGTCACGGGTCACCGGCACCCCAAGGTCCTCAAGGCGGTCAAGGAGCAGCTCGACAAGCAGGCGATCCACTCGCAGGAGCTGATCGACCCGCTCCGCACGTACCTCGCGCACCTGGTCGCGATGATCACTCCGGGAGACCTCCAGTACGTCTTCCTGACCAACTCGGGGACCGAGTCGGTCGAGGCCTGCCTGAAGATGTCGATCCTGACGACGGGCCGGCACCACTTCGTGGGCACGATCGGCGCGTTCCACGGAAAATCGATGGGCTCTCTCGGCGGGACCTCCAAGGCCGTCTTCCGCGAGCCCTTCCTTCCCCTCAAGCGCTGGACGCACGTGCCCTTCGGAGACGTGGATGCGCTGCGCATGATCGTCGCGAGCGGGGACTTCTCGGGGGACCGTGTCGCCGCCGTGGTCCTCGAGCCGATCCAGGGCGAAGGAGGCATCAACGTGGCGCCTCCGGGCTACCTCGCCGCGGCCCGCGAGATCTGCGACAAGTACGGGGCGATGCTCGTCTTCGACGAGGTCCAGTGCGGCATGGGCCGCAGCGGCAAGATGTTCTGCTGCGAGCACGACGGCGTCGTGCCGGACCTGATGGCGCTGGGAAAAGGCTTCGGCGGCGGCGTGATGCCAATCGGCGCCTGCGTCGGAACGCCGAAGACCTGGGAGCGCTACATCGAGAATCCCTTTCTCCACACGACGACGTTCGGCGGCAATCCCGTCTGCTGCGCGGCGGCGATCGCGACGATCAACGTTCTGCTCGAGGAGGACCTCCCGAAGCAGGCCGGCGAGAAGGGCGAGTACCTGCTGCCCCGGATGAACGCGCTGGCACAGAAGTATCCGAAGGTCATGGCGGGAGCCCGCGGCCGGGGCCTGATGCTCGGCATGGAGTTCGTCAGTCACGAGCTCGGCTACGCCGTGGCCAAGGCGCTGTTTGCGCGCGGGATCCTCATATCCGGGACGTACATCAACGCCAAGGTCCTGCGGGTCGAGCCGCCCCTCGTCATCGGTTACCCCGAGATCGACAAGTTCCTCGCGGCCCTCGAGGTCTCGCTCCAAGAGGTGGGCAAAACAGCATAAACGGCGGCGAGGCGGTATGAGCGACCTCCCGATCGAGCAGTCCTGTTTCTGGATGGCGCGGCGGCGAAAGCGGCCGGCCGGCGAGAAGCTCGAAGGCTCCGCCGAGGCCGACATCGCGATCGTCGGCGGCGGGTACACGGGACTCTGGACCGCGCTCTTCCTGAAGGAGCTCGAGCCGCGTCGCCGCGTCGCGATCCTGGAGCAGGGGCTCGTGGCGCACGGCGGAAGCGGGCGCAACGCCGGGATCGTGGGCGAACAGATCGACCACTCGCACGAGCTCGCCATCGCGCACTTCGGGCTCGACGAAGCCCGTCGGCTCGCCCGGATCGGGCGGGAAAACCTCGACGCGATGGAGACTTTCCTCCGAGAGCGGGGCATCGACGCGAGGTTTGAGCGGCCGGGGCAGCTCATCGTGGCGCTCACGTCGGCGCACGTCGAAGACCTCCGAACAGGGCTGGAGGCGGCGGAGCGCGTCGGATCGCCGGGGTGGAAGCTCCTCTCCGGCGAGGAGGCCCGGGCGGAGCTCGCGAGCCCCCTGTATCTCGGAGCCCTGGTGGCGCCGCGCAACGCGCTCGTGGACCCGGTGCGCCTGGCGGAAGGTCTGCGCGCCGCCGCCGTGGCCG
>Ga0114129_10004765_pt1 | contig 19173 bp, 18 predicted proteins | sample RhiMetdeltSRZDD1_FD_80071 | JGI IMG/M metagenome (GOLD analysis project Ga0114129, IMG submission 80071) | Populus rhizosphere microbial communities from Tennessee, USA - Rhizosphere MetaG P. deltoides SRZDD1 (version 2) (version 2) | ecosystem: Host-associated > Plants > Roots > Rhizosphere >...
CCCGCACTCTGGATGTTCGTCCGGTGGTGCATACCCAGCAACTCGACCATGGCCTCGCGATCACGGTGCATCGCGGGGACAGCACGGATCTGGTCCTTTGTTCGACTGCTGGGCCTCGCCGGCTGGCCGCCGCCGGAGCGACGTTCGTCGGCGAGCTGCTCCACGCGCGTGTCGTGGGCGGCGACGTCCGCCGCTTCCTGGCGGTGCAGGCACGCAGTCTAGACTGGAACGGAGGGATGCTGATGCGGCGCGATCATGCCGCTGACTGGGTGGCCATGGACGAAGAACAGCTACTCGAGAGGGCGTAGCCATGTGCGGTATCTGCGGGGTCATGAGTCTGAGACCGCCAGGCCCGGACACACGTCGGGTCAGCGAGATCAACATCGTTCGGATGCGCGATGCCATGCTCCATCGCGGCCCGGACGATGAGGGCCTCTTCATCGGCGAGGGCGTCGGCCTCGGTCACCGGAGGCTGTCGATCATCGACGTGGCGGGCAGCCGCCAGCCGATGACCAATCCCGACGAGACACTGTGGCTCACGTACAACGGCGAAGTCTACAACTTCCAGGAGCTGCGCGACGAGCTCGAGGCGCGCGGCGTCACGTTCCGGACGAAGGGCGACACCGAGGTCGTGCTGCGCGCATACGAGGTCCACGGCGACGCGGCCGTCGAGCGCCTGCGCGGCATGTTTGCGTTCGGTCTCTGGGACGCGCGGCGACGCCGGCTGCTACTCGCCCGGGATCCGCTCGGCATCAAGCCGCTCTACTACACGCAGACAGTCGACGGGCTGTTCCTCTTCGCCTCCGAAATCCGCGCGCTGTTGACGTGGCCGGGCGTGCGCGCCGAGCTCGATCCTGCCGCGCTCTGGGACTATCTCGGACAGCGTTACGTACCCGGACCCCGGACGGCCTTCAAAGGCATCGCCAAGCTCCCCCCGGGACACTTGGCCGTGGTGAGCCGCGACGGCGTCGAGATCCGCCGGTACTGGGACGTGCCGCTGGACGGGGAAACGTGGTCCGAGCGCGAGTGCGTGGCGACGTTCCGCGACCTCGTCACCGACAGCGTCCGCCGCGAGCTCGTGAGTGACGTGCCGCTCGGTGTATTTCTCTCCGGCGGCATCGACTCGACCACCGTCACCGGCCTCATGGCGGGTATGGTCAGCGAGCCCGTGCGCACGTTCTGCGTCGGCTACGGGGGCCGCGAGGGAGTGAACGAGCGGCCGTATGCACGCCTGGCCGCGGAGCGCTTCAACAGCGTCCACCGCGAAGTGGAGATCGATCTGTCTGAGTTCTGGCGACTCTTGCCCGAGGCCGTGACGGCCATGGAGGAGCCGGTCGCGGAAGCGCCGTCGGTCTCGCTCCTGCAGCTCTCGCGCTTCACCCGCCAGCACGTCACCGTCGTGCTGTCCGGCGAGGGCGCGGACGAGAATCTGGCTGGTTACAACATTTATCAACGCGTGCTGCGAGCCCGGCCGCTCGGGTGGCTGCCGCCGCTCGGATCACTCGCCCGGCTGGCTCGGACGCATCGTACCGCGCAGGCGGCGGCGTGGATCGGCCGCTCCATTCCCGAGCGTTATCGCGGGGTCTCTTCGGTGTTCACCGAGGACGAGCGCGAGCGGCTCCTGGGCCGCGGCGGGCCCGCCGTCGACTCCGCCGCCGAGCACTATGAGCGCACGCGCGCACTTTCACCGCTCCAGCGGATGCTCTATTACGACCAGAAGGTCTGGCTTCCCGACGACCTCTTGGTGAAAGCCGACAAGATGACGATGGCGGCATCACTCGAGCTGCGCGTGCCGTTCCTCGACCACAAGGTCGTCGAGTGGGTATGGCGCGTGCCGCAGTCGCTCAAGATCGACGGCGCGATCGGCAAGGTGCTTCTGCGTCGTACATTCACGGATCTGATACCGCCTGCGATCCTCGCGCGCGACAAGGTCGGCTTCGCAATCGGCGGCGGCGCGCGGTTCTCGGATGACGTCGGACGACAGGCGCGGCGTCTGCTTGTCGACGAGCGCGCGCTCGATGGCCTCGTGGATAACGCCGAGGTGGCACGGATCGTCCGCCGTCACGGCGAGCGCACGGAAAACCTCATGGAGCCACTGCTGGCGCTCATCGTCCTTGGCTGGTGGCGACGGATTTTTGTCTCGTAAGATTTTACCGGGAGACAGCATGGCCGGCGGTGGAGCGGTGAAGAATACCGAGATTCTGGTGGAGGCGGCGCTCTCCGCGCTACCACGGATGCTGGATCCGCGCACTGGCCTCTTCGTGTTCACCGTGCGCCCGTCCGGGCCGGCCGGACAGTCCCTCCGCTACAGCTGCATCACGGCGATCGGCCTCGCGGCGGCAGCTCGCGCTGGGTTCGGCCCGAGGCTCGATGTCGACCGGCTCGTCCTGGGGATCTCTCAGCGTTGGCACGAAATCGTGAACGCCGGCGAGCTTGGCCTGCTTCTGTGGTGCCTGTCCGATCATTACCAGCACCTGACCCCGACGCACGACGAGGTGCTTGCGCAGATCCCGACGACGGCTGACGGCCTCGCCGACCTTACGTCTACGGAGCTTGCCTGGCTCGTGAGCGGAATGTCGCGGATGGCGCAGCTGGCACCAACGCGCGGCGACCTGCCTGCCCGGGCGCAGACCGCCTACAGAGTTCTGCGCGCGAACCAGGTGAAGGCGACCGGTCTCTTCTGCTACGGCGGACGCGCGGGAGGCCCCGTGCTGCGCCGTCTCCGCCGCCAACTCGGATTCTTCGACAGCCAGGTCTACGGAATCCACGCCGGGGTCGACTACCACCGCGCCTTCGACAACCGTACCGCGCTCGTGATGGCGGAGCGCTGCGCCGAACAGATCGTGACTGCGCAGGGGCCGCTCGGGCAGTGGGCGTGGCATTACGACGTCCGCACCGGTGCAGTGGTCGACCGCTATCCGGTCTACTCCGTCCACCAGCACGGCATGGGCCCCATGGCGCTTCGGGCCGTGGCCGACACGACCGGCAGGTGCTTCGACGATGCGATCGAGCGAAGTGTGACGTGGATCTTTGGCGCCAACGAGCTTGGCGAGTCGATGATCGACGCAGACTTTGGCGTCATCTGGCGCTCGATCCGCCGCCGTGTGGCCCATGGCAGGCTCATCCATGTCTTCAAGCTGTTGAGCCTTGCGCGCCTGGAACGGGCGCGTGAGCGGCTCGCAAGGATGGTGAACACGCGCGGCCATCTGGAGCGCGATCTGGAATGTCGGCCCTACGAGCTGGGCTGGCTGCTGATGGCGTTGGCGAGACGGTGACGAGCATGCCGGTCACGCTTTCGGCATCTCCACCTCCCGACTGGAAAGCGATCGCACGCTATGCCGTCCAGCTCCCCGAGTTTGCGGAGGCCGGACGCCATCTCGGTTACCGCCCTTACTACGCCCGGCGAGGCGACGCCGCCGCTCTCGTGCAGGTTCGCGACCCGTTGCCGGCGCTCGGGCTGCTTGGCCGCGCCTACGTCTACCCGTCGGGCGAGGACGCCGCCTTCCTCATCGACGTCATCGCGGCGCTGGCGCGGCGACGGATTCCGTTCGTGCGCATCGGCAATACCATGTGCGGTCCGCGGGAGCGCGGTGAGGTCGTCTTGCCCGGCCGCCGGGTGACCGTGATCCCCCGGCAGACGCCCGTCCTCGACATCACCCGCGACGACCGCTCGCTCCTCGCCGGCATGGACGGCGCACAGCGGAAGATCCGTAAGGCTGAGCGCGAGGGAGTCGAGGTGACGGAGGCACGCAGCCTGGCCGACGTGGAGGCGTATCATCGTCTCTCGTCCGACAGCGCGAATCGTATCCGCACCCGCTCACGCTTCACGGAGCTGCCGCTCGCCTTCTTCGTCGAGATCTGGCGCCGCATGGTACCAGCCGGTCACGCGCGGTTCCTCCTGGCCCGCCACGGGGGCGAGCTGCTCGCCGGCCACCTGTTTCTGCTCCATGACGACACCATGCTCTATTACCAGGGCGCCTCCACTCGGGACCGCACGCATACGGCGCGTCAAGCACCCGCCGCCTGCTTCTGGGCGGCCATCCGCGAGGCGAAGACCCTCGGGCTGAAACGGTTTGACTTCGGGGGCTGTACCCCCACCGACGACGTCAACGATCCGCGCCACGGCGTGTGGCAGTTCAAGAAGAAGTGGGGCGGGCGCCTCGTCACGTTCTACAACGCCGAGGTGCAGCTCGCGCCGCGAGTCGTGGCCCTTCAGGACCGCGTCGTGGCACCGCTGTGGCAGCGCCTGCACCCCCTGCTCTGGCGCCTTGGCGGACGGCCGGCCGCCACTCTCGCATGAAGCTCGTCGACACGCCGCCCTCTCGGTGGGACGAGCGCATCGAGTTCCCGATGCAATCGGCGGGATACGCGCAGGCCGCGACCGCACTGGGCCACCGACCGCTCTTCGCCGAGGACGAGCGCGGCATCGCGCTCGTGCTGATCCGGCGCGTTCCCGTCCCGCTCCTGCGCGGTTGGACCGCGCGGGCAAAGGTCTATGCGCATGCCCGCGACACCGCCTTCCTGCTGGCGCTCGTGGACAAGCTCCGCCGGCTCGGCGTGTCGCACGTCAGGCTGGGCGACGCCATGTGGGGCGTGACGGGCGCGATGGCCGATGACTGGCGCGCGCTGCGACGCGTGAACTACCACGTGTTCGTACACGATCTGCGCCTCCACGACGAGGCGATGCTCGCGCAGGTGCGGGCAGCGGTGCGCCGCGACATCCGCAAGGGCATGGCCTCGGTCTCGGTGACCGAGGTGCGTACGGCCGCGGACCTGCGTGACTATCTGGCTCTCGCGGCGCAGACCGGGGACCGCATGCGCGGCCACGACCTGGCCTCCGTGTATCCCACGCCCTTCTTCGAGGCCATCCTGCGCGAGATGGTGCCGCGCTGCCAGGCCGCCATCTTCATCGCACGCGCGGGTGACATACCCGTGGCAGGCGGCTTGTTCATGGTGAGTAGCGACCGGTTCGTTTACCTGCATGGATGTTCGACCCGCAACAGGTCCCTGACACCGAAGCAAGGGCCATCGGCGATGTTCTGGCATGCGATGCGCTTTGCGCGCGCAAGAGGCTGCACGGTCTTCGACATGGGCGCCGTCACACCGACGGACGATCCGAACCATCCGCATTATTCCGTCTATCAGTACAAGAAGGGCTGGGGCGGTGAGCTCGCGTCGGTTCGGAGCGGTGAGCTGGTGATGTCAGCTTTGAAGTACCGGTTCCAGGAGCTCATCCTCGCCCCGATGTGGAACCGCCTCCATCCGCTCTATCTGCGGCTCTTCGGTGGTCACCAACCCGCGCGCTACCGGGACACCGTCGCGTCACCGACGCCGGCGCTGAGCCACCAGGAGAGGTCGTGACCCGCGAGTCCGCGGTGCTCGTCACCGACGCGCCCGCCAATGCGAGCCTGGCCGTCGTCCGCTCGCTGGGGCGACGCGGCGTGCCGGTCGGCGTCTGCGCCTTCGACGGCGAGTTCAACATCGCCAGCTACTCGCGGTGGACGGCAGAGTCGATCACGCTTCCGTCGCCGACGCGCGATGCCGACGGATTCATCGGCGCGCTCACACGCCTGCTCGAGACGGGAAGGTACCCGATCGTCTTTCCCACGACGGAGCGGACGATTCAGCTGATCGCGGCCGCGCGCGAGAGTCTGCCCTCGTGGGTCCGCATTCCAATGCCGGGCCGCGACGCCCTGGCGACGGCGCTCGACAAGCAGCGCACCATTGCGCTCGCGGAGGCGGTCGGCGTGTCGGTGCCGCGCACCTGGTGCCCCGCGGACGCCGAGGAGGCGGCCCGCCTGGCCTCGTCGTTGCCGTACCCGGTGGTCGTGAAGCCGCGGCAGACAAACTTCCTCGCCGGCGGACATCTCGTGAAGGCCAACTACCTGGTCGTCGAGTCGGCGGCGCGACTGCCTTCGGCGTGGCGCGCGTTGGACGGCACCATGCCCCAGCCGGTGATTCAGGCGCTCGTCCGCGGCCGTGGCACTGGCGTGAACACGCTGTGGAAGCAGGGGAAGCCGATTGTGTGGTTCTGTCACCAGCGACTGCGCGAGCTCGACCTCCGCGGCGGCCGATCGACCGCCGCCGTGAGCACCGCCTGCGACTCGCGGCTGATAGAAAGCGCGCACCGCATTCTGCATGCGCTCAGCTGGCACGGCGTCGCCATGGTCGAGTTCAAGTGGGATCAGGCATCGGACACCTTCTGGCTGCTCGAGATCAACGGCCGTTTCTGGGGCTCCCTGCCGCTCGCGCTCGCATGCGACGTCGACTTTCCGTATTACCTCTACCAGGTTGCCACCGGCGATACGCCGGAGCCGCCCGCGACGTACCCGACTGGCGTCGTCGGCCGGGACGCCGTCGCCGAGCTCAAGCACTTCATCAAGGTCATGGCACAGGGTCGCGGCAAGCGACTGGAGACGCTCGGTCAGGCGGGCACGATCCTGCATCCGTGGAAGAACTCGTTCAACTGGGTCGCGGACGATCCCGAGCCCGGACGCCGGGAGTGGCTTCGAGCGGTTACGTTCGCCCTCGCGACGGGGCGGGCGGCATGATCCTCCGCGGCATGGCGCACGTACACTCGCGCTGGTCCTACGACGGCTGTCACGATCTCCACCAGATCGTGGGGTGGGCGCAGGCCCGCGGGCTCCACTTCATCCTCACGAGCGAACACACTCGCACCATGACCGACGACACAATGTCGGCCTTCGTGGCGCAGTGCGATGCCCTCACGCGCGCCAGCGGCATCCTCATCGTCGCAGGCATCGAGTGCGAGGCGACGCCCGACTTCGTCCATGTCCTGGGCTACGGCGTCCGGAGCCTCGTGCGCGATCGGCACGTGGGTTCCATCGCGACCGCCGTCCGGGCGGCAGGCGGCTTTCCCGTGCTCGCCCATCCTGTGTATCGCAATGCAGCCGCCTATGTGTCCGGAACCGAGCTCGATCAGCTTGGCGGCTGGGAAGTCTGGAATGGCAAGGCCGATGGGCCGTGGTACCCCGGAGCCGATGCCCTGCAGCGCCTCGCGCAACTCCACCGAGACGGCGCGCGACTCGTACCGATGGCCGGTGCCGATCTGCACCGGCTGGAGGCCGACCCTGGCCTCGTACTCGAGGTCGAGTGCGAGGCACGTGCGGCGGGCGACATCCTTCGCGCGCTCGAGCGAGGCGCCCATCGCATCGTCGGTGCGACGTGGAGCTTCGCCGCCGCCGATCCGCTCCGCGAGCCGCCGCTGAGCGTACACCGGCTGGCAACGCTGGCGGCACTCGATATTCGGCGCAGCGCCAAGCGCCTGAACGGCTGGCTCGCCCACCGCGGACTACGCGCACCGGCATCGGTCGCCGTTGCAGCACGGAGGCTTCTGAAATGATTCGCAACGAGTCGATCATCTGCTTTGCTCACGACTGGAACGGCGATCCGACCAGCAAGACGCACATCATGCGCATCCTGTCGGAGAAGAACCGCATCCTCTGGGTGAACTCCATCGGCATGCGGCGGCCCGCCGTTTCGGGCCGCGATGCGCGCCGCCTGCTGGCCAAGGGTCGACAGCTGATTCGGGGGCTGGTGCGGGTCAACGCCAACCTCCACGTGGCGAGCCCGCTGGCGGTGCCGCTGCCTGGCGTGCCGGGCGTCGACCGGCTTAACACGTTGCTGCTCACCGCCTCGATCCGCCACTTCGCGCGGCGCGCTGGCTTGACCAGGCCGATCCTCTGGACGTTCCTGCCCAACACCGTCGGCCTCGTGGGCCGGCTCGGCGAGTCGCGTGTGATCTACCACTGCGTCGACGAGTACTCCGCGTTCGCCGGCGTGCCGCGCGACGCGCTGCGCGCCATGGAGAAGGCGCTGGTCCGGCGCGCTGACCTCGTGCTTGCGTCCTCGGAGACGCTCGCCGAGGAGCGGCGTCGGTGGAACCCGCGCACGCACTTCGTCTCCCACGGCGTGGATGTCACGCACTTCGCGCAGGCGCTCTCGGCAACGCTCGCGCCGCCGCCGGAGACGACGGGATTGCCACGGCCGATCATCGGCTTCTTTGGCCTGATTGCCGAGTGGATCGACCTCGAGCTCATCGCAGAGATCGCGCGACGGCGACCCCACTGGACGATGCTCATGATCGGCAAAGCCAACGTCGACACCAGTGCGCTCCGCACGCTGCCGAACGTCCACCTCCTCGGCCAGAAGCCTTATGCGACGCTGCCGGCATACTGCCGGAGCTTCGACGTCGGCATCATTCCCTTCCGCATCGATGCGCTCACCGTCCGCGCCAATCCGCTGAAGCTCCGCGAGTACCTCGCGGCGGGCTTGCCGGTCGTCTCTTCGAACCTGCCGGAGGTGCGCAAGTATGCCGGGATGGCGCGCCTCGCGGACGGGGCCGATGGCTTCGTCGCCGCAATCGAGGCGGCGCTTGCGGAGGACGGCCAGGCCGCGCGGAGCGCTCGCGTGGCGGCGATGACGCGCGAAAGCTGGGAGGCGCGAGTCGAGCAGATCTGCGATCACATCGAGGACACGGCGGTGCGCGCATGAACGCCGTCGGACGCGGTGCGGTGGCCGCCGCGGCGTTCGCTGTCGCCGGCGCTGCGGCCGCCGCGCGGGTCTTCGCCGGCCCCGCGGGCGCACAACCACCGCCGGCCGTCGTGGATACACGGCCGGTCGCGCAGAGCGGCCGCGTCCTGACAGTGACCGCGGGGGGCGATCTCCAGGCCGTGCTAGATGGCGCGCGCGGCGGTGACACGATCGTGCTGCCCGCGGGCGCGACGTTCAAGGGACCGCTCACACTGCCGCGCGTGACGGGTGAAGGCTGGATCGAGATCCGCTCCAGGGGTGCCGACGGCCTCACGCCGGGCCGCCGCGTGTCGCCCGCCGATGCGCCGAAGATGGCTCGGATCATCGGCGGCGACGGCTCGAGCGCCGCCGTGCGGACCGCTCCGGGCGCGCATCATGTTCGCTTCGTCGGTATCGAGTTCACCGTGACGCCCGGAGCATACAGCACCGGTTTGGTACGCCTGGGGAACGGCGACGAGACGCGAGTGGAGGATCTGCCCCATCACATCATCATCGACCGGTGCTGGGTCCACGGCGATGCCGGACGCGGCGGCAAGCGCGGCCTGGCGCTGAACGGGAGCCACGTGGCCGTGATCGAGTCGCACTTCTCCGACTGGAAGGCGCAGGGCCAGGAGACGCAGGCGATCGCGGGCTGGAATGGTCCTGGCCCATTCAAGATCGCGAACAATTACCTCGAGGCGGCGGGGATCAACATCCTCTTCGGCGGTGCGGATCCCGCGATTCCCAATCTCGTGCCAAGCGACATCGAGATTCGCGGCAACCACCTCGCCAAGCCTCTCGCGTGGCGCCGGGAGCCGTGGACGGTCAAGAACCTGTTCGAGCTCAAGAACGCCCGGCGCGTCGTGGTCGCCGGCAATCTGCTCGAGCACACGTGGGGACAGGCGCAGTCCGGGACAGCCGTGCTGATCTCCCCGCGGCAGGACGGACGGGCTCCGTGGTCGGTGGTCGAGGATGTCACCTTCGCCGACAACATCGTGCGAGGCGCCGCCTCCGGCATGAAGATCAGCGGCCACGACGACAGCGCGCCGACCGCGCAGACGCGCCGCATCGTCATCCGGAACAATCTTTTCGAGGAAATCGACGGACGGGCGTGGGGAGGCGACGGGCGTCTTTTCACGCTGCTGACCGGAACCGATGGTGTCGTGATCGAGCACAACACCGCCTTCCCGACCGGCACTGTCATCACGGCCGAAGGTCCGCCGCACACCGGCTTCGTGTTCCGTCACAACGTGACGCTGCACGGCACTTACGGCATCAAAGGGGATGGTGTCGCGGTCGGCGAGCCGACCCTCCGGGCGCTGTTCCCTGGCGCCCGCGTAGAGGGCAACGTTTTCATCGGAAGCGATGCGCCCCGGTACGCCGGCAACACCACCGTGGGTGGCATCCGTGACGCCGGGTTTGTGGATCCCGAGCACCGCGACTGGCGTCTGCGCCCCGGCAGCCGCTTCAAGGGCGCAGCCGGCGGTCGCGATCCCGGCGCCGATCTCGACGGGCTCGATCGCATCCGCCGGTCTGTTGCGGGATGAGGCCGGTGGTCGAATTAACCTTCTGGACGGCGGTGGCGGCGCTCGTCTACACGTTTGTTGGCTACCCCATGCTGGTGTGGGCGGTCGCGCGCCTGAGGCCTCGGCCGGTGAGCCGCGCGGACGTCGAGCCCGACGTCTCGGTAATGATCGCGGCGCACAACGAGGCCGCCGTCATCCGCGCTCGCATCGAGAACTGCCTGGCGCTCGACTACCCGCCTGACCGCCTCGAGATCGTCGTCGCCTCCGACGGCTCGACCGACGCAACGGTCGAGATGGCGCGTCGCTATGAGCGGCCAGCGCATCCGGGGCCGGCCGTGCGCGTCGTGGTGTATCGGCGGCGCCGGGGCAAGCCGTCAATCCTCAACGACACGGTGCCGCACTGCCGCGGCGAGGTCGTGGTACTTGCGGACGCGCGCCAGCGATTCGACGCGGACGCCGTGCGCCGGCTCGCCGAGAACTTCGCCGATCCAACGGTGGGGTCGGCGAGCGGCGAGCTGACGCTGCTGAACGAGGCCGGAGTGGCGGTGGGCCACGGCGTCGGCGCCTACTGGCGCTACGAGAAGCTGATACGCCGCTCGGAGAGCGCGATCGATTCAACCATTGGCGCCACCGGGGCGATCTACGCGATCCGCCGCCGGCTCTTCGAACCGATCCCGGCCGACACGCTGCTCGACGACGTGCTCATCCCGGTCCGGATCGCGCGGCGCGGGTTTCGCGTCATCTTCGATGCACGCGCGCATGCGTGGGATCACGCGGCTACCACCGCGCGCCAGGAGTATACGCGCAAGGTGCGGACCATCGGGGGCGTGGCGCAGCTGTTCACCCGCGAGCGCTGGCTGCTGGTGCCGACGCATCGGCTGTGGCTGCAGGCCGTGTCGCACAAGGCCTTGCGGCTCGTTGCGCCCTTCCTGATGGTCGCCGCGCTCGGCACGAGCGCGATTCTCGCGCCACGATCGGGATTGCATGCCGCAGCGCTTGCCGGGCAGCTCGTCTTTTACGGGGCGGCCATCGCCGGAGGGCTCGGGCGCCGCGGCGGTGGGCGGATTGCACGCCTGCTCGCCGTGCCGTATGCGTTCTGCTTGTTGAACGGCACGACCGTGGTCGCCCTCGCAAGGCTCGCGACCGGTCGGCACACCGTGCAGTGGACAAAAGCGGTGGATGCGCCGGAGGCCGAGGCCGCGTGAGCAGTACACGGCGGAGACGCGCGCGCGTCTCCGCCGTGTGGGTGGAGCTGGCTACTTGTAGATGGTGATCGGCGCCGATGTCGTGCGGTTGCCGGACGAGTCGGTCGAGACGGCGGTGAGCGTATGCTTGCCGTCCGGCAGCGAGCCGCTCATCCAGAGCACGGTGCCCGAGCAGCTTGCGCTGGCGCACGATAGCGTGTTCGCGAGTACGCCATTGGCGTACAGCTGGACCGTCTTCATCGCCACGTTGTCCGTCCCTTTCAGCGACACGTTGAGGCTGTTGCCGGTCCACGTCCCGCTCGGCGGGCTCGTGATGGCGGCGGTCGGAGAGACGGTGTCCGTCGTGCCGCCCGTGGTGCTGCCGGTCGTCGTGCTGGAAGTGGAACTCGTCGCGGTCGTAGTGCCCGTTGCTCCGGAGGCGAACGTCGGGCTCAGCGCGTCCTTGTAAATCGTGATGGGCGCCGAGATCGCGCGATTGCCGGCCTTGTCGACGGCAATCGCGTTCACCAGATATGCACCGCCGGGCAACGGCCCGGTGATCCACAAGATGGTTTGGGCGCAGCTCGTCGTGGAGCACGGGATGGTCGCGAAGATCTTGCCCCCGCCCCACAATTCAATGCGCGCAACGCCGACGTTGTCGGTCGCCTTCGCGCTGACCTCGATGCTGTTGCCGGTCCATACGCCGCTCCGCGGCGAGGTGATGGAGACCGCCGGCGGCACCGTGTCGCTGCTGCCGGTCGTGCTCGTGGTGGTGTTCGACACGGTCACGGTGCGAGATGCACTGGCCGTGCGACCCCCCGAATCGGTAACCGTTGCTGTAAGCGTGACGGAGCCGTTGACGACGGTGCTCGTGTTCCAGCTGAAACCGTTGTTGGTACCCGTGTACACGGGCGTCCCTCCCGCCGTCAGCGAGTAGGTATAGCCCCCGGTGCCGCCGGTCGCCGACAGGGAGACGGTGACCGTGCCGCTGACGGTCGACCCGCTCGCCGGGTTGCTGAACGCAACCGTCGGATTGCCAACCGTTAGCGTCGCCGTGTTCGGCTCGGTGCTGTCCCCGGCCGTTGTGCCGCCGCTGGTGGCGCCGCTGGTGGCGCCGCCGCCGCCGGCCACGTTGAGGGCATAGAGGTCGGCGTAGCCGCTGCCGCTGTAACCGAAGTTCGAGGTCCAGGCCACGACGCTCCCGTCCCACGTCGACGACACGCGGGGCTGCGCATAGTAGTTGCTGCACTCTCGTGACCGATGGTGGGCGAGCCGCCGCACCTCACCGGTGAGGGCATTCATCATGACAATTTCCTGCTGGAATGGGCGCCACCCGCCCACGCTCGAGCTGAAGCCGTCGTCGGCGCTTTCGATCGAGGCGAAGACCCAGTCCTGAAGGGCGCCCTTCGAGACTCGAGAGAAGTGGCCATCGACGTCCGACCACGATGCGAGCTGAACGAGCTTCCGATTTTGGCTGAGCTGCTGCGCCACGTTCGAGGGGCTCTGCGGCTTCGTAACGTCAACCGCATAGATGCTCGCGGAGGAGTTGCAGTCGAACGTGACAAAATACGTTTTGCCATTGGAGCCGCTCATGACGTCGCCGTGCCCGCCGCACAGCGTCCAGAAAAGGACCGGCGTGGTGCTCACCGACTTGGTGGCGTGGTCGATCTTCCACGAGTGAGAGCTCACAGGCGGCGTGCTCGTGATGACATAGTTGCCGTCCGGCGAGATGCCCCTCCAGCCCCCGCCGCTGCCGTAGCTGCCCGGGATGCTCCCGGAATAGAGGGTGTCCGAAACCTTGTCGTACACGCGGGTCGCGCCGCCAATGTTGAGGACCATGTAGCGTCCCGTGCGATCGATCCAGTCGACCGAGCCGCCGAGCGAGGCGAGCGCTCCGGGGAAGGTCTTCACCGTGGTCCGATTGCCCGTGGCGACCGAATACTTGTAGAGCGTCGTGTCGCCGAACCCGAAGTAGTACCAGGCATCAGGATCGTCCGGGGCGAACGAGCTGTCGTAGTTGAACGCGACAGAGGCCCGCACCACCTGGCCAGTGCTCGTGTTGATGATATTGTGACCGCTCGGTGACCGGTGATGCACGAGCGTGCCGTTGGCGTTGAAGTACCCGTTCTTCGAGTAGATCTCGCTTTCCGATTGCTGGCCCATCTCGTTCGTCAACCGCTTGATCGTGCCGCCGAAGACAGGGTCGACGAAGTTTTCCCCCTGGCGGGGAAAGCCGCTCTGGTCAGGCCCGAACACTCCGTAAGTCGCGTAATACGCGAACGTCCCGCTCGCTGGCGGCGCATGGACTGCCGTGTCGGTGATATACCCGGAGGCGACGGCGGGCCGGGGGGCCGGGAGCGGAGCTCCCACAGCCGATATAGCGAGCGCGCCCGCCACAAAACGCTTCAGCGTCGTACCAATCCCGCGAGTCAAAGCGGCCTCCTTTGACGGAGGTCGGGGCTCCCAGGGCGGCCGACACGATCACGTGCCGAACAATCAAAAGGCGCCCACGCGCTGCACAACAGATCTCGGGAGTGACGCTCCGTGTGCGAGTCGCGCGGCTGCTTCGCAAGGCCTGTTCCGAACTGGGGCTAGGGCGATTAAGCCCGAAGAATCAAAGTCTTGCCCGGGGCAAACGACACGATGGAAAAATTACACTGTCAGTATGCACACGATTCGCCTGACACGTGTGACGCGAGTGACGCCCTTGAGGGCGAGGGGCCGATCTCTAGGGGAATTGAGATGCAGGCGGACGAACGGCGACAACCGCGGAGTGCGGCGAGACGACTGGCGTCCGGTCGAGACTGAATCGAAGCTTGCGACAACCCGGCGACGCAAAAACGAGGACGCGATCGTTGATACCCGGGAGACGGCGAACGCCACGCAGACGGCTAAGCCGGGCCGTGTAGATCGTCCCGAAGTGGCGGTAGCCCATCCGTCCACACGACTTCAGCGAGGGTTCGTTGTCGGCGCTGACGATGGAGACGAGGCCTCGGTAGCCCTGCGACCGGTAGAGGCTCAGCGCGATGCTCATGGCAATCGCGTGCAGGCGCCGACCGCGATAGGCCGGATGCGTGAAGCCGCTGTGCATGTACACCCACTGCCGTCCGAACCGAACTGACAGGTCGTCCGTGAAGTGCGTCGGGCTCGTCGAATACCATCCGTATGTCGCCAGCGCGTCGCCTTCGCGGATTCCGAAGCATTCGTGGCCCATCGCAAGCTCCCGGGCGACAAACGCCTGGGTCAAGCCGTACTCCGCTCTTGCGACGTATGGCTCGAGGTCGGCGGCGTGGAGGTAGTCAGCCCTGTAATTGGCCTCGAGGCGGAGAAAGGTGGGGTCCGGTGTGTCGATATACAGGCACCGAAGGATCATATGCATTCCTCGTGCATAGCGTGCGCCACGCCGCTCCTTGTGCACCGTAACGCGTAGAGGTGGCTCAACCGTGGCAGGTTTCCCCCACAAAATAGGGAACCGGCTGCAGGGCGGTCGACACACACTGTACTTATGCGGTAATTTGACGACGCCTGCCGCCGATGCTGACCGCGCAAAAGTGGCGCCGTCATTGCATTCCAAACAGTCGTGCGCACCTTGGCGTCAGTGCCCGAACCTCTCGGAGCAGGTCCGGCCGGGCGCAGCGGCGCCAATCCGGAGGCGCACCGGCCGATGATCAGCATCGTGCGCCAGCCGCGTACGCGTCTGGGGCAACTCGCGCGCGCCCTGATCATGTCGGTGTTCGCCCGTCAGCGGCAGTTCATCACCCTGAAGTCACTTGACGTCGACGCCGATTTGCAAGCACCCCCTCTGACTGACGGGCGCACAGAATGCTTGATCGTCGACTCGCCGGAAGCACTCGACACCTTCGCCGCCGACATCTGCGCGTCATTCAGGGATTCGGTGGCCACGCTCAAGGCGCGGGTGGCGCGAGGCTGCGTCGTGTGCCTGGCACGACGCCCCCGGGTGACGGGTGCCGGCAGCGTCGTGGTCGGGTACGAGATTGCCGAGCGGGGCGTCTTCTCGGCGCTTGGCCGTCGCATCGCCGTGTCCGGCGATGTCATCTTCTCTCACTACGTCGAGGTGTTACCCGAGTACCGGGGACAGCGTATTCACCGGCTGCTGTTCTCGACGCGCGACAGTTATTTCCGGCAGCGCGGAGGGCGCGTCGTGTGCGGCGTGTGCGCCCCGCACAATCACGCCTCGCTGAACGCCCTACGTCGCGATGGCGCGACCATCGTCGGCACGGTCGAGAGGATCTCGCTGCTGCGCGTCTTCGTTCTGTCGTACACGCCGTCAGACCGCATTGCCCAGCTCTTTGCCGGAGCTGAAAGGAATGGAGCCGACGCCCGGATTTGAACCGGGGACCTGCCGATTACGAATCGGCTGCTCTACCAGCTGAGCTACGTCGGCGCGCGCATGGAGCGACGGCGAGCGGGGACGATTGTACCACCGCGTCTCGCACGCTTGGCACCGATGGGCCCGCTCGGCGCCAGCACCTCGGCGTCGCGCTCGCCGACGATACGCCAGCCGTCGGGCGTGCGCGCCCAGCGGAGTTCCTGGAGCACGGGGCCGCGGCGACGCGAGCCGCGTCGCCGCGGCGAACACGCGCAGCTTCTCCGCGCGCACCGCCTCGCGCGGAACGTCGCGCCACGTGTAGTAGTTCTGGCCCTCGATGTCACCGTCCTTCGTCGCCTGGAGCCACGCGGTCCCCCATCCCCAATCCGCATGGCGCACTTGGCAAGGTCCGCGCCAGCGAGATCGTTGAGCGCGGTCGTACCCTCGAGACGTGGCTCGAGACTCCGCACGTTCTGTTCTCGTGTGGTCACTCGCGGTATCGCTGCTCGTCTACGCGGCGGCGGCGGCACGGCAGCAGCGATGGGGCTCGGCGCTCGCGGCCGTGATCGTGGCCGCGCTACTGGCGCGCGGTCATCGTCGCGCGCGCTTCGCCGCCTACGTCTTCTTCAGCGCGCTCGCCGTCCGCGGCGCCGTCATCGGAACGTGGGTGCTCCCGCTGTACGCCGGGATCGCACTGGCCGCGATGCAGGCGCCCGCCGCGCGACGCGCGTGGCCGCGGCTCGTGCCCGGCCGACGGCGTGGGGGCGATGATAGAATGCGCCGGTCATGAAGTTCCTGTGTCTCGACTGCGACGAGGCGATGAAGCTCCACTCCAGCGCCGGGCCCGACGAGGGTTCGCTCACCGTGACCTTCCGGTGTCCGCAGTGCGGCTTCCGCGTGGCGATGCTCACCAATCCGTTCGAGACACAGATGGTGCGAAGCCTCGGCGTCAAGGTCGGCGGACGCACCGTGCGCGCCGAGCCCTTCGAAAACCTCCGAGCGACGATGGCCGGCGCGCGTGCCGATGCCTTCCAACCGTCCGGGGAGGGCGCCTCGGGCTGCCCGTTCGCGGCGTCGCTCGGCCCGGACGCCACCGCGGCGGCCGCGCCGATGACGGAGGCGGGCGCGCCGGCATGGGAGGCGGCGGCGGAGCAGCGCCTCGCCAACATCCCGAGCTTCATCCGGCCGATGGCGAAGCGCTCGATCGAGCGCTTCGCCGAGAGCAAAGGCTACACCACCATCAACGAGGCCGTGATGGACGAGGCGCGGACCGTCTTCGGCATGTAGCCATGACGCGCACGGACCTCGTCGCGCGCATGGCAGAAGCGTCGGGCTGGCCCCGGACGTCGACGGACCGCGCGCTACGCGCCATGCTGGCGGCCATGCGCAATGCGCTCCGGCGCGGCGAGCCGGTGACGCTGGTCGGCTTCGGGACGTTCTCGGTGGCCCGGCGCCGACCCCGCACGATGCGGAATCCCCGCACGGGCCAAGCTGTCACCGTCGCCGGGCGCATTCCGCGGTTCCGTCCCTCCAAGGAGCTGAAAAAGGCCGTCCGCTAGGCTTTTCGCTTGCTGCCAGCGAATGCCGCTGGCTAGAATGCCGGCAGTGTTCTGGATCCGGCTCCTGACCGCTCTCCTCACGCTCGTGGTGTCTTCTGCCTCCGTCGCCGGCGCCGCCTCCAACGGGCGCACCCCCGCCTTCACCGCCGAGGCCCTCTTGCTGGTCGATCCCGAAGGCAAGGTGATCTTCGAGAAGAATGCGGAGAGCGATCGGGCCCCTGCCAGCCTCGTGAAGCTCATGACGCTCTACCTGGCCTGCGAGGAGCTGGAGGCCGGCCGCGCCGACCTCGATGAGCTGGTCACCGTGAGCCTCCATGCGGCGACCACGGCGCGGTACCGCATGGGGCTCCGGGCCGGCGAGCACGTGCCGCTCCGCGTGCTTCTGGAGGGTGTGGCCATCGCCTCGGCCAACGACGCGGCCACCGCGCTGGCCGAGCGGCTCAGCGGCGACGAGACGTCGTTCGTCGAGCGGATGAACGTCAAGGGCAAGGAGCTTGGCCTGGGATCGACCCGCTTCGCCAATCCGCATGGCCTGCCGGATCCGGCGCAGAAGACCAACGCGCGCGACATGGCGCAGCTCACGGCGCGGCTGCTGCAGGACTATCCGATGTCACGGCCGCTGCTCGGCGGTCAGACGTTCATCTACCGCGGCCGCGTGTACACGCGGCACATTCCGCTGTTCAACGACCCGGGCGGGGTGCAGGCGCTCAAGACGGGCTTCACGCACGAGGCGGGCTACAACCTGGCGGTCGCGGCGTGGCGCGGGGGCCAGCAATTCCTGATGATCGTCCTGGGCGCACGCACGCGGGCGCTCTCCTTCCTGGACGCCAAGCGCCTGTTGCACTACGGCTTCGTCGAGACCGGACTCGAGACGGAGGTCGTCAAGCGGGCGCCCGCCCGCAAGCCAATCCGCGCCCGCCGCGCCACCACCATCCGCTGACGGCGGCCGGCGGCCAGGAGCCGCATGACCATACGCGGGTACGTCTTCGATGCTTATGGCACGCTCTTCGACGTTCACTCCGTCGTCGACGCCGGCGCCGCCGTCACGTCCGATCCGGCCGCACTCTCCCTGCTGTGGCGGCAAAAACAGCTGGAGTACACGTGGCTCCGCTCGCTCATGGGCCGTTACGAGGACTTCTGGACCGTGACGGAAGCGGCGCTGCGCTATGCCGTCCGTCGACTCGAGATCCACGCCGGCGAGACGCAGCTGCGGGCGCTGATGGACGCCTACCTGCACCTGGCATGCTTCCCCGAGGTTCGAAGCGCCCTCACGGCCTTACGTGGGCCGCGCGCGATCCTGTCGAATGGCGCGCCCACGATGCTGGAGGCGGCGGTGCGCTCGAGCGGGCTCGCGCCGCTGCTGGACCACGTGATCTCCGTGGATCGTGTGCGGATCTACAAACCGGCCGCGGCGGTCTACGCGCTCGGACCCGAGACGCTCGAAGTCCCGGCCGACCACCTGCTCTTCGTCTCGTCCAACGCCTGGGACGTGGCCGGCGCCAAATCCTTCGGCTACCGCGTCGCCTGGTGCAATCGCCTCGGCGCCCCCGAGGAGGAGCTCGGCGTCCGCGCCGACTACGTCGTCAGGACGCTGGCCGACCTCCCTCGTCCATAAACACGTTGGGGCTGTCGAAGACGCCCAGGACGATGCAGCCGTCGGGCGACCACGCGGCGTGGATCGAGCCGGGCCGGCGCCACACGAAGTTGCCTGCCGTGCAGGCGCCGTCGTCGTCGACGAGCGTGCCCTCGAGCACATAGCTCTGCTCGAGGCCGACGTGCTTGTGCGTTGGCAGCTTCGCGCCCTTGTCCAGCTTCGTCAGCGTCGTCTGCTTGCCGGAGGGGTCCTTGTAGAGCGTCTTCGTGAAGATCCCGGGCCACTTGGTCGGCTCCCACTCGATCTTGGAGACGTCCAGGTAGGTCGAGCGGTCGGTCTGCGTGATGATCATGGGGCCCTCCGTTCGCACCGAGTGTAACGAAAAGGGCGGCTCGCCGATAGCGAGCCGCCCGTTCCCATTGGGCGCGACGGGATCAGCGCTTGCCGG
>Ga0114129_10004767_pt1 | contig 19170 bp, 15 predicted proteins | sample RhiMetdeltSRZDD1_FD_80071 | JGI IMG/M metagenome (GOLD analysis project Ga0114129, IMG submission 80071) | Populus rhizosphere microbial communities from Tennessee, USA - Rhizosphere MetaG P. deltoides SRZDD1 (version 2) (version 2) | ecosystem: Host-associated > Plants > Roots > Rhizosphere >...
TACCTGAAGCAGATCGTGCTCGACGGGGTGTTCCATGCCGATCCGCATCCAGGCAACGTGCTCGTCACCGACGAGGGCCGGCTGGCGTTGATCGACCTGGGCATGATCGGCCGGCTGAGCCCGCAAATGCAGGAGCGGCTGTTGAAGCTGCTCCTCGCCATCAGCGAGGGCCGCGGCGAGGAGGCCGCCGATGTGGCGGTCACGCTCGGCGAGAAACTGCCGGACTTCAACGAGCCCGGGTTCCGGCGGGCCATCGGGGTGCTGGTCGGCCGCATCGGACACCAGTCGATGGCCGACTTCCAGATCGGCCGCGTCTTCCTCGAGTTGTCGCAGCTCATACACGACCATCACATGCGCGCGCCCGCCGAGCTCACGCTGCTCGGCAAGACGCTCCTCAACATCGACCAGGTCGCGCGCGCGCTCGATCCGCAGCTTGACGTCAACGAGGCGATCCGGCGCAACGGCGCGGATCTGATGACGCGGCGGATCCGCAAGACGGTGACGTCGGGCAGCATGCTCTCTGCCGTCCTCGAGGCGAAGGAGTTCGCCGAAAAGCTTCCCGGCCGCGTGAACCGCGTGCTCGACGCGCTCGCCGCCAGCGAGCTCAAACTGAAAATTGAGCTGATCGATCACGGCGAAATCCTCGACGGCCTGCAGAAGATCGCCAATCGCATCTCGATCGGCCTCGTCGTGGCGGCGCTGATCCTCGCCGCCGCCATCATCGCGCGATGAGCTACCGCCCGCGTCCGCGCAGCCATCCGGGGCTATGGAATCAGCGCCCCAGGCGTCACAAGCACAGCTACCGGCCCGCGCCCGATCCGCGGCTGACGCGTCCGAAAGGCATCAATACCGCGTGGACGCGCATCCGCCGCCTGATCTGGTCGTGGTGGCCGTGGGCGATTCTCTGCATCTACTTCATCGATCAGCGCGAATGGTGGTGGGCGCTGGGCGTCGGATTATGGTCGGGCGTCTGCTCGCTCTCGACGCCACAGGAATTCCCGCCGCATTACGGTCTCGATCACGGGCTCGACGTGGGGTCGAAGGAATTCGTCGACACCATGGCCGGCGCCGTCGGCAGCCCATTCCTCGACGGCAACAACGTCGCGGTGTTGAACAACGGCGATCGCTTCTACCCGGCGATGCTGAAGGACATCGAGCTCGCCGAACACTCGATCACGATCGAGGCGTATATCTACTGGGCAGGCGAGATCGGCCTGACCTTCGCGAAGGCGCTGGCCGCGGCGGCCCAGCGCGGCGTCCGGGTCAAGATTCTTCTCGATGCCGTCGGCTCGCAGAGCATCGGCAACGAGATCCTGAAGATTCTGGAGGACGGCGGCTGCCATCTGGCGTGGTACAACCCGGTGCGCCTGACGCGGCTGCGCCGGATCAACAATCGCACGCACCGCAAATCGCTGATCGTCGACGGCGGCGTCGGCTACACCGGCGGCGCCGGCATCGCCGATCAATGGACCGGCGACGCGCAGGATGACAAGCATTGGCGCGATCTCCAGATTCGTCTCGAGGGCCCCGCCGTCAGGCCGCTGCAGACCGGGTTTGCCCAGAACTGGCTTGAAGCCACCAACGAACTGGTGACCGGACCCGCGTTCTACCCCACGCTCCAGCCCGTCGGCCCGCACCAGCTGCAGACCATCATGAGCTCGCCGGAAACCGGCGCCTCGGCGGCGCGCGTGATGTACTTCTTGGCGATCTCAGCGGCCAAGCGGACCATCGACATCGCCAATCCCTACTTCGTTCCCGATCACGTGTCGATTGACCTCTTCCGCGACGCCGTCAAGCGCGGCGTGCGCGTGCGGGTGATGGTCGCCGGTTCGAGCAACGACACCTTGATCACCCGCCTCAACAGCGGGCGTCTCTACGGCGCGCTCCTGAAGGCCGGCGCGCGCGTGTTCGAGTACAACCGGACGATGATGCACCACAAGATCATGATGGTCGACAGCCTGTGGTGCACCGTGGGCACCACGAACTTCGACAACCGTTCGTTCGCGCACAACGAAGAAAACAACGTCTGCGCGTGCGACGAAGGATTTGCCGGCGAGCTGACACGGTCGTTCGAGCGCGACATCGCGGTGTGCGAAGAAGTCAGCCTCGAGGCCTGGACGCACCGCTCCTTGCCGCTGAAGACGGCCGAGGCGCTCGCGTCGTTCGTTCAGGACCAAGTCTGATCCCTGATCCCTGATCCCTAAAAGATCTCGCCGAACTGCGCCCAGAAGTTTTCCTGGATCTTGCCGAAGATCGACCGCTGATCTTTCCACGTCGCCGCATCGAGCTTCTTCGACACCTGCATGTCTTTCTCGAAATCGGCAATCAGCGTCCTGGCCAGACTCGGATCGAATACCGCGACCGTGAGCTCATCGTTCAGCTCGAACGAGCGATTGCCGAAGTTCGCCGTGCCGACCACGCTGAACGCCTCGTCGACCATCACTACCTTGGTGTGCATCATGGTCGGCTGGTACTCGTAGATCTCGATGCCCTGGTCGAGCAGCTCCTGGTAGCCCTCACGGCTCGCGTGTTTCACCGGCATGGCGTCGGTGACGTCACCTTCGCACAGGATGCGCACGCGGACCCCACGTTTCCTCGCCTCGGCCAGGCTCCAGCGCGTCGACTCGTCGAGCGTGACGTACGGCGACTGGATGTCGAGTGTCTTGCGCGCCGCGCCGACCGCGAGCAAGTAGAGCAGCTTGACGTTGCTGGCGCCGGCGGTGGGGTTGCTCCACAACACCACCGACTGCGCGCCGGTGGGCTGCGACGGCGGCTCTGGATCGAGCGCCGGCGCTGAACGGCCGCCGGATTCGATCCAGTTCTCATAGAACGACGCCTCGAGCGCGCGCACCGCGGGGCCGGTCACTTGAAACTGCGTATCGCGCCAGTGATCCGGGTCCTGGGCGTTGCCGAGCCACTGGTCGGCGACACCCATGCCGCCGGTGAACGCCACCTCGCCATCGACGACCAGGACCTTGCGGTGCGTGCGATAGTTGCTTTCCTCGAGCGTCCAGAAATTCACCGGGTTGAACCACACCAGCTTGATTCCGGCTTTTGCCAGCTGCTGCTGGTTCTCGTCGCTGAGCACCGATCCGATCGGATCGAGGATCATGCGAACCGTGACGCCGCGGCCGGCGGCACGCTCGAGCGCCTCGAGAAATCGCTCGCCGATTTCTTCGTCCTTGAAGACGTAAGTTTCGAAATTGATGCGGGTGCGCGCCTTCTCGATGGCGTCGAGCATCGGCGGAAAGGCGTCACCGTTGCGCAGCACGGTGTAGACGTCTCCGGGCTCGACCGCGGCGCCGACCAGCGACGCCACGTAATCGGCAAACCGCTGATCGGAAGCGGCGACGGGACTCTCGACGCGCAGGGTCTCTTGATCCTGCGCGATCAGGAGAAGGACTCCGACGATCATCGCGCCGATCAGAACCCGATACGGCCACTTGCGCCGATGCCTGCCATGCTCAGCCATACGTGGCTGAGCTGCAAGTTCCGATCCGCGTTTGTTATTTGTTAATCGTTATTCGTTATTTCCCGACCAGCGTCCCTTCGAACGTCCTGCTGAATGGCGCTTTCGCCACACCGACCGGCGTCACCTCGCCCGTGATCGTGTTGCCCGTCGCCGTGCCTTTCACGTCGAACGTGAACCGCGCGTTGGGGCCGAATTGGGCGTCCATCCGGAACTCAAACGCGTCGCCGTTCCAGGTGACCGACTTGATCGGGATGCGATTGATCTGGAAGCGGCCCTGCGCAAGGTAGAACGCGCCCTCGCCGGTGCGCGGCAGGTGCAGCACCGCCGGGATCGGTTTGAGTACGGTCACCGATGTCCGGTACGCCGAACCCGCCGGCAGAATGGACGCCAGGACGTCCATGCGCTTCTCGGTCGTGGTCGGCGCCGGCGACACGCCGTCTTTCGGCATGAAGTCGAAGACGCCAAACATCATCTCGTCGTTTGACTGTTCGCCGAACGTCACGTCGCGTGTCGGATCGGGGTTGCTCGGGTTGTCGGCCGAGTTGTCGTAGTGGGCCACCGCCTCGACGACGGTGCCCCGTGGCAGCGGCACAGCATCTTTCGGGTAGTAATACAGCTGCCAGTTGAAGTCGTAGTTGGGCACGCCCAACAGCGTCTGTTTGCGGCCATCGGGCAGATGCGCCGTCAACGTCATGTCCTTGCCGCGCAGGTGCATGTGCGGGAAGTAGGAAACGATGTTCACGTCCTGGTCGACCACGTACCACGCGCGCATCTCGTGGTTCTTCGCGCCGGCAGGAATCCTGAAGCTCACATCGCCGGCCACCGCCGTCGTCACTTCTTTCTTCAACTCGCCCTTGCCGAAGTAGAGACCGACGCGGGTCTGATCGGTTTGCGCCTTGCCGTTGGGGTGATAGTGCAGGTTGGTGCGGAGCTGCTGGCCCTTGCGCACCCAGCGGCCCACGCCCTCCGGATACACCGTCGGGGGCGTGCCGACGGCCCACACGCCGAGCAGGTCGACGAACCCGGACGTGCCGACCATGCCGCCGCCGATGCCGCCGGCCATGAACAGCACCGAGTGATGCGTCACTTCGCGGTTGCTCGGCCGGATCTCGACCGCGCGAATCCAGCGATCTTCGGGAATGTCGATCGTGAGGTTCGGCGTCGGGAAGATGTCTTTGCCCTCGGCCGGAATCTCGATCACCGGCAGCGTGATGATGTAATCGGGTTCGCCGAGCTGCCAGCCTTCCGTGTAGGTCGGCAACGGCGGCAGGTCGCGTGCATTGCCGAGCGGCGCGCCGGCATCGACCCACTTCACGATTGTATCGATCTGCTTTTGCGGCAGCCGCGCATCATTCGAGAAGGTGCCGTGCGCGGGATCGGCGAACCAGGGCGGCATCTGCCGCGTCGACACTTTCTGTTTGATCGATCGCGCCCACGGCCGCACTTCCTCGTAGGTGCGAAGCGCCATCGGCGCGACTTCCCCCGGCCGATGACAGGTGACGCAATTGGCGTAGAAGATCGGCGCCACGTCCTTCGCGAACGTCGGCGATTGCGCTTCCGCGCTCGACACTACAGCGACAACGAACACGCCGGCAACAATCGAGTTTCGCACAAGCCCTCCGCAGGGAAATGACGGGATGCTCGGATGGTATACTGATTTTCTTTTCTGCCTCGCGAAGAAACCTCTCCGTGCGGGAGTGGCGGAATTGGCAGACGCGCTAGCCTCAGGAGCTAGTCCGGGCAACCGGGTGGAGGTTCGAGTCCTCTCTTCCGCACCATTCATTTGGCCTTCGGCCTCATTCATGGCGCGGAACAGGGCCTCAGCCGCTCGGCCATCGCGCTTCGCGCTCGGCCTAGAGGGGTCGAGTCCTCTCTTCCCACCATTCGACTCGCAGGACCAATCCAACTAAACCATTGATATAGCTGAGTTTACCCTCTTTTAGGGCTTGAAAATCTTCGTGCAGCATCCGTAGAATCCCCGTAGATGTTGCCCACAGGTCCCCCGGGCCAAGATCGCACGCCTACCTGTTCTGACTGCCCCATCTGCGGCGGCGCTTTGGAAATCGTCTACGACCGTTTCAACCAGCGCGTCTCTGTCTGCAAGGATTGCCAGTCCGGACTCACCGTCCCATCTTCAGCTTGGGAAGTCCTCCGCCTCAAGCGTGAGAAAAAGTGGCAGACCGAGGGATAGTCCTCACATAGCTGGCAACCCGCTTGCTCTATCCCGTGCAGTATGTGGGTGCGAGCACTTCCCGTGGGCGATCGAGCCACGAGCCACGAACCAGGAGTGACCTGCTCTACCCAACCTCTGCAAACGGTGGACTTATGGGTATGCGAGCGATTAAGGAGAGCGACCGGGTGACACCTGGTCCGTGTGATGTGATCGAGATCTGTCCCATCTGCGGCGGATCGATGGAAGCGGTTTACAGCCGCGCTCACCAGAAGGTCTGCGTGTGCGTCGACTGCCACACCAGCATCACCGTGCCGTCGAGCGCCTGGGAGATCAAGAGCGAGAAGCGCCGCTAGTCACCGCTCGGCCGCAAACGCAAAGCGGCCGCGCCGCAGCGCGCTCTGCGCTTCGACGACCGTCAGCAATGCTTCAGCGGCGTGCGACAGCGTGCCCTCGCGGCGGTGAATCAAACGCAGCTTGCGATCGAACGCCAACTCAGGAACCTGAACCCTGACCAGCTCCTTATGAGACACCTCCTTTTCGACGGTAATCGCGGGCAGCAGCGCCACCCCGTTTCCCATCGCCACGAACTTCTTGATGGCGTCGATCGTCGGCATTTCGACCGGCATGCGCAGCTCGACGCGCTTCTTGCGGAACGTCTCGATCACTCGCTGGCGGTACGGCGACGACACGTGGTGAGCCACGAACGACTCACGCGCCAGTTCGGAAATCGACACCTTTGATCGCCGCGCCAGCGGGTGCGACGGCGGCACCACGAACGCCAGCTCGTCGTGATAGACGACGATCGAGTGCAGCGCGACGGTGTCGGGACGGAACGTGATCACACCAAAGTCGGCGCCATAGTCGAGGACCTGCGCCGGCACGCGGCTGGCGAAGGCGCGCTGCACCGTGATGTGCACATCCGGATAGAGGCGCCGATACTCGTGCAGAATTGGTAACAGGTACAGGCACGTCAGCTCATTCGCGGCCATCGTCAGCCGCCCGGTGCGCAGCTGCCGCACGTCGTCGAGCGCGGCCAGGGCGCGGTGGCGCAGGTTGACCAGCCGTTCCGCGTGGTCGGCGAGCACCCGTCCGGCATCGGTCAGCACGCCACGGCGGCTGGACCGGTCGAACAGCGGCCGTCCAATCTCATCCTCGAGCTTCTTGATGGTCTGGCTGATGGCGGGTTGAGTCCGATACAGGGCCTTGGCAGCAGCCGAGAAGCTGCCCTCCCGCACGACCGCAAGGAAGGCTTCCAACTGGAAGAGTTCCATCGGAAGTCCATACTATAAGCGAATGGTCATATAGCTATAGATATTATTATTTTGACTTATTTAGGCCGCTAGCCCGACACTATCAGACCATGGCGACCACTTCGCGCATCCAGGTGTTTGACACCACCCTTCGCGACGGCGAGCAGGCCCCCGGTTTCAGCATGACGGCGGCCGAAAAGCTTCGCCTGGCGCAGCAGCTGGATCGCCTCGGCGTGGACATCATCGAAGCCGGCTTCCCCATCTCGTCGGAGGGGGATTTTGAAGCCGTGCGCGCCGTTGCCGGCAGCGTCCGTCGCCCGACCATCGCCGGCCTGGCCCGCGCCATTCCCGCGGACATCGATCGCGCGTGGGCGGCGCTGTCGCAGGCGGCACGGCCGCGCATCCACGTGTTCCTGGCCACGTCCGACATTCATCTCGAGCACAAGCTGCGCATTTCGCGCGCGCAGTGCCTCGACCAGGTGGCCACGTCCGTGGCGCACGCGCGCGCCTATTGCGACGACGTCGAGTTCTCGGCGGAAGATGCGACGAGGAGCGATCTCGAGTTCCTGTGCGCGATTGCGGAAGCCGCGGTCAACGCGGGCGCGACGACGATCAACCTGCCCGACACGGTGGGCTATGCGTTGCCCGGCGACATCGAGCGGATCTTTTCCACGGTCGGCAGGCGAATCGGCGACCGCGCCGTGCTGTCGGCGCACTGCCACAACGATCTCGGCCTCGCCGTCGCCAATTCGCTGGCGGCAATCCAGGCCGGCGCCCGGCAGGTCGAGTGCACCATCAACGGCATCGGCGAGCGCGCGGGCAACGCGTCGCTCGAGGAAATCGTGATGGCGCTCGAGGTGCGCGCCGACGCGCTGCCGCATCGCACCGGCATTCATACGCCCGCCCTCGTGCCGACCAGCAACACGCTGTCGTCGATCGTCGGCGTCGCAGTGCCGCCCAACAAGGCAGTGGTCGGCGCCAACGCGTTCGCGCATGAAGCCGGCATTCATCAGGACGGCATGCTCAAGTACGAGCTGACCTACGAAATCATGCGCCCCGAATCGGTCGGCGCGCCCGGGACGAAGCTGGTGCTCGGCAAGCATTCAGGCATGCGCGGCCTCGACGCGCGGTGCCGCGCGCTCGGTCATCGTCTGCGTCAACCGGAGCTCGAGCGACTCTACGCGCGGGTCACGGCGCTGGCGGATCGCGTCAAGACCGTGGACGATACGCAGCTCACGAAGATCATCCAGGAAGAGCTGCCGACCGCACTGGCGGGCGCCGGGGCTGCGCCCGGTCGCGGAGACGCGACATGCCATTGAAGATCGCGCTGCTGCCCGGCGACGGCATTGGCCCGGAAGTCACCGAGGAAGCGGTCCGGATTCTGAAGGATGTCGCGGAACATAGCGGCAAGCCGTTTTCGTTCAGCACACACCTGATTGGCGGCGCGGCCATCGATGCCGAGGGCGCGGGGCTGCCCGAACAAACGCTCGAAGCGTGCCTTGGCGCCAAGGCGGTGCTGCTCGGCGCGGTCGGCCATCCAAAATTCGACGGCCGCCTGCCGTCGGAGCGTCCTGAAGCCGCGTTACTGGCGTTGCGCCAGGCCTTAGGAGGCTTCGCCAACCTGCGGCCGGCCGTGTGCTACGGCTCGATGACCAAACGCACCGCCTTCCAGCCCGAACGCGTGAAGGGCGCCAACCTGTTGATCGTCCGCGAGCTGCTGGGCGGCCTGTACTACGGCGAGCCGCGCGGCTTTGAAGCGTCCGGCAACACCGCGTTCAACACGCTGATTTATTCACGTCACGAAATCGAGCGCGTGGCGCGCGTGGCGTTCACGCGCGCGCGAGAGCGGCGCAAGAAAGTGGCGTCGATCGACAAGGCCAACGTCCTCGAAACGTCACGGTTGTGGCGCGGTGTCGTGTCGGAAGTGGCGAAGGAGTTCCCGGACGTCGAGCTCGAACACGTCTACGTCGACACCGCCGCGATGCGGCTGGCCACGTCGCCGACCAGCTTCGACGTGATGCTCTGCGACAATCTGTTCGGCGACATCCTGAGCGATCAGGCGGCATCGGTGGCCGGTTCGCTGGGCCTCCTGCCGTCGGCCACGCTCGGCGGCCGCGTCGATCTCTACGAGCCCGTGCACGGCTCGGCGCCCGACATCGCGGGTAAAGGATTTGCCAATCCGATCGGCGCCATCGCGAGCGCCGCCATGCTGCTGCGCTTCAGCGCCGGCATGGAGAAGGAAGCGGCGGAAATCGATCACGCGATCGAGGATGCGCTGGCGAACGGCGCGCGGACGCGCGACCTGGCGGCGGCAGGCGAGCGCTCGGTGTCGACGCGCGACATGGGTCAAGCCGTCGTCGACGCACTTCACGAAATCCGGGACAGGCGGCACTCCTATCATGCCGTCTAAAACTCTCCTCGATAAGGTCTGGGACGCGCACGTGGTGCGTGAGCTGGAAGACGGCCGCACGCTGCTCTACATCGATCGTCATCTCGTCCACGAGGTGACGTCGCCGCAGGCGTTCGAAGGCTTGCGCCTGGCCGGCCGCAGGGTCCGGCGTCCCGATCTGACCTTCGCGACCGTCGATCACAACGTGCCGACCACGGCGCGTCATCTGCCAATCGCCGATCCGCTCGCGCGCCAGCAGGTGGAGACGTTGCGATCGAACGCCGCCGCGTTCGGCGTGCCGCTGTTCGACTTCAACAGCGGCAAGCAAGGCATCGTGCACGTGATCGGTCCCGAGCTCGGGCTGACGCTGCCCGGCACGACCATCGTGTGCGGCGACAGCCACACCAGCACGCACGGCGCGTTTGGCGCGCTGGCGTTCGGCATCGGCACCAGCGAAGTGGAACACGTGCTGGCCACGCAGTGCCTGGCGCAGAAAAAGCCCAGGGCGATGCGCATCACCCTGAAGGGCGCGCTCAGCAACGGCGTGACGGCGAAAGATGTTGCGCTCGCATTGATGCGCCACCTTGGCATCTCGGGCGGCACCGGCTTCGCCCTCGAGCTGGGCGGGCCGCTGATGGCATCGCTGTCGATGGAACAGCGCATGACGATCTGCAACATGAGCATCGAGGCCGGCGCGCGCAGCGCGCTGGTGGCGCCGGACGCCACGACGTTCGCGTTCCTCGAAGGGCGGCCGCATGCGCCCAAAGGCAGCGAGTGGAGCGCGGCGGTCGCGCGCTGGAAGAACCTGGCCAGCGACGCCGGCGCGCGCTTCGATGCCGACGTCGAAATCGACGTGACCGAACTCGCGCCGCTGGTGACGTGGGGCACGCGGCCCGACATGGTCGTGCAAGTCACCGATCGCGTGCCCGATCCGGCGGCCGCGTCTTCCGAAGGAGACGCGCGCGCGATGGAACGCGCGCTCGCCTACATGGGCCTGACGCCGGGCACCGCCATCGAAGAAGTGCCCGTCGATCGCGTCTTCATCGGTTCGTGCACGAATGCGCGCATTGAAGATCTGCGCGCCGCCGCCTCCGTGGCGCGCGGGCATCACGTCAACAAGCGCGTGCGCGCGCTCGTCGTGCCCGGATCGCAGAAGGTGAAGGCCGACGCCGAGCGCGAGGGCCTCGACCGCGTCTTTGCCGACGCCGGCTTCGAATGGCGCGAGCCGGGGTGCTCGATGTGCCTCGGGATGAACGACGACATTCTCGGCGAAGGCGAGCGCTGCGCCTCGACCAGCAATCGCAACTTCGAAGGCCGCCAGGGCCGCGGCGGACGCACGCACCTGGTGAGCCCGGCCATGGCTGCCGCCGCGGCGATTCAGGGACATTTCACTGACGTTCGCCACTGGGAGTACCGCTGATGGCCGGACGTGAGCCGTTCACCGTGCATCGCGGCCTGGTGGCGCCGTTGCGCCGCAGCCACGTCGACACCGATCAGATCATTCCCAAGCAGTTCCTCAAGCGGATTGAGAAATCAGGCTTTGGTCCGTTCCTGTTTCACGACTGGAAGCGCGATCCGTCGTTCGTGTTGAACCAGCCGCGCTATGCCGGCGCCTCGATCCTGGTGGCCGGCGTGAACTTCGGCTGCGGCTCGTCGCGCGAGCACGCGGCGTGGGCATTGCTCGACGCCGGCTTCCGCGCGGTGATCGCGCCGTCGTTCGCCGACATCTTCCGCAGCAACGCCATTGGCAACGGCATGCTGCCGGTGGCGATCGGCGAAACAGCTGTGAACGTGATCTTCGACCGGGCCGAATCGGGCCACGGCTATTCGGTCACCGTCGATCTGCTGCGCGGCGAGGTCCGCGACGAGTTCGGGCTGGCCGAGCGCTTCGTCATCGACGAGTCATCGCGGCAGCGCCTGCTCGAGGGCAAGGATGAGATCGATCTGATCCTGCACCACGAAGCCGACATTGCCGCTTACGAGCGGACGCATGCGGGCTCCCCGCCTCATTAAGGAACGCGGGCCAACTATTATGAAAACCAAAGGCGCACACATCATCTGGTCGTGTCTGGTGGAGCAAGGCGTGGATACCGTCTTCGGGTATCCAGGCGGCGCGATTCTGCCGGCGTATGACGCATTGCTCGATCACCCGATTCGCCACGTGCTCGTCCGTCACGAGCAGGGCGCGACGCACATGGCCGACGGCTACGCGCGCGCCAGCGGCAAGGTCGGCGTCGCGCTCGCGACGTCCGGACCGGGCGCCACCAACCTGGTCACCGGCATCGCCAACGCGATGATGGATTCGATTCCCATCGTCTGCATCACCGGCCAGGTCGCCGAAATGCTGATGGGGTCGGATGCGTTCCAGGAAACCGATATCACCGGCATCACGCTGACGATCACGAAGCACAACTTCCTCGTCACCAGGGCGAAGGACATTGCGCCGACGATGCGCAAGGCGTTTCAGATCGCGACGTCGGGACGGCCGGGGCCGGTGGTCGTCGACATCACGAAGAATGCGCAGCAGGAAGAAGCTGAGTACGAACCGCCGATCGACAAACCGAAAGGTTTGTCGCCGCAGGACGGGAAGGGTCTGTCGACGCGCGGGTTCGTGTCCTCGTCGCTTGAACAGGCCAACCAGCTGCTCGCGGCCGCGAAGAAACCCGTGATCCTCGCCGGACATGGCATCCTGAAGAGCGGCGCGTGTGACGAAGTGCGACGCTTCGCCGAGCTCGCGCACGTTCCCGTCGGCATGACGCTGCTCGGCATCGGCAGCCTGCCGGCGCATCATCCGCTCAACCTCGGCATGATGGGCATGCACGGCGAGCACTGGGTCAACGAAGCGATCCAGGAAGCCGACCTGCTGCTGGCGTTCGGAATGCGGTTTGACGATCGCGTCACCGGCAAGCTCGCCTCGTACGCCCCGCAGGCGAAGAAGATTCACATCGACATCGATCCGTCGGAGCTGCACAAGAACGTGCGCGCCGACGTGGCCATCGCCGGCGATTTGCGGGCGGTGCTGCAGGAGTGGCTGCCCACCATGGACGGCAAGCGTCACGACGCCTGGCTGGCGCGCATCGGCGAGCTGGCCGGCGGCGCCACGGTCCGCGACATCGCGGAGCTGCCCGACAACGGCAAGCTCTACGCCGCGCACGTCATCCACGACATCTGGAAGGCCACCGCCGGCCGCGCCATCGTCGTCACCGACGTCGGCCAGCACCAGATGTGGGCGGCGCAGTACTACAAGTGCGAGGAGCCGGGCATCTTCATCACCTCCGGCGGCCTCGGCACGATGGGGTTCGGCGTCCCCGCGGCGATGGGCGTGAAGCTGGCCCGTCCCGATCGCGAGGTCTGGGCCATCGTCGGCGACGGCGGTTTCCAGATGACGCAGGCCGAGCTGCAGACCATGGTGCAGGAAAACATCAAGGTCAACGTCGCGATCATCAACAACGGCTACCTCGGCATGGTGCGGCAGTGGCAGGAGTTCTTCCACCAGCGCCGCTACTCGGCCACGCCGCTGTCGTCGCCGGATTACGTGAAGCTGGCCGACGCGCATGGCCTGTCGGGCATCCGCGTCACGCGCCGCGCCGACATGGCCGACGCGCTGCGGCACGCGCGCGCCGCGGCCGGCGCGGTGATCATGGACTTCCGGGTCGATCAGGAAGACACGGTCTACCCGATGGTGTCGCCCGGCGCCGCGCTGCACGACATGATCAAGCGGCCGAATGCGCTGTCAGAAACCGGAGCGGACGTGTGATCAACGAGCTCCGTCCGCGCACCATCGTCGTCAAGTACGAGCATGAGATAGATGCGCTGGATCGCGTCGCGTCCGTGCTGCGCCGGCAGCGCGTCAGAGCCGAGGCGTTCACCGCCGTCGCCTCCCACGACCGCGCCACCGTCCAGGCGACGATCATGTTCGACAGTTCCGACAAGACCGCGGCGCGAATCGTGGCGCTGCTCGAGCGCCAGGTCGGCGTGCTGGCCGTGGAAGACTGGACCAGCCACCGATTAGACACCGATTGAGACACCGACTAACCCAAGACCCAGGACCCAGGACCCAATATGGCGAAGATGATTCACGACTCTGATGTGGACCTGTCACCGATCCTGAAGCGGCGCGTCGCCGTGATCGGCTACGGCTCGCAGGGACACGCGCACGCGTTGAACCTCAAGGACAGCGGCGTCGACGTCCGCGTCGGCGTGCGCCCGGGCAGCCGCGGCTGGCAGGCGGCGGAGAAGGCGGGGTTCGCTCCGCTGGATCCGGCGGCCGCCGCCAAGTGGGCCGACACGATCATGGTGGTCGTGCCCGACCTGGTGCAGGCCGATTTGTTCACGCAGCAGATTGGGCCGAACCTCACGCCGGGCAAGATGCTGATGTTCGCGCACGGCTTCTCGATCCGCTTCGGCTGGATCACGCCGCCGGAGGGCGTTGACGTGTCGATGGTCGCGCCCAAGGCGCCCGGCCATCGCGTGCGTGAAGTGTTCAAGGAAGGCGCCGGAGTGCCGGGGCTCGTGGCGATTCATAAGGACGCCACCGGTAACGCGCGCGCGGCGACGCTCGCCTACGCGAAAGCGATCGGCTGCACGCGCGCCGGCGTGATCGAAACGACGTTCTCCGAAGAAACCGAAACCGATCTGTTCGGCGAGCAGGCCGTGCTCTGCGGCGGCGTCAGCTCACTGGTGAAAGCCGGATTCGAGACGCTGGTCGAGGCGGGATACCAGCCGGAGATCGCGTACTTCGAATGCCTGCACGAGCTGAAACTGATCGTCGACCTGATGTATCGCGGCGGCCTCGGCTACATGCGGTATTCGGTGAGCGACACCGCCGAGCATGGCGATTACAGCGGCGGACCGCGCATCATCACCGAGGAAACGAAGCAGATGATGCGGCAGATGCTGGCGGAAATTAAGTCGGGGGCGTACGCTGAGAAGCTGGCGCGAGAAACCAGGAACGGGACGTTCCAGGCGAACCGCGAGCGCGAGCGCGAACATCAGATCGAGCAGGTCGGCGCGAAGCTGCGCCAGCGCATGGCGTTCCTCGATCCGGTCACTGCGCCGCAGCAGCAATCGGCCGCGACGCAGGAACCGGCCGCGACGCGCTAGACGCCGTAGCCGTAGCCCGAGTCCTGGCTATACCCTGACTCGAAGACGTCCACGTAAACCGGGACCGGCTGAACCGCCGGTTCCGGGCGTGCCGCCGGCTGATCGACCATCAGGATCACGGCGCGCACGCCGGCACTCTGGTGCTGGCGCACCGCGCGTTCGACCTCCCGGCACAACGACGTCAGCGCCGCATCGCTGCTTGCGTCCTGCCAGCGGCCATCCTTCCAGACTTTTGCAGTACTTCCGGCTTCCATGATGTCCTCTTCGTGCATCTATGACGGTTATCGGCCCGAAAACGAAAAGGGCCACCACCTTGCGGGTGATGGCCCTTTGAATTTGCTCTGCTGCTCTGGGCTACATCATCCCGCTTCGTTCGATAGGCCAAGGCCAATAAGGCTGAGAAAGCCCAGCAGGCCCAGCAACGAGGGAATGACGACGCCCTTCATCTCAAAGGGAAGCTTATCGAGAGCGGCCGAGTTGGTCAAGTCCGTTATGGCTCGCCCCCGCCGTAGCTTTAGCGAAGGTCGGGCCTGTATCTCTTGATGAGTTCCCGGACCCGATCGATTGGCAACGCCTCGGCCTTCCCAAATCTGCTGGATACCGGCGTCGCCTTGAACAATGAGTTGTAGACGGCCTCTTCCGTGGCCTCGAGCGCGGCCTGGAACAGCGGCGAGACGCCGTCAGTCGGCAACAGCGTGCGCTGCTGAGCGGCCGAGGCTCCGAACCGTGTGCGCAGGTCAGCGGCCGTCGAGAAGGCGATGGCAAAGTCGCCGCTGCCGTTGCTGAAGGAGGAACCGGTCCTGGCCAGTCCAAACACCGCGCGCGCGGCCAGCCGTTTGAGATCGCGGGCGTCGACCGGCGCGTCGGTCGCGACCACGATCATGCACGAACCGTCACCACGATCGTCCTCCACCCCGGCCTGTGCGGACGGCTTGGGTTGATACGAATACCGGCCAAGCGCCTTTCCGACCGGCATCCCATCGATCGTCAGGACGCCGCCGTAATTGGACTGCACGAGCACGCCCACGGTGTAGCCGCCAAATCGCGCGTCGAGCTTGCGCGACGCGGTGCCGATGCCGCCCTTCCAGCCGAACGCCTGCGTGCCGGTCCCGGCGCCGACGCTCCCCTCCTGCACCGCGCCGGTCGAGGCAGTCTTCAAGGCCTCGAGCACGTGCTCGGGGCGCACGTGCTGCCCGCGAATATCGTTGAGGCCGCCGTCGTTCGTCTCGCCGACCAGCGCGTTGACTGAGCGCACGTTCTCGTTGCCGGGTTGATCGAGCGTCCACCGCACCAGGCCTTCCACCGCGGCGCCGACGCTCAACGTGTTGGTGAGCGCAATCGGCGTCTCGATCGTGCCCAGTTCGTCGACCTGCGTCGATCCGGCGAGCTTGCCGAACGCGTTGCCCACGAACACCGCGCCGGGCACCTTGTCCTGGAACACGTTGGCGGCGTGCGGCACGATCACGGTGACGCCCGTGCGCACGCCATCACCTTCGATCATCGTTTTGTGTCCGGCGCGGACGCCCGCGACGTCGGTAATCGCGTTGAGCGGTCCAGGTTGAAACACGCCGGGCGTGATGCCGAGATCGCGCGCGCGAGGCCGGGCTGCGTCCTGTGCGAGCAACGACGCGGCCGTGATCAGGGTCAGTGCGACGATGGCGGCTGATTTCATGGTTGAGCGGGCATGATACGATTTTTCGTTCGCATGCGGCAGATTCCCCTCGACGCCATCACCGACGCCGCCCGGCACGTCTACGAGGCCGCGGTACGCACGCCGCTGGTGCGCCTCGATCTGCCATTCAATGCCGGTCCTGAAGCCGAGATCTACCTGAAGCTCGAATCGCTGCAGCCGATCGGCTCGTTCAAGATTCGCGGCGCGTGGAATGCGATCAGGAAACTGCCAACGGATCAGTTGCAGGACGGCGTGTGGACCGTGAGCGCCGGCAACGCCGCACAGGGCGTGGCGTTCGCGGCGCGTCTCGCGCGCGTGCCGTGCTCGGTGATGGTGATGGACACCACGCCGCTCGCCAAGCTGCGCGCCATCGAGCGTCTCGGCGCCGCGATCGTGCAGTGCACCTACGACGAGTGCTGGAAGACGGTGGAGAGTCACGCCTCGGCGCGCATGCGCGGCCACTTCGTCCATCCGTTCGACGATGACAACTTCATTGCCGGCAACGCCACGGCCGGACTCGAGATCCTCGAGGATCTGCCCGATGTGGATGTCGTGGTCGCGGCACTCGGCGGCGGCGGACTGCTGTCGGGAATCGCGTCGGCGATTCGCGCGAAAAAGCCCGGCGTGAAGATCTACGCCGCCGAACCCGAGACCGCGGCGCCGCTCTCGACCTCGCTCGCGCGGGGCGAAGCCAGTTATTTTGAAAACTGGAAACCGTCGTTCGTCGACGGTGCCGGCGGCAAATCGGTGCTGCCAACCATGTGGCCGTTGCTCAAACGATTGGTGGACGGATCGATCGTCGTCTCACTCGAGGAAGTAGCGGCGGCCATGAAGCTGGCGGCCGAGCGTGTTCACGTGGTCGCAGAAGGCGCCGGGGCCACCGCGATTGCCGCGGCGCTCAGCGGCCGCGCCGGTACTGGAAAGATTGTTGCGGTGGTTTCGGGCGGCAATATTGATCTGACCCGTTTTGCAGAACTCGTAGGCGCGTCCCAACATGCCTGAAGAACGCTTTTCGAAAGCCGCTCCACTTCCGGATCGGCTGCATCGCCTGCACGAGCTGGCGCTCGACCTGTCGTGGAGCTGGGACGACGGCGGGCGGCAGCTGTTTCGCCGGCTCGACTACAACCTGTGGCGCGAGACCTCGCACAACCCGGTGCAGATGCTGCAGCGCATCGCGCCGGAACGTCTCGCCGAGGCCGCGGGTGATGCCGAGTTCGTCAAGGCCTACGACGAGGCGATGTTCAACCTTGACGAGGCGCGCACCGTGGATCATCCCTGGTGGCGCGAGCGCTCGTCGTTGCTCAACGGCGGCACCATCGCCTATTTTTCCGCGGAGTTCGCGCTGCATCAGTCGCTGCCGATCTATGCCGGCGGCCTTGGCGTGCTGGCCGGCGATCATTGCAAGGAAGCCGCCGACCTCGGATTGCCATTCGTCGGCGTCGGCTTCATGTATCCGCAGGGCTACTTCCGCCAGCGCATGTCGAACGACGGCTGGCAGGAGGAGCGCTACCAGAAGATCAGCTGGACCGACGCACCCATCGAGACGGCGATCACGCCCGACGGCCGGCCGTGCATCACCGCGGTGCCGCTCGGCGAGCGCACCGTGCTGGCCGCGGTGTGGCGCGTGCGGCTGGGGCGCGTGCGGTTGTTCCTGCTCGACACCGACCTGGCCGAGAACGCGCCATGGGATCGCGAGCTGTCGGCGCGCCTCTACAGCGGCAACACCGAGACGCGGATTCAGCAGGAAATCCTCCTCGGCATCGGCGGCGTGCGCGCGCTCCGCGCGATGGGGATTTCTCCCACCGTGTTCCACTTGAACGAGGGCCACGCGGCATTCGTGGCGATGCAGCGCATCAAGGAAATGCTCGAGCAGGGCCGCTCCTTCGACGACGCGGTCGAAGAAGTGCGGCGCTCGACGGTGTTCACCACGCATACGCCGGTGCCCGCGGGGCACGATGCCTTTCCGTTCAGCCTGGTCGAGAAATACCTGGCCGGCACCTGGGGCGAGCTCGGCCAGCATCGCCAGAACTTCCTCGCGCTGGGCCACTACGACAACGGCAGCGGTTCGTTGTTCAACATGACGGCGCTGGCGCTGCGCACGTCGCAGTTCCACAACGGCGTGAGCGCACTCCACGGCGAGGTGACGCGGTCGATGTGGCGCCCGATGTGGCCTGATATACCGGCCGACCAGATTCCGGTGCGCAGCATCACCAACGGTGTCCACGTGCCGACGTGGATGGCCGGACCGGTGTTCGGGCTGCTCGACCATCACTTCGGTCCGGGCTGGCTCGATCACGTCGACGAGCAGGATTTGTGGGAGCGGCTCAACGACATTCCCGACGCCGAGATCTGGGAGATGCGCCAGGCGCTGCGCTACGACCTGTTCTCATTCATCCGCGAGCGTCTGCGCACGCGATTCAGGGACGAGCAGATCGGGCACAGCCGCATCGTCGCGGCCGGCGCCATGCTGGATCCCGACGCGCTGACGCTCGGCTACGCGCGGCGGTTCACCGCCTACAAGCGACCCGAGCTGATTTTCTCCGATCCGGATCGCCTGGCGCGGATCCTCACGGCCACCGATCGACCGGTGCAGATCGTCTTTGCCGGCAAGGCGCATCCGGCCGACGAGCCCGCCAAGCATCACCTGCAGCGCGTATTCAAGCACTGCCTCGATCCGAAGTTCGGCGGCCGGCTGGCGTTCATCGACGACTACGACATGCACCTCGCCCACTACCTGGTCCAGGGCAGCGACGTGTGGCTCAACAACCCGCGCAAGCCGCTCGAAGCCAGCGGCACCAGCGGCATGAAGGCCTCGCTGAACGGCGTGCCGCATCTCAGCATCGGCGACGGCTGGTGGGCGGAAGGTTTCAACGGCCGGAACGGGTGGCTGATCGAAGGCCACGCCAACCCCGACGATCACCAGGCGCAGGACGCCGCCGATGCCGGCGCGCTCTACGACCTGCTGGAAAAGGAAGTGGTGCCCGCGTTCTACGATCGCGATCGCGGCGGCCGCGGCCTGCCCCGCCGGTGGATCGCCGTGGTGCGTGAGGCGATGCGCTCGAACGTGCCCCGCTTCTCGACGCGCCGCATGGTCAAGCAATACGTGACGGA
>Ga0114129_10004768_pt1 | contig 19169 bp, 16 predicted proteins | sample RhiMetdeltSRZDD1_FD_80071 | JGI IMG/M metagenome (GOLD analysis project Ga0114129, IMG submission 80071) | Populus rhizosphere microbial communities from Tennessee, USA - Rhizosphere MetaG P. deltoides SRZDD1 (version 2) (version 2) | ecosystem: Host-associated > Plants > Roots > Rhizosphere >...
GGGTTTTCCGGCGCCGCGCGTGTTTGCGGTCGTGAACGTCGGCGGCCACCGCATTTTCACGGTTCTCGTCGGCCCGGACGCGACCGCTGTCGGCCTCGGGCAGAAGGTACCGCTCACACCTTTGAGGGTCGCCGACGGCCCAAAAGGAACGCCGCGCTGGCTTCCCGCGTTCACGCCGGCATGACCCTCCGACCGGCTGGACGGTAGAGCCGCGCGAGGTGAAGGCGGCATGAAGGTGCTCATCGCGAAGCCGGGGCTCGACGGTCATGACCGCGGGGCCAAGGTGGTGGCGCAGGCGTTGCGCGACGCGGGGGTGGAGGTGGTCTACTCCGGCCTCAAGCGGACGCCGGAGGAGATCGTGGCGGAGGCGATCCAGGAGGACGTGGACGTGGTCGGGCTCTCGGTGCTGTCCGGAGCCCACGTGCTGCTGGCCCGCCGCGTGGTGGATGCGCTCCGCGCGCAGGACGCCGATGACATCCGGGTCGTGGTGGGCGGCATCATTCCGCCGCGGGACGTGCAGACGCTGCTCGGCCTCGGGGTGACCGGCGTCTTCCCGATGGGTACGCCGCTGCCGCAGATCGTGGCCGCGTTCAAGGAAGAGCGCGCGTAGGAGGCGATCATGAGGGAGGCGAAACTCCACGCCGGGATCCCGGTCAAGCCCGTCTACGGGCCCGAAGACGTGGCCGGCATCGATGTCGAGCGCGACGTCGGCCGGCCCGGCGAGTATCCGTACACGCGCGGGATCCACCCGCACATGTACCGCGACCGCCTGTGGACGATGCGCCAGTACATCGGGTTCGGGACCCCGGCCGAGACCAACGCGCGCTTCAAGTACTTGATGGCGCACGGTCAGGATGCCCTCAACGTGGCGTTCGATCTGCCCACCCAGCTCGGGCTCGACTCCGACGACCCGCGCGCGGAAGGCGAGGTCGGTCGCGTGGGAATGGCGATCGACACCCTCGCCGACATGGAGGAGGCGTTCGACGGCATCCCGCTCGATCGCGTGAGCGTCTCCCTCACCATCAACGGCATGGCGGCGCCCATCACCGCCATGTACTTCGCGGTCGCGGAGAAGCAGGGGGCGGCGCGTGAGCGCGTCGTCACCACGCCCCAGAACGACATCTTGAAGGAGTTCATCGCGCGCGGCACGTGGGTGTATCCCGTCGAGCCGTCGCTGCGCCTCGTCGGCGATCTGATCGAGTTCTCCGCGCGGAACTTCCCGCGCTCGAACCCGGTGTCGGTGTGCGGCTACCACATCCGGGAGGCGGGCTGCACCACCGCGCAGGAAATGGCGTACGGGCTCGCGATCGCGGCCGCCTACGTCGAGCTGATGCTCGCGCGCGGCATGACCGTGGACGAGTTTGCCCCGCGTCTCTCGTTCAACTTCACGTGCTGGGGCAAGATCTTCGAGGAAGTGGCGAAGTTCCGGGCGGGGCGCCGCCTCTACGCGCGCATGCTACGCGAGCGGTTCGGCGCCACCAATCCGCGCTCGTGGATGTTCCGCAGTCTCATCGGCGGCGGTGGCTCCGCCTTCACCGTGCAGGAGCCCGAGAACAACATCGTGCGCGGCGCCTACATCGCGCTCGCGGCCGCGCTCTCGGGCGCGCAGACGATGGCGCTGCCGACCTTCGACGAGGCGTACACGATCCCGTCCCCCAAGGCGCAGCTCGTCGCCCTCCGCACCATGCAGATCTGCGCGGAGGAATCCGGCGCCACCGACACCGCGGACCCGCTCGCGGGCTCCTATTACGTGGAAGCGATGACGAAGGCGATGGAGGAGAAGATCCTCGAGGAGCTCGCGCACGTGGAGCGGATGGGCGGCATCGTCGAAGCGGTCAAGAGCGGCGCTATCCAGGCGGAAGTCGCGCGCCAGGCGTACCTCTTCGAGCAACGGCTCGCGTCGGGCGAAGTGCCCAAGGTGGCCGTCAACTGCTACGTGGGCGAAGGCGCGGCCGCCGCCGACCCCGAGGTGGAGCTGTACGCATTCGACGCCGGCGTCGCCGAGGCGCAGGTGAAGAAGCTCGCGCGTGTCCGGCGCGAGCGGGATGATGCGGCCGTGGCCGGCGTGCTGCGCCGCCTGCGTGACGAGGCGCGCGGTTCCGGCAACCTCATGCCGGTGATCATGGACGCGGTGAAGGCGTATGCCACACTCGGGGAGATCGCGCGCGCGTTGAAGGACGTGTTCGGCGACTACAAGGAGCCGGTGAAGTTCTGATGACCGCGGCGCGTGGCAACGCCGGCTTCGCGGTGGTGGGGACGTCCGTCCCCAAGCGCGACGGCGCCGACAAGGTGACGGGCCGCACGCGGTTCCTGCACGACCTCGAGCTGCCGCGCATGCTCCACGGCAAAATCTTGAGATCGACGGTGCCCCACGCGCGCATCGTCCGCATCGACACGTCGCGGGCGCGAGCGCTCCCGGGTGTCGTGAGCATCATCACCGGCGAGGACGTGGAGCAGCATCCGTTCGGGTTCGCGCGCGATCAGCTCGCCCTCAAGCGCGGGAAAGTGCGCTGCATCCGGGACGAGGTGGCCGCGGTGGCGGCGGAGACGCCCGCGATCGCGACGGAAGCGCTCGGGCTGATCCACGTCGAGTATGCGGAGCTTCCCGCCGTCTTCGATCCCGTGCGGGCGATCGCGCCGGGAGCACCGCTCGTCCACGACGATCTGCCCGGAAACGCCACGCCCCTCCGCTACCAGTTCACGCACGGCGACGTCGATCGCGCCTTCGCCGAAGCGGCGGCCGTGGTGGAGGGGACGTATCGTCTCCACTTCGTGACGACGGCGTGCCTCGGCACCATGGTGGCGGTGGCGGACTGGGACACCGAGGGACGCCTCACGATGTGGAGCACCACCCAGGTCCCGTTCCTCTATCAGCGGGACCTCGCGAGTGCGCTCGGGATTGGCGGGGATCGCGTGCGCGTGATGCAGCCGCCCGTGGGCGGCAACTTCGGGCGCGGCCTCGATCTCTATCCGATCGACATCATCGCCGCCCTCCTCACGCGCGCGGCGCGGCGGCCGGTCAAGGTCGAGTTCGACCGCGTGGAGGAGTTCGTGGCCAGCCCGGGCCGCGAGCCATGCGCGATCACGCTCCGCACGGCGGCCGCGGCGGACGGCCGTCTGCTCGCGCGTGATGCCCACGTCATCATCGACAACGGCGCCTACGTGTCCTGGGGCTCGACCACACCGTACGTGATGCTCTCCACGGTGGCCGGGCTCTACCGGGTGCCGAACGTCCGCTTCGACACCACCATCGCCTACACCAACAACCCGTACTCGGGCTCCATGCGCGGCTACGGCAACCTCGAATCGACCTTTGCCGTCGAATCGCAGATGGACGACCTCGCCGACCGCCTGCGCCTCGATCCGCTCGAGCTGCGCCGCCGCAACGCGACGCGCGCAGGCGATCCGAATCCCCAGGGCTTCGTCATCACGTCGTGCGCGATGACGGAGTGTCTGGAGGCGGTGGCGGCGGACATCGGGCGCGAGGCGCCGGCGCCGCGCCCCGGCTGGAAGCGCGGGGTCGGCTACGCGGGGATGTTCCACGTCGCCGGCGGCGCGCGGATCTACCGCTCTGATGGATGTGGCGCCATCGTCAAGCTCGACGATTTCGGCCGCGTGTCGCTGCTCACGGGCGCCACCGAGATCGGGCAGGGCTCGGAGACGGTGCTCGCGATGATCGTGGCGGAGACGCTCGGCATCCCGCTCGACCGTGTCGACGTCGTGAACTCGGACACCGCCGTCAAGCCCTGGGACGTCGGCGTGCACGCGAGCCGGACCACGTTCATCGCCGGCAACGCCGCCCGCCTCGCCGCCGCCGACTTGAAACAGCAGCTCCTCGCGATGGCGGCGGCGCAGATGGACGAGCCGGCGGAGCGGCTCGCTCTGCGCGATGGCTGGGTGTCGGTGGTGGGGGAGCCGCAGCGGCGCCTGCCCTACGACCGCGTCGCCCGCGGCGGCCACTACACGAGCCAGGGCACGCACCTGGTGGCGGAGGCGTTCTACGATCCGCCCACCGCGATGCTCGACAAGGATCTCCAGGGCAACGTGTCCGCCGCCTACGGCTTCGCCGCCCAGGCCGCCATGGTGGACGTGGACGAGACCACGGGCGCGATCGAGGTGGTGCGCATCGCCTCCGCGCACGACGTCGGCCGCGCGCTCAATCCCATGGCCGCCGAAGGCCAGATCCACGGCGGCATCCACATGGGGCTTGGCTACGCGCTCGCCGAGAAGCTCGTCATCGAGGACGGGCAGGTCCTCACGCAGACGTTCATGGACTACGCGGTGCTGAAGGCGGGCGACATGCCGGAGCTGGTGGTCCGCCTCATCGAGAGCGTGGACGAGGAGGGGCCCTTCGGCGCCAAGGGCCTCGGGGAATCCGGCGTCATCCCGGTGAGCGCGGCGGTCGCGAACGCGGTCAAGAACGCGATCGGCGTCCGCTTCACGGAGCTGCCCATCACGCCCGAGGCCGTGTATCGGGCGCTCGCCGCGCGATGAAGCTCTTCGAAGGCGTCCGCGTCCTCGATCTCTCCCGCATGCTCGCCGGTCCCTACGGCTCCATGCTGCTTGCCGACATGGGGGCCGACGTCATCAAGATCGAAGAGCCGGAGAGCGGCGATCCCATGCGCGCAATGGGGCCGCCCTTCCTCGCCGACGGAGAGTCGGCGTACTTCCTCGCCATCAACCGCAACAAGAAATCGGTTGCGCTTCACCTCGAGCGCGAAGCGGGGCGCGACGTGTTCTTCGACCTCGTGCGCGCCGCCGACGTGGTGTGGGAAAACTTCCGGCCCGGCGTCATGGACAAGCTCGGCTGCGACTACGCGCGGCTGTCCGCCGTCAATCCGCGCGTGGTCGTCTGCTCGATCTCGGCCTTCGGTCAGGACGGTCCCTATCGCGACTGGCCCGCGTTCGATCTTGCGCTGCAGGCGATGGGCGGCGCCATGAGCCTCACCGGTGAGACGGCGGGCCGGCCCGTGCGCATGGGCCTGCCCATCGGCGACCTCGCGGGTGGAATGTTCGGCGCCTTCGCGGTGGCGGGCGCCCTCCTCCGGCGCGAGCGCACGGGCGCGGGCGCGCACGTCGATCTCTCGCTGCTCGATGGCCAGGTCTCGCTGCTCACCTACATCGCGCAATATTTCTGGACCGACGGCCAGGTCCCGGTGCCGATGGGGTCCGGACACAGCTCGGTGGTGCCGTACGGCGCACTTGCGACGAGCGACGGTCACCTCATCGTGGCCGTGTTCTCGGAAAAATTCTGGCGCCTGTTCTGCGCCGCCGCCGGCCATCCCGACTGGGAGGTGGACCCGCGCTTTGCGTCCAATCGCGCGCGCGTCGCCCACCGCGAGGAGCTCATGGCGCTCGTGGAGGCGGCATTCCGCACGCGGACCACCGACGACTGGCTGGCGCGGCTGCGGGAGCACGGTGTGCCGGCGGCGCCGATTCTCTCCGTGGACGCGGTCCTCGCGGATCCGCAGGTGCGCCTGCGTGACATGGTGGTCGAGCTCGACCATCCCCGCCACGGGCGGCTGCCGACGCTGGGCACCCCGATCAAGGTGAGCGGCGCGTCCCGGCTGACGCCGTCGCCCCCGCCGCGCCTCGGCGAGCACACCGAGGACATCCTGACCACGCTCCTGAAATACCCCGCCTCGCGGGTGGCCGAGCTGCGCCGGGCGGGAGCGATCGCCTGATGCGAGTGGCCGTGCTCGGCGGCGGCAACGGCGCCTACGCGACGGCGGCCGACCTCGCGCTGGGCGGGCACGCGGTCCGGCTGTGGCGGCGCGCGGACGCCGAGCTCAGCGCCATCCGCGGCGGCATCACCTTCGTCGTCGAGGGACGGCAGATGCAGGCGCGTGTCGATCGCGTGACCGGCGACATCGGCGAGGCCATCGAGGGCGCCGAGATCGTAATCGCGGCCGTCCCGGCCACCGCCCACGATGATCTCGCCGCCCGACTCGCGAAGCGCATCACCGAGAAGCAAGTGCTGTTGCTCACGCCGGGCACGCTCGGCGCCTACGTCGTCGCCCGCGAGATCGTGCGCGCGGGAGGGGCGCCGCCGCTCGCGATCGCCGAGACCGGAACGCTGCCATATCTCGCCCGCAAGAGCGGACCCGCGACGGTGATGGCGCCCGTGCGCGCCGCGAACCTTCCCACCGGCGTCTTCCCGGCCGTCCGTACCACGGAAACGCTGGGGCGCCTGCGCGAGCTGTTTCCGGCCATTCGTCCGTGCGTGGATGTGCTCGACGTCGCGCTCACGAACGCGGGCCCGGTGATCCATCCGCCCCTCGTGCTCCTGAACGCCGGTGCGATCGACGCCGGGCGTTTCGACGTCCATGCCGCGGGGACCACCCCGAGTGTGCGCCGGCTCATCGAGGCCGTGGACGCCGAGCGCGTGAACGCGCGCCACGGCCTCCGCTATCCGCCCCCACACTACGAGCTCGCCACCTATTACGATGACGACCGCGCCGCGGAAGGCCTCTACGGCGCCGGTGCCCGCGCGAAGCTCACCGCGAGCGGCCTCTGGAACGAGGCGCTCACGTTCGATCACCGGTACGTCAGCGAGGACGTCGTGCTCGGCTTGAGCTTTCTCGAATCGGCGGGGCGTGCCGCCGGCGTCGCCACGCCCGCCATCACCGGCCTCCTCGGTGTCTTCGGCGCCATGCTCGGCCGCATGCTGAGCGGACGCGGACGCGCGCTCGACAATCTCGGCCTCGGGGATTTCACCCTGCGCGAGATCCGCGCGTTCTTCGCGGAAGGGTGGCGCTCGTCCATGTGGAGCACGGTCCTCCGGTGACCGCGCGCGCGAGCATGGACGACGACGGCACCGGCCGCCTCACCATCGGCGGCGCGCGCTATCTGCTCATCCGGCCCGAAACGCTGGCCGCGCTCCAGAAGCAGCTCGAAGCCGTGGCGCCCGGCGCCGCCGCCGACTGCCTCGCCGCGGGCGGCCGCGCCGGCGGCGCCCGCGCCACCCGCGACCTCGCGGGCGATGCCGAGGGGCGCGTGCGCAGCGTGCTCGAGACGGGGCGCGCACTCGGCTGGGGCGACTTCGCGCTGGAGCGCCTCGATCCGCACGGGCTCGTCGTCACCGTCGCGCACTCGCCGTTCGCGGAGGCGTACGGGCCGGCGGCGGCGCCGGTGTGTCACCTCACGCGCGGCGTGTTCGAATCGCTCGCGGTGCGCGTGCTGGAACGCCCGCTCGCCGTGCGCGAGACCGCGTGCGCGGCGATGGGCGCGCCGCGCTGCCGCTTCGCGACCGTGCCCGGCAGCGAGGCCGCGGTTCGCGAGAGGACGTCATGACGACGGCCGCGGTCGTCCAGGTCGTGGTGAGCGGGCTCGCCACCGGCAGCGTCTACGGGCTCATGGCGCTGAGCCTGGTGATCATCTACAACGCCACCCGCACGCTGAACTTCGCGCAGGGCGAGATGCTGATGGTCTCCACGTTCGTGGCGTGGAGCGTCTATCATGCCGGGCTCCCGCTGCTCGTCAGCGCGGTGGCGGCCGTGCTCGCGGCCGCCGTGCTGGCGTTCCTGTGCGAGCGGCTCATCGTCCGGCGCACCCTGGCCGCCACGCACTGGGACGTGTTGATCATCACGCTCGGGCTGTCCCTCATGCTCCGCGCCGGCGCCGGGCTCGTGTGGTCGCACGACGAGTTTCCGTTCCCCTCGTTCTTCCGCGATCGTCCCCTCGCTATCGCGGGGGTGCGCCTGGCGCCGGTATCGCTCGGCATCATCGGCGCCTCGCTCGTGCTGATGCTCGTGCTCTACGCGCTGTTTGCGTGGACCCGTCTCGGCCGCGCCATGCGGGCGGTGGCGCAGAACCAGCGGGCGGCGCGGCTCATGGGGATCAGCGTCGAGCGCGTGAACTCGATGGCGTGGGTGCTCGGCGCCGTGGTGGGGGCCGTCGCGGGCGTGCTGGTGGCGCCGGTGATCTTCCTCTCCACCACGATGGGGCTGATCGTCGTCAACGGCTTCACCGCCGCCGTCCTCGGCGGTTTCGGGTCGATGCCGGGCGCGGTGCTGGGCGGGATGGTGCTCGGCCTCCTCGAGAATCTGGCGCCGCTCTACTTGCCGTCGGGCATCCGTTACTCCGTGCCGTTCCTCGTGCTCATCGCCATCCTCCTCATCCGGCCCGCGGGCCTCCTCGGCCGCGTGGAGCGGAGAAAGGTGTGATGCGGGTGACGGCGGCGGGCGCGGGCGTGGTGGCGCTCGTCGCGTGGCCGTGGGTGGCCTCGCGCTACTTCGTGTTCCTGGCCAGCCTCGTTCTCGTCAATGGTATCGTCGCCGTCGGCCTGAACTTGCTGTCCGGTTACACTCACCAGCTCTCGTTTGGCCACGCCGGGTTCTTTGCCATCGGCGCGTACACGGCGGCGCTGCTCACGCTTCACGCCGCGGTGCTGCCGGTGCCCGTCACACTGCTGGCGGCGGGAGCGCTGACGGCCGTGGTCGGACTCGCGTTCGGGGTGCCGTGCCTGCGTCTGGGCGGACTCTATCTCACGATGGCGACGCTCGCGTTCGGGATCGTCGTCTCGGAGACGCTGCTCAATCTCGATTGGCTCACCCGCGGCGCCGACGGCCTGCGCGTCCCGGCCGCCCGTCTCGGTGCGGTCACGCTCAGTGGCGACACCGCGCGCTATTACCTCGTGCTCGCGGTCGCCGCCGCGATGGTGGCGGCGGCGGCGAACATCGTGCGCACGCGCACGGGGCGCGCGTTTCTCGCCATTCGGGAGAGCGAGGTGGCGGCGCAGGCGAGCGGCGTTCCCGTGGCCGCCTACCGGACGACCGCGTTCGGACTCTCCGCCTTCTACACGGGTGTCGCAGGCGGCCTCTTCGCGTTCGTGGTCGGGTTCCTGTCGCCCGACGCGTTCGACCTCTTCCTGTCCGTGGATTTCGTGGTCATGATCATCCTGGGAGGTCTCGGTTCCGTGCCCGGCTCGCTCGCGGGCGCGGCCGTGGTCACATTGCTCCACGACGGCCTCGCCGCGTTCCAGAACTACCGGCCGCTCGTGTTCGGTGGCGTTCTCGTGGCGTGCATGCTGTTCATGCCGGGCGGCATCGCGAGCGCACTCAGGCTGCGCGCGAGCCATTGACCCGGCTCATCGGGAGGCGTCCCATGCGTGTCTTCCTTGCGTCGCTCGTCGCGGTCCTCGCCGTGGTCGCGGCGCAGCCCGCGCTCGCCGAGCAGGGCGTCAGCGATACCGAGATCGTGCTCGGCTGCTCCAACTCCTTCTCGGGGCCGCTCGCGTTCACGGGCGAGCAGGCGACGCGGTACGGCGTCGATCTCTACTTGAAGGTCGTGAACGACGGGGGCGGGATCCACGGCCGCAAGGTCCGCACCGTCTACTACGACGACGGCTACAAGCCGCAAGAGGCGGTCGCCAACACGCGCAAGCTCGTGGAGCAGGACAAGATCTTCGCGGTCATCGCGCCCCAGGGCACGGCGCCGGTGGCGGCCACCCTCGACTACCTGGAAGAGAACCGGGTGCCGCTCCTCTTTCCCTTCCAGGGATCGCCCATCACGCGCGGGAAGAAATACGTTTTCAGCGGCATGACCCTCTACGACCGGCAGGCCCGCATGATGGTCGATTACCTGGCGGGGACGCGCAAGTTCCGGACGTTCGCGACCCTGTACCAGGACGACGAGTACGGCAAGGCGTTCCTCACCGCCTTCGAGAAGGAGTTCGCGCGTCACGGCAGCAAGATGGTGGCGGCGGAGGCGGTGAAGCGCGGCGCCACCGACGTGAGCGCGCAGATCGCCAAGCTGCAGGCGGCGCGACCGCAAGCGACGTTCCTCGTGCTCACGCCGGGGCCGGGGGCGCAGGCCCTCAAGGAGCGCGAGAAGATCGGGTGGACGGACACGGTGATGGTGTCGGCGGGGCCGCTCACCGACGAGCGCTATCTCGGCCTCGCCGGCGACGCCGCCGAGGGCGTGGAAGGTCTCTCGCTGTGGCCGGATCCGCTCGTCTCGGACTTGCCTGGCGTCCGCACCTACCGCGACGCCATGCAGAAGTACTTCAGCAAGAACGAGCCGAACCGATACTCGCTCTCCGGTTATTTTGCGGCCATGCTCTTCACGGAAGCGGCACGGCGCGCCGGCAAGACGCTCACGCGCGACGGCTTCGCGACGGCCCTCGAAAGCGTGAAGAGCTTCGAGAGCGGCATTCTTCCACCGGTGTCCATCGGGCCCGACCACGAAACGCAGAAGCAGGGGTTCTGGGTGCGCGTGGAGAAGGGCCGGTTCAAGCCGCTCACGGACTGGCTGAAGTCGGAATAGCCGGAAGGGGCGCTGCGCGTGGGGCTGCTCACGGTCGAGGCGCTGTCGATCGACTTCGGGGGGCTGCGGGCGCTGTCGGAGGTGAGCTTCGAGGTCCAAGACAAGGAGATCTTCTCGCTCATCGGTCCCAACGGCGCCGGCAAGACGACGGTCTTCAACGTGCTGAGCGGCCTCTACCGTCCCACCACGGCGCGAATCCTCTTCGACGGCGACGATCTCCTGCGCCTCGCCCCCCACGCCATCGCGCGCCGCGGGCTTGGACGCACCTTTCAGAACACCGAGGTGTTCGGTCACCTGAGCGCTCTCGACAACGTTCTCGTGGGTGAACACGCGCGCCTGCGCGGCGGTCTTCTCGGCGCCGCGCTGTTCCTGCCCGGCGTGCGCCGCGAAGAAGCGGCGGCGCGCACCCGCGCCCGCGCCTGGCTCGCCCGCGTCGGGCTCGAAGACGTCGCGGAGGTGGAGGCGCGCAGTCTTCCTCTCGGGCACCAGAAGCGGCTCGAGATGGCGCGCGCGCTCGCGGGCGAGCCGCGCCTGCTGCTGCTCGACGAGCCCGCGGGTGGTCTCAACCCCACGGAGACGCGGGCGCTCATCGCGCTGATCAGCCGCCTGCGCGACGAGCTCGGGCTGACGATCATGCTCGTCGAGCACGACATGGAGGTCGTGATGACGATCTCCGATCGCGTGGCGGTGCTCGATCACGGCCGTAAGATCGCGGAGGGCAAGCCGCGCGAGGTCGCCGGTCATCCGGCCGTCCTCGAAGCGTACCTGGGAGTGGAGGACGCGGGTGCTTGAGCTCGAGCGCCTCACCGTCTCCTACGGCAAGCGCCGCGCGCTCGAAGACGTCTCGCTCACGGTTGGGGCGGGGGAGATCGTCGCGCTGCTGGGCGCCAACGGTGCGGGAAAATCGACGACCTTGCGCGCGGTGTCGGGCCTCGTCCGTCCCGCCCGCGGCCGCATCGCCTACGACGGCCGCGACATCGCGCGGTGGACGGCCGATGCCGTCGTCGCGAGCGGGATCGGGCACGTGCCGGAAGGCCGGGAGATCTTCACGGACTTCACCGTGCTCGAAAACCTCCTCGTGGGCGGCCACACGCTCCCGCGCAGGGACGTGCCCGCGCGGCTCGAGGCCGCGTTTGGCCTCTTCCCCGTTCTCGCCGAGCGCCGGCGCCAGCGCGCGGGAACGCTCTCCGGCGGCGAGCAGCAGATGCTCGCCATCGCCCGCGCGCTGATGACGCGGCCGCGCCTGCTCCTCCTCGACGAGCCGTCGCTTGGCCTCGCGCCCCGGCTCACGCGGGAGATCTTCCGGATCATCCGGCGCATCAACGAGAGCGGGGTGGCCGTGCTGCTCGTGGAGCAGAACGCGCGCGCTGCCCTCGCCCTCGCCGCCCGCGGCTACGTCCTCGAGACGGGCCGCATCGCCGCCGCCGGCCCGAGCACCGCTCTCGCCGCCGACGATCGCATCCAAGCTGCCTATCTCGGCGTCGGGCGCGTGGCGGGATGACCATCGCTGGGGTCGCGCGATGAGCGTGGCGATGACACTCCGGGACGTGGCGCGATGAGCTTGTGGGACCCCGAACGGGAGGCGATGGCGCGCGAGGCGCTCGAGCGCTTGCAGCTCGAGCGGATGCGCGCGACCCTCGCCGTCATCGCCGAGAATCCGGCCTACGCGCGCCGGCTGGGCGGCGTGGCGCCGGACGACATCAAGCAGGTCGGGGACTGGCGGCGGCTGCCGTTCCTCACCAAGGACGAGCTTCGCGACGCCTATCCCTTCGGGCTCGCGTGCGCGCGCGAGCACGGGTATCGGCGCGTGCACATGTCGAGCGGCACCACCGGCAACCCGATCCTGAACCCGTACACCGAGAGTGACGTGGAGCAGTGGGCGGAGGTCATGGCCCGTTGCTATGCGGCCGCCGGCGTGACCCGCGACGACATCATCCAGATCACGCCGTCGTTCGGGCTCTTCACGGGCGGCTTCGGATTCCACTACGGCGCCGAGCGGCTGGGCGCTATGGTCATCCCCACCGGCGCGGGACGGACAACGCTGCAGCTCCGGCTCCTGCACGATCTCCGGGCGACCGTGCTCGCCGCCGTCGCGACCTATCCGCTGCGGCTCATCGAGGTCGCGCGCGAGGAAAGCTTCGATCTGCGCCGCCTCGCCCTGCGCGTGGGCATTTTCGGTTCCGAGATGTGGTCGGACGAGCTCCGCGCCCGCATCGAGGGCGAGCTCGGCATCCAGACCTTCGACATCATCGGAATGACGGAGACGGGCGGACCCGGCCTCGGGATCGACTGCGAGGCGCGCGCCGGGATCCACGTGTGGGAAGACCACTACATGCCGGAGATCGTCGATCCCGGCACCGGCGCGGTCCTGCCCGATGGCGACGAGGGCGAGCTCGTCATCTCCACGCTCACTCGCGTGGGGCTGCCGCTCGTCCGCTATCGCACGCACGACCTGACGCGGGTGGTGTCGCGGGCAAGATGCGCGTGTGGGCGAACGTCGCTGCGGCTGGACCGGCTCCGCGGCCGCACGGACGACATGATCATCGTCAAGGGCGTGAACGTCTATCCGCGCCAGATCGAGACCGTGCTCCTGCGCCACCGCGAGCTCGGACCCGAATACCAGATCCGCGTCGATGCCGATCCCGGCGGCGACCGCGTCACGGTCACGGTGGAAAGCGAGCGGGCGGGCGACGACGGTGTCCAGGCGCGCGTGCGACGCGAGATCCACGACCTCCTCGCGTTGAGCGTGGATGTGCGCCTGTGCGCGCCCGGCGCGATCGAACGATCGCCGGGCAAGGCGGTGCGGGTGATCGACGCGCGACGAACGCGATGAGCGAGCTCGACGCGCTGTTCGCGCCGCGCGCCGTGGCGGTGCTGGGCGTCTCCCGGAATCCCACGAAGCTCGGGTACCGGCTCCTCCAGAACGTCAAGGAAGGCGGGTACACGGGCGCGCTCTATCCCGTGAATCCGGCCGGGGAGCCGATCCTCGGTTGCCCCACGGTGACCACCGTGGAAGCGCTCCCGCTTGGCGTGGACCTCGCACTGGTGAGCCTGCCCGCGCCGGCCGTGCGGGGGGCGCTGCGCGCGCTCGCGAGCCGGCGCACGCGGGCGGCGGTCGTGCTGTCGTCGGGATTCGGCGAGGTCGATGCCGAAGGCCGCGGCGCGGAGGCCGAGCTGCTCGCCATGGCGCGCGCGGTCGGGTTGCGGCTCGTGGGCCCGAACTGCATGGGTGTCTTCTCGGCGCCCGTCAGCCTCAACGCCACGTACTTCTGGGACCTGCCGCGCGTGAGCGGCGGCATCGGCGTCGTGTCCCAGAGCGGCGCCTACGGCGGCCTCATCTTTCGGCATCTGGCCACGCGTGGGCTCGGTGTCTCGCGGTTTCTCAGCATCGGCAACCAGGCCGACGTCGGCGTCACCGAAGCCGTCGAGTACCTCGTGGACGATCCCGCCACCACGCTCATCGCGTGCTTCGTGGAAGCGCTGCGCGACGGCGCGCGTTTCGTGGAGGTGGCGGAGCGGGCGATCGGCACGAAGCCGATCGTCGTGCTCAAGGGCGGGCGCTCGGACGCGGGTCGCCGGGCTGCGGGCTCGCACACGGGCTCGCTCGCGGGCTCGCACGAGGTGTTTCGCGCCGCCTGCGCACGGGCGCGCATCGTGCTTGCGGAGGAGACGGAGGAGTTCTTCGACGCGATCGAGACACTCGTCGTCGCCGGCGCCCGGCGGACGGCGCGACCACGGGTCGCCGTGCTCACGGTGTCGGGTGGGCCGTCCGTGATCGCCGCCGACACCGCGGAGCGTGAAGGATTGGAGGTGCCGCCGCTCGATCGCCCTGTGCGCGCCGCGCTGCGCGAGCTGCTCCCGTCCTTCGCCGCCGTCGGCAATCCGGTCGATCTCACGCCGCAGGTAGAGCCGGCGCGCATCGCCGCTGCCGTCAAGATCGTCCTCGACCAGCCCGACATCGCGGGCGCGGTGGCGGTGAACGTGGGCCTCGATATCCCGGAGTTCGCGGCGGCCATCGTGGACGCCGCGCAGGCCACCGGTAAACCGGTCACCGCATTCAGTGCGGACGCGCCGCGGGTGGAGGCGCGGCTGCGCGCGGGCGGTGTCCCTGTGCTGCCGAGTCCGGAGCGCGCGGTCCGGGCGTGGCGGGCGCTCTTGTCCGCACCGCGCTCGTTACCCCGCGCGCTCACCCCTGACGTCGCGCTGCCGGACGACGTCGAGGCCGCGCTCGCGACGGGAGCGGGGCCGCTGCCGTACGCGCTCGCTCGGCGCGCCGTCGAGGGCTTCGGGCTCCGGTTCTGTCGCGAATCCGCCGCGGTGGGCGAGGAGGCGGCGGTGGCGGCGGCGACCGCGATCGGGTTTCCGGTCGTGGTGAAGAGCGCGGCGCCGGGGCTCCTGCACAAGACCGACGCCGGCGCCGTGTTCCTCGACGTCCGCGACGCCGACGGTGTACGTGGCGCGTGTCGCACGCTGTGCGCGCGCGGGCTCGGCGAGAGCGTGATCGTGCAGGAGCGTGTCGGTCCCGGCGTGGAGCTGCTGCTCGGAGGTCGCCGGGACGCGAGCTTCGGTCCTGTGGTAGTAGTCGGCACCGGCGGCGTGCTCACGGAGGCGATCCGCGACGTCGCCGTCCGACTCGCTCCGGTGGCGGACGGCGAGCCGGAGGAGATGTTGCGCGACGGCGTCCGCGGCCGGCTCCTCGCCGGCGTGCGCGGGTTGCCACGCGCCGACGAGACCGCGCTCGTCGCGGCCGTCCGCGCCGTCAGCGACTTCGTCGCCGGGCGCCCGCGCGTGCTCGAGGTGGACGTCAACCCGGTCGTCGCCGCCGGCGCGGACGTGGTCGCGGTAGACTGTGTCGTGATCGTGGGGGAGGGGATATGAGGACTCTGCTCGCGATGCTGCTGGTCGTGCTCGCCGCATCCGCGGTCGCCGCGGAGGACGCGCGCGACCCCGACTACCTGCTCACGCTCGGTGGCCGCCTCTCGCTGCTCACGGGCGACACGCGATTCAGCGTCGCCGCCAGCTCCGGGTCGCCGAACGTGCTGTCCGAGCTGCGGTGGAAGGGCCTCGACACGGTGGTGCCCGAGGTCAACATCGACTTCGTGTGGAAGCGTCTCGTCGCGTTCGGAGCCATCGGAGCGGGCGCCGTGTTCGACGGCGTGCTCATCGACGACGATTTTTCCGGCGACGACCGCACCGGCCGCTTCTCCCACACGCGGTCATCGGTCGTGGGCTCCCTCGTCTACGTCAATGCCGCCGTTGGCTTTCGCGTCGTCACGTGGGGCGAGCGGACCACGCCCCGCGCCGGGTACGTCGATGCGTTCATCGGCCATCAGTACTGGCGCGAGGACTACGATGCCTTCGGCGCCCAGGGGACCGTGTCCATCCCGGACGACGTGCGGGCGATCAGCGAGACGTTCACGTTCAACAGCCTTCGCATCGGCGCCCGTGCCCTCATCCCGGTCTTCCGCGGCCTCGGACTCAAGCTTGCGGGCGCCATCCTGCCCTGGTCGTACGTGCAGCTCGAGGACGAGCACCCGCTCCGCAGCGACCTGCGTCATCACCCGAGCTTCTCCGCGCACGCCGACGGCGGCTTCGGCTATCAGCTCGACGGCGGGGTGGTCTACAACATCGACAAGCATTTCTCCGTCGAGACCGGCTTTCGATATTTCCGGTTCGATTCCGGTCGCGGAACCGAAACCGCGCACACGGTGGCGGGCGACGTGAGGCAGCGGCTGAACGAGATCGTCATCGAGCGCTACGGCCCCTACCTGGGCGTCTCGTACCGCTTCTGAGCGCACGCGCTGCGATGGCCATCACGGCACCTGGAGCAGACTCTCCGGCGGTCGGCACCCCCCGGCTGATCGATCAGTTCATGCCGCGTTTCGACGCGGTCGAGCGTCACGCCCGCACCGTGGCCGCACCGCCCGCGGTCGTCTACGCCGCGCTCTGGCGCGCCGACCTCGGCGCGTCTCCGGTGGTCCGGCTGCTCATGGCGTTGCGGGCGCTGCCCGGGACGCGCACGTCACATCGACGCTCGGGGGCGGCTCGGCTCACGCTCGAGCGCGCGATCGCCGCGCGCTTCATCGTTCTCGGTCAGCGCCCGCCGCATGAGATCGCGCTGGGCGCCATCGGCCGCTTCTGGACGGCGGCGTCGAAGCCCGTGCGCGTCGCGCCCGACGCGTTCGGCCGCTTCCAGGAGCCGGGCTACGCGAAAGCGGTGTGGGACTTCACGCTCGCACCCCACGGCAACGGAGCCACCCTGCTGACGACGGAGACGCGCGTGTGGTGCGCGGACGCCGCCAGCCGTCGGCGCTTCCGCCTCTACTGGTTGGTCATCCGGCCGTTCAGCGGGCTCATCCGGCGCGTGATGCTCCGCTCGATCGCGCGGGAGGCGACCCGTTCATGAACGACCGCCTGTTCTATCTCACCGACGACCAGCGCATGATTCGCGATCTCGCGCGAAAGGTCGCCCGCGAGCGGATCGCGCCCCACGCGGCGCACTACGACGAGACCGAGACGTACCCCGAAGAATCCATGAACGCGATCATCGAGTCCGGGCTGTTCGGCGTCTGGGTCCCGGAGCAGTACGGCGGGAGCGACATGGGATGCCTCGCCCTTGCGCTGGTGGCGGAGGAGATCGCGTGGGCGTGCGCGGCCACCGGCACGCAGTTCGTCGATCAGCCGCTGGGCGGCCTGCCGATCCTTCTCGCCGGCACCGAGGAGCAGAAGAAGAAGTACCTGCCGCGACTGGCCACGGGCGAGATGCTGTGCGCGTATTCGCTCTCGGAGCCGGGCGCGGGCTCGGACGCCGCCGGCCTCAAGACGACGGCGGTGCGCAAGGGTGATCACTACGTGCTCAACGGCTCCAAGCAGTGGTGCACGAACGGCGACCACGCCGACGTGCTCTGCGTGTTCGCCACCGTCGATCCCGCCAGGCGCGCAAAGGGTGTGACCGCGTTCCTGATCGAGCCGAACATGCCGGGCTTCTCCGTGGGCAAGAAGGAGCGGAAGATGGGGATTCGCGCTTCGCCCACGGTGGCGCTGCACTTCACCGACTGCGTGGTCCCGGTGGAGCAGCGCCTGGGCGCGGAAGGCGACGGCTTCCGGATCGCCATGCAGACGCTCGACGTCACCCGTCCCGCGACCGGCGCTCTCGCGGTCGGTATCGGTCAGGCCGCGCTCGATGCCGCCGTCGGCTACGCCAAGGAGCGCCAGCAGTTCGGCCAGCCGATCGCCGCCTTCCAGGGCATTCAGTTCATGCTCGCGGACATGGCGATGCAGATGCACGCGGCACGGCTGATGGTCCATCATGCCGCGCGGCAGGTGGACGCCGGCATCACCGGCAATACCTACGAGGCGTCGATGGCGAAGTGCACCGCGGGCGACGCCGCCATGAAGGTCGCCACCGACGCCGTGCAGATCTTCGGGGGTTACGGCTACACGCGCGAGTTTCCGGTGGAGCGTTACATGCGCGACGCCAAGATCATGCAGATCTACGAGGGCACCAACCAGATCCAGCGCCTCATCATCGCCAAGGAGCTCCTGTCATGAAGCTCGACGTGCCGTTGCTCGAGCGCCTCTACACGACCATGGTCAAGATCCGCCGCTTCGACGAGAAGACCGTGGAGCTCTTCAACGCCGGGGTCGTGAAGGGCACCGCGCACAGCTACGTGGGCCAGGAGGCGGTGGCGGCGGGCGCGTGCGCCAATCTCCGCGTGGACGATTCCATCGTGGGGAACCACCGCGGTCACGGGCACTGCATCGCCAAGGGTGCGCGGATCGACCTCATGATGGCGGAGCTGATGGGGCGCCAGACCGGCTACTGCAAGGGGCTCGGCGGGTCGATGCACATCGCCGCCCTCGATCTGAACATCCTCGGCTGCAACGGGATCGTGGCGGCCGGCATCCCGATTGGAGCGGGCGCGGCGCTGGCGGCGCGATTACGGCGGACGGACAGCATCGTCCTCACGTTCTTCGGCGACGGCGGCGCCAACCAGGGTGTCGTGCACGAGACGATGAATCTGGCCGCGGTGTGGAATCTGCCGTTCATCTTCCTCTGCGAGAACAATCAGTACGCGCTCTCGACGGCGTCGCGGCGGACGACCGCGGGCGAGGACATCGCGGCGCGTGCGGCGGGCTATGGGTTCCCGACCATGCGCATCGACGGCAACGACGTGTTCGCCGTGTACGACACCGTGCGCCGGGCCGTGGAACGGGCGCGGGCGGGGAAGGGGCCGACGCTGGTGGAGGCGGTGACCTACCGCTGGGGCGGTCACAGCATGCGCGCGAATCTGCCTGACTACCGCACCAAGGAGGAAGAGCTCGAGTGGATGACACGCGACCCCATCGGTCGCCTGGAGACGAAGCTCGTGGAGGAGCGGTTGCTGCCGACGACGCGCCTCAAGGAGCTGCGCGAGCAGGTGGAGCTCGAGCTCGATCGAGCGGTCGCCTTCGCACAGGGAAGCCCGGAGCCGACGGTGGAGCTCATGGAAGCCGCCGTCTACGCCCCTCACGCCACGGTGACGGAGCCGGAGGGGCGCGGGACGCGCGAGATCACGTTCGCGCAGGCGCTCAACGAGGCGCTCCACGGCGAGATGCAGCGCGACGAGCGCGTGTTCGTGATGGGCGAGGACGTCGGGCTCATCGGCGGCATCTTCGGGGTCACCCGCGGCCTGCGCGACGCGTTCGGCGAGGACCGCGTGCGTGACACGCCGATCTCGGAGCCGAGCTTCGTGGGCATGGGCGTGGGCGCCGCCATCGCGGGGATGCGCCCGGTGGTGGAGATCCAGATCTGGGACTTCGTGGCGATGACGATGGACCAGATCGTGAACCAGGCGGCGAAGTTCCGCTACATGCTGGGCGGCACCCCGACGGTGCCGCTCGTGATCCGCGGGCCTCAAGGA
>Ga0114129_10004769_pt1 | contig 19167 bp, 11 predicted proteins | sample RhiMetdeltSRZDD1_FD_80071 | JGI IMG/M metagenome (GOLD analysis project Ga0114129, IMG submission 80071) | Populus rhizosphere microbial communities from Tennessee, USA - Rhizosphere MetaG P. deltoides SRZDD1 (version 2) (version 2) | ecosystem: Host-associated > Plants > Roots > Rhizosphere >...
TCAACCTCGCGCTGGCCTGGGCCAGCCTCAGCGACCGGGACCGCGCGTTTGAATGCCTCGCGCGTGAATCGTTCCTCGTCTACTGGGCGCCGCACGCAGTCTGGTGGGATCCGCGACTGGAGTCGATTCGCGACGACGCGCGCTTCAAGCGCGTACGTGAGCGCGTCCGAGAGGTGTGGTCGCCGGAATGGTCCTGACCCTGTGGCCGTGCTATCATCTTCGTCCGGCGCCGACGAGTTGCCACTTCCCACCACGAGGACACCATGCGCTCGTACGTTCACGGGACGAGTCCCATCCCGCTGCTCGGCGACACCATCGGTGAAAACCTTCGCCGCACCGTCGAGCTACATGGTGACCGCGAGGCGCTCGTGGTTCGAAGCCAAGACTATCGCGCCACGTATCGAGAGCTGTACGACTCGACTTCCGTCCTGGCCCGAGCGGTCATGGCCAGCGGCATCGAGCCGGGCGACCGCGTCGGCATCTGGTCGCCGAATCGGTTCGAATGGGTGGTGACTCAATTCGCGACGGCCCGCGCCGGCGCCATCCTCGTGAACATCAACCCCGCGTACAAATCATCCGAGCTGCGCTACGCGTTGAGGCAGTCGGGAGTGAAGCTGCTGCTGCTCGCGAGAGAGTTCCGCGGAACGGACTACGTGGCGCTGCTCGACGAAGTGCGGCCGGATTGTCCCGACCTCCTCGAGGCGATCGTGCTCGACGCCGAATGGAGCGATCTCATGGGACGCGGCGTGCTCGTGACCGAGACCGAGCTCGCCTCTCGCGAGCGCGGGTTGCAGTTCGATGACCCGATCAACATTCAGTACACGTCAGGGACGACGGGATTCCCCAAGGGGGCGACGCTCTCCCACCACAACATCCTCAACAACGGCTTCTACATCGGCGAAACGTTAGGCTACACCGAGCGCGACCGGGTCTGTATCCCGGTGCCGTTCTACCATTGCTTCGGCATGGTCCTCGGCAATCTCGCCTGCACCACGCACGGCGCCTGTATGGTCATCCCCGGCGAGGCGTTCGATCCACTCTCCGCGCTGGAGACGACCGCGGCCGAGCGGTGCACGGCGCTGTACGGTGTGCCCACGATGTTCATCGCGGAGCTCAACCATCCGCGTTTCGCCGAGTACGACCTGACGTCGCTGCGCACCGGCATCATGGCGGGGTCACCCTGCCCCGTCGAGGTGATGAAGAAAGTGCAGTCGCTCATGCACATGCCCGAGGTGACGATCTGCTACGGGATGACCGAAACGTCTCCCGTCTCGACGCAAAGTCTTCTCGACGACCCTCTCGAAAAAAGGGTGTCGACCGTTGGCCGCGTTCACCCGCACGTCGAGATCAAGATCATCGACGCGGGGACCGGCCGGATCGTCGAGCGCGGGACGCCCGGCGAGCTGTGCACACGCGGATACAGCGTGATGCTCGGCTACTGGGACAACGACGCGGCCACGCGTGAGGCGATCGACGCCGCGGGCTGGATGCACACAGGCGACCTCGCGACGATGGACGCCGAGGGCTATGTGAACATCGTTGGCCGCATCAAGGACATGATCATCCGCGGCGGAGAGAACATCTACCCGCGCGAGGTCGAGGAGTACCTTCTCACTCACCCTGACGTCATGGATGCCCAGGTGATCGGCGTGCCGAGCGAGCGGTATGGCGAGGAAGTGATGGCGTGGGTGCGCGTGCGTCCGGGCGCCGAGCTTACCGGCGACGCGCTGAGCGTGTTCTGCAAAGGCCGCATCGCGAGCTACAAGATTCCCGTCTACTGGCGGTTCGTCGATTCCTTCCCAATGACCGTAAGCGGGAAAGTACAGAAGTTCCGCATGCGGGAGGTCGCGATCGCTGAGCTACACCTCGAGCGAGCGGCGGCGGTCACGACTGCGTGACGGGGCTCCAGGTACCCGTTCGCAGTCATCACGTTAGGCTTCGCCGACCGTGTCCGAGCTACCGCGCTACGCCGACGCCCGGGGCGTACAGTGAGCTGATCCGCTGTGCTCGGAAGACGTACCCCGCGTTCTGCTCGATGCGCCACACCGCACGGCCCGCGGCATCGTACTCTTCGACTCGACCGGCCGTGCCGAACGACACGAGCGTCCGGCCGCCCGGCAGGTTCTGCACGCTTCCGCCAATCTGAGTGACGACGCCAGGGAACGACCCATAAGAGCCGACGAGCCGCGCCGTCATCTGCTTCTCATCCAGCACGTATCGCTCGGCCCGTGATTCGGCGGGGTTGCCGAGGTTGTCGAGAAGGATCACGGCGCCCGGCGCATACCATCTCGCGCTGTGCTGCCCCGCGAACGACCCGTTCGGTACGTCGACGAACGTGAACCCGTTGCGGCGTCCGCCGAGGCGCCAGATGACGCTGCCGGTCGCGACGTCGATCTTCGTGACCTCGCCCAGGTTCCGAAACGACACGAGCAGGTTTCCATCCGACGCGAGATCCAGCGCGTTGCCGTGCGTCCAGTTGACGTCGGCGCCGGTGCGGTCACGCGGATCGCCATCCGTGATGGCAAAGTGGTCGAACGGGCTCCATCGGAACAGCAGCGTACCCTGTGCCGAGATGTGCTGTACTGCGGTGCCGGTGACACGGGCGCCGTCGACGCCGCCAACGCTCGATAGATCCATCCTCCGGGTCTCGTCGCAAAGGAGCCAGTACGACCCATCGGGTTGAGCAATGAGATCGTGAAAGCGAGCGACGAGACCGTTGGCGCATTCGAACGTGCGCGTGATGTTGCCTAACGGGTCGAGCTCGACCCAAGGTGTCGGCTCCGAGGGCGACGCCGCCGGAACCCGGGCGTAGTACTTCCCCGTGGGTTCGGCCGTGAACGTGAGGCCTGGTCCGTTCGGGAAGCGGCGGTACCAAACGACTCGGCCTGCATTGTCGATCACCACCCCAAACCGTCCGGCGGAGAACACGACGTAACCTGGGGTCGGATCCTCCCCCCCCGCCACGTAGCGTGGGAGATCAGAGGGGAGCGTGTCGGTCGTCAGTTCCAGCGTGCCGCCGACCGTGGTCCCCCCAGCGCCGCTCGCGACGACACGCAGCCTATAGCGGTGTGCGGCGAGTAGCCCAAGCACGGGGATCGCCGTAGTGTCCGCCGTCACGGCCACGGCGGGCGTGACGGCTTCGGCCGCATTGCTCTCCGCGAGCTGAACGCGCACCGCCACGCTGTCAGCGCCGCGCACGCGGACCGTGACCACGGCGCTGAGCGCGTTGTGGGGGTTGGCGGAGATGGATGCCGCGTCGAGCGTCGGCGGCTCAGGGCGACCGACGCCTAACGGCTCGGTCGAGCAGCCTGCGATCAGCACCCAGACGGCCGCGATGGCGTGGCTCGGTTCACACCGTATCATGGCCGCCACGCAGGGCTCTGGCCCGCAGCGACCGGGATCAGGTCCGTTGTATCGATTCTCCTGATCAGAACGGAGCTCGGCGTGCACTCGATGTAGTAGAAGTCACAATCGAGAGCGCCGTAGGCGATCTTGCGTCCATCTCGCGACCAGGTTGGCCGGTCTCCCGGCCCGAACTCGACGGGACCGAGGGGCTGCGTACCCGACTTCGATGTGAGGACGATCGACGGGTAACAGCCATAGTAATACTGGCAGTAGGTTACCGCGTATGCGAGCATGGTACCGTCCGGCGACCAGGCGGGGTGTTTACCACCGCCGGTCGTTAGGCGCATCATCCCCGATCCGTCCGCATTCATGACATAGATGTCGGCCGTCTTCCCGTCACGCTCGCTCGCGAACGCTATGCGGCCGTCGGGAGACCACGCCGGATCGGTCTCGCGGGCAGAAGTGGTCGTTAGGCGCACCTGGTTCGTGCCATCCGCGTTCATGACGAAGATTCCGCCGGCGCCAGCGCGCTCGCTCACGAACGCGATCTTCGTTCCGTCCGGAGACCACGCCGGTTCATAGTCCGCCGCGGCATCGTTCGTGAGTCGCGACCCATTCGACCCGTCGGCGTCGGCCACGTAGATCTCCCGGTTGCCGTCGCGGTCAGTCGTGAACGCGATCTTCTTCCCATTGGGCGACCACGCCGGGTCTTCATCGCTCGAGAACGTGGCGTCGGTGAGGCGCCGGGAGTTCGTGCCGTTCGCGTTGATGACAAAGACATGTCGGATGCCGGGAGGCACGCCGACGACGAACGCGATTTGGCCGGTGTCGGCCGCGCACGCGACGGTGAAAGTAAGGGTGACGGTGTCCGCCGGCGCCACCGTTGCCGTCCGCTGGCTTGCATCGACGGGATCGCAGTTGACCGACAGCCCGCTGAGCGTCACTCTGTCCTCGCCGGCGGGAGCGGCGGGGAGGATCCGCGTTCCATTCGCATCGAGCGACCAGCGCTCGAGGTAGCGCTCGCCGCTCGCCTTAACGCCCTCGACGCGGATCTGGTAACCGTCGCGATCGAGATCGACCCCAGTAGTCACCGTCGTCACACGCACGCTGCCGGTGGCTGTAACACACGTCACGGAGAAGCTCACCGCCGCAGTCTGGCCGGCGACTACCCTCACAGCGCGCGGGTTTTCGCCGTCGACCTTACAGTTCCCCGACACACGTAGCGTCAGGCTGTAATCGCCGGGTGCAAACGGGGCGATCAGTGGTACACCAGCGGCAACCACGAACTCACCTCGGCCGCCCACCGCGATCGAGTAGTTCGGCGGAACGTCCGCCCCCGTCGTCGAGACTGAAACCCGGATCTTTCCGGTGGACGGTTCGGAAGGCCCGGGCCCATCGCCACAGCTAGCGCAGATGAGCAGGCAGACAGCCGCCGTTGACATTGCCCACCCGTGCACCGTAGTGCGCGCACGCGAACACATCGAGATACCCTCGCCTAACGTCGCAACATCCGACCACCGTTAAGTGAGACGGACCGCCACCACAGATTTCTTCGTCGAGCAATGGCCGCTTCACTCGGGCGAGACGTCGCTCTGCTGCTGGAAGCGTCAGAATGGGCAGTTGCCCGGATTGGGCTCGTCGATCCGCAACGCCGCGCCGCGCGGCGCGAAGTAGGTCACCAGCGTCTGTGCATGCATGTCCGTCTCGTTCCGGGCGATGTGGGGATGGTCGCCTCTGTCGAGGTAGCTCTGCCCGGCGGTCCGGACTATCGGCGTGCACGTCGGGTCATCGCCCTCGTAGAACGTGATCGTGCCTAACACCACCTGGATGAAGACCGGGCCCGGGTGGCTATGCCATCCGCTCTGCCCGCCCGGGTCGAACAGGATGCTCTGAACGGCGAGGTCGAAGTCAGATTCCGACTTGACATCGATGTACCAGTTGACGCCCGCCGTGCGGAGAATTTCGAACGGGCCGGCCGTCGGATCACCGAACGTCGCGCGGCCGAGCAGCGTCGACGTCGAGCCCGATCCAAGCGTCGAGGCCGGCGTGCTCGGGGCGCGGCCCTGTGCCCGCGGGCCGACTGAGTCCTTGCCGTCGGCGCAGGCCGCCAGCGAGGCGGCGAGCAACCAGGCGCCTGCGCGACTGCCGTGAAGCAACGACATACGAGCCTCCTGAAGCGAGTGACATGAGCCGAAGAGGATTCCGCCGCGGCTGGCTCGGCCGCTCAATTGCCGTCAGTAATCCCAGCAGCCGGGGCAACTGTCTGAATCGTCGACGCCGATGTAGTAGTAGCGCACCGAGCGCCTGGTGCGTCGTCCGTCGGGGTTCGAGACCGCCACATCCACGTCTCCCGCCGCGTGGGCAGGCGTCGTTGCATACATCAAGGTGGCGCTGATGACGCGGACATCCGTTGCGGCGGTTCCGCTGAAGGTGACGGTCGCCCCCTCTCTGAATCCGGAGCCGCTGATGGTCACAGCAGTACCACCGCTGATCGATCCTTCCCTCGGGACGATCGATGTGACGACGAAAGCCGGCCCGGTGGGGGCGACAGGTGAGCCCTTCGTGTCAGCGCAGCCGACCAGCGAGGCGATAAGCAACGGAGCAGCAACGCGACCGCTGAGGAGCGACATGGGACCTCCGAAAACCAGGAATGAAATGCCTTGTTTACTGCCTAACGTGGCACACGACGACGACTACACACGGGCCGCTCACTCGAGCGAGCCCGCCAGCGCGAGCGCCGCTGCCTGACGCCCGATCGCTTCGCCCGCCTCGACGTCGAACCGGTAGTGGAAGCCGGCGTACATCCGCGAGAGCCCCGCCGTCGCGATGTACGCCTCCAAGCGAGGCCGTTCACTAGGGAACGCGTCCACTAACACGGACATGATCGCGGCCGTGATGCACTGGTGCGCCGATGGGTACGACGGGTGGTTCGGGAGCGTGAGGCCGGGCGCGATCGTGATCGCTCTGTCGGCCTGCGATGGCCGGATGAGCCAATACGTGAACTTCGCGTCCCAGCAGGCGATCTGCGCGTCGAACGCGGCGGCGTTGGCGTAGGCCAGGATCCGTGCCGCCTCGCGCTCCGTGCGGTGGTGTTCGACGATGAGCTGATCAGCCTCGAGGTTCTCGGACCCCGCCGTGAACGGAGGCGTCGCCGTTGCATACGTCTGGGCGATCGCGACCTGCTCCGGGGTGCGTGTATCGGAGATCGCGCGAATCTCCGCGAGCGCCGCGAGAAACTCCGGCGACCCGAACGCGGGTGGAGGTGGCGGGCGTAGCTGGTCGGCGCTCGTTAGGAAGAACGGCCGCACACCGTAGAGTGAACGCACGATCGGCGTCGGGGCCGGGGCCGGGATCCAGTAGCCGTCGCCGACGGGCGGCACGCCTGGCGACTGGACGTAGTAGTTGTCGGTGGCCTTCTGAGCGAGCACCGCTACCGCCACCGTGCGGCCGATGGCCACGCCCGCGGCTGGGTTCTCATTCTTGGCGCCGGACCAGCCCGGTGCGGCGAGGTCGGCGGCGAGCTGCGCCTCGAGCGCGGAGGCGGCCAAAGGAAAGAAGTCGCTCAGGACCGCCACCGAGGCCGCACCCACCGCTGCCGGCACGGACGGGTGCGTCGAGCGGTCCTTCTCTGCTTCGGCGGCCAGCACGGCGCGGTACTGTGCGAGCGAAAGGTAGGTGAGCATGCGGCTCGTTGCGGCCTGTGCCTGCCCGTTCGCGGTAGGAGGGTACTGCCGGAGCAGCGTCGCCGCCTGCTTGTTCCAGCGCGTGCTGGCGGTCACCTCCCAGAACTTGAGCGCGTCCGCGCTCGGCGCGCTCGGCTGCACAAGGCGAGTCGGTGCCTCGGTGCAAGCTGCCAGCCCTATAACCGCAACGACGGCGCGTGCCCGGCCGAGCGTTTTCGTTTTCGAGATCATACGTGCACCCTGCTGTTCGTCGTGGGACCTGTGCAGGCAATCGCTCTCCATGCGATTCGCCTGGAACCACGTTCAGCGAGGGTGTTCACGTTCACTTCACACTTGGCTCATGGTTGCCTCACCTTTGAGTTGCTTGCTGCGTTGTTGCTCCGACTTTAGGTTCGACCTGTGATCGATACGCCGGCGACGTCACGCCCGGTCGCGCGTTACCGTCTGACGACTTTCGGCACGCTCGCGCTCGCGGGGCCACGAGATAACAGGGTCCTGGGTAGCCACGGACATCACCGCCGCCGCCTAGCGTTGCTCGCCGTGGTTGCGGCCGCTGGCGAGCGCGGCCGCAGTCGAGATCAGCTCCTCGCTCTGTTCTGGCCGGAAGCGACGCAGTCGCGCGCACGTCATGCGCTCGAACAGCTGCTGTATTCGCTCCGCAGCTCGATCGACGAGTCGGTGTTCGCTACCTCCAACCCAGTCAGTCTCAGTCCGCAGGTGGTGGAGAGCGACGTCGATGTCTTCAACGGCCGGCTCGAGCGCGATGACCCGGAAGCCGCAGTCGACGAGTATCGGGGTCCGTTCCTCGACGGCTTCTACCTCGAGGACGCGCCGGAGTTCGAGCGCTGGGTCGAGTCGGAGCGGTCACGGTTGGCGGGTGCTTACACCGCAGCACTGCAACGATTGGCTGAGCGTGCGGACGCCGCGCAGGACCACGCCGCCGCCGTGCGGTGGTGGCGCAGGCTCACCGAGGCCGACCCGCTGAGCAGCAAGACTGCGACAGGCCTCATTCGCGCTCTGATGCACGCGGGCGATCACGCCGCGGCGCTCCACTACGCCGAGCGCTACGAAGCCACTGTCGCCGAGGAGCTCGGCACGAGCGCTGGCCCGGCGGTCGTGAGTCTGGTCGCCGAGGTTCGAAGGGCCGCGAAAACCGAGCCCGTGGCGGTGTCGACGCCGCTGGTAACGCAGCCGCGGCTCGCACCGCCCGCCGCTCGACGACCGGGCGCTGCCACGCCTAACGACGGGTCGGCCGACGCCGCACTCCACGATCGGCCGGCCGCGGCGCGTCCGGGGATCCGCCGCCTGACGACCGGCGTCATCAGCGCGGCGGCCGCGGCCGTTCTGATCGGAACGGGTGCGGCATTGTGGTCGGCGAGACACGCCCGTGCTTCCGACGCGGCCACCGAGCCGTCGATTGCCGTGCTCCCGCTCGTGAACGTCAGTCGCAATCCACAGGACGCGGCGCTCGTCGATGGCCTCACGGAGGAGCTGATCGCCGGCCTCGCGAAGCTGGGCGCATTGCGCGTCACCGCGCGCACGTCCGCGTTCGTGTTCAAGAACAGTGACGCCGACGTGCGCCGGATCGCCGACAGTCTCGGCGTCTCGTACGTTCTCGAAGGTGGCGTACAGCGAGCGGATTCCCAGATGCGCGTCGCGGTGCGTCTCGTCGATGCGCGCGACGGGTCAACGCGTTGGTCGGAGACGTACGACCGCAACCTGCGCGACATCTTCGCCGTTGAGAGCGACATTGCGAGCGAAGTGGCGCGCGAGCTCGATGTGCGGCTTGCCGGCGGGACGCTCGCTGACGTCGGGCGACGGCCGACGACCAGCATCGCCGCCTATGAGCTGTACTTGCGTGGGATCAATCCCGCGCTGATGCGAAGCGACAGCCTGGCCCGCACGGCGCTGGAAGACTTTCGCCAGGCCATCGCGCTCGATTCGACTTATGCCGCCGCGTATGCCGGTCTCGCCCGTGCGCACACGCGGCTTGCCGTCGGCGACGACACGATCATGCCGCGCCGCGATCACATCGCCCTGGCGGAGCAAGCGGCGCTCAAAGCAGTGGCGCTCGACGACGCTCTGGGCGACGCGCACGCGGCGCTCGCGCACGTCAGGAGGGAGCAGGTGGAGCTGGCCTCCGCCGAGACGGAGTTGAAACGGGCGGTGACACTGGAACCGAGGGACGCCCGGTTTCATCTGTGGCTCGGTCAGCTCTATGCGTTTCAGGAACGCCCGGCCGAAGCGCTGGTGGAAGCACGTCGCGCGTTGGTGATCGACCCGCTCAACCCCGCCGCCAACGCCGAGCTCGCGCGCGCGATGTTTTTGGGCGGTCGCTGCGACCAAGCACTCGCACAGTTGGCCAAGCTCAGGGCGCTGCAGCCGCCGCTACTGAGGGTACGGAGCATTGCCGCACAGTGCTACGCTCGCAAGGGCATGTGGCCGGAAGCAATCGCGGAGGCGCAGCAGAACGCGCAGACCGCAGGCTTGCCCGCCCAAGCATTGTTGGGGCACATGCTCGCCCGCGCCGGTCGCACCGACGAAGCGCGGCGAATCCTCACCGCGCTCGAGGAGCGCTCGCGACGAGCTGGCGGGAGCGCGTTCGAAGTTGCGGCGGTATACGCCGGCCTCGGCGAGAAGGACCACGCGTTCGCCTGGCTCGACAAGGCCGTCGAGGGTCGCGCGATCGACTTCCAGCACCTCCCCGCCGTTCTCGACGCGCTGCAACCCGACCCTCGACTCGACGATTTCCGGCGGCGGCTCGGAATTCAGAAGCGGTAACGCACCGCGAGCTGAAGCTGGAACACCGACTCGTTCGCGACTGTCGTTAGGTGTGGAGTTGCGGCATCGAAGCGGAAGATCGGCCGAGCGCTCTCAACGGGTTCCGCGGTCTGGCCAACGTGCTCGAGGAGCGCAGGCGCTGCTTCACGGCGCCGGCCCCAGTTGGCGTTGAGCAGATTGAGCACGTTGAAGACGTCGAGCTGGACATCCATGCCGTGCCCGCCAACCGGAATCGACTGCCGAACCGACGCGATCGTCGTGTTCGACCATGGTTCAGGGCAGCTGTTGCGCTCCATGATCTGTCCGCGTTGGCGTCGCAGGCACGGTGTTCGTTCGACGAAGTCCTCGAATGCGGTCCGCTGCGCACGTTCGCGGGCAGCTTGCGCAGCCGGCGAGTTGTCGGCGTTGACCGAGTCGGAAAACCCGCTGAGCCGAATCTCGTTCGTGTCGAGCGCGCTCCGCGGCACGTAGACAGGGTCGTTGCCGTTGGACCCGTCCGCGTTCAAGTCACCGCGGCCGAGCGCGCCATACGCGATGTACGTGAACGGTCTCCCCGATTCGCCGACGTAGTAGAACGAGATCTCGGAACGCGCGCGGGACCAGGGTGCAACGTAGGTGCCCGTTATGATGACGCGATGCGGCAAATCGTTGGAGGAGATTCCCGTCGTTAGGTCATCCTGCCGGCCGCCGCTCACACGCGCGCTCGCCCATGCCACCGTACCTCGCGTGTTCACACGCGTCGGCGTCTGAATGTCGCGCGCGCGCGAGTACGTGTACGAGACCGAGCCGCTTGCGTGGGCGCTCCGCGTCGTCTCGAGTCGCGTGGTAAGCTCGTAGGAGTGGTTGCCCTCCGCGCTGCGGACGTCGATGACCTCCGAGAACGGCGACCGCGGCTTGAAGGTGGCGGCGCCGGTGGTGCCGATGGTGCCATACATGACTCGGCCGTACGGATCGTTCGCCGTGGGCTCGGGAAGGTTGAGGTTCAGGAAGACCACATCCGACAGCGCTCGAGTGACGAGCAGCTCGTTAGTGAGGCCGAGTCCCCACGGCATCCGCAACGCGTACGCGAGCGAGCCGCGCGCCACGCGCACCATGCGCAGATTCGGGCTCAGGAGGTCGACGTCGCCGGGAAAGGACGGCGTGATCGTCGCGCCCCCGCTGCACGCCATCGGCCGCGCACGGTAATCCGGAGCAAAAGGCGGTGGAAGCCGAGTCGCCGTGCCTAACCGGTTGCAGCGGAGCACACCGCCAACCCCGTAGCTCGTCAGGGCCGAGTAGGGCCAGCTGATGGGATATCGGCTCGCAAAGATGCCGGCGCCGCCGTGAAGCTGGTGTCGGCCGTTACCGGAGAGGTCCCAGCCGAACCCGAGCCGTGGCGACAGCTCGACACGCTGACGCGGCATCTGGTCGGTGCGACGGCCGAAGATGGAGTCGACCAGCGGTTGATACGGCGCGCGTCCGTCGATCGCGAGGAGATCGGCCCGCATCCCGCCAGTCACCGAGAGCCGATCGGTCGCCTGCCACTGGTCGCCGGCGTAGACGGCGTACTGGCCGCCGGGAGCTGTCGCGTTCGCGTTGTCGAAGTCGATTTTCACTTCGTAGCGGTCGGCCATACCTAACGCGAGGTTGTCGAGGCTGGTGAAGCTCCACGTGCCGTACGACCCCGCGCCGCCGCCGCGGCGGGCACGAAATCGCTCCATCTCGGCGCCGACTGTGGCAACGTGCCGCGTTCCAAGCGGGAGCGTCAGGTTGTCCTTGACGGAAACGCTCCAGGTGCTGACCCAGTTATTCTGGGCGCTCTCGTGCGTGCCTGCGTTGATCGTGATGCGGCCGCCAGAAACGGAGGCGACGGACACCCGGACGATCGGTTGGTCGGCGGCTCCTATGGCATCGCTCGCGTCGGATCGGCGTGACACCAGTAGCTCATTGTGACCGCCGCCGGCCCTGCCTAACGTGGTGTGCAGATGAAGCGCCGTGGTACGGACCCGCGAAGTACGGGTCACCTGGTAACTCGACAGCGAGAAGGTATCGCGCGACGCGCGCGAGAACGCGAGGTCATCACCGGCGCCATAGTTGTCCCACAGCACCACTCGGCTCCTCCACTCGGGAAGCGCCAGGTCGAGCCGAGTGAACATGTTGCGGAGCGGGTTGCCGTTCTCGATCGAGGCAGCCGAGCCAGCCGTCAGGGCATAGCTCCGCATGATCGCGTCGAAACGCTTCAGATCGCCCGCGCTGACCGGGACCGGGCGCTCAGCGTTCTGTGGCTGGCCTACATACGGGCCCTCCGCCGGATACGTGAAGCGCTGCAACTCCGGTGCGACGAAGAAGTGCAGCCGGTTACGGCTGATCGGGCCGCCAAGCGAAAGACCGTACTGAACCTTCTCGTAGGACGCAGTCGACGCGGCCCCGACGCCGCGCGAAAAATGGTCGTTCCTGCCGAACGCGAACACCGAGCCGCGAAGCGTGTTGGTACCGGACCTGGTGACGGTGTTGACGAGCGCGCCGGCGAAGTTGCCATACCTCACGTCGTACGGCGCGAGCAGAACTTGATATTGCTGCACTGCTTCGAGCGGGATGGTCTTGTTGCCGCCAAAGGTGGCCGAGACGCCGCTCAACGACCGTTCCGACACGCCGTTGATCAGGAAGTTGTTGAAGCGGAATCCCATGCCAGCCGCGGAGAATCCGGGATTCGGCAGGCTGATCTTCGTCGAGATCTGCGGAACGAGGCGAACGAAGTCGTACAAATCGCGGTTCAGCGTGGGAAGGTGCTCGAGCCACGCCTCGGAGATCGTCGTGCCGGTCCCGCCGTCCGCGCGGGTATCCGCCGAACCGGCCGACCCTACTACCGCCACGGTGTCGAGCCGCGCCGCCAGGTGCTCCAGCACGAAGTCCATCTCACGCAGTTCCCCTAACGTCACGTACACACCCGCCGCGCGGCGAGGCGCGTAGCCGAGCGCCCGCACGGTGACGGTATACGGACCGCCGGGCTCGAGGCCCTGCACGAGGAATCGGCGGCCGCGCACGTGAACTTGAACGGCGAAACCTGTGGCGTCGTCACTCACACGAACGCGAGCATCGACGTTCTGCCCAGCGTCGGTGGTGACGCTCCCGCGGATCCCTCCCGTGGTCACGCCCTGCGCACCCGCTGCCACACAAGGGAGCGTTAGCAGCGTGGCGGCCGCGATGATACTTCGCGCCACTCGCTCGGCACTCTTTCCCCAACCCGCCATCGCCGAAACTCCGCGCGACCGGTGCTACCGATGACTCGAGCAGGACCGCCCGGTGGACAACAACGCCTGAACGCGCGTTCCGTCCTCCACCGACGTTACGCGTGGCTTGCAGTCGACGTTAAGAAAGCAACGCCACCTCCTATCGATTGGACGTACTGCTTTGACGCATTCTTGCGTCGAGCTCACGCCGCCGAGGCCCGCGTCACCCGAACTCGATCCGGACTCGAAGCGGCTCGCCGCTCGACTCGACAGCGAGCACGTTGACGAGCGTTCGACTCGCGTGTCGCTCGAAATGAAGCGACACACGCGACGTGCCGACGCGGAGGTTCGTGATCGTCAACTTGCGCAGCTGCGCGGGTAACACCGGATTGCGAATGTGGAGCTCGCCCGCCGGCGCATCCGGCAGGATGCCGAGTGTCGCCTGGAGCATCATGAAGAGGGCACCGCTCGCCCACGCCTGAGGCGAGCAACTCACCGGGTATTGCACCGGGCGCGCGGCTCCCACACGCACCATGCCGCAATACAGCTCGGGCAATCGATTGAAGCTCGCCACGGCCGCCGCGTCTTGCGCGGCGACGACAATAGGGACCGCGTTGCCGCCGAGGCCGTAGTGCGAGAGACCCATCACGATCAGCGCGTTGTCATGTGGCCAGACCGACCCGTTGTGGTAGCTCATGGGGTTGAACACCGCGTGGCGGCCACTCAACGTGCGGATGCCCCACCCACAAGACATGTCTGGGGCGAGCAGCGTATCCGCGACCCGTCGCGCGCGCGCTGGATCCGGAAGTCGGCTCCAAAGCAGGTGCCCCGCATTCGACGCCACCGTGGGAATCGGGCGCTTCTCGCCATCGAGTGCGAGGGCGAACGTTCCGAGATCGTCGAGCCAGAACGCATCGATCACGCGTTGTCGCAGTCGCTCCGCCTCGGTCGCGAGTCGTAGCGCCGTATCGCGCTCTCCGAGCTGCGTGAACATGGCGGCGGCGCGCACTTTCGCATCGTACACGTAGCCCTGCACTTCGACGAGCGCGATTGGCGGCGCGGGAAGCGACCCGTCGGGATATGGCACCCCGTCTCCCGAATCCTTCCACCCCTGATTGACCAGACCCCGTGGCGACGTGCGGGCGTACTCGACGAGGCCGTCGCCATCGAGATCGCCGTAGCGGTCGATCCACTCCAGCGCCCGGCGAACGTTAGGCAGCAGCTCGCGGACCAGCGCATCGTTTCCCGTCCAACGCCATGTCTCCTGCAGCAGTACGAGCCAGAGCGGCGTGGCGTCGATGGTGCCGTAATACGGGATGTGCGGGATCTCCCTGCTCCGCGCCATCTCTCCTCGACGCAGCTCGTGCATGATCCTGCCAGGCTGCTCTTCCGTGTAGCTGTTCTCCTTCGTGCCCTGAAACCGTGCGAGATATCGCAGCGTGTCGATCGCGATGCGTGGATTGAGCGACAGCGTCTCGAGCGATGTGATGACGGAATCGCGCCCGAACACGGTCGAGTACCACGGGATGCCCGCCGAGATGACGCGGTCGCGGTCGGCACCGATGTAGAGCGATCGCAAATCGTCGACGGCCCGCGTGATCGTCGTGTCGAACGTCTCGACACCACTCGTCCATCGAGAGCAGGAGGCCCGCCAGCGATCGTACACGGACGTGAGTCGCCGGCGCCGCTCATCGATGCCGGTCTCGGCAGTCGAGTGAGCTCGGTCGCGGAAGGTATCCGCTTTGATCATCCATTCCAGTTGCACCGGATTCCCCGGCGCCAGACGAAACGCCCAGCGAGCTCGGTGCGCGTCCATGGTATCGGGGGCGTCGCGAAATCGGATCATGCTGCCGATGACGCGGCCGTCTCGACCCCGATATGCGAAGTGAATCGCCGACGGTTCCACGAGCGGAGCCAGAAAGTCACCGCGCTGCTCGCGCTTCCAGCCTCGCACCTCGAAGATGTCGGCGAAATCGCAGCCGATGTCGAGCTCCACCCAGTAGTCGATTGGTCTGATGAGAAAGTTCGTGAGCGTCAGTCGCTCGATCAGCGAATCCTCGAGCACGAGCTCGCGCCGAATGTAGATGGCGTGTCTCGGATCCCACGCGTTTCCGCCGAACTCGTGATCGGTCACCGTCAGGTCGACCTGCGAGTAGTACGGCTGGATGACCTGCGTCGACAGTTTCGCTGGTGGGCTGCCAGCCAGTCGCAGCTCGTAATGACTCAGAATCCGGGTATCTCCGTCGAACAAACCGAGGGAGCAATTGCCTGCTGGCGCCACGTTGCCGTGTTGATCGACGAGCACGAACAGCCGATCGTGCTTGAGCGTGAGCGCGTCGGAAACCGGTGTCTCGCGGTCACAGGGGATCGCAGGATAGCCGACGGCCTCCGCCATCGAAATGACTGGTCGGTCCGCCGTCCACGTACCGCTCACCGCGATCGAGTCGGAGACGGCGGGCTTGCCTCCCGTCGCGTGGGCTGACACGGCTACGCCACCATCAGCGAGCTTGACATATGATGCGGCGTCGTCGATGCGGGCGTTAGGCTGGCACGCTCGTACAGCGCAATGTGGTCCGCAACCATACGGTCGGCGCTGAATCGCTCGATGGCGCGCTGCCGACACCTGACGCGGTCGATCCGGTCGACGGCGCCGCCGCATCGAACGAGGTCGACCATGTGCTCGGGCGATGTCGCGATGAATCCCGTCAGTCCGTCCTCGATCAGCTCTGGCACGCTTCCCTTCCCGAACGCGACGACTGGACATCCCGACAGCATGGCTTCGATCAGGATGAGCCCGAACGGCTCGTTCCAATCGATCGGCGCGAGCAACGCTCGGGCGTGCGCGAGCAATCGAGTCTTCACCGCGACGCCCACGGGACCCACTTCGGTGACATGGCGCTGTGCGAGCCTCGGCCGGAGCTCCGCGTCTGCCCACGCCTCGTCAGGCGGATGGACTTCGCCTGCCAGGCGAATCGGCACGCCGGCCTGTCGAGCGACATCGATTGCAGTGTGTGGCCCTTTCACTCGTGAGTAGCGTCCGACGAAGCACACGTAATCGCCTGCTGGCCGCGCGGTGCACTGGTACCGCGCGGGGTCGAGGCCGTGGTGGATGACGTGAGCGTGACGAAGCGGGACCTCGCGGCGCCGCTGATCTTCGGAGATCGCGACATAGTGCGAGTCCTGACAGCACCGGTAGAACGCCGATAGCTGTTCCTCGCGGGCATGATGGAGCGTGTACACCATCGGCACGTCGGGCGCGAGGCGCGCGCACGCAAGCGCCACGGCGGAGTGCGCGTGGATCACGTCGAATGGACCACGCTGGCCGATCTCGCGCATGGCCCAGGAGACGTGATTCACGTCGGCGAGCATTTCGGGAGGCCACTGCGCTTCCTTGTACAAGCTTCGCAGCTCGGCACTCGTGCGCGAGTCACCGGTCCCGAAGAGCTCGACCTGATGGCCGAGCCGCACGAGTCCCTCTGCGAGCTCGTAAACGACTAGTTCGGTGCCACCGTAAAGTCGCGGCGGTACGGCCACATACGGTGTGGAGATCATCGCGATTCGCATGTCCCTGCCAAGCCCGTGTGAATCGATATGCCTCGACCGTACTGAGGCAGCGGTGGACGTGGTTTCCGCAGTCAGTATGCCAAAACGCGAGTCACGCGCCGTTCTTCTCATCCACTCCCGGTAGCCAGCCTCTGGCACGTGAGTAGCGGATGCCCTGAGACATGTCGAGCGTCTCCATTCGGCCAGAGCTGCTGTACGCGTGGCATGGGCAATCGCTGCTCATCGTGAACGCGCGCGGCGAATGCAGTGACGACCAAACGCTGAGCGGCTTCTACTTCCGAGAGGCGCGGTACCTCCGGACGTTGCGACTTCTCATCAACGGCGAGCGCCCGTGGCTGTGCGAGGCCGTGGCGGAAGACCCAACCACGCTCCGCTTCGCATACGTGCATCCCGAGCTCACGCAGTTCGGCGGTGGCGGGAGCGGCCAGTCCACCGACGAGGAGTCGCGCGATGCGCACGGACTGGCGCACCGATCGCTCGACATTCTCGTGACGCAGCGACTCGGCATAGCCGGCCTTTCGATCGAGCTGACGCTCACCAATCGCGGGCACCGCGAAGTATCGGTCACCGCGAGCTGGGAGCTCGGCGCTGATTTCGCGGACATCGCAGAGGCACTCGACGGGCGGCGCGATCAGGTCGGGACCGTGTCTCGCACCGGTGACGCGTCCGAGTTCCGGTACGCATACGAGCACCCCGACCTTCCGTATCGCACGCGCGTAACCACGCGAGGGCCGGGCACGTGGAGCGTGACGGACAGCGCGCTGTCCAGCGGTCTTCGGCTTCGCCACCAGGACACAGCAACGTTGGTGCTGGAGGTCAGTCCCGAGGATTACCTCGATCCATTGTCCGGAGAGGAGCTCGACCGGCGCGAGCGCAAACTGAGCGCGTGGAGGAAGCGCCTTACGCGCCTAACGTGCCAGCGCAACACCCTCGCGGAAGACATCCTTCAGAGGAATGTCCGCGACATCGCATCGCTTCCGCTGCTCGCGGGACAGGAGGACGAATGGCTCGCGATGCAGGCGGGAATGCCACTCTACCCTGCCCTCTTCGGACGCGACACGCTGACTGCCGGCTGGCAGGCCGCCTTCCTGGATCGCGGCGACTCTCTCGACGCGAGCCTGACGCGGCTCGGCCGCATGCAGAGCGATCGGGACGATCCCTGGCATGATGCGGAGCCCGGGCGGCTTCCGCACGAAGTTCGCCTCGGACCACTCGCGCGCCTTGGCTGCCATCCGCGAGATGCCTACTACGGGGACTACGCGGGACCGCTCATGTCCGTCATCGCGCTCGCGCACCTGTACGCCTGGAGCGGCGAGAAGTCGCTCCTCGCGCGACACTGGGACACGGCGCGGCGCGCGCTCGATTGGGCCCGGGAACGCGGCGATCTCGACGGAGACGGCTACATCGAATACCACACGCGGTCGCCGCAGGGGCTCGCGAACCAGGGGTGGAAGGACTCCGGCGACGCGATCCTCTACGATGATGGCACGCCTGTCCCACGCCCGCTCGGTACGTGCGAGCTGCAGGGCTACTGGTTCGCCGCGCTCGAGCTCATGGCGGTGTTGAGCTGGGTGATGGATGCGCCTAACGACGCGAAAGCGTACTGGGCATCCGCTCGGGACCTCAAGCAGCGCTTCAACCGCGACTGGTGGATGCCCGAGGCCGGATTCATCGCGCTCGCCATGGACCCGGACAAGCGGCTCGTGCCCGCGATATCGTCGAACGTGGGCCACTGCGTGGCCTCCGGCATCGTGAGCGACGAGCATCTCCCGCAGGTGGTCGGCCGGCTGTTCGCGCCGGACATGTTCAGCGGCTGGGGCGTACGCACGCTCTCCAGCGATCACACCGCGTACAACCCCATCAGCTACCACCTCGGGAGCGTGTGGGCCGTAGAAAACGCGACGATCGCGTTCGGCCTCCGCCGCTTCGGCTTCGATGCGCGCGCGGTCGAGTTGACTCGCGCGCTCTTCGACCTGGCCGCGCTCTACCCCGACTACCGCATTCCTGAGACGGTAGGCGGCTACTCGCGTGGCGAGCGCCCCTTCCCCGGCGCGTACCCTCGCGCGAACGCGCCTCAGCTCTGGAACGCGAGCGGATTGGCGCTGCTCATCCACACGATGCTCGGGCTCCAACCGGTGGCGCCACTGCACCTTCTCGTGGTGGACCCCGTGCTCCCGACGTGGCTCCCCGAGGTCGTCCTGCACGACCTGCGGTTAGGCAGCGCCACCGCGACCATTCGCTTTTGGCGCGACGCCAAAGGCGAGTCGCACGCCGAGGTCCTTCAGCGCCGTGGCACGCTGCACGTGATCAAGCAGCCGCCACTCGAGTCCTTGCGCGCCGGCACGAAGGATCGCTTTACCGCGCTCACCGATAGAATCCTGCATCATTGACCTAACGCCACAGCGCAATCGCGAACCGGAGCGGCCTATGGATCTCGCGCTCAAACCCATCAACGAGCAGGTCATTGTCATCACCGGCGCATCGAGTGGCATCGGGCTCGTCACGGCGAAGATCGCCGCGCGCCGCGGCGCGCGAGTCGTTCTGGCAGCACGAAACGAGCGCGACCTCGCGCGAGCCGTCGACGA
>Ga0114129_10004770_pt1 | contig 19166 bp, 17 predicted proteins | sample RhiMetdeltSRZDD1_FD_80071 | JGI IMG/M metagenome (GOLD analysis project Ga0114129, IMG submission 80071) | Populus rhizosphere microbial communities from Tennessee, USA - Rhizosphere MetaG P. deltoides SRZDD1 (version 2) (version 2) | ecosystem: Host-associated > Plants > Roots > Rhizosphere >...
CGACATCTTCTCTTTCGGGTGCGTGCTCTACGAAATGCTGACCGGCCGTCAGCCATTTCGGGGTGAGACCGCTGCCGAAGTGTTGGCCTCGGTGCTTGTGCGCGACACTGAATGGAGCACGTTACCACCCGACCTGAACCCGAGAATTAGCGAAGCACTGCGTCGATGTCTCGAGAAGAACCCGAAGCGGCGTTGGCAGGCTGCTGGCGATCTGCGGGCTGAACTGGAGTCGATTCTCTCCGTGCCCGGCGGTGCGGTGGCCGTGGCGCCGCCCAGTCGCACGCGCAACTACTGGAAAGCTGCTGCGCTCGTGTCGTTGCTCGGGATGGCAGTGCTTGCCGGGACGGCTGCATATCTGTACCGGAGTTCAGCGGAGCGGACTGTCGTGCGTTTTGCGGTGTCCCTTCCCGACAAGACGGCGCTGGCGTTCTTCGGTACCGGCCCGATGATCTCGCCCGATGGGCGAACCTTTGCTTTCGCTGCACGGGATGCGACCGGCAAGGTCCAGCTATGGGTTCGGGCGATGGACTCACTCTCCGCGAGGGTCATCAACAACACCGACGGCATCAGCGCACCCTTCTTCTGGTCGGCGGATAGCCGATCGATCGCGTTCGTGACGCAGAACAAACTAAAAAGAGTCGAGGTCAATGGCACTGGGATTCAAACGATCTGTGATGCACAGTTCCTTGGCGGCGGAACGTGGAATTCAGAGGGCGTGATCGTCTTCGCGCCAGATCTGAACGGTCCGCTCTACCGCGTGCCTGCCGCCGGCGGCCAGCCGACGCCTGTGACGAAGCTACAGGGCTACGTCAGTCACCGGTTGCCACGATTCCTGCCCGATAACCGGCATTTTCTCTATTTCGCCGTCGGCTCCGAGACGTCCGAGATTCTCGTCGGCGACTTGGAGTCCGAGGAGACGAAAAGGCTCATCCCTGCCGACACCGGTGCGGCGTTTGTCCCGCCCGGCCTTCTGCTGTTCATCCGCCAAGGGATCCTACTGGCGCAGGAATTCGATGCGAAGAGGCTGGAGACGACCGGGGAGCCCAAGCCCATTGCCGAACCGGTCGCTTACAACCCAGGAGGTAACGCCATCGGCCTCGCAGGGTTCTCAGCGTCCGACAATGGCGTGCTGACGTACCGAAGCGGCGGATCACAAATCATCGACCTCGTCCGACTCACCTGGGTCGATCGGAGTGGCAAAGAGCTCGAACAGGTCGGCCCGCCCGGTCCGTATCGGGGAGTCGACCTGTCCCCTGATGGACGCAGACTCGCGGTACACCGGCATGACGGGCCTGGTGGAGACCTCTGGGTGTTCGAACGGCAGCGGCCGGCGCCGTTGCGGCTGACGTTCGATGCTTCGCAGGAGAATTCGTCGCCGATCTGGTCTCCGGACGGAAAGCGAATCGCGTTTGCTTCCCTGCGCGGAGGCATGTGGGGCATCTATCAGAAGCCTCCGGATGGCGCCGGTGACGAAGAGTTGTTGTTTCAGACCAAATTGATGGTCATGCCGAAGGCCTGGTCGCCCGATCAGAAGTTTCTTGTGTTCTGGCAGCGCGACGCGAGTGCCGACTTGTGGACCTTGCCTCTTGATGGGGAGCGAAAACCGCAGCCGTTTCTGAACTCCAAGTTCAATGAATCGCACGCGCAGATTTCGCCGGATGGACGATGGATTTCGTACCATTCGAGTGAGAGCGGGCAGGCCGAAATATATGTCAGGGCATTCCCGTCAGGATCCGGCAGATGGCAGGTCTCTACCAGTGGAGGGGTCTATCCACGATGGCGAGCGGATGGAAAGGAGCTCTATTACCTCACCTCCAACAGCAAGGGCAAACTGATGGCTGTCGAGATCAAATCGACGGGCCGCAGTTTCGAGTACGGTACGGCGAGGGAACTCTTCAACTCGCAATATGAGAACTATTCCCATCCAGGCGGTGGAAACTGGCATACCTATGCGGGCACGCCAGATGGGCAGCGGTTCCTCATCCCCCGCCCAGCGGAATCGACACCGGACGCGTCGGGCACGTCGTTCAATGTCGTCCTCAACTGGACATCCCTATTGAAGTAGAACCACGATGCATACTCGTTGCAATGCCCTCATCATCCTGATCGTGCTCATCGGCCTGCCGACGTGCCTCTTCGCGCAATGGGCAGCCTATCCGGACCGCAATGTGCCGCGAACGGCTGATGGGAAAGTCAATCTGCAGGCGCCGGCTCCGAGGACCGCTGACGGCAAGCCAGACTTCACCGGTGTCTGGCAGAATGCATGGTTCGTCGACAGCCGGGTTCAGCCGCTGCCCATCTCGCCTGAGGGTGAACCGCCAGCCGCAACATTCGCGGACGTCTTCGCCAATTTCAAAGGCGAGTTGCCGCTGCAACCGTGGGCCGCGCAGCTCAAGGCGGCGCGCCGCGAGCAGAACAGCAAAGAGAACCCCGATGCGCATTGCCTTCCGATGGGACTGATTCAGTTCCATATGCATCCGCAGCCCCGGAAGGTCATTCAAACGGCGGACGTGGTCGCGATCTTGTACGAAGGCAACTCAGGCATCCGGCAGATACTGACCGACGGCCGATCGCTTCCCAGCAAAGACGCGCAGCCGTGGTGGTACGGCTACTCCATCGGCCGATGGGAGGGAGACACGCTCGTCGTCGAGACCACGGGGTTCAGGGATGGCGGCTGGCTCGATATCTACGGAAGTCCTCTGACCGACGCCGCAAAGATGACCGAGCGATGGCGCCGGCTGAACTTCGGCACGATGCAGATCGACATCACGATCGACGATCCCAAGGCGTACACCAAGCCGTTCTCGATCAGAGTGCACCACCGGCTGATGACCGACGCCAGGTTCGACGCAGAGCTCATTGAATTCATCTGCCAGGAGAACAACAAAGCACCGCAGCTCATGGTGGGCAAATAGCGCGGCGCGGCCGCACTCCTGAGGTGAACGGTGCTATCGACGCGTGCGGTGAGAGCAGGCCGCGCTATTGTCGGTCTTCTTGCAACTGGCTTGGTCGGGTTCATCGCTTGGCAACTCGTCGAGGATCTACTCGCTCGACGAGCGATCGCCGCCCATAACCGCACCAGTCGCGCGTACGCCGCGCGACTGCTCGAACGGATCGGAACCGTACCGCCTGAGCTCAGCGAAAGCTCCGGGTTGGCCGTGAGTCGCTCGCAACCCGGCGTGTTGTGGTCGCACAACGATTCCGGTGATGGTCCCAACCTGTATGCGATCGATGTGACCGGCCGACTCCTCGCAATCGTTCCAGTGATGAACGCGTCGGCTCAGGATTGGGAGGATCTGTCGTTGGGGCCCTGTCCCGACGTCGTGTCAGCCGGATCATCGTCGTGTCTGTACATCGCGGACACAGGCAACAACGATCGCTCGCGGGAGGTGCTCACGATCTACGTGCTGGTCGAGCCCACCATCGATCGATCGGGTCGACGGCTCGCCGCGGTTCCAGCACGCTCGTTCCGCTTCCGATATCCGGGCCGGACCGAAGATAGTGAGGCGCTCGCTGTGCGACCGAGCGGCGATGTCACGATCGTCTCGAAGGGCCGCACGGGTTCGATCGACTTCTACGGCTTCTCGGCCTCGATGGTCTCGCGCGCGATCGCGTCCACGCAGGTGATCGTGGCCGAGTATCGCGGCAACACCGGGATCCGGCCGGATCAAGAAATCGGCCGATGGGTCACCGGCGCCGCGGTCTCGCCGGACGGCATGGTCCTCGCGGTGAGAACCTACAACGAAGTCTTCTTCTATCGCGCGACGGACGGCGCCTGGCAGGATCTGAAGCGACCGTGCTTCCTTGACGATGCCGAGCCTCAAGGCGAAGCGATCGCCTATCTCGACGAAGACACCTTGTTGCTCACATCAGAGGAGGCACGTGGTCGGCGCGGCACGATTCATCGCCTGAAGTGCTAAGGCGAGATAACTATTGTTCGATCGCCCGCGCGAGATCGTGAATGCGGAGTACTTCGGCAGGAACGCTCGTCCGCGTCGTCGCGTCCCAGAACGCTGTGTATGTGTGAATGCGATCGTCCGAGTCACGGCGCGTCAACACGATCAGCGTCGTGTAGCAGTCGGAGCAGATTCCCAATCGTGACGACACTCGCCACTCGTTGAACGCTGCAGCGCGGATCTGTTGGCCGAGCGAGCTCAGGACCTCGGGTGATGCTGCGACCGCGACGCCGGGTCTGACAAGCCACGCGCTGCCGTCAGACCGGATCGTGAGATCACCAGCACCGCGCCCATCGAGCCCCCCGCGTGAGATCACTTGCAGCACCCATGCGCCGCTCTGTCGAGCCGGCTCGATCACGTGAATGGCGCCCATGAGTTGAGGCGGGATACCGTCGACGACGACGTTCTGCGCGGCAGCCGTGCTGCACGCGCCTATCAACAGCGCCATCGATATTGTGAGTGCGCGCATGGGAGCCTGCCCCTGTAGCCCTTAGACGAGACCAGACTCCGAATGGCTGACGGCCCCAGTAAATGACCCTAATGTCCGCCTCGCAGCGACCTTTTGGGCAAAGGTCATCGCCAGGGATTGCGGGCGACTGGCATCGAGTATTGGCCAACCTCTTGCCTCAATCCAGTAGAGGCCACCTTTAGGTGGCCTTGCAGACCACATGTCACCTCAACGATACCGCCCGAGCAACCGATACGAGGTGCTGATCGGACGATCGCTCGCCGCCTGCATTCACCCGCTTGCCGCCTGGCGCTCAACGGCTCGTTCGTTTCGCGTCCTCGCCGTGGCCGGCTACTTCGCGGTCGGGTACGTCGCCGTTCTCGTGTCGATGGCCCTGATCAACTAGCGAAGCTGCGCCTCAAACCGTCGAGAAACGCGCTGTGGCTCCGCTTCGCTAGTCGCAGTGTTTGCTATGCCCCGCCTCCGGCGGGGCGGAGACGTCTTGAAGGCCGTCAGAAAAACTCGACCCAAAGAATGTGGCCTTCAAGACGTCTAGGTCGGGGATTCAGATTCCTCACGCGTCCACTCGAGCAGCTCGCCCGGCTGGCAATTGAGCTCCCGGCACAGAGCCTCGAGCGTCGAGAAGCGAATCGCGCGCGCCTTGTTCGTCTTCAGCACCGATAAGTTCGCGATCGTGATGCCGATGCGCTCGGCGAGTTCCGTCAACGTGAGTCGCCGGTCGAGGAGCAGGTGATCGAGCTTGACGCGTATCGCCATCGGCGTCCTCAAATCGTGAGCGATCGGTCTTCATCCAGGGTGGTCCCTGCCCTGAAGACTTCGGCGATCACCAGGACGATCAAGGCGAGGACGATCGCAAAGACGTCGAGGTCCAGCCGCGCCTCGAACCGCAATCCTTCTGCAGAGAAACGGGTCATCGCATAGTAGTTCTCGAAGTACACAATCCCCGCTCGCATGATCTCGAAGGCGATTACGCCAGAGGCCACCCACCGGAGCCGAGCCGCGTTCGCGGGCACGAACGGCTTGCCATCTCGGAGCGTTCTGAACACAGCGCGTAGCTGGCCGACAACCACCAGCGCCACGACGAGAATCGCGATGAGGAGCGCGGCGTTTCCGAGGAAGAACGCGCTGCCTGGTGCGGTGGGGAATCTCAGGTCCCCCCGGAGATTCAGGAGCTGCGCGTCCTGGATACCGAGTGAGGGGGCCGCCACTCGATGCGCACCCGGATCCACGGCCAAAGAGACGGGAATCGTCATTCGTGTTCCCACCACGAGCCATCGCGCATCGACTTCAATCGGACCCTTGATGAATGGAGAGAAAATCAGCAAGCCGATCGTCAGCACGAGAGCAAGCGCTAAGAGGCCCAAGCTGACGTTGAGGACGACGGTCACGAACGACGCCATGGAATGCTTTCCCATCGCCCTCATGACGGCAGCCTCATTGATGATGGCTTCGGGTCGCGTGGCGCCCGCGTGGCCAGTCGCAAGAAACGAACACCACGCCACGTCGCAGCTACCCACACCGCGGTGATGAGAGTGCCTGCGATGTAGACATGCCCGCTGATGAACGCACCCACGACCGTTCCCGAGAGCACGGTTGCCGCAACCCCGAGCGTCAGTGGCAAGTGACAGGGGCAGATCACAAAAGCCCCGATCACCCACGCCAGCCCTCGGTTCTCCGATTGCCTGGCTGGGAGTGGGATTCGGCAAACGGTTCTGTCGGCGCTCATCGTGGCCATCGCCTGCGAATCACCACGATCGCCACGATCGCGAGCGCAGCAACAATCGCGAAACAGACGAGGATACGGATAGAATATTCATCGTTATACGATAAATACTTCACGCATTACAACTACTATTTACTGATATTCAATAAATCGCCAAATCGCCGGAAATCGACGAATCGACAGAATGACGGCTGATTACCCGTTTACTTTCTACGGCTTTGCAATTGGTGATATCCAAGCTGCCTCCGGGCTTCCGCGAGCGTCTTTCCTTCGTTGATCGCGGCGCGGATCTGCTGCTCGATCGCGTCGATCTCTTCGGCCGCACTCAAGACGGCCTCTTCATGCGCGCGCGGAATGACGACCACGCCATCCGCGTCGCCGCGCAGCAGATCGCCCGGCTGCACTCGTGCGTCGCCGATATTCACGGGCGTGTTGACCCCCTCGACCTGTACGCGGTCCTTCCCCGTTCGCATCGAATAGCTGCGGCTGTAGATCGGATAGCCGAGCTCGCGTGAGAGATGCGTGTCGCGACACGCGCCATCGATCACCGTGCCCGCCACGCCGCGCCGATGGGCGACCCACGTCAGGATATCGCCCCACACGGTGGCGTTCTCTCGACCACTGTTGTCCAGCACCACCACACTTCCAGGAACCACATCGTCAATGTAGTCGCCCACCGTGCCCGGTGGATGGCTCGCGGGGCCGTAGAGAATCGTGTAGGCACGCCCCGTCAATCGAAAGCGCGGGTCGAGCGGTTTGATGTTGAGGCACTGCCCCGCGATGCCGAGGCGATCGAGGGCGTCGCTGATGGAGGTCGTGTCGAGCTGTGTCGCTCGCTGCGTGTTCTCGTCGGTCGGTGACGGCATGTGCGCTACCGCTTCAACATCGTCTCGTAGTTCTTTCCCATGACCTGGCTGGCTGGAAGACCTTCGCGCAGCGCGACGACCATCTGTCGCTCGCGATCCGCGATGGCCTCGGCCGCGTCGAGCACACGCTCGATGTCGTGCGCGGCCACGAACACCACGGCGCTTCCATCCGCCACGACAAAGTCTCCTGGAGATATCGTGACATCGCCCACCGTAATCGGCACATTGGTGCCCGTTTCCACGATTCGGCCGCGTGCGGTGCGGGACGTGGAGCTGCGCGCAAATACCGGGAAGACATAGCCGCGCGCCTCGTCGGTGTCACGAGCGGGGCCGTCGATGATCACGCCGGCTATCCCGCGCAGCTGTGCGGCCAGGGAAAGGTTGCCGCCCCAACTGGCCGCGTCGATTCCGCTGCGCTGCTCGATCACGATCACGTCACCCGCCTGTGCGGCTTCGATCGCGGTCGTGCCCAAATGCCGGGAGGCTGCGGCACGACCGTCGTCGCGTTCGAGCTTCACCGTGACGACACGTCCCGACACGCGGCGATCGGTCGTCAGACGTGGAATGCCAGTCACGACGCCAGTGAGTCCGAGCTTGTCGAGCGCGTCTGACACTGCGCAGGCATCGAGACGACCAAGCCGCGTGACGGGATCATCCACGGCTATTGCCAATAGGCGAAGCACATCGCGTTGCCCGTTCCGGCCTCAGAGCGATAGCACGGGATGTAGTCGATCTGATGGTATGTGAGCCCAGCAGCGTTCGCTGCCGAGATCACCGGATACCAGTTCTTGATTTCCGCGGTTCCGACCTTGAAGAAGCTCTCGGGAAGCTTGGCCAGGGCGTCCTCGTCGCCGCTCTGCATGGCGGCGATGACTTTTCGATCGAAGTCCTCATCGATCACGAAGTGCGTGAGACCTCCCGACGCCATCAACGCCACGCGTTTGAATCCCGCAAAGCTCTTGATCGCACGATAGAGACCGCGACCGAGCTCGAGGCAGCGATGGACCTTCGGGGTGTTGTGCGGGAAGTGCACGTTCAGGATGATGGGCACGCTGGGCGGCGTCTGGTCCTGCAGAATCGTGTGGTAGAAGAAGCCGTACGCGTGCGGAATGCCTCCGCGCGGCGCGCCGCTCGGCGTCTGTTCGGATTGCGCGAGATCGAAGTCCTCATCGGCAAGTGAGGTGAGGATGTGATCGGCGAGCGCGGACGCCCCGGGGTATGTGGCGCCCTCGGCCGGCGAATTCGCCGGCTCGGCGATGTTCAACCCCGGCGCATCTTCGTTCAGGTGTTGGACGTTGCTGATCGTGCTGCCACGATAGACGGTAATGGCCGGCGTCAGGCCCGGGTTGAAGAACTCACGCTGATCGTTGCCGATGATGACGACGGCATCGGGCGCCACGTCGTTGAACTTCTTACCGAGCGCCTCGAGAGCCGCTCGGCACTGCATGAACCGCTCTCGCCGCTTCTCGACGACGATCTCGTGCGCAAACCCAGGAGCGCGTTCCTGCAGCAGCCCTGGATAGTCGTACGTCTTTCCACGATACCAATGGTTCTTGTTCTCGCGGTCGGCCTTCGCTCGCAAGTCCCACTGCTCCGGCGGCGTCGACAGCAGCGGCCCGTGCGACGATCCGATCCCCAAGACGATATCTGCCATTTCGGTGCTCCTTAGGGGTCGGGGGTCATTTAAAGAGGACAGTCGCGAACCGCAATCTCCTAATCGCGACTGTCCTCTTTAAATGACCCCCGACCCCATTACCGTTCCGGTCGCCAGCGCGAAAAGTGTCGTTCCAGTCGTTCGGCAAGCCAGGTCAGGATGATTCCCGACAGCGCGATGATCGTCACACCCATGAACACCGTGTCGGTCTGAAATGTCTGCCCACCGTAGTTGACCATATAGCCGATACCCTCGCTCCCGCCAAACATCTCGCCGACGACGACCCCGATGAGACCGAGCGCGACGGCCTGACGAACACCCGTCAGAATGAACGGCACGGCGCCCGGGATGACGATCGTCTTGAATATCTGCCAATCGGACGCACAGTACGCACGCGCCGCTCGCAGCAGGTCATCGTCGATCGCCTTCACGCCGCCGATGGTGTTGATCAGGACCGGGAATACGGCATTGATGAACACGATGAAGACTTTGGACTGCCATCCGATGCCGAACCAGATCAGCACGAGAGGCACGAGCGCGACGCGTGGAGTCGAATACAACGCAGTAACGAACGGATCGACCAGCATCGCGAGCCGCTTGTACCATCCCAAGATGATGCCGAGGACGACGCCGACTGCGATTGCCGCTCCAACGCCGACCGCGAAGTTGAGGCCGCTGTATGCCATGTCTTGCTTCAGTCGGCCACGCGTCCATTCTTCGACGAAGCGCATGAGTACCGACGAGGGTCCTGTGAAAAACAGCGGTGAGATCTTTCCCGCAGACCACAGCGCCTGCCAACCGGCGAGCGCGATGACGATCGCGGTGCCGCCGAGGATCACGCGCTCGTGCCGCTGATAGAAGGTGCGGCGCGGCTTCTCGACAAGCGTGTCTTCGGATGTGGTCTGCACTAGCGACCCGCCTCACTCACCATTAGCTTGCCGCCTTCGACATGCCGATGCGATCGGGCGTCTCTTCGACCCTCTGCCAGATGGCGTCTTCGACCTCGAGGAACCGCGCGTCACGCTTCAGCCGAAGGTCGCGTGGACGCTCGAACGGAATGTTGATGATGCCCTTCACCCGCCCTGGCCGGGCGCTCATGACCGCGACGCGATCGGCAAGGAAGATCGCTTCGTTGATCTGATGTGTGATGAACAGCACGGTCTTCCGAGCCTCGCTCCAGATCTTCAGCAGCTCCGCCTGCATGTATTCTCGCGTTTGCGCATCGAGCGCCGCGAACGGCTCGTCCATCAGCAGCACGACCGGATCGGATGCCAGCGCTCTCGCAAGATTCACGCGTTGCTGCATGCCGCCGGACAGCTCCGACGGATAGTGCCGCTCGAACCCGCCGAGACCAACCAAACGGATGAAATGTTCGGTGCGGTCTCGCATCGTGACCGCATCGAAACGCCGCTGCAGCTCCATGCCGTAGCGGACGTTGCCGGCGACGGTCCGCCAGGGGAGCAGGCTCGCCTGCTGGAACACAACGGCGCGATCGACGCCAGGGCCATCGATGCGTGCGCCGTCGATAGCGACGCTGCCGAGATCGTAGCGGAGCAGCCCGGCAACGATGTTGAGCAATGTGGTCTTCCCGCAGCCGCTTGGCCCGACGATCGCCATGAACTCGCCTTCGGTCACGGCGAGCGACACATCCGTCAACGCTAGGACCTGCCGGCCGTCCCGCTCGACGTAATACCGCTTGGTGAGGCCGCTGATCTCCAGCTTGTGCATCCGGGTGCGTTACTTGAACGCCTGCGATGCCTTGCGTTGCTCCTCGGCCTTCACGCCCGCGCCAAACAGCATCTCGAAGAAGCCTTCCTTCACCAGCCGCGCGACCGTGCCGTTATCGATCACCTTTCGAAAGTCATACGCCTTCAGGTCACCCGCGAGCCGAGGATCGACCTGCTGCGCGATGATCGCCTTCACCGCGGCGCTCATGACGTACGGCACACGGTCGAAGATATTGCCCTTGCTGTAGAGGTCGTAAATGCGCGCGACGTCTGTCTCGGGCTGCTTGTCGTAGGCGATATACGCCTTCACGGCGAAGGCCTTGTCGTCGTAGAAGCGCTTGATGGCTTCGGCGTGTGCCTTGACGATCTGGTCGGGGAGCTTGGGACTGGCGGTAATCGCGCTCTTCGCGAACATGTAGGTCGTTGCCGCATACACGTCGTGGTCGGCGAGATTCGCGAGGTTCTTGTAGCCCGCCTCCTCGAGTCGGAAGTAATTGGGAGCGGTCAATAAGGTGGCGTCGGCGCGGTTGGTCTGCAATGCCGCGGCGCGGCCCGTCACGTCGGTGCCGACCGGAATCCACTGCACATCGCGAACACCGAGTCCATAGGTCCCCAGCAGCGCGACCGTGTAGTTGTACGGCGCGTCGCCAATCTGGCCAATCGCGACGCGCTTCCCTTTCAGCTGCTTCGGATCTGAGAACTCCTTCTGCGCCATCAGCGCGAACAGGCCCTTGTTGGACGAGCTCCCCATCAGCGCGAACGAGCCGTCTCGCGTGCTCGCGACCATGCCCTGTTCGAGTGAATGGTTGACCATGACGGCTTGACCGGACGTCAACATCGCGACTCCGGCCGGATGCACGCCGAACTGGAGGTCGACGTCGAGGCCATACTTCGCGTAGTAGCCGCCCTCCTTGGCGAGATAGAGAGGCCAGGATGCCCCGCTCCGCGTGGGGTAATTGATCGTGACCTTCTGCAGTTGCTGCGCCTGAGGCCAGCTGGCGACCGCGCCGAGCACGGCCACCGTTGTGAGGAGCAGATGTCGTCGGCTCATACCGCGGCCTCCACAGGTACCTTCAGGTTGAAGACCTTCTTCGCATTGTCCTCGAAGATCATCTTCTTCTCTGCCGCGGTCAGCCAGTCGATCGCCTCGATGGTGAATCTGGTCTCGTCGAGCCATCGGCCGGTGCGTGGATCCATGACCGTGCCCACACCGGGGCGCTCGGTGCCGAACAGACACCGATCGACGCCGACCGTCTTGAAGAGCAGCTCGAGCGCGTCCTTCGAGTAGAGCACGGTGTCGTAATACAGGTTTCGCATCGCATCGGAAAACCGTGTGGCGCCCTTCCGACGAAGAGAGCCCGCCTCGAAGCGCGCGAACTGATACGGAATCGCGCCGCCACCGTGCGACACCAGGATCTTCAGCGTCGGGAAGTCCTTGAAGACGTCCGATGTCAGCAGCGAGACGACTGCGATGTTCTCCTCGTTGATGAAATGCAGCGAATATGTCAGCCGCTCGGATCGGCACCCCGTCGAATGGATGTGACCGGGGATGTCCAACTCCACCAGCTTCTCGTACAGCGGATACCAGAACCGGTCGCCGAGCGGTGGCGTCTCGATGCCTCCGCATTCGCCCGGATCCGGGTTGAGCAGGCAGCCGACGAACCCCTGTTCCTTCACGCATCGTTCGAGATACGGGACGATCGCTTTGGGGCTGACGCCCGGGGTCAGCGGAAGGCCGCAGACGCCGCGGAAGGTGTTCGGATACAACTGCACTTGCTTGGCGATGATGTTGTTCGTCTCTTCCACGAACCACTGCACCAGTCGCGGATGCTCACTCGTCATCATCTGATACGGCCGCGGCGAGATCAGCTGCATGTCGGTGCCGACTTCCTTCAGCTGATCCAGGTGCGAGCTGCCGCCGAACACCGGCGAGTTGAGCGCTTTCCGGACGTCCTCGTCGACCGCCAGATTGCCGCCGCGCCCGTGCGCGCCACGGTGCGCCAGAATTTGCGCCTTGTAGACGTACAGGCTGTCGGGAGCCGTCACGTGTCCGTGTGAATCGATGATCACCGCGTCCTCCTAAAGCCGACGCACGGGCCGGCTGATCCTGGAGCTCACTTGTGTTGTCGCTGGGAGGACGGGCCCCACGCCGGCGTTGATAGCAGCAACAGTCCCGCCGGACAGCGACGACACAAATGAGCTCCAGGTTAATTCAGCTTCAGCAACTCCGCTGCGTTGCGCCAGTAGACCCGCTCTCGCTCCTCGTTGCTCAAGGGAAGCTTGTCGACGATGGCGATCGTCTCGCGGATGTACATGGGACCCTTCTCAGGATCGAACGGCGCGTCCGATGCGAAGAGCACCTTCGGAACTCCGTAAAACTGAAGGCCGCATACCGTCGCCTCGTAGGCGCCGAACAGGGCCGTGTCCGCATAGAACATCTTGAAGTAGTCCAGCGGCCGCTTCGCGAGACCTTTTAGAACGACCGACAAATCTCGATCCGACGTCCGCGCCCCGAGCTGATCCCAGCCCGGACCGACTCGGCCCGCGAAATACGGCACCATCGCGCCCATGTGATGGGCGATGATCTTGAGCGACGGCCACTTATCGAACAATCCCGCGAACACGACACGCGCCATCGCCGCACTCGTGTCATAGGGCCAGCCGAACGTCCACCAGATCTCGTACTCGGACGCCTTCTCGGATAGGTAGTCCGGGAAGTCCGCGCCGCGATACGGGTGCAGCCAAATCGGTAAATCGTATCCCACCATCGTCTCGAACAACGGCAGGAACTCGGCTGCAACGAGCGGCTTCCCCAGGATATTCGAATGGATCTGAATCCCTTTGGCGCCGAGTTCAGCGACCGCCCGCTGCGCTTCCTTGACCGCGGCATCAGGGGCATTCATCGGCAGCGCCGCAGCGAAACCGACGAAGCGGTCCGGATGCCGGCGCACGAGCTCGGCCATGGAATCGTTGGCGATCCGCGCCAGATCGACCGCATCGGATGGCTTGGCAAAGATCTCGATGGGCGGCGTCGGCAGCGACAACACCTGCTGATACTCGGGAAACATGTCCATCACGCGGAATCGGATGTTCAGATCGTGGAGCATCGGTACGCCGCGGCTGCGTTTGCCGATGTCCTTGAAGTCGCCCGCCACCCTAGCGACACCTTCCGAATACCCAGGCGGGGAAATGTGCGTAAAGACGTCTATTTTGCGCATCGGTCCTCAGAGATTCCCGTCCGCGCGCCGGCGCGGACGCAGGATTTTACTCTGAGTGGCCGAGTCGTCGTTCGACTGTGACCCTGGAGGCAGGAGTGCCGTGAGGTAGAGTGTCCTCAATGGGCTGCCGCGTGGCGCTTACAGTCGCGACGTGCGCGGCACTCGCCGCACAGGGGTTGTGCGATCTCACCGTCTGCGCGCAACAGTGGGCGGTCAGTCAGGGGCTGACCCGAGAGCGCGTGATTGGACTGCTGAACCTGCCTGAAATCCTCGGACCTGAGTGCGTGCCGTCCGATCGCGCGACCTCACCGTTATTCGCCAGTGCGTCGAGAGGCAACCCCATTGGCGTGATTGCGAGTCGCAATTGCCAATTGATCGTGCGGCGTGTCACGAGCGACTCCGCCGAAGAGCTGCCGAGCGATGAGAGCGGATACGAATCAGCCGCCGCGATCGTGTATCAGCGCGAAGGCCTCTGGTTCCGCATTGCGCTTCGGGAGGGCTCGGCCTGGGTCTCACGCGACAATCCTGATCACTTCCTCCCGTACCCCGAGATTCTGAAGGATCACTTGGACTATTTGCGATCGGGTTGGAATGGGCGGCTGTGGAAGACGCCTGGTGCGATCCGTGATGGTGTCGAGGTCTCGCCGAAGTGGAAATCCTACGCGAGTCGAAACATCCCGATCGACTTTCTCGGCTCGCGACGCCTTGGAAACGACATATGGATTCATATCCGACTCGGAATTGAGAGTTGCGGCGAGACGCTCGAAGGCGTGAGCGCCGTCGAGGGGTGGGTCCCTGCCTACCGATCTCCAGAGGCACCGGCCGCCTGGTTTTATTCGAGGGGCTGCTGACGCTCCGCCCTACTTGAGCCAACGCGGCTGACTGGCGGCGAGCACGTACACAACCGGCAAGTACGCGAAGACGATGTTCGTGGCGTGATAGCCAAGACGATGAGAGCGGCTGGTCAGGTATGGCCGCATGTCGAATACGAAGGTCGCTACCAGCAGCCGCAGGGTCCAGAAGATCGCGAAGAACGCGCATAAGGCGCGAGCAAGATCGCCACCCGCCGCAAGCGTGTCGGCAAACGCCACCGTGATGACGCTGAAGCTGACGAGACAGAGCCCGATGAAGGTGTAATAGACCCAGAAGAGTTGACGGATGAACGGCGGCATCGCGACCAGATGCGTGCGCATGCTGACGACTTTCGGCATCAGCAGGCCCGCAGACATCAGACCCACATGAAGGACGCCGGCGATTTGCAGCAGTCGAGCCAAGTTGATGGTCATGACAGCCTCACGCTGCGCCGATGACCGCGAGCATCGGCAGGATGACGTTTCGAACGAACTGTGGAGGGAACAACCAGAATGCCGGACCCGCCGTGACCAGTACCGTGAAGAGCCAGCCGCGCCAGCCAGACCCGAGCCCGAGACGCCGACCGAGTGGCGTCCGTTCGCCGGCAACACCCAATCCTTGAAGAACGAAGTATCCGGTCGGCAGTCCGTAGGCGCCGCGCGCGGGCACCGAGATCACCAACTCGTGAATCAGTCCTGATGCGACAAATGCCAGAAGCGTGGCACCGGTCACGCCGACCAATTGACGCAATGGCCGGAACGTAAACCGGCATGCCAGCTCGTGGAACGCGGTATTCCATCGTCGTCCCCAGAATTCGCCGAGCGACGTCGATCGCAGCGGCTTGCGCATCACGGGCATCGCGTTGATGCCTGCTCGTCGCCAGACGAGCGATACCAGGTGAAACGTGCCGAAGTGCAAGATGAGCACCGCGCCCGCCATGCCGATCCACCCGGCTACGAGAGGGCTCACTGACAGCACCGCTCGAACGACCATCCAGATCAGGATCACGCCGAAGGTGATGTTGATTCCGGCTCTCATCCATTCCGATCGCGAGGACCGCTCAACCGGTGCGCTACCAGACAGAAAGGCCATGGCGTCCATCCCAGGCCACGCGAACAGATAGCCGAGCGTGCGGCGACGGCTCCTCGTCTCCATGCGAGCAACGGCCTGACGATAGGTCAGCCACTTGCAGCCCGCGTACAGTGCAAATGCCATTGCCCACATGAATACCCAGCGGGGGATCAGCGGAGCCAGAATCAACGCCACGATCGGCAGGATAATCACCGGCAGGACGTCGATGAGCCTCGCCCCCGCTCGCACGTGGACGTTGCACGCTCCACTCGTGCAACTCCGACGGCGTGCCACCCATCGATAGATCGCGCGCATCGGTCGCATCGCACCGGGCACGCGACTCAGAACCCATAGCGGCCACGCCCACCAAATACGCCGCGCAATCTCCACCACGGCATCCGCTCCGCCGACGACTGTGCCATCGCGCAGTCGCAACCGCATCTCGGTGAGCATCTGCTCGTCGGGGACTCCCAAGAGAACGGAAACGCCTGGAGCTTGAAGCGGCGCCATCTCGAAGTCACGCCGCGCCAGCACTCGTCGGAAACGGCGAACCGTCCCGACGCAGATCTGACAGTCCGCGTCGTAGAACACGGTGGCGACGGTTCGCGTATTGTCGGCTCGCACGGTACACGCTCCACCAGGGACTCAGCCGAGGCCGAGTACCTTCAACACCTTGTCGCCGGCCTTCATGAACTTGACGATCGACGCCGGCGTCCAGCGGCGAACCTGCGAATACACGGACGTCGTCGTCTCGAAGAACTTGTACAGCTCGCGGAGCCGTTCCTCTGTGTATTCGTCGGTGGCCCTGTCCTTCTCTGCTTCGACAATGCACTCGTGCAGCATGTGCATCGTCGGATCGAACTCGCGCTTCTTGCGCTCGTCCATCACGATGCGGAACATCTCCCAGACGTCCTTCATGCTCTCGAAGTGATCGCGCTTGTCGTCCTGCACGTGCACGAGCCTGACGATGCCCCAGCCCTGGAGCTCCTTGAGGCTCGTGCTGACGTTGGAGCGCGCGACGTCGAGCGTCTCGACGATGTCGTCGGCGTTGAGCGGCGCGGGTGAGATATAGAGCAGCGCGTGGACCTGGGCGACGGTGCGGTTGACGCCCCATCTCGTGCCCATCTCGCCCCAGTGCAGGATGAACTTCCGCTCGACGGTGGAGAGCCTGTCGATCGGTGTCACTTTTCCGGTCTGGTTTCTCATATTTCTGTAATGACAGAATATACTGAAACTTCAGACCAAGTCAAATCACGCTGATGTCGTGTCCGGCTTTAGCCGGACCGGATCGATGGGCGGCCCCTACGTACGACTCCTGACGAAGGGCGACGAGCGGCTGGACGCGCGCCGTGCGACGGCGAGGTTGTTCGGGTGGAGGTGTAGTGTCCGGCTTCAGCCGGACCGTCGATCTTCGATCCGACTCGCTGCTCAACTGCAGGGTTTCGATTCAGTTTTCTGAATTTCGTCCAATTGTCTGGACCACACCGTTACTCGTGGACGCGTTTGCCCACGTCCGAGCGGCTCTCGTCCCCAGCATCGCGTGCTTCGTCCCTCGCCATTTCGGCACGTTTCTCTCCTATCAAGCGCCCCCGGAGCAGACCATTTTCAACCAGCGGCGCGCACGCCGAGAAGGAGATTGGACGATGTCGAGACGCATCACCGCGTTTCTTGTGGGGCTCGTCTGCACGATCGCAGGCGCTGTCGGCGCCCAGGAACGCTTCGGTAGCCTGACCGGCACCGTGACCGATACCACCAAGGCGGCCGTGCCCGGGGCGACCGTCACGGCAACCAACAAGGAGACCGGTGCCTCACGAGTGGTGGTCACCGGCTCAGATGGAACCTATCGAGTGCCCGATCTCGATCCGGGGCGCTACTCCGTCACCATCGAGCTCCCGTCATTCCAGAAGGTTGTCGCTGACGACGTGATCGTTCTGCTGGGTAGAACGCTGAGCGTCGATGCGGAGCTGCGACCCGGAGTGCTGAGCGAGGTCGTCAGCGTGACGGCCGAAGGCACCAAGCAGCTGGATCTCTCGAGCGTCACGCTCGCACACAACGTGACGTCCGAGGAGTTCGATCGCCTGCCGAAGGCACGGAGCTTCCAGAGCATCGCGCTCGCCGCGCCAGGGGTGAACGCTGGCGAGATCGAAGGCGGGTTCCAGGTCAACGGCGCGAGCAGCGCCGAAAACGTCTTCACGGTGGACGGCGTTGCGACCAACAGCTTGATCTACGGGAGCTCCCGTCAGAACACGGTCTTCGAATACCTGCAGGAAGTGCAGGTGAAGACCGGAGGGATCGACGCTGAATACGGAGGCGCGCTTGGCGGCGTCATCAGCGCCGTGACCAAGTCCGGCGGCAACGCGTTCACCGGCGAAAGTCACTACTACTACATCGGCAACGGGCTGAGCGCAGGGCCCGTGAAGCGGCTCGTCCTCGACCCGAACGACTTGACGACGGTCGGGTACTTTCAGGACCAGAAGCAAGTCAACAACCAGAGCGAGTTCGGCGGCTCGATCGGCGGACCGATCGTGAGGAACCGTCTGTTCTTCTTCGGATCGATCTCGCCGCGCGTTGTCCGCCGGACGAACGAGTACATGTTCTCCGCCGGTACCGAACCGGGCAGCGTCGAGCAGGATCAGACGGCGTGGCAAGGCTTCGGAAAGGTGACGTACGCGGCAGGACGCATGCACGCAAACTTCAGCGTGCTGATGACGCCGACCCGTTCGACCGGCCGGCTGCCGGCATACGATTCGATCGGCACGAACTTTCTGACGTCGTCGAGTGCCGCCAACGATGCCAACCGCTCACGTGGATTCGAGAACGATCAGAACAATGTCGGAGGCAACGTCGACTTGTCGCTGGGCAACAACGGCTATGTCAGCGTTCGAGGTGGATACTTCTACGACAACTACAAGGACACGGGCGTTCCGAACATCACGAGCTACACATATCAGCAGCCCAACTTCAACGTGCCTGGCGTTCCCGCCAATCTCCTGGGACCGAGGGACACCGTCAACACGCCGCGCATCCAGATCAGCAACTTCGACACGACGAAGCAGGGGTTCATTCAGCTCGATTACAACCACGCGTTCAAGGCGGGCGGCGCTCACCTCCTCAGAGGCGGATGGGGCGTTCGGCGATCGGTGAACGACGTGGACGTCGCGTACCCCGGCGGCTACGTGTACCTGTACTGGGGCCAGGCGTTCCGCAGCACGGCCACTGGGCAAACGGGCACCGGCACCTACGGCTACTACCGCGTCGACGATCTCGCCACGCGCGGCGCGGTGCACGCGAACATCCAGAACCTGTACGTGCAGGACAGCTGGAACGTCGGCTCACGACTCACGCTGAATCTCGGCATCCGCACGGAGAACGAAAAGATCCCGACGTTCAGACCCGACATCGCCCAGTACGCGTTCCAGTTCGGCTTTGGCGACAAGCTCGCGCCCCGTCTCGGTGCGACCTACGACGTCAAGGGCGATGGGTCGCTCAAAGCCTTCGCGAGCTGGGGTCGGTACTATGACTGGACCAAGTACGAGATCGCTCGCGGTTCGTACGGCGGCGACGTCTGGCACATCTACTATCGCTCGCTCGATACGCTCGACATCGGCAGCTTGAATCTGAACAGCATGC
>Ga0114129_10004771_pt1 | contig 19163 bp, 16 predicted proteins | sample RhiMetdeltSRZDD1_FD_80071 | JGI IMG/M metagenome (GOLD analysis project Ga0114129, IMG submission 80071) | Populus rhizosphere microbial communities from Tennessee, USA - Rhizosphere MetaG P. deltoides SRZDD1 (version 2) (version 2) | ecosystem: Host-associated > Plants > Roots > Rhizosphere >...
CTGGAGCAGACGCCCAAGCTCGTGATTGCGGCGATCAACGGGCACTGCGTAGGCGGCGGGCTGGAAATCGCTCTTGCGTGCGACTTGCGGATCGCGCGCCGCCAGGCGGGCAAGCTCGGGCTGCCCGAGGTCGCGCTCGGGGTGCTGCCCGGCACCGGCGGGACGCAGCGCCTCGCCCGCGCCGTCGGACGCGCGAAGGCGATCGAGCTCATGGCCGACGGCGTCACCGTCGACGTCGACGAGGCGAAGTTGCTGGGACTCGTCAACGCAGTGCTCGACGCGCCCGCGGATGGTTTCCGTGCGGCTGCGCTCGAATACGCCCGCCGCTTCGTACCCCCCGCGAAGGCCTCGCGGGCGGTCGGCTTCATCAAGCGCGCGGTCACCACCGGCCTCGAGGTCGGGCTCGAGCAGGGCCTCGCGCTCGAACGCGAGCTGCAGCAGCGCCTCTTCGAAGGGAAGGACGCCGCCGAGGGCCTCGCGGCGTACAACGCGCGCCGCCCGCCCCAATTCACCGGGAAGTAGCGGTGACCCGACCCAACTGGTCTTGAGACCAGTTCGAGCACGTGGACGGATTCGCGCGAACGCGCATGCACCGGCCAGAGGACATCCGGCTGCTCTGCCGTGCGCACAACCAACACGCGGCGGAGAAGATGTACGGGCGGGACTTCATGGAGGGATGAGCGACGTCGCTAATGGTCGCCGCCGCTAGTGGTCGCCGCTAGTGGTCGCCGTTGCGCTCGCGCTGGAACGGGGGAGCGTCGGGGGCGCGGGGGCGGTCGACGAGGACGCGGAAGGCGCAGCGGCCGTCGCCGGTCTGGAAGCGTTCCTCGCGGACCACCTCGAAGCCGAGGAGACGGGAGAGGAGCGAGACGGTGAGGCTGCAGAGCACCGGGCGCTGCATGGCGACGTTGAGGAAGGGGCAGTTGTGCTCGACGAGGCGGAACCCGCCCGCCACCTCCTCGACGTCCATGAAGGGATCTCCGCCTTCGTAGACGCCGCGCAGCGCCTCGAGCCGCTCGCGCAGCGACTTGCCTTCGAGGCGTGACGCCCAGGAGCGGGCGCGCGCTTCCGTCAGATTGGCGAGGAGCCGGTCCAGCGTCTCGGGGCCCAGCTCGCTGGCGATGGCGTCGAGCACCGCCACCGTGAGCGCGTCGTACTGCTTGGGGAAGACGTGGTCTCCCGCCGGCGTCAGTCGATAGCGCGCGGCGGGGCGGCCGCTGTGGCGGTTGGCGGACCGCTCGTGCAGCGCCTCGATCCACCCTTCCCGCTGGAGCTGGACGAGCTGCTGTCGAACGGCCTCGCCCGACATGCCGAGGCGTTCCGCGAGCTGCGCGATCGCGAGCGGGCCCTCGCGCTTGAGCGCCTCGAGGATGCTTTGCCGCGTACCGCTCGGCTGCGTCGACACGAGATCCATCCTATCTCCTGCCGAACTTGATCTCCAGCGTTCGAGAACAATTCTCGATCCTGGCCCGGCCCCGAGGGGAAGCTCCTCGTGAAGCTTGCGCGCCTGCGCAAGGAGCCGTTCGCTTCCGACGCCGGTCCGCAACTCGTGCGGCTCAATCTTGCGGCTGCGCCTTCCGTCGCACGGTACCCGCGCCATTGTTGCGCTTGTGTTGCGGCCGCAGCCGCTGGACGAGCTCGCGAACGGCGCCCTGCACGCCGAGGCGAGACGTGTCGAGGGTCACGTCTGCCTGCGCGTAGAGCGGCTCGCGCACCTTCAGCAGCGCGCGCAGCTCGTCCCGAGCGTGCGGACTGGCCGCCGAGGGGCGCTCGTCGCCTTGCGCGAGCACCCGCTGCCAGTGGTCCTCCGGAGACGCCTGTAGCCACACCGTCCGGCAGCGCCGCGCCAGGAGCCTCCAGGCCTCGCGGTCGAGGACGAGGCCGCCGCCGGTGGCGAGGACGGCTGCGTCGGCCTCCGCGAGAAAGCGGGTCAGCACCTCGCGCACGAGCCGCCGGTAGTAGGCCTCCCCGTGCAGGGAGAAGATGTCCGTCAAGGAGAGCCCGGCAGCCTGCTCGACGAGCACGTCCAGCTCGACGAAGGGGATGTCCAGCTTCTCCGCGAGCGCGCGGCCGATGGTCGTCTTCCCCGCCCCGCGCAGGCCCACCAGCGCGACCAGCGGACCCTCGCCGCGCCCGAACCGCGCGCGCAGCCAACGCTCCGCCTCGTGTAGCTCCTCGCGCGAGAGGCCGCCCAGGAGCGCCTCCGCCGCCGCGGGCGGCGCACCTTCTCCTTCGCGAAGCAACGCCCCTGCGGTGGTGCCGAGCGCCCTCGCCACCTCGGCAAGCCGGACGACCGAGATGTTCCCCGAGCCGCCTTCCAACTCCGCCAGGAACCGCTCGGAGACGCCGCTCCGGTCGGAGAGGGCTCGCCGCGACAGCCCGCGCTCCTCGCGCATCCTGCGCACCGCGCCCCCCACGGCGCCCAGCAAACCGTTCCGAGAAGGATCCATCGGCGCTGCACTATACTGCACGATTCGAGTGCTGACAACTGAAAATCAGGCACTATACTGCTTGCAGCCCCGGGACCGATGCGTTAGTTTGTCGCGCGCATGGACAAGCCTGCTGCTGCGCCACCGCCGGCCTTCGAGACCCATCCCAGCCGGTACCGGCACTGGACGCTCTCCGTCGACGGCGACATCGCCCGCCTGACCATGAAGGTGCAGCCCGTCGGCGGTCAGGACGAAGAAGTCGAGCTCGGAGGAGCAGGCTTTGCCAGCGACGGGCCGGAGCCGAAGGCGAAGGCATACGCCTTGAAGAGCAATTCCTACGACTTGTCGGTCGACATCGAGCTGGCCGACGCGGTGCAGCGGCTGCGCTTCACCCATCCGCAGGTCAAGGCGGTCGTCGTCACCTCCGGACACGACCGGATCTTCTGCGCGGGCGCGAACATCTACATGCTCGCGTCGTCCTCGCACCCCTTCAAGGTCAACTTCTGCAAGTACACCAACGAGACCCGCCTCTCGATCGAGGAGGCGAGCGCCCAGAGCGGCATCCGCTTCCTCGCTGCGTGCAACGGCGCCACCGCCGGCGGCGGGTACGAGCTGGCGCTGGCGTGCGACGAGATCCTCCTCGTCGACGACGGATCCTCGACGGTGTCGCTCCCCGAGGTGCCGCTCCTCGGCGTCCTGCCCGGCACCGGCGGGCTGACCCGGGTGGTGGACAAGCGCAAGGTCCGGCGCGATCTCGCCGATGCCTTCTCGACGCTCGCCGAAGGGGTCAAGGGAAAGCGCGCCGTCGAGTGGGGGCTCGTCGACGCGGTCGTGCCGCGCAGCAAGTTCGCCGACACCTTGCTCCAGCGCGCCAAGGCGCTCGCAGCCGCGGCGCCGGAGGTGGCGCGGGGTCCCGGCATCGAGCTGGAGCCGCTCGAGCCGCGCGTCTCCAAGGAGCGCGTCGAGTACCGCCACGTGACCCTGGCCCTCGATCACGCGGCGCGAACCGCCACCCTGACCGTGCGCGCGCCCGAGGGCGAGGTGCCAAAGGACGCCGCGGGCGCTCTCTCCGAGGGATCCTCGGGATGGGCCATCCGCGCCGCGCGCGAGCTGGACGATGCCCTGCTCCGCCTCCGCTTCCACTACGAGGCGATCGGCCTCGTGCTCCTGCGGACCGAAGGGGACCGCGGGAAGGCGCACGCCGTCGGGGAGCTGCTCGCCGGGAAGGTTGGAGGAGCCGGCTTCGCCGGCGACGGGCAGGCGAAGGCGAAAGCGCTGGAGGCCGACTGGATCGTGCGCGAGACGTGCCTGCTCTGGCAGCGCGTGCTGCGCCGGCTGGACGTGACCGCCCGCAGCTTCTTCGCCGTCGTGGACGAGAAGTCCTGCTTCGCCGGTCCGCTGTTCGAGCTGCTCCCCGCCGCGGATCGGACCTACGTGCTCGACGCGGACGGCGTCGAGGTGCGGCCCGGCTCCCTGTCCGACGGGCTGCTCCCGGGATGGAACGGCCTGTCGCGCCTCGAGACGCGGTTCCTCCAGGATCCCGCCCGCGCCAAGGCCGTGGTCTCCGCCGGGCGCGAGGGGCCGATCGACGCTGCGCGTGCGCAGAAGCTCGGCCTCGCCACCGTGCTCGCGGACGACATCGATTTCGAGGAAGAGCTGCGCGTCGCCGTCGAGGAGCGCGCCTCCCTCAGCCCCGACGCGCTCACCGGCATGGAGGCCAGCTACCGCTTCGCGGGTCCGGAGACGCTGGCGACCAAGATCTTCGGCCGGCTCTCCGCCTGGCAGAACTGGATCTTCATCCGCCCCAACGCGACGGGCGAGACCGGCGCGCTCAGCCTGTACGGCAAGCCCGAACGGCCGCGGTTCGACTGGAGGAGGACGTAGTGGCCCAGGCCCTCGAATCGATTCCCAACAACGTCGACCTCTCCAGCGACCGGCGCCTCCAGCGCGCGCTCGAGCAGTGGCAGCCGAACTTCCTCTCCTGGTGGCGCGAGGTCGGCCCGGAAGGCTTCCAAGGGCACCAGATCTACCTGCGCACCGCCGTCAGCGTGGAGCCCGACGGCTGGGCCACCTTCGACTACGTCCGCATGCCCGAGTACCGCTGGGGGATCTTCCTTGCGCCGAAGAGCGGCGAACGGAAGATCGGCTTCGGCGACAACTTCGGCGCGCCCGCCTGGGACGAAGTGCCGGGCGAGCACCGCAACGCGCTCCGCCGCATCATCGTCACCCAGGCCGACACCGAGCCCGCCTCGGTCGAGCAGCAGAGACGCTTGGGGAAGTCGGCGCCTTCGCTCTACGACCTGCGCAACCTGTTCCAGGTGAACGTGGAGGAAGGCCGGCACCTGTGGGCGATGGTCTACCTGCTCCACCGGCACTTCGGCCGCGACGGACGCGAGGAGGCCGAGGAGCTGCTCGCGCGGCGCAGCGGCTCGTCGGACAAGCCGCGCATCCTCAACGCCTTCAACGAGCCGATCGACGACTGGCTCAGCTTCTTCATGTTCGCGATGTTCACCGACCGGGACGGCAAGTACCAGCTGTCGGCGCTGGCCGAGAGCGGGTTCGACCCGCTGGCGCGCACCACGCGCTTCATGCTCACCGAGGAAGCGCACCACCTCTTCGTGGGCGAGATGGGCGTCGACCGCGTGGTGCAGCGGACCGCCGAGCTGATGGCGCAGGGCAAGGACCCGCGCAAGGAAGGTGCAGTCCCGTTCGACATGATCCAGCGGTACCTGAACCAGTGGTACTCCGTCTCGCTCGACCTCTTCGGTGGCGAGGTCTCGAGCAACGCGGCGGACTTCTTCGCGGCGGGGCTGAAGGGCCGCTTCCGCGAGGACGACCAGGCCGAGCACAAGGCGCTCTCCGAATCGTACCGGTTGGAGGTCCCCGAGAACGGCACGCTCGTCGAGCAGGAAGTGCCCCTGCGCAACGCGATGAACGAGGTCCTGCGCGACGAGTACGTCAAGGACTGCCAGCGCGCCGTGGACCGCTGGAACAAGACGCTGCAGCGCAGCGGCGTCGTTGGGCTCTCGCTGCGCCTGCCCAGCCGGCGCTTCCATCGCGGCGTCGGGCCGTGCGCGACGGCGAAGTTCGACCCGGAGGGACGCCTCATCTCCGATGCCGAATACGCCGCGCACGAGCGCGAGTGGCTCATCTCCGACGCGGACCGGGACTACGTGAAGGCGCTCATGCACCCCGTCTACGAGCGCCGCAAGGTGGCGAACTGGATCGCGCCACCCGCGAAGGGCATCAACGGGATGCCCGTCGACTTCGAGTACGTGAAGCCGCCCGACGCGTGAATCGGCCCGCCGCTTGCGGCATCCGACGGGCATGGAAAAACAAGCTTCGCTAATCGAGTCGCTGCAGCGGCAGCAGGCAAATTCGCTCGTGCAATTCCTGAATACCAAGAAGTACCACTGGCTCACCTTCGGCCCGCACTTCCGCGATTTGCACCTCCTCTTCGAGGAGCACGCAACCGCTGCGCTGGACGCGGTCGACGAGTACGCCGAGCGCGCGTTGATGATCGACGGTACGCCCGTGACCGGGCCGCAGAAGCTGCTCGGCATCGCGACGGTGCGCCCCTCGGAAGGTCAGCTCACCGTCCGGCAGATGATCGACGAGGCGCTGGCCGTGCACGACAAGATCATCGCGGAGCTGCACACCGATACCGGGACTGCCTCGAAGGCAGGCGACATCGGCACCGCCGACCTGTTCACCCGCCTCGTCCAGGTCCAGCAGAAGCAGCGCTGGTTCCTCAAGGAGATCCGCCGCACCGGCAGCGGCCTGGAAGGCTAGATCTCACAGCAGCGTGCCGCGCAGGATGAGGCTGGCGGTCGTGAAGTAGATGATCAGCCCGGTCACGTCGACGAGCGTGGCGACGAAGGGCGCCGAGGCGCTGGCCGGGTCGAAGCCGAGCCGCCGCAGCACGAACGGCAGCAGCGATCCCGCCATCGTCCCGAAGGTGACGACGCCGATCAGCGCGGAGGCCACCGTGCTGGCGACGAGCAGGTGGTGCTCGCCGTAGGTGTTGAGGAACTTCTGCCAGATCTCGATGCGCGCGAAGCCGATGGCGCCGAGGATCGAGCCGAGCGCGAGCCCGCTGGCCAGCTCGCGGCGGACGACGCGGAACCAGTCGCGCAGGCGCACCTCGCCCAGCGCCATGGCGCGGATGACGAGCGAGGTGGCCTGCGATCCCGAGTTGCCGCCGCTGGAGATGATCAGCGGGACGAACAGGGCCAGGACGACCGCGCGGTCGATCTCCTTCTCGAAGAACCCCATCGCCGTCGCGGTGAGCATCTCGCCGAGGAACAGCGCCGACAGCCAGCCGGCGCGCTTCTTCAGCATGCGGGAGAAGGCGATGGTCAGGTAGGGCTCGCCGAGGGCCTCGGTGCCGCCCATCTTCTGGATGTCCTCGGTCGCTTCCTCGCTGACCACCTCGACCACGTCGTCGACGGTCACGACGCCCTTCATCCGGCGGTCCGCGTCGACGACCGGGATGGCGATGAGGCCGCTCCTGCGGAAGACGCGCGACACGGCTTCCTGGTCGAGGTGTTCGCCGACGGTGACGACGTCCGTCTTCATCACCTCGCGCACCCGGGCGGTCCGCGGCGCAGCGAGCAGCTCGTGCACCGCGACCACGCCGAGCAGGTGCTGGTCCTGGTCGAGCACGTACGCGTAGTACAAGGTGGCGAGCGACGAGCGCGGCTGCGCGCGCAGGTACGTGATGGCCTCGTCGACCGTCATGTCCGGCCGCAGCCGCGCGAAGCGCGGGTGCATCAGCCCGCCGGCGCGATCCTCCTCGTAGGCGAGGAGCGCGCCCACCTCCTTGCGGGTCGCGTCGTCGAGGAGCTGCAGCAGCGCGTCGTGGACCTCGTGCGGCGCGGCCTGGATCAGGTCCGCCGCGTCGTCCGGCGGGAGCAGCCGGAGCCACGATCTGCGCTCCGCAGGCGGCAGCGCGAGCACGATCGCGGCTTGCTCCGAGGAGGGCAGCTCGAAGAACAGGTCCTCGGCCGCGTCGCGAGGCAAGAGCCGCAGACCGGCGACCCGATCCTCGCGAGACAAGATCGGCCACGCCTCGCGCAGCTCCTGCGCAGAGAGGGCCTCCTCCGCTGCCGCCTCGCTCATCTCCGGCGATATACACGCGCGCCGGCCGGCGTTGCCACCAGGTCGTAGTGCTGGCGCACGTACCGGTCGAGCTCCGGCGCGAGGGAGAGCGGCATGCCGTCCCAGTCGTGCAGGCCGGAAGGCGCGGTGTCGACCACCCAGCGGGCGCGGCCTCGCTCGAGGTCGTCGACGGTCTGGCGCACGTCGCGGTCCGAGACGTACGGCCGCACGTCGAAGCCCGCCGGCAGGTGCTCGGGGTCGAAGTCGCCGACGTGCACGCTCGTCGCGTAGTAGCGCGTCCCGGGAAGTCGATCGGCCAGGTAGTAGATGGGGCTGTAGTGCCCCCAGACGAACACGCGGTCGGCGGGATCGCTGTTCTGCCGCAGCCAGCCGGCGATCTGGCGCGCTCGCGGCTCCTGCAGCGGGCAGAGGCCGACGTAACCGCGCGCGAAACCGTGTCCCGCCCAGAAGACCACCGGGAAGAGCGCGAAGAACGCCAGGGCGCGCCGCGTCCAGGGCCGCAGCTCGTCCCAGCGCTCGAGCAGGGAGAGCGCGGCAGGAGCTGCCAGGACCGCGAGCACCGGCAGGAACTGCACGAAGTAATGCTCGTAGAAGCGGCCGCCGAGCGAGACGGGGATCCAGGTGAGCACGAAGGCGAGCACGAGCCCCTTGCGAGCAGGATCGGCCGTGGGGAACCGCGTCTCGCGCGCCGCGAGCCACCATTGCAGCGGCGCGGCGCCGAACGCCCCCGCGACGAGACCCTTGAAGAGGCGGGGCCACGGCGAGCCGGCCGCGTGCGCCGCGTATCCGAGGTTCCGCCAGACGTTCCATTCGAGCAGCTCGGAGAGGTGGCCGAGCCGCCAGTAGATCACGCCGACGGCGATCCAAGGGACGGTGAATCCGAAGAGCAGCGCCGCCATCCTTGCAGCCTCGCGCGAGCGCCGCCGCAGCCATTCCCAGGACAGGGTGAGCGCGAACGCAGCCAGCAGGATTCCCGCCTGGTGCTTGAACAGCGAGGCTGCCGCGACCAGCGCTCCCACGACCGCCGCGTCTCGCAGCTTCCGCGACCTCTCCGCGCGCACGAACCACAGCAGCGCTGCGGCGGCGGGGAGGTTCATCATCGTCTCGGCGTTGACGGCTGGGATTCCGCCACACGCGCCCAGCGCGTACAGCCACGCCGCGGCGCGGCCTGTGTCCTCGCTGCGCGTCCATTCTTTGGCCGCGCGCCCGACGAGCAGCGCGGTGGCGAAGATCCACAGCAGCGCCACCACCTGCATGACCCACTGCCGGTATCCCGCGACTGCCGCCGGCAGGTAGAAGACGAACGACAGCAGCGGCTTCTTCTCCACGAACCCGACGTAGGGGAGCGCGCCCTCGCCGAGCATGCGCCCGGCGATGGACCAGTCGGACTCGTCGATGTCGACGATGCCGAAAGCGATGCCGGAGAGCTTTGCGATCGCGAGCGGAAGGAGCAGCCAGGCGAGCGGGAGATCGCGCAGCCACGAGAGCGGAAGGGGGGCCGGCGGCGGTTCGAGGTGGAGGTGCGGTGCCTCGGAAGGCAGGACGCGAGCGAGCTGGGATTTCATCTCGGCGTGGCTGCTCCCAGACCGTGCAAGGACGCACGGTCCCTACCGTGGACTCATGAACAAGTCCAGTGGCCACACTCAGAACGGGCGTTCAGCCTTTGAGCGGCGCAGGCTCGCGAAACGACTCGGCTGCTTGCAGGTCCGCCTCGGACAGGTCGCGCATCGGCTTTCCCGTCTCGGCGCGCACACGTTTGAATACCTCGATCACCTGCACTTTGTGCGGACGCGCGGCGGAGAGAGGGCATGCCTCGTACGCCTTGAGGTCCTCGTCGCAGTACCCCATGCGGCGCTCGCCGCACTTCGGCTGCACGTACTTCGCCAGCTCGGGCACGCGGCGCATCAGCTCCGCGCGCATCTTCGAGACCATCTGGCGGATCTCCCACTGCGCCCGGGTGCACAGGCGCAGGTCCCCGATGTGCAGCAGCTCGGCGAAGTTCACCATGATCTGGAAATTCGTCGGCGCCGCGTTGGGCAGGACGAACCGCGCGTCTTCGGCGGGGATCCCGGCGGCGACAGCCTCGCGGTAGACGCGCGTGATCTCCGCCATCAGTCCCTCGAATTCCTTCTCCCGGCCGGCGTCGCGCCACGAGTCGGGCATGACGAACTCGAGGCGCTCTTCGTTCTTGCCGGTGAAGCGGACGTAGCGCTGCGACTGCTGCTCGAACGAGATGCCGATCCGGTGGCGCACGAACTGGTGCGACAGCGAGCGCGACACCCCGCTGATGCCGAACCAGAACACGACCTGCTCGAGAGGAGAGACGTGCCCCGTCTTGAGGCGCTCCTCGACGAACTGGGCGATCTTCTCGCGGCTGACCTCGCCCTTGGCGATGTCCTCCCAGACCTCGCGCGGCGTCTTCGGCGTGTAGCAGGTGCGGTACGCGCCGTAGAGCTTGGTGAGCGGGTCGCTGGCGATGTCGATGAGCACGACGTCCATGCGGGGCGTTGTAGCACGCGAGGCCGGCTCCGGTGCGTCCCAAGACCGATGGGCACGAGACCGGGCCCGGCATTACCTTCGGCCGGTGGCGCTGTTCGTCCTGAGCGACCTGCACCTCGACGAAGAAGGGCAGGCGCGGCTCTTTCGCGACGAGCGGCAAGGAGTGAAGCTCGCCGGGCTGTGCGAGCGGATTGCCCGGGACGGCCACGAGGTCGTCCTGCTCGGCGACATCTTCGATCTCACCGCGATGAATCCGCCGCCGCGCGGGTTGGATCGCTTCTTCGACGAGCTGCGCGTCCCGGCCCGCCCGAAACCGAAGCGGGACCTGCGACAGCTCCTCGAAGCCGTCCGCGACGGCAATCCGCGCGCGATCCAGGCGCTGTCGGAGCTGTCGCGGCGCGTGCCCGTCACGGTCGTTCCGGGGAACCACGACCATCAACTCGGCGCGCCCGGCGCCGCGGAGGCGCTGGCGGCGGTCGGACTCGGTCCGGTCCGCATCGAGCGGATGGTCGTGCGCCAGATGGGCGGGCGCCGCGTCGTCCTGCGCCACGGACACGAGCTCGACGAGGGCAATGCCCGGCCCGGTGGCCCGGGCGAGATGCTCACGGCGTCGCTGCACCACGGCGTGATCCCCTTCCTGCGGCACCACGGCGGGCGCCCGAACGTGCGCATCGATCCCGACCGCCTGGTGGCGCTGCGTCCCGAGGAGTACGCCGTCCCGGTGCTGGAGCGCTGGCTCGATCCGCCCACGTTCCGGAAGTTCTTCCGCGCGTTCCTGCGTCTCCTCTCGGCGAACGGCGCGCTGCCGCGGCCCGCCGCGTGGATCATCCCGCTTCTCACTTCCGAGGGCATGCGCAGGCGCATCCACCAGGCGGACGACCTGTGGCGCCTGACCGGACACACGGCGCTGCACGCGCTGCGCGGCCGGGGCCCGCTGCGCAACCCGCGTCCGGACGTCCTGGTGCTCGGTCACACGCACGTGCTGGATTGGGCGCCGCAGGACGGCGAGGCGCCTTCCGAGAAGCTCTACGTCAACCTGGGCACCTGGACGGATCGGGCCGCCGACGCGAACAGCGCCCCGGACACCACCCTTCCCGTGCTCGAGCTGGGCGAGCAGGACGGGTGCCTCTACGCGGCGCTGTCCGACCTCGACGAGGACGGCGGCGAGATGCAGCGCTTCGACGCGCCACAACCGCGCGATCGCAGTTAGGCTCGTGCGGTGCGCTCCCGAACCGCGCTCGGTCCGTTCGCCCGCGCCGTGCGGCGCATAGTCCGCGCCATCCCGCGCGGGCGGGTGCTCTCCTACGGAGAGGTCGCCCTGCGCGCCGGCCGGCCGGGCGGCGCCCGCGCCGTGGTTCGTGCGCTGCATCAACTGGACGACATTCCCTGGTGGCGGGTGGTGCGCTCGGACGGCACCCTCGCGCCTGAAGTCGCACGCGAGCAGGGCCAGCTCCTCGCCGCCGAAGGGCACCGCGCGCGGCCGGGAAGGAGCGCGCGGCGGAGGGCGCGCTAGACTCCTGCGCCGCGATGTCCACGCTGTTCGCCGTCAGCGACCTGCACCTCGGGGAGACGGGCCTCGCGCGCATGTTCCACGACCAGTCGCAGGGCATGCGCTTCGCCGAGCTGTGCTCGTTCGTCGCGCGCACTCCGGACAGCGAGCTTCTGCTGCTCGGGGACATCTTCGACGTGACCGCGTCGCTGCCGCCGGCCCGCGGGCTCGCCGCCTTCGGTCGAGCTCTGGAGCTGCCGCTCGAGGACCGCCCGCCTCGGCCGCTGACCGCCATCTGCGCCTCGATCCGCGAGAACAACCCGGTCGCGCTCGACGCGCTGGAGGCGCTCTGCGACGAGGCGCGCGTCACGCTCGTCACCGGCAATCACGACCGCCATCTCGCCACCCCGGAAGGACGGGCCGCGCTCGATCACGTCGGGCTGTCGCGCATGGCGGTGGAAACGATGGCGCTGCGCAAGGTGGGCGAGAAGCTGGTGGTGCTGCAGCACGGCCATGGCTGGGATCCGTCCAACGCCACCCCGACGGGCGGCGGTGAGGTGATGACGTCGATCATCCACCACGCCATCGTCCCCTTCCTGCGCAAGCAGGTGCCGCGCAGCAACGTCCTGATCGACCCCGATCGGGTCATCGCGTTGCGGCCCGAGGAGCGCGTGGTGCCCGTGCTGGAGCGCTGGCTCAAGCCGGGGATGTTCGAGCGCTTCATCGACGCGTTCGTGGAGATCCTGGTGGACAACGGGTACCTGTCGCGCGCGGTTTCCTGGCTGGCGACGCCCGAGCGCATCCGCGAGCGCCTCAAGGACGACGACGACCTGTGGGAACGCGCCGGCCATGCCGCGCTGGGCGCGCTGGAGGGTGCGCGCGGAATCCCAGGAAAACCTCCACCGCCTGACATCCTCATCCTCGGACACACCCACGTGATCGACTGGGCGGTGCAGGAAGGCCGGCCCGGCGTGCAAAGGCTGTACGTCAACCTGGGGACGTGGGCGGCGCACGCCTCCGACGCGGCGGGACCGGTGCAAGCCATCCTGCCCGTCTTCCGCCTCGACGCGCCGGATCGTGGCAAGGTGGTCGCTACGCTGCGGGACCTGTCCAACCAGGCGCGGCTGCTGCAGCGGTTCGAGGTGAGGGCATGAAGGATGCGAAGACCCCGCGCGCTTCGCGGGTGGTCATGACGCAGTCGGTGCTGCCGGGCGACGGCAACCCGCTGGGCACCGCGTTCGGCGGACGGATCGCCGAGTGGATCGACATCGCCGGCGCCATCGCGTGCCAGCGGCATTGCCGGCGCCGCGTCGTGACGGCCTCGATGGACGACCTGCACTTCTTGAAGCCGATCCGCGTGGGGATGATCGTCGAGCTGCGCGCCCAGGTGAATGCGACTTTCCGCACCTCGATGGAATCGGGCGTGCGCATCGAGAGCGAGGACCCGATCACGGGCGCGCGCGCGCACGTCTCCAGCGCGTATCTCACCTTCGTCGCGCAGGACGAGCACGGCCGCCCCGTCGACGTCCCGCCGCTGGTGCTCGAGGACGAGGAGGACCGCCGCCGCGAGCGCGACGCGAGACAGCGCCGCGCCATCCGGCTGGAGCGCGCCAAGGTGAAGCGCGAGCGGCTGGCCGCGGAGACGAGGGAGCGCGGTTGAGGGCGCTTGCGGTCGCGCTGCTCCTCCCCGCGTTCGCAGCCGCCGTCCCGCCCGGCGCTGCGAAGCAGCGGCCGGCCTCCGCGCGCAAGGCGCCGCCGCCGAGGAAGCTCGCCCCGGAGGAGAACCCCAGGCTCGGCGGCGCCGCCAGGGCGTTCTCCAAGGCGCGAGTGCGCTTCGAGGCGCCGGCGGATCGGACCGAGTTGCAGCGCGGCGACGTCACCGTGCGACTCGCCATCACCGGCTATGCACTCGTCGGCGGCGCGCACGCGCACTTGATCGTCGACAACCAGCCCGCGCTGCAGGTCGACGACGCGTCCCGCCCGCTCACGCTGACGAAAGTGCCGCCGGGACCTCACGTGTTGCGCGCGGTGCTATGCAGGCCCTGGCACGAAGTGGTGAAGGCGCCGCATGCCTTCGCGATGGCGCGCTTCTGGTCCGGCCCGCGCGAGCCGGGGCGCGCAGGCTCGGCGGCCGAGCGCGAGGCATGGCCGGATCCGAGGCGGCCGCTGCTCACCTACGTGCTGCCGCTGGGCGATCCGCGACCGGACGACGCGCGGCTCGGGGCGGCTACCCCGGCGCCCGCGGCCGCCGTCGCGGTAGCGACCACCACCACGAGCGCGCCGAGCCCCGACCCCAACCTGGGTGGGACCGACGGCGTCGCGGAGCCGCCGCCGCCTCCTCCCCCCACGCCCCCTCCGCCGCCGCCCGCCGCCGCGGTGAAATACCGCCCCCGCCCGCCGGCGCTCGACTTCTACCTGTCGCACGCGAAGCTGGACCGCCGCTCGTACAAGGTCCGCATCGTCCTCGACCGGGCCGAGCTGCAGCTCGTCAAGTCGTGGGAACCGAAACGACTGCCGCGCTTGCGCCCCGGCAGGCACCACATCTCCATCGACCTGCTGGACCGGAGAGCGCTCAAGGTGCCCGGCGCCTTGAACCGCACCGACCGGACGTTTTCCACGCACTAGCCGTATCAGTTGACCGCTGTACCTCCGCCCAACACGCTCTCCGATCCGGCGCCTTCGGCGCCTCCACCAGGGGGGAGCTCGCTCCCCCCTGGACCCCCCAACGTCTCACGGTCGGCTCCGTTGACGTTCGAGGTGCGATCGGTCAGCCCTTCTCCACGGGCTTGCCGGCCTTCTCCCAGCCCATGATTCCGGCGGGCATGATGTTCACGTGCTTGTAGCCGAGTTGGAGCGCCGCACGGGCGCCCTGGTGACACGCGTGTCACTTCTCGTTGGCGCAGTAGAACACCAGCGTCCGATCCTTGTCCTGCGGCAGATCGGAGGCCTGCACGTTCTTGAAGTCGACCCACTTTGCCGTGGGTACGTGTCCCTTCTGGAACATGTCCTTCGGGTTGTTGTCGAAGATGGACGCGTCGCCCTTGGCGACGTGCTCGGCGACCTGATCGACGGTCAGGCTCCCGAACTCCTCTTTGTCAGAAGCCCACGCAGCGGCGCCGCAGAGCAGCGCAGCCAGCGCGAGTGTGGTGCAGATGCGGATCATCGGACCTCCATCCAGAGTATCGCAACTAACCGGTGGCGGCGGGCAGGTCAAGGCGACCGGTCCATGCGGACGTGGGGGATGCCGGCATCGTCGAAGACTTCGCCGACCGGGCGGTAACCGGCCTTTTCGTAGAAGCCGCGCGCGGAGACCTGCGCGTTCAGCGTGAACCGCCGCGCGCCGCGCTCGAGCGCCTCCGCCTCCAGGAAGCGGAGCAGCGCGGCGCCGACGCCGCGGCCGCGCACGTCGTCGACCACCGCCATGCGGCCGATGCGCGCCAGGCCGGGCTCGACCAACACGAACCGGCCGGCGCCCGCCGGGACGCCGCGCAGCAGCGCCAGCGCGTGCACTGCGGCCGAGGCGTCGTGCTCGTCGACTTCCAGGGAAGGCGGGACGTTCTGCTCCTCGACGAACACGGTCCAGCGCAGGCGCAGGCAGGCGCGCCGGTCGGCGTCCGTCTCAGCCAGCCGGACTTCGACCATCCGGAGCGCTCCGCAAGAGGCGCTCGCCGGCGACGAGGAACAGGATCCAGGCGAGCCCGAGGAAGAGGAGGAACGAGACGAGATTGCTGGTCGCGAACCCGCCCAGCTTGTCCGCGACGTTGATGCCGCGCAGGAAGTTCCGCGTCGGCTCGGAGAGCTGCAGCATGGCGAGGATGGTGCCCGTCACCGAGGCGCCGGCGATGAGGCCGGAGCTGAACAGGACGCCAGGGCCGCTCTCGGCTTCCGCGTCGCTCAGCCTGCGCTTCTGGCGGCGGTCGACGAGCCAGCGCACCAGCCCGCCCACCATGATTGGCGTGGACGTCGAGACGGGCAGGTAGACGCCGACCGCGAACGCCAGCGACGACAGCCCGCACAGCTCGAGGACGATGCTGATGAAGACGCCGATCAGCACCAGCCCCCAGGGGAGCTTCTGCGACATGATGCCCTCGATGATGAAGGACATCAGCACCGGCTTGGGCGCGGAGAACTTCGAGGTGACCTTCTCGCCGTCGTCGCGCTGGGTGAGCTGCCCGTTGATGCCGGGATCCTCGAGGTACTTGATGCGGCCGCCCTCGTCGACCAGGTACTTGCCCGGCGGCACGCCGCCGCGCGGCTCGCGCAGCCGCACGACGTTGTACTCGGCGGAGTCGCGGCCGGCGTCCGGTCCGCGCAGGCGCTCGCGCCCGTCGTACTCGCTGGAAGCGAAGCGGACCTGCGGGTAGTCGCGGCGGGCGAAGATGGTGCCGGCGTCGTTCAGCTTGAGGATGACGAAGCCGAGCACCAGCGCGCTGGAGAGCGAGCCGACCAGGATGGCGATCTGCTGCCGCGAAGGGGTGGCGCCCACGATGTAGCCGGTCTTCAAGTCCTGCGAGGTGGTGCCGCCGTTGGAGATGGCGATGCAGGCGATCGCGGCGATGGAGAGCGCGGCGATCTTGTAGGGGGCGCTCACCCACCCCAGCGAGAAGAAGATGAGCGAGGTGATGAGCAGCGTGGCGACCGTCATCCCCGAGATGGGGTTCGACGAGCTGCCCACCTCTCCCGTCAGGCGCGAGCTGACCGTCACGAAGAGGAACCCGAGCACCAGGATGAGCAGCGAGCCGAGGATGTTGATCTTGAGCGACGGCACCAGGGTGCACGCCACGACGAGGAAGAGCGAGCCGACTCCGACGACCCACAGCGGGATGTCGCGATCGGTGCGCGGGATCTGCACGCGCGTGCCGCCCACGCCGCCGGAGAGGCTCTTCATCCCGCGCATCGCGCCGCCGACGATCGTCGGCAGCGACTTGAACAGCGAGATGATGCCGCCCGCGGCCACCGCGCCCGCCCCGATATACAGAATGTATTGGTGCCAGACGTCGTCCGGCGTCATGTCGCGGATCAGCTTGGTGGCCGGGTAGATGGGCTGCGTCGCGGAATTGCCGAACAGCTTGATCGCCGGCATCAGCACGAGCGAGCTCAAGATGCCGCCGGCACCCATGGTGAGCGCGATGCGGGTGCCGATGATGTAGCCGACCCCGAGCAGCTCGGGGCCGACCTCGAGCGAGATGTTCCCGCCGTCGTAGGTCTTCCCGAAGATCTTCTCGGGAATGTCCTTGAAGAAACCGAACGCCTTGTAGCAGAGGGCGAACAGCGACCCCACGCCCAGGCCGGCGAAGACCGTCTTCGCGGTGGTGCCGCCCTTCTCGCCGGAGATGAGCACCTCGGCGCAGGCGGTGCCCTCCGGATAGACCAGGGTCTTCGCTTCCTTGACGATCAGCGCCCGCCGCAGCGGGATCATCAGCAGGATGCCGAGCAGGCCGCCCAGCACGGCGACCACGATCAGCTGGCTGATCTCCATGTTGTAGCCGAGGATCAGCAGGGCCGGCATGGTGACGCCCAGGCCGAAGGCGATGCTCTCGCCCGCGCTGCCCGTCGTCTGCGTGATGTTGTTCTCGAGGATGGTGGCGCGGCGGACGCGGAAGATCTTCGTGAACGCGCGGAAGATGGTGATGGAGAGCACCGCCACCGGGATGCTCGCGCTCACGGTCAAGCCGACCTTCAGCACCAGGTACATCGAGCTCGCGCCGAACAGGATGCCGAGCAGGGCGCCGACGATGAGCGGGACCGGCGTCAGCTCGGGGATGTCGCGCGCCGCCGGGATGAACGGCTCGTGCAGCTCTTCCTCGGCTACGGGAGCGCGGTCGACGGTGGCGGTCTGCGGGCGCTTTGACTCGGGTGCGGCAGCCGGCCTCGACATGGAGTGGGCACAGGTAGCATGAGGTCGCAGGGTCAGTCACTGTCCTCACGCGATTCGTCATCGTAGGATTGCAGGGTGTTCAGCGTGCGGATCGTTGCGCGGCCGGACGCGCGCATGGTGGAGGTGCCGCTCGAGATCGAAGCGGAGCTGCCGCGCGATTTCGAGGGGGCGGCGCTGCTTTCCTCGAGCGGGTTGCCGCGCAAGATCCGCATCAAAGCGCAGCGCGACCTGCTCAAGCTCTCGACGGCATACCGAGCCGACCAGCTCCTCGCCGACCTGGTGAAGGCCGCGCTGCGGGCGTCGCCGGTCGACGTCGAGAAGGTGCAGGTGGCCGCGCGCAACTTCGTCAAATCGGTCCGCGAGCGGCGGCCGGACGGCGCCACCCTGACGGTCGAATCGAACGGCCGAGGGAAGATCGAGGTCAGCGAGTCGCTGCCGGCGGCGGCCGTCCCCGCGGCGCGCTCGACGCCGCCCGACGGATCGCGCGCCACGCCCGCTGGGACTCCGGCGGACCGCGTCGCGGCGCTGGAGCGGCGGCTCGAGCAGCTGGAAGGGCGCGTCGCACCGGCGGTCGACGGAGGCGACCGGCTGTCGAGCCTGGAGAAGCGCATTGCGGCGCTGGAGGCGCGGCCGCACGCGCCCGGCGTCGGCGAGCCTCCGCGCGGGGTGCTGAAGGGCCGCGGCACCGCCATCGAGGCGTTCGCGGACGGCCTCCGCTCCGAGCTGCGCGACCGGGTGGCGGCGCAGCGGGCGAAGGCCGAGGAGACGGCGTCGCGCTGCGACAAGGCGGCCGCGCTGGCGATGGAAGCCGAGCGCGTGCTGGGCGCGCCGCAGGAAGGCGTATCGCAACAGCTCCGCGCCACCTCGACGCAGGCCGCGGCGCGCGCCCAGGCGCTCGAGCGCGTGCACGCGGAAGTGGATCTCTACGCGGTGTCCGACCTGCCCGTGGCCGCGGGGCTGGTGGCGCGGCTCGCGGACGGCCCGCAGATTCCCGATCCCGCCGGCGTGCTGGAACGGCAGGCGCGCTCCATCGTCCGCGCCGCGCGAGGCGAGAACCCCGAGCGCCGCACCTGGCTGGTTCGCGCTGCCGCCCTGTGCGGCTGGGAGCTGATCGATCCCGCGCCCGGCGAGCCGCTCTCGCCCGAGCTCCACGTCGCCGTCGACACCGGTGGCGACCGCATCGCCCGCGTCGCCGCGCCCGGGTTGCGCCGCAAGGATTCCTCGATCCTGTGCCGCGCGCGGGTCGAAGTGTCGCCGGAGGCGCGCGCGGCAGAGCCGCCGGAAGCGCCGGTCGATGCCGAGGAAGTGGAGCTGCTCGCGGAGGAGGACGTGGAGCTGGCGCCGCCGCGGCGGATGGACGACACGCCGCCGCCCATCGACCAACCCACTCCGCCGCACGGGCTGCCCGTCGGCGAGACCACCGGGAAGATCGAGCCGGAGCGGACGCAGCGATTGGCCGGGCAGCCGGAGCGCACCAGGCGGCTCGCCGTGCCTCCGGCGGCGGACGGCGCGCAGCAGGCCGTCGCGGCGGCCGATGCGAAGCTGGCGGCGGCGCCGGCCGAACCAAAGCCACCCGAGGCGAGGGTGCCCGCCGCGGCCGCCCCCGCCGTGGAACGACCCGCGCCCGCCCCCGCCGTGGAGCGACCCGCCCCCGCCGCGGCCGCCACCGCCGTGGAGCGACGCGCGCCCACCGCTCAACCGGAGCGCCCGGCGCCGGAGCGCGTACCGGGCCCGCCGCTCGTGCTCC
>Ga0114129_10004773_pt1 | contig 19159 bp, 17 predicted proteins | sample RhiMetdeltSRZDD1_FD_80071 | JGI IMG/M metagenome (GOLD analysis project Ga0114129, IMG submission 80071) | Populus rhizosphere microbial communities from Tennessee, USA - Rhizosphere MetaG P. deltoides SRZDD1 (version 2) (version 2) | ecosystem: Host-associated > Plants > Roots > Rhizosphere >...
CCGACGATGGCTGCGGCGCGTGGTGCATTCACTCGCGCGTCGCGCCGCCCCGCTGGTGAGGCGGGATCGTCGGGGCCGGTGGTGCCTGGACTCCCAGGCGCGCCACCTGGAGCTAGCGTGGACTCTGCCTAGGAGGCAACCACCTCACAGATCACCGTAGAGGAACACATCGGCTGGATCACCTCCTATTCTCGGCAAGCCCACCACGCGGGCCCAGTTCCCACCCACCCAGAACCGGATGCCGACTCCCGGTCCGGGGCCCGACCACGTCAGCCGCCGGCGGAATTACCGACGGGGACGCCAATGGAGCGCTGTTGTCGCTCCGGCCGAATTGACCTCATCGTACCCCCGGCCTTTTGTCTCGCCAAACAAAAAGTGTCAGTCGGTCACTACAGGGCGGTCGCTCACTTCACGACGATACGATCGCGATTCCGCTCCCAGAGCCCCGAGCCGATGCCTTCGACTTTGCGCAAATCCTCACCGCGCTTGAAGGGGCCGTGCTCCTCGCGATACTGGACGATGCGCTCGGCGACGGCGTGTCCCACACCGTCGAGCTTCTGGAGCTCTTTCGGCGAGGCGGTATTGATGTTGATCTTGTCGTGCGTCTGGCCAACCGCGGCGCTCGAGGCTCGCGACTCGGCGGCGAATACCGGACTGGCGGCGAGCGCGGCCAGCAGCGTGAGGGTGACGATGCGACGTGCCATGCGGGTCCTCCGATGTGAGTGTGCACTGCGCGCTCGAGGAATTTCGAGCGACGCCATTGCACGGCGCGGAGCACGACCCGTCAATGTGCAAAGTCTCTGACATGTCGAGATGGAGACGACTCGGGAGGCGGAGACGACTCAGGACGCGCGCGGCAACGCGCCGGCCGCGGATTCTGACAGCGCCGCCCAGTCCGGGTGCGCGCACGACGACTTCACGACGGCGGTATGCAGCTCCGACAACGCGACGGGGTCGTTCAGGAAGAACAGCTTCTGCTGATCCGTCAGCGCCGCCGGGCCCGCCTCGAGCGCTGCCGCAAGCGCATGGCGGCGGAGCGACTCCGCGGTGGCCGACTGTCTCGCCGGACGCGGCGCCACGAGGCACGCGATCGCATTGGCCCAGGGATTGACGACGACGTCGACGAAGCGCGGCATGTCGGCGGCGGCCGCGACATGCGCGCGCATCATCCGCAGCTCTCGCGGCGGCTCGGTTTCCTCGGGGATCACGAACACCCCAGCCCGACGCAGCGCCCGGCCCAGCGACACCCGGCTCGAGTAGACGGAGATCGGGATGGACAACGCCAGCGCCCCCACCACGGGCAAGAGCCACCAGGTATACGCGGATTCGAGCCAATACACGCCCACGCCCCAGCCGATGCCGAGCACCGTGTGCAGGCCGTGGCGGCGCGCGGCCTCCGCCCAGGTGGTTTCGCTGTCTTCACGCGGCGGACTCTTCCAGTGCACACGCAGACCGGTGAGGGCCTCGATGACGAACTTGCTGTGGAACAGCATCCGGATCGGCGCGAACAGCGCGGAGAGAAGGATTTCGATCACCAGGCTCACCATGACGCCGAGCCGGCCACCGAATCGATCGGCGCCGCGCGCGAGCACGAGCGCCCCACCGAAGATCTTGGGGGCAAAGAGCACGACCGCCGTGGCGATGGCGAAGCCGATGGCCGATCCGAAGTCCCACGCCGGCCAGATCGGAAACAGCTGGCGCGGCTCGACGAAGTACTGCGGGCCGATGACCGTGTGCAGGACGACGAACGTCGTCGTCAACGCGAGCGACAGGAGCCAGAGCGGCGCCGATACGTAGCTCATGACGCCGGTCATGAACACCGCGCGGTGCGCGGGATTCAGCCCGTCCCAGAAGAACAGGCGGGCATTGATGAGGTTGCCCTGACACCAGCGCCGGTCGCGCTTGAGCTCGTCGAGCAGGTTCGGCGGCGCCTCCTCGTAGCTGCCCGGCAGGTCGTACGCCATCCAGACCTTCCAGCCGGCCCGGCGCATGAGCGCCGCTTCGACGAAATCGTGCGACATGATCTCGCCGGAGAGTGGACCGCGGCCGGGCAGTCGCCCGAGCGCGCAATGACGCATGAACGGCGCGACGCGGATGATCGCGTTGTGACCCCAGTAATACGATTCCCCGAGCTGCCAGAAGTGCAGTCCGGCCGTGAACAATGGACCGTAGACGCGGATGGCGAACTGCTGGGCTCGCGCATACAACGTCTCGCGCCCCGCGGCCGACGGCGCCGTCTGGATGATGCCCGTGGTCGGGGTCGCCTCCATGAGGCGCACGAGCGTGGCGAGACATTCGCCACTCATCACGCTGTCGGCGTCCAGGACGACCATGTAGCGATACTGGCTGCCCCACCGGCGGCAGAAGTCCGCAACGTTGCCGCTCTTGCGCTTCACGTGGTGCCGTCGCCAGCGGTAGAAAATCCGCCCGAAGCCGTCGACGGCGGTGCACAGGTCGGCCCACGCCTGGCGCTCGGCCGTCAGCGTGTCGGGCTCGTTGCTGTCGCTGAGGATGAAGAAGTCGAAATGGCCGAGCTCGCCGGTCGCGGCCACCGATTCGTAGGTCGCACGCAATCCAGCGAAGGCGCGCGCCACGTGCTCATTGCGGATCGGCATGATGATCGCGGTGCGCGCCTCCGCGGAAATCGGGACGTCCGGCGCGACCGAGCGCGTGATCGCATAGCGGTCACGGCCGAAGCACAGCAGCATGAGACCGCTCACCGCCGTCCAGAATCCGAGGGAGACCCACGCGAACAGGATCGTGAACAGGCTCAGAATCGCGAGCTCGATCGGCTGCCGTCCCTGGTACGGCAGGACGCGGGTGACCATGTAGTAGGCGAACGCGGTGCTTTGTGTCAGGGCCAGAATGGTGAAGACCGTGCGCCGGATCGTGGCCAACCGGGTCAGTGCGGCGCTCTCTCGGTGATCGATGCTGGGGCGCGGCGCCGGACGCCGCAACAGGCGCGACCGGATGCGGCGGAGCACGGTCACGGGGACCGAGGCCGGCCATTGCGACGGCGCCATGGGGGTACGCCGCAGCGGCGGCGTCACCGGCGCGTCGTCTATTCGGCGGGAAGGACGTAGCTCCATGTCTCCGACACCACCTCGTTGCCCTGAGTCAGCTGCGCGCGAAGCTCCACCGGCTTGGCGCGGTCCAGGCGGCGCAGGCGCATGACGATGCGCCAGCCGCCCGTGACGTCGTTGCGCCGGACATGGTGCTCCAGGATTTCGCCGTTGGCATCGCTCGATATCGCGGCCGTGAGCGTCGCGGCCGGCGTCCGCGTCCGGGCCGGACCTTCGAAATCGATGTGGAACTCGACACTGCCGTCGTCGGACTTCGTGTATCCGCGACCGCGCCGCGTCTCGCGCACCGCCGCGAACGGCGGCCGCGTCTCGCGCTCCTTTTGCCAGAGCACGCGGTATCCGTACGTGAATGGCTCCCCGGGCTTTGGCGCCCGATCCGGGACCCAGTAGGCGACGACGTTGTCGCTCGTCTCATCACCCATCGGAATCTGGACGAGCTCGATCCTTCCCGGCCCCCAGGCGCCCTTGGCCTCCACCCACGCCGACGGCCGAAGATCGTACCGCGCCTCGAGGTCCTGGTACTGGCCGAACGCTCGCTCGCGCTGCATGAGGCCGAAGCCGACGGGGCTGGTGAGCGCGAATGACGTGATGAGAACGCGCTTGGGATTGATGAGCGGGCGCCAGATCCACTCCTCCGTGCTCGCCAGAATGGACAGGCCGTCCGAGTCGTGGACCTGTGAACGATAGTCGTCCCGGCTGCTGCGCTGATTCGCGCCGAAGAAAAACATGCTCGTCAGCGGCGCGAGGCCGACCTTCGCGCCGTTCCGGCGCATGAAGATCCGGGCGTCGACGTCGAGGGCGGTGGTGACGCCGGGCTTGAGGACGAAGCGGTACGCCCCGGCCGCGCGCGGCGAGTCGAGCAGCGCATAGATCGTCAGCTCTTTCGCATTCGGCTTCGGTCGCTCGATCCAAAACTCGACGAAACGCGGAAATTCCTCGCCGCTGCTCTCTGCCGTGTCGATGGCGAGCCCGCGCGCGGACAGCCCGTAGCGCTGGCCGCGTCCGAGCGCGCGGAAATAGCTCGCGCCGAGGAACACGACCGTCTCGTCCTTGTACGTCGGCGTATTGAGCGGGAAGTGGACGCGAAATCCGGCAAACCCGAGCCCGCGCAGCTCCTCGCGGTCGACCGCGTTCTTGCCGTAATCGAACGCCTCGGCATCGAACGGCACCTCACGCTCGCCCTCCGGGCCGACCTCACGGATCCTCACCGCGTCCTCGTGCAGCCAGCCGCGATGGAAGAACATGATCTCGAAGTTGAGCTTGGCGTTGCGCCACAGCGCGCGCTCGGGCCGGAACCGGATATCCCGGTGCTGGTCGTAGGTGAGCGCTTTGATCGATTTCGGAAGCCCGGCGTTCGGCTTCTGATAGGGCCCGGCCGCGAGCTTCTCGGCTCGCGCGGCGGCATCGTCGAGACTGAACGCGCCCGCAGCGCCGCTGTTCAGGACGACCCCCGCCAACAAGACCGGAGCGAGCATGACGAGGGCCCTGCGGGATCTGGCGTCTTTCACGATTCGAGTCAGCGCTCGGCCCTGGCCTCCGAAACCTAGTACTCTCTCGACGCTAACACGCATGAGGCGAACGTCAAGCCGCCGGCCACAATTCTTCGGTCAGACCGAGAGGAGGCAGCGCCATGCTCAAGGATTTTCGGGCCTTCCTGATGCGCGGCAACGTCGTGGACCTGGCGGTCGCCGTCGTGATCGGCGCCGCCTTCGGCGCGATCGTCACGTCGTTCGTGAACGACATCTTGATGCCGCCGATCGGCCGCATCCTGGGACGCGTCAACTTCTCCGACCTGTTCGTGACGCTGTCGGACGGCTCGTACCCGTCGCTCGCCGCGGCGAAGGCGGCCGGCGCGGCGACGGTGAACTACGGCGTCTTTCTCAACACCATCGTGAACTTCGTCATCGTCGCGTTCGCGGTGTTCATGGCGGTGCGCCTCATCGAGCAGCTGCGAGCCAAGCCGGCGCCCGCGTCCCCGTCGACGAAGGAATGCCCGCAGTGCGCGATGGCGATTCCGCTCCGCGCCGTGCGCTGCCCGCAGTGCACGAGCACCTTGTGAGGGGCGTTCAATCCTCGCGCGCGAGCCGGTCGAGGTACTCCTGCCACTCGACCGGCAGCAGCGACTTCTTTCGCGTGTTGCACTCCTTGCACGCCCCGACCACGTTGCCACGGACGGAGGTGCCGCCGCGGCCCAGCGGCACCAGGTGATCCATCGTGAGGGCCTTGGCCCCGACGCGGCGACGGCAGTAATAGCAGATGCCGTCGCTGATGCGCCGCTTCCACCACGCGCTGCCACGCAGCTCGCGCGCCTTCACGCGCTGTCGTCGCAGCTCGTCGGGATCGACGGGGGCCCAGAACTCAGTCATGGGCCGTGAGCGTCGTGGACAAGGTCTCCCACTCGCGCATCAGGCCTGACAGCTGCTGCACCGCCTCGTTGCGCTCGAGCGTGATGGCCCGCACGCGATCGCCGTTGGCGTAGAGCCGCGGATCGCTGAGGGCCCGGCCGATCTCCTCGATTCGCGCCTCGAGGCTCTCGATCTTGCGCTCGATGTCGTCGACGCGCCGGCGCAGGTCGCGCAGCTCCGCCGTGCTCTTCCGGCGCACGATCCGCGCCACCGGCGTGGCCGGGGCGTCGGCCGCCCGCGCGGGGGCTGCGGCGGGCGATGCCGCCGTGGTCGGCGATGCCGCGCGCGCAGCGGGACGGGCGGCGGGCTCGGCACGACGCGGCCGCTCGGCGGGCGACGGCGGCGCAACGGACGTCGCCGCCGCCGGCGGCGCGCCGCCGGCGGCCTGCGCGAGCGCGGCCAGATGATCGTCGTAGCCGCCGAGGTAGCGTGTGAGACGACCGTGCTCGACGTGCACCACCTCGGTCGCGATCCGGTTGATGAAATAGCGGTCGTGCGAGATGAACACGATCGTCCCCGCGAACGCCGCCAGCGCGTCCTCGAGCACCTCGCGCGAGGTGAGGTCGAGATGGTTGGTGGGCTCGTCGAGACACAGCAGCGCGGCCGGACGGACGAGCATCTTCGCGAGCGCCAGGCGCGCTTTCTCGCCGCCGGAGAGCACGGTCACTCGCTTGTCCACGGCGTCGCCCGAGAAGAGAAACGCGCCGAGGATCGCGCGCAGGCGGGTGTGCGGCAGCGCGGGCGCCGCCGCGATGATCTCCTCCAGTGCGGTGTTGCCGGGCGTGAGCGCGTCGAGCTGGTGCTGCGCATAGTAATGGACGGCGACGTGCGCCCCCAGCGTCCGCTCGCCGCGCTCGAACGGCAGGACGCCGGCCAGGATCTTCAGCAGCGTGGACTTGCCTGCGCCATTCTCGCCCACGAGCGCCACGCGCTGGCCCCGCTCGACAGCGAAGTCGACGCCGGCGTACACGACGTTGTCGCCATAGGCCTTGTACAGGCCGGTGAGCGTCGCCGCGCGGCGTCCCGTGCGCGGCGGCTCGGGGAACTTGAAATGGATGCGTCGCGCGGCGCCAGGAACCTCGATGCGCTCCACGCGCTCGAGCATCTTGATGCGGCTCTGCACCTGCCGCGCCTTGGTGGCTTGATAGCGGAAGCGCTCGATGAACCGCTCGATCTCCTCGATTCGCTTGGCCTGGTTACGTGCCTGCGCTTCGAGCAGCGCGTGGCGCGCCTCGCGCTCGACGAGGTAGTCGTCGTAGTCGCCCGGGTACACGGTCAGTCCGGCCGGCGACAGCTCGGCGATCGAGGTGACCATCCGGTTGAGGAAGTAGCGGTCGTGGGAGACGACGACCACGGTGCCGGCGTACCCGGTGAGAAAGTCCTCCAGCCATGCCAGCGATTCGAGATCGAGGTGGTTCGTCGGCTCGTCGAGCAGGAGCAGCGAGGGCGCCACGAGGAGCAGCCGCGCCAGCGCGGCCCGCATTCGCCAGCCGCCGGAGAACTCCGCGAGCGGCCGTCCCAGCTCGTCGGGGCGAAAGCCGAGACCACTCAGGATCGCGCGCGCCTCGCTCTCGAGGCGATATCCGCGGAGCGCCTCGAAGCGATGCTGCAGGTCGCCGTAGCGCGCGGTGAGCGCCTCCGTCGGCGTCGTCGCCAGCGCGGCCGCGACCTCTTCCATGTCGCGCTCCAGCGCCCACACCTCCGCGAAGCCGGCGAGCGCCTCTGCGAGCACGGAGCCCTCACCGACCGCGGCGGCTTCCTGGGCGAGGTAGCCGACGGTGGTGGCGCGCGGCCGGCTCACGCGCCCGACATCGGGCTCGTCGAGGCCGGCAAGAATCCGACAGAGCGTCGTCTTGCCGACCCCGTTGGGTCCGACGAGCCCGATGCGCTCGCGCTCGGCGATGCGCCACGAGAGATCGCGAAAGAGGACCTGCCCGCCGAACGACTTGGCGATGGACTCGACGGCGATCACGCGGGCTTGGCTAGCCCATGCCCTGCACGGACTCGGGCTTGATCTTCACCATCACCCGCACCTCGCCGGGCTGGCGGTTCGGATACTTGTCCTTGCCGATGTACTTCTTGGCCAGCGCGTCGATGTGCTCGTCGGCGCCCTTCTCGGTCATTTCGGCGACGCGCCCGCGAATCTGCACGTAGCGATACGGGTTGTCCGGATCCTGCGCGGACAGGGCCACGACCGGGTTGGCCTTGAGATTTTTGTCCTTCACGCGTCCCCGCGCCGTGTTCACGCGAATATGGGTGCCGTCGAAGTCGCACCACACCGGCGTGACTTGTGGCCGGCCGTCGCCGCCGACGGTGGCGAGATGACAGAACGCCTTCTTGCCGAAGATGTCGCGATACTTGTCGAGGCTCGTCGCCATGCTCATTTCCTCCCTGCGCGGAATTGCTCCAGCACCGCGAACGCGTGGCGGATGGACTTGACGGCCAGCGTGCCGCCCATCAGGACCCCGATGTCCAACGTCTCCGCGATCTCGGCATCTGTCGCGCCTTGGCCGAGGACCTCCTCGACCCGGTGATCGATTCAGTCGAAACAGTTCTGCGACACGGCGACCGCGAGCGCCGTCAATTCCTTGTGCTTCTTGGACAGGGCTCCGTCGGCGAACACTTCTTTGCCGATCTCGCCGTACGCGCGGTACACCTTCATCGGCGACTTCAGCATCAGCGCATTGATCCGCTTCTTCTCCGCGTTCCGCTCGTGCACGTGCATGGGACGCCTCCGGTGTGTCAGGCCTTCGTGAGCTCCTCGCCCCGCGCGTCCGCCATCGCGCGCAGCGCGAACAGCAGCCTCACGACGCACTGCTGGACGAGCAGCGCGTCCTGCGTGAACGGATCCGCCAGCCACTCGCGAGCCCACTCACGATTCTCGGCGGCGAACCCGAGCGTGGGTGACAGTTTCTGCAGCCGCAGCAGCAGATCGTCCTGCGGCAGGCCCGCCGCGCGCAGGCGCTCCACCACCGCGGCGCGGACCGCCGCGTTCCAGATGCCGGTGAGGCCTTCGAGCAGCGCCGCGTAGCACGTCAGCCCTTCCTTCTGCGACAACGCCTGCAGCACCGCGGGGACCAGCGGGTTCACCACCGTGTCGCCTTCCTCGTCGGTGCCGAAGAGCGGCCCGATGACGGGATCGGCATTCGGCTCGTCGAGTCGCTCGACGAGGGACGCGGCCGCGGCCGCCGGTACCGGCGTGAGCTCCGCAAGCCGGTTGAGGAGCGGAACGTCGCCTGCCATGTCGCCCTCCTTTCCCTCGGCACGCCTAACCGCCTGCCCGCGTCGGCTCCTCGCGCATGTCGGGGCGTGCCAGCTCGCGCGCGCGGCCCGCGGGCACCAGGAACGCCGACGCGAGCGCGAGCGCGCTCACACCGAGGCCGACCACGAACACCCCATGCAGCGCCTCGGCCATCGACAGCCCGCTCGCGAGCCGCCGCACCATCACCGCCCCCATCACCGAGAGTCCCACGGCTCCGCCGATCGTGCGTAAGAACTGCGTCAAGGACGTGGCGGCTCCGAGGTCGCTGCGCGCCACGGCGCTCTGTGCGGACAGGAGCATCGGGACGAACGTCAGGCCCATGCCTACACCGCCGAGGAGCGCGTCCCGCATGGCCACCGTCTGGGTGAGCCCGGGCGCCCAGCGGGTCAGGAGCAGGAAGGCGACCGCCAGACACGTCATGCCCGCGACGACCGGGGCGCGGTACCCGACGCGCAGCACCAGCCGCGCGCTCACGATCGACATCGCCACCCAGCCGAGCACGAATGGGATCAACACGACGCCGGCGGCCGTGGCAGACATCCCGCTCACGTGCTGAAGGAACAGCGGAACGAACGAGATGGCGCCGAACATCGCCATGCCGGACAGGAACCCGTTGACGCCGGCGGCGAACACCATGCGATGGCGGAACAGGCGGAACGGCACGATCGGCTCGCTCGCGCGGCGCTCCACCGGCACGAACGCGGCGAGCGCGAGCACGGCGACGCCGAGCGGCGCCACCACATCGCTGCCCGTCCACGCGCCCACGCGGCCGGCCTCGAGAATGCCGAAAAGCAGCGCCGAGATGCCCGAGGTGAACAGCACGACCCCGGCCCAGTCGAACGCGTGACGCCGGTGGACGCCACTGTCGCGCAGCGCGCCGGCGAGCAGCGCGATCGCCACCGCGCCGAACGGCAGGTTCACGTAGAAGACCCAGCGCCACGAGGCCAGATCCGTCAGCAACCCGCCGAGCAGCGGGCCCAACAGCGACGCGACGCCCCACATCCCCGAGACGTAGCCCTGCATGCGCGCGCGCTGCTCGAGCCCGAACAGCTCGCCGATGATCGTCATGCCGAGCGTCATGAGCGAGCCCGCGCCCAGGCCCTGCACCATGCGAAACGCGATGAGCTGCGTCATGTCCTGCGCGAGCCCCGACAGGGCCGAGCCCAGCAGGAAGACGCCGAGGCCGCTCAAATAGACGGGCCGGCGGCCGAACAGATCGGAGACGCGGCCCCACAGCGGCATCGTCACCGTGGACGTCAGCAGGAATCCCGAGAACACCCACGAGTAGATGTGCACGCCGCCGAGGCTCTCGACGACCTTCGGCATGGCCGTGGCCACGACCGTGGACTCCATCGCCGCCAGGAACACCGAGAGCATGACGCCGTAGAGCGCCCGGCGCTTGCGCTGCTCGTCAGTCACAGCGGTCAGTGGCCCCCCGTGCAGGCGGCGCAGCGGCACAGCGCACGCAGCTCCGCATACGGGTACAGGCTGGCGTGCGCGTCCACCCACGTCACCGCGAGCCCACCGTCCGTGCGACGGATGCTCTCGGGCCAGGCCTTGGCAGCCACGTCGCCCTCGAGTGCGGCGCAGGCCCCGCAGCCACACGCATGCCGCAGCGCTTCGAACGGATAGATGGATCCGTGATCGTCGGCCCACGTGACGCCGAGCGCGTAGCGCCCGACGAGATGAACGTCGCGCGGAATGTCTGGATTCGGCTGGCCGAGGATCGGCAGACGCCCCTTCACGCCTCGCCCCCGCGCGCCGCCGCGTGCAGCCGCATGCCCGCCAACAGATAGTGGACGGCGATGTTTTGATACGGGCCCCACACGCGCGAGCGCCGGCGGATCGCCTCTTCGCTCAGCGTCCGTCCGCGGCGCGCGTAGTGATGCTCGAAGGCCTTGCGTACGGCGAGGTCGCCGGCCGGGCAGACGTCGCCGCGGCCGCAGCAGCGCGCGAGGAACCAGTCGGCCGTCCAGCGCCCGAGGCCGCGCAGCGCGGTGAGCGTCTCGATGACGTCGACGCTCGGCGCCGTCATCAGCACGTCGAGGTCGAGCGTGCCGCGCACGAGGCCGCGAGCCACGTCGCGGATGTACTCGCCCTTGCGCGTGGAAAACTTCAGCGTCCGGTATTCGCGCAGCCGGGCGGCGGCGAGCCGCGCCGGCGTCGGAAACGCCCAGACCTCCCCGGCCGGTGTCGCCACCGGCGTGCCCCAGCGGCGCACGAGCCGGGCGCGGCACGCGAACGCGAACGACAGGTTCACCTGTTGCGCGGAGATCGAGCCGACCAGCATCTCCAGCGGCGTCGCGGCCAGGGTCGGCCGCATTCCGTACAGCGGCTCCACGAGCGGGGCGAGCGCGGCGTCGGCTTTCGCCATGCGATAAAAGCCGACGAGGTCGAAGTCGAGGCCGTACAGGCGGCGGACCTCGGCCATCACCGAGCGCTCGACCTCCGCGCCGGCGCCGTCGGGAATCGTGACCGTCAAGCGCGCGTCGTCGACGCCGCCCGAGGCGCGCACGTCGTAGGGCAGCAGGCGCTCGCCGACCCGCAGCACACGACGGAGCACGTCACCGTCGACCCGGGTGGTCGGGTCCTCTCCCCAGCGGTGGTAGCGCGCGAGCGTGGCCGCGACGTCGAGCGGGCCGTCGACGGCGAGAGTGAGCATCATCGATTGATCACGCGGTCTCGGAGTGTACCAGAGCGCTCAGTGCCGCAGGTGATAGGGCACGTCGGTGACGATGACGTTCTTGCGGAACAGGAACGTTCCCTTGATCAAGAGCGCGGTCTGGTTGTGCAGGATCTGCTGCCACCAGCGCGCGGGAATGAACTCCGGCAGCACGATCGTCACGACGTGGTTCTCCCCGTGCCGCTGGAGCTGATCGATGTACTCGAACAGCGGCCCGAGCAGCGACCGGTACGGCGACGTCAGCACGATCAGGGGCAGCCCCTGGCCCCACTTGCCCCAGCGCTCCTCCAGCCGGCGGGTGCGCTCCGGGTCGGTCTCCACATACAGCGCCTTCGCGGTCGGCGACAGCGTCTGCGCGTATTGCAGGGCGTGCACCACGCCGCGGTGGAGGTCGCCCACGAGCACGAGGACCGTGTTCGTCATGGGCGGCGGCACCGAGTAGTCGTCGAGCGACAGCTGCCGCGCCACCTCGTCGTAGTGACGGTGCACGACGAGGAAGATCGCGACCAGCGTCGGAATCAGCAGCACCACGATCCACGCGCCGTGCGAGAACTTCGTCACCGCGATCGTCACCATGACCACGCCGGTGACGAGGGCGCCCACGCCGTTGAGCATGATGCGCCACCACCAACCGGGTCCGCCCAGGCGCATCCAGCGGCGCACCATGCTGCCCTGCGACAGCGTGAAGGACACGAAGACGCCGACGGCGTAGAGCGGGATGAGGGCGTGCGTGTCGCCTTTGAAGATCAGCAGCAGCACGATGGCGACGCCGCCGAGGATCACGATGCCGTTGGAGAACACGAGGCGATCGCCCTGCGTGGAGAACTGGCGGGGGATGAACCGATCGCGCGCGAGAAAGAACGCGAGCCGCGGGAAGTCGGCGAACGAGGTGTTGGCGGCCAACAACAGAATGAGCATGGTGACGAGCTGGATCTCGTAGTAGAGGACGCCGCCGCCGAACACGTGGCGCGCCAGCTGCGACACGACCGTCTCGTGCTCCTTCGGGACGATGCCGAAGTCGTAGGCGAGATAGGTGATGCCGAGGAAGAGCACGACGAGGATCACCCCGAGCCAGGCCAGCACGACGCGCGCGTTGCGAGCCTCGGGAGCCTTGAACGCCGGCACACCGTCCGAGACGGCCTCCACGCCCGTCAGCGCCGCGCACCCCGACGCAAACGCGCGCAGCACGAGGAAGAGCCCGACCCCCTCGAGCCCCGGCGCATGCGCCTGATAGGGCGCCTCGCCGAGGAAATCGAAGATCGCGCCAGCGCCGCCATAGAGCACCAGCGCGAACAGGCTGGCGACGAAGAGATAGGTGGGCGCGGCGAAGATCTTGCCCGACTCACGGATGCCGCGGAGGTTCGCGATCGCGATCGCCGCCACGGCCGCCACGCAGAGCACGACCCGGTACGGAAACAGCCACGGCAGGGCCGACGTGACGGCCGCGATCCCCGCCGCCACGCTCACCGCGACCGTCAGCACGTAGTCGATCAGCAGCGCCGCCCCCGCCACCAGCGCCGGATAGACGCCGAGGTTGTCCTTGGACACGATGTAGGCGCCGCCGCCGTGCGGATAGGCTCGGATCGTCTGCCGATAGGAGGACACGACGATCGCGATGAGGATGGCGATGGCGATCCCGATCGGCAGCGAGTAGGTCAGCGCGGCGCCGCCGGCGAGGACGAGCACGAGCAGAATTTCTTCGGTCGCGTACGCCGTCGAGGAGAGCGCGTCGGAGGCGAAGACGGCGAGCGCGGTGGGCTTCGAGAGACGTTCGTGTCGGGACTGCGCCGTCGGAAGGGGTGTGCCGAGGAAGAGCCGCTTCAGCTGGTGCAGACGCACCGGAGCATGATACGCCTATCGACTTGCCGGGCCTCGATATGGCGCCACGCGCTCGTGGCGCGCCGCGGTGACGCCGTTCAGAACGGCGAGGGTTGCTGGCGGTGGTGGTCCGCGGCGTTCTCGAAGCGCGCGTACTGCGGCAGGAAGACGACCTTCACCGTGCCCGTGGGGCCGTTGCGCTGCTTGCCGATGATGACCTCGGCGATGTTCTCCTCCTCCGGCGGGACGTCCTCGCGATAGACCCGCGCTCGATAGAGGAACAGGATGACGTCGGAATCTTGCTCCAGGGCGCCCGAGTTGTGGCTGACGATGCCGTCGGCGAGCCACGATTCGGGACCCGGCACCGTGAGATCGAAGACGTCCTCGTGACCCGCGGCCTCGATGGCGACGATCCGGTCCCAATCGACGTCGGGGCTGACCGACGTTTCGCCGGTCCGCTCCGCATCGATCGCCTCGGCGTAGTCACGCAGCGCGTCCGGGATGTGGTTGGCCACGGCGAGCAGGTCGTGCGCCGCGAGGTCGCTCACGCGGGTCCAGCCGCGCGCCGAGAACAGCCGATGCTCCTGCGTGGCGCGGATCGAGCGGCCGGAGGCCAGCCGGACGCGCCGTATGCCCCGCCGGCCCACGCGCCAGATCCGCTCGCTCTTGGCCGTCACGATGGCGCCGCGCGGCGACATCGCGAGCACCTCCGGCGCGGTGCCGACGAGATCGCCGATGGGGACGCGCCGCCCATCGCTCAGGACGACGCGCGTGTCGGCGGTCACGCACTCGCGAAGATCGGAGAGCTGCGGCCGGAAGTCGCGCTGGGCGCGCGCCTCCACCGCGCGCGAAAGCTGTGAGAGCGCGACCACCGGCACGTTGAGCTCCTTCGCGAGCGCCTTGAGCGAGCGCGAGATCTCCGAGATCTCCTGCTGGCGGTTGTCGAGCGCGGCGCGCCCGCGCATCAGCTGCAGATAGTCGATCACGAGGAGGTCGAGGCCATGCTCGGCCTTCATCCGCCGCGCCTTCGCGCGCGCCTCGAGCACCGTCAGGCCCGGACTGTCGTCGATGAAGATCTTCGCCTCCGACAGACGGCCGGCGGCGGCGGTGAGCCGGTGCCAGTCCGAGGACGAGAGGAAGCCGGTGCGGACCGCTTGCGAATCCACCTTCGCCTCCGAGCACAGCATGCGTTGCACGAGCTGCTGGGCCGACATCTCCAGGCTCAGCACGAGAGCCGTGCCGCGCAGCGTGACGCCGACGTGCTGGACGATGTTGAGGGCAAACGCCGTGTTGTGCGTCACCACGTGATCGTCGGTGACGTAGAGCGCCGAGGGATGTGTGACGGCGATGCATTGCGTCTGGGCCACGCGCGTCGGCTCGATGGACGCGAAGATCGGGCGGCGGGGACGGCGCGGCGTCAGGGTATGGACGAGCTTGGACGAGAGCGTCACGAGCTCCTTCGGCTCCGGGTAGTCGATGGTGCAGACGAAGGGCGCCCGTGTGGATCGGCGCCGCGCGGCGGACCACGCGCCCAGCGAGCGGGCCAGGGCGACGACGGCATGGGCCAGGCGCCGACCGGTGACGGTGACACGCAGCGTGCCGCGAGCCTCGACCACACCGCGGGCATCGAGCAGCCCACGCAGCAGGTCGAGCCGCGCCGCCCGCGGCGCATCCATATAGATGTCGGGCACGAAGCGGTGGCCGGCGTCGATGTCCCAGAGGTGCAGCTCGCGCAGCGCCGCCACGATCGCGCTCGCCGTGCGGCCGGCCGTCCGTTCCGCCACGCGGGCGAGCAGCTCGGGATCGGAGGTCCAGAAGCGGAGCGCGCCGCCCGAAAGCTCGCCTGCGCCGAGCAGCGCGCCGAGAAGCCACGGATCGACGGGCAGCCGCTCCGCGTGCCCGTGATCGCCCGATGCCATGTCGATCGCCAGGCTCGAGCGGTAGTGCTTGCGCGTCAGCAGCGTCGCGATGTGCGCCGTCGTCAGGACCCGCGGCGCGGGCCACGCGCGATGGTGCACGCGCCAGAGATGCTCGGCACAGCACTCCGTCGAGCGTCCATCCGAAAACGTCACTCGATAGACCTGCCGGGCGCCCTGCGGAAACACGCCCCGAACGCGCGACTCTCGGCCGTCGATCGAGGCGAGCGCGTCGCCGACCTGCACCTCGCCCATCCGCTTCCAACCGCAAGGCGTCTTGATGCGCGCGTCGAGCGGCTGTGCCTTGCCCATGCTCGGGCGGCCGGCGATGATGATGAAGTCCGACGGCTGGAAGCCCGACGTCTCGAGGTCGAGCTTTTCGAAGCCGGTGGCGACGCCGGTGACGTGCTCCTTGCGCTCGTAGAGCCGCTCGATGTACTCGAAGGTGTTTTTGAGAATCTTGCCCACGGGCAGCGCACTGCCCTCCAGCCGGCGCTCGGCCAGGCTGAAGATGCGCTTTTCCGCGTCGTCGACGAGCGTCTGGACGTCCTCCTTCGCGTCGAAGGCTTGCCCGATGATGTGGGTCGACGTCTGGATGAGCTCGCGCAGCACGGCCATGTCGCGCACGATCGCGGTGTAGGAGGCCAGGTGCGCGGCGATGGAGGCTTCCTCCATCAGCAGCGCGATGGCCGCCGGCCCGCCCACGAACTGCAGCTGATCCGTGCGGCGCAGCTCTTCGCTGAGGGTCAGCGAGTCGACGGGCGCGCCGCGATCGAATAGCGTGAGCATCGCCTGGTAGATGGCGCGGTGCGCTTCCGTGTAGAAATCCGACGGCCGGAGCGCCTCGACCACGCGCGGCAGCGCCTCGCGGCCTTCGAGAAGGACGGCGCCGAGCACGGCGCGCTCGGCATCGAGATTGTGTGGCGGAATTCGCGTGGGCACTTCCAGCGGACTCATCGGCGGGCGCCATCGCAGATGCCGAGCATGCGGCATATTCCGCGTGCCGCGTTGCCGGCGTCAAACAAATTCAGCTAGTCACAACTCATCCACATGTTTCGTTCTCGATACGGTGGATAAGCTGTGTGCAACCGCGCGCTTCATGTGGACGGCGCGTGGACAGATTCCGGAACGACGGAGCAGTGACAACCGAACGGCGAAAACAGAACGACGGCGAAAACAGAACGGCGGCGAAAACAGAACGGCGGCGAAAACAGAACGGCCCCGAGAACCGCGACGGTTCTCGGGGCCGACGTGTGTGGGGCGTGCGCTGCGCGCGCTATTCGCGCACGACGCTGACCTTCAGCTGCGCCGTAACATCGGCATGCAAGCGAACGGGCACGACCGTCTCGCCCAGCGATTTGATCGGCTCGTCGAGCTGCACGCGCTTGCGCTCGACTTTCACGCCGTGCTTGTCGAGGAAGTCGACGAGGTCTTGCGAGGTGACCGACCCGAACAGCTTGCCTTCCTCGGAGGCCTGGCGGCGCTCTTCGTACGAGAGCCGCTCGATGCGATCCCGCACCGCCTCGGCGTCGCCCTTGATGCGATCCGCTTTGGCGTGCGCCTGTTGCTTGATGTGCTCGAGGTTCTTGAGGTTGCCCGCGGTGGCGCTGAGCGCCAGCTTCTGCGGAATGAGGAAATTCCGCGCGTAGCCGTCGGAGACGTCACGGACCTCACCGCGGCGGCCGAGCTTCTGCACGTCGTCCAGCAGGATGACTTTCATGGCCCGTTCCTAGTCGGTCGAGACGTACGGCAGCAGCGCTACCGTGCGCGCACGCTTGATCGCGTGGGTGAGCTGGCGCTGGTGTCGCGCGCAGCTGCCGGAGATACGGCGCGGAATGATCTTGCCGCGCTCGGTCACGAAGCTGCGTAGGCGCCGGGTGTCCTTGTAGTCGACGAGATCGACTTTGTCGGCACAGAACTTACAGATCTTCCGCCGGCCGAACCGGCGGCGCTTGACGGGTTTCGCTGCGGGCGGAATGGCGCTCCTCCTTTAACCGTTAGAACGGCACGTCGTCGTCGCCGCCACCGGCATTGGCCGTCTCCTCGGCGAAGGCGGGCGCGGTGGCCGGCGCGCCGGACGACGCGCCCTTGGTGCGGCTCATGAACTGGACACGCTCGGCGACGACCTCGGTGACCGAGCGCTTCTGACCGTCCTTGCCTTCCCAGTCGCGCGTCTGCAGTCGGCCCTCGACGAAGACGCCACTTCCCTTGTCGAGATACTCGCCGCACGACTCGGCCTGCTTGCCCCAGACGACCACGGTGAGGAAGCACGCTTCCTCGCGCTTCTCTCCCGACTGCGTCGTGTAGTTGCGGTTGACGGCAAGCCGCAGATCGGCAACGGCGGTGCCGCTGGGCGTGTAACGCAACTCCGGGGGACGGGTCAGGTTACCGATGAGCAGGACTTTGTTGAGGCTCGCCATCAGACGACCTCCTCGAGGACCTTGCTGTCCCCGTCGGGGGGTTCTTGCGCCTTTCTCGAGCGAGCCCTCTTGCTGCGCGTCGGCACCCGCGTCGAGAGAAACCGCAGGACGTTTTCGTTCAGCCGGAGCTGGCGCTCGAGCTCCTTCACCATGGAGGGCTCAGCCTTCGCCTCGAAGACCGCGTACGTCCCTTCCCGTTGCTTGCGGATGTCGTACGCGAGCCGGCGCTTGCCCCAGTTGTCGACTTTGTCGACCTCGATGCCGAGCGACTTCGCCTGCTCACCGACCTGCGTGAGCAGCGTCGCGACTTCCTCATCGGTCGGCTTGGGATCGACGATGACGAGTATTTCGTAAGGCCGCAGTGCACTCACCTCCCGAAACTTCGTGGGTCGAAGCGCTTAACCATAACAAACATCCCCTGGGCTCACAAGGTCAATGCCTGGAAAGAGATACGGCCCGGGCCATATTCGACCCGGGCCGTACGTTCACGCATCGCGTGAACTGCATCGCAACCTTCACGATCGTTGCGTCGTCAGACAGGCCTCGCCCGCCTGACTTCTACCTCGCGCCTAGTACATGTCTCCGTGCGGCATCGCCGGCGCGGCCGCCGGCTTCTCCTCGGGAATGTCCGTGACCAGCGCTTCCGTGGTCAGCAGCAGCGAGGCGATCGACGCCGCGTTCTGCAGCGCCACCCGCTCCACCTTCGCCGGATCGATGATGCCGGCCTGCAGCATGTCCACGAACTCATTGCTGTCGGCGTCGAAGCCACGCGTGGCGACGCTCTCAGCCTTCACCTTCTCGACGATTACGCTGCCCTCGAGGCCGGCATTCTCGACGATCTGGCGAATCGGCTCCTCGAGCGCCCGCTTGACGATCATGGCGCCCACCTTCTCGTCACCCTCGAGCTTCTTGAGGTTGTCGATGGCCTTCGAGCAGCGCAGCAGCGCCACGCCGCCGCCCGGCACGATGCCTTCCTCCACCGCGGCGCGAGTCGCGTTGAGCGCGTCCTCGACGCGGGCCTTCTTCTCCTTCATCTCGGTCTCGGTCGCGGCGCCGACCTTGACCACCGCGACGCCGCCGGCCAGCTTGGCGAGCCGCTCCTGCAGCTTCTCGCGGTCGTAGTCGCTCGTCGTCTCGTCGATCTGGGCGCGGATCTGCTTGATGCGCCCCTCGATGGCCGACGACTTTCCCGCGCCCTCGACGATCGTGGTGTTGTCCTTGTCCACGACCACCTTCTTCGTGCGGCCGAGGTCCTCGATCTTGATGTTCTCGAGCTTGATGCCAAGATCCTCGGTGATGGCCTTGCCGCCGGTGAGGATCGCGATGTCCTCGAGCATGGCCTTGCGACGGTCACCGAACCCCGGCGCCTTCACGGCGGTGGTGTGCAGCGTGCCGCGCAGCTTGTTGACGACCAGGGTGGCCAGCGCCTCGCCCTCGACGTCCTCGGCAATGATGAGGAACGGCTTGCCGGAGCGCGCCACCTGCTCGAGCAGCGGCAGCATGTCCTTCATCACGCTGATCTTCTTCTCGTGGATGAGGACGAGGGCGTCTTCGAGGACGACCTCCATGCGC
>Ga0114129_10004776_pt1 | contig 19151 bp, 14 predicted proteins | sample RhiMetdeltSRZDD1_FD_80071 | JGI IMG/M metagenome (GOLD analysis project Ga0114129, IMG submission 80071) | Populus rhizosphere microbial communities from Tennessee, USA - Rhizosphere MetaG P. deltoides SRZDD1 (version 2) (version 2) | ecosystem: Host-associated > Plants > Roots > Rhizosphere >...
AGCGACTGGGCGCGCACGGCGAGGGGAGCGGCGAGGACGAGGGCGAGGCCGGCCGGCACCAGCGAGCTCAGGACGCCGCGTCTCCGCATGTCGTTTCTCCTTGGATCCCGGCAGCCTAGCCCGGCCGGGCCCGACCCGTCAACGACGAACGCGCGACGAATCGGCGACGAACCGGCGCCGTTTCCGCTTGACGCCGCCGGGACCCGCCGACTAGGATTCTTGTCGAGGCAACTATTGTCGCAGCAAGAACCCGTCGGCCTCCTGATCGGAGCCGCCCGGCGCCGGATCAAGCAGGCGGTCGGCCACCGCCTCCGCGGCCACGGCCTCACGCCCCAGCAGTTCTGGGTGCTCGTCAACGTGCGCGAGCACCCGGGCCTCGCCCTGCACGAGCTGGCCGAGCTGCTGCGCCTCGACCAGCCGACCACCTCCCGCATCGTGTCCCTGCTGCGGGGCCGGAAGCTCGTGCGCATGGGCGGCCACCCGGGCGACCGCCGGCGCTGCTGCCTGGGCCTCACCGCCGCGGGCGCGGAGCTGGGCGAGCGGCTGCAGCCGCTGGCCCGGGAGGTGCGCGAGGCCGTCGTCCACGGCATGTCGTCCGCCGATCAGGACCGGCTCCGCCGGCTCCTGCGCCTGGTGATGGCCAACATGGAACGCTTCGAGAGGGCGGCGCCCGCGCCGCACGAGGAGAAGGTGTCGTGAGAAACCGGTTGTCGTTCTCGATCCTGCTGGCGGGAGCCGTGTCGGCCGCGTGCGCGGGACGTGCGCCCGTCGCGGGGCCGCCGCCGGTCCCGGTCGTGACCGCCGTCGCCGAGCGCAAGGACGTGCCCGTCCAGATCCAGGCCATCGGCACCGTCGAGCCGCTCTCCACGGTGACGGTCAAGCCGCAGGTCGGCGGGGTCATCGACGCCGTCCACTTCTCCGAGGGAGCGGACGTGCGCGCCGGGGAGCTGCTGTTCACGATCGACCGGCGGCCCTACGAGGCGGCGCTGCGCCAGGCGGAGTCCACGCGGGCCCGCGACGCGGCCCAGCTCCAGAACGCGCAGGCCGAGGCCCGGCGGGCCGACGCGCTGACCGACGAGGGCATCCTCTCGCGCGAGCAGCACGACCAGGCCCGCACGGCGTCGGAGGCGCTGGCCGCCACCGTCCGCGCCGACGAGGCCGCGGTGGAGAACGCCCGGCTCCAGCTCGAGTACTGCGCGATCCGCTCCCCGATCGACGGCCGCACGGGCAGCCTGCTCGTGCACCAGGGCAACCTGGTCAAGGCCGTCGACGGCGGCCCCCTGGTGGTGGTCAACCGCGTGGATCCGGTCTACGTGACCTTCGCCGTGCCCGAGCAGCGGCTGGGCGAGATCGGGCGCGCGATGGCTTCGGGCCGGCTGGTGGTGGAGGCGCTGCCGCCGGCGGGCGACGCGCCTCCCGAGCGGGGCCGTCTCACGTTCCTCGACAACGAGGTGGACCGGTCCACGGGGACGATCAAGCTCAAGGGCACCTTCCCCAACCCCGGCCGCCGGCTGTGGCCGGGACAGTTCGTCAACGCGCGCCTGACCCTGGGCGTCCGCAGCGGCGCGGTGGTCGTGCCCACGCAGGCGCTGCAGTCCGGCCAGCGGGGGACGTTCGTGTTCGTGGTCAGGCCCGACCTCACCGCGGAGCCGCGGCCGGTGGTGGTGGCCCAGGAAGCGGGCGGCGAGGCGGTGGTGGAGCAGGGGCTCGCGCCCGGCGAGCGGGTGGTCACCGACGGCCAGCTCCGCCTCGTGCCGGGATCCAAGGTGGACCTGAAGACGGCCGCGCCGACCCCGGGAGCGACGTCGTGAACGTCGCCGCGCTGTTCATCCGCCGCCCCGTCGCCACCACGCTGGTGATGCTGGCCATCCTCGCCGCCGGCGTCGGCGGCTATCGGCTGCTCCCGGTGAGCGATCTGCCCAACGTGGACTTCCCGACCCTCCAGGTGTCGGCCAGCCTCCCCGGGGCCAGCCCCGAGACGATGGCCGCCGCGGTGGCGACGCCGCTCGAGAAGCAGTTCTCGACGATCGCCGGGCTCGACTCGATGACGTCCACCAACGCCCTCGGCATCAGCCAGATCACGCTGCAGTTCGCGCTGTCGCGCGACATCGACGCCGCCGCCCAGGATGTCCAGTCCGCCATCGCCAAGGCGGCCTCCCAGCTCCCGCCCGGCATGCCGACGCCGCCGTCCTACCAGAAGGTCAACCCCGCCGACCAGCCGATCCTGTTCCTCGCGCTCAGCTCGCCCACGCTGAAGCTCTCGACCGTCGACGAGTACGCGGAGACGCTCATCGCCCAGCGCATCTCGATGGTGAGCGGCGTGGCCCAGGTCCAGGTCAACGGCGCGCAGAAGTACGCGGTGCGGGTCCAGCTCGACCCCCTCGCGCTGGCCAGCCGCGGGGTGGGCGTCGACGAGGTGTCGGAGGCGGTGCAGAAGGCGAACGTGAACCTCCCCACCGGCGTCCTGTGGGGCAAGCACGAGGCCCTCACCGTCCAGGCCAACGGGCAGCTCGAGGACGCCGCCGCCTATCGCCCGGTCATCGTCACCTGGCGCGGGGGCTCCCCCGTGCGCCTGCAAGAGGTGGCCCGGGTCACGGACAGCGTCGAGAACGACAAGGTGGCGAGCTGGTACAGCGGCACCCGCGCCGTCGTGCTCACGGTGCAGCGCCAGCCCGGCACCAACACGGTCGAGGTCGTGGACGCGATCAAGAAGCTGCTCCCGACGTTCCGGGCCCAGATGCCGGCCGCGGTCGACCTCGAGGTCCTCATCGACCGCTCGCAGGCAGTGCGGGCCTCGGTGGGCGACGTGAAGTTCACGCTGCTGCTGAGCCTGGCCCTGGTGGTGATGGTGATCTTCCTGTTCCTGCGCAACGTCTCCGCCACCGCCATCCCGAGCCTGGCCCTGCCCATGTCGATCGTGGGCACCTTCGCGGTGATGTACCTGCTCGGCTACAGCCTCGACAACCTCTCCCTGATGGCCCTCACGCTGTCGGTCGGCTTCGTGGTCGACGACGCGATCGTGATGCTCGAGAACATCGTGCGCCACCTCGAGCAGGGCAAGAAGCCGCTGCAGGCGGCCCTCGACGGCTCGCGCGAGATCTCGTTCACGATCGTCTCCATGACGCTGTCGCTGGCGGCGGTGTTCCTGCCCGTCCTCTTCATGAGCGGGCTGCTCGGCCGGCTCCTCCACGAGTTCGCGGTCACCATCGGGGTGGCCATCCTCGTGTCCGGCTTCGTGTCCCTCACGCTGACGCCGATGCTGTGCAGCCGCTTCCTGAAGGCCCCCGGTCACGAGTCCCACGGGCGCTTCTACCGGGCCTCCGAGCGGGCCTTCGACGCCTCGCTCCGCGCCTACGACTGGAGCCTCCAGCGGGTGCTGCGTCACCGTCTGGCCACGATGGTCATCTCGGGCGCGGTGCTGGTGGCCACGGTGTGGCTCTTCCGGATCATGCCCACCGGGTTCCTCCCCAGCGAGGACAACGGCCAGGTCTTCGCGTTCACCGAGGCCGCGCAGGGCATCTCCTTCGACGAGATGTCCAGCCACCAGCAGGCCCTGGCCGCGGTGGTGGGCGCGGACCCGAACGTCGACGCCTACATGTCGAGCATCGGGGCCACCGGTCCCAACGCGACCAGCAACTCGGGACGGATCTTCATGCGGCTGAAGCCGCGCGCGCAGCGGAGCCTGAGCGCCGACCAGGTCATCGAGGAGCTGCGGCCGAAGCTCGCCCGCGTCCCCGGCATCCGGGCCTTCGTCCAGAACCTGCCCCCGATCCGCATCGGCGGGCAGCTCACCAAGAGCCTCTACCAGATCACGCTCCAGGACCCGGACACCGACGAGCTGTACAGGTACGCGCCGATGCTCGAGGACCGCCTGCGCGCGCTGCCCGGCCTGCAGGACGTCACCAGCGACCTCCAGATCAAGAACCCGCAGGTGAGCGTGGACATCGACCGCGACAAGGCGACGGTGCTCGGCCTGAGCGCGCAGCAGGTGGAGGACGCGCTCTACACCGCCTACGGCACGCGGTGGATCTCGACGATCTACGCGCCCAACAACGAGTACCGCGTGCTCATGGAGGTCGCGCCGCAGTACCAATGGGAGCCGTCGTCGCTGGCGATGCTCTATGTGCGCTCCTCGGGCGGGACCCTCGTGCCGCTGGAGACGGTGGCGCGCCTGAGCCGCACCACCGGTCCCCTCACCGTCGCCCACCTCGGCCAGCTCCCCGCGGTCACCGTCTCGTTCAACCTGCGGCCGGGCACCTCGCTCGGCGAGGCGGTGGCGGCGGTCGACCGGGAGTCCCGCGCCCTGCTGCCCCCCACGGTGACCAGCAGCTTCCAGGGCACCGCGCAGGCCTTCGAGTCCTCGTTCCGCGGGCTGGGGTGGCTGCTGCTCATGGCGATCCTCGTGATCTACATCGTGCTCGGCATCCTGTACGAGAGCTTCATCCACCCGCTCACGATCCTGTCCGGGCTGCCCTCGGCCGGCTTCGGCGCGCTGCTGACGCTGCTGCTCTTCCACCAGGAGCTGAACATCTACGCGTTCGTCGGGATCATCATGCTCGTCGGCATCGTGAAGAAGAACGCGATCATGATGATCGACTTCGCGCTGGAGGCGCAGCGCAAGGAGGGCAAGGCGCCGCTCGACGCGATCTACGAGGGGTGCCTCGTGCGCTTCCGGCCCATCATGATGACGACGATGGCGGCCCTCATGGGAACGCTGCCGATCGCCCTCGGCCTCGGCGCCGGCGCGGAGTCGCGGCGCCCCCTGGGCCTCGCCGTCGTGGGCGGTCTCGTCTTCTCGCAGCTCCTGACGCTCTACCTCACGCCCGTCTTCTACACGTACATGGAGTCGTTCCAGAGCTGGCTGGGCCGGCGGCGGCGCGCGCCGGACGCTCGCGCCGGAGGAGTTCTCTCGGCGGCGTCCTAGACCGTGGTCGTCTCCGGCGCGCTCGAGGGCCGGGCGCGCCGGGCCGCCCACAGCTCGGCGAGCCCCGCCCGCAGGCCCGCCCCCCGCCGGCGCCGATCCGCGTTCCAGCTCACGGCATCGTCGAGGACGCTGTAGGCGGCGGGGACCACGAACAGCGTCAGCAGCGTGGAGACGGCCATGCCGCCGATCAGCGCGATCGCCATCGGCCTCTGCGTCTCCGCGCCCGCCCCCAGCGCCAGCGCCGGGGGGATGGCGCCCGCGATCGTCGCCATCGACGTCATGAGGATCGGACGCAACCGGATCGGACAGGCCTGCATGATCGCCTGGTGGCGCTCGACCCCGCGCTCGCGGATCTGGTTGGTGAAGTCGACGAGCATGATCGAGTTCTTCTTGGCGATGCCCATGAGGAGGATCAGCCCGAGCATGCTGTAGACGTTCACGCTCTGGCCGAACAGCCACAGCATCAGGAGCGCCCCCGAGATGCTGAAGGGCAGGGCCAGGAGCACCGTGAAGGGATGCGTGAAGGCGTTGAACTGGGCGGCCAGCACCATGTAGGCGACGATGACGCCCAGGACGAAGGCGAACTGCAGCGAGTCGAAGGACTCCTTGAAGGCCTGCGAGCTGCCCGAAGGGATCGCCCGATAGCCGTCGGGCAGCACCTGGCGGGCGACCGTCTGGGACGCCGCGATGGCGTCGGCCTGCGACGCCCCCGGGGCCACGTTGGCGAAGATGGTGATGGCGCGCTCCCGGTCCTTGCGGGTGATGGCCTGCAGCGTGGGCTGCTGCTCGATGTGGACCAGCTCGGACAGCCGCACCATGCTCCTCGACGCGCCGCGCACGTAGAGGCCGTTGATGTCCTCCGGCCGCTCGCGCTGGGGGCTCAGCAGGCGCACCCGGATGTCGAAGCGCCGGCCGCCCTCCTTGAACTTGCCCACCCGCGTGCCGCCGATGGCGGCGTTGATGGTCTGGCCGATGTCCGACATGCTCACCCCGAGGTCGGCCGCCTTGCTGCGGTCGGGCACCACCCGCACCTCGGGCATGCCCACCTGGTAGTCGCTGTTGACGTCGGTGACCTTCCCGGTCTGGAGCATCAGCTCCTGGATCTGCCGGGAGTAGGCGGCGAGGGCGTCCCAGTCGCGGCCACGGATGCTCAGCTCGATCGGGAACCCCCCGCCGCGGCTGGCGCTGAAGCCCTGCTGCGACGGGTCGACGAGGGCGGCGCGGATGCCGGGGATCGAGCCGATCTGGCGCCGGACCACGTCCATGAGCTGCTGCTGCCGGAGGCGGCGCCCGGCCTCCTTGTCCACCGGCCGCTCGCGCGGCTCCTTCAGGCTGACGAACAGCATCCCCGTGTTGACCTCGCCCCCGCCGAAGCCGCCGATGAAGCTGAAGTCGCCCTCCACCTCCCCGTGCGAGCGAAGGAGCGTCTCGACCTCGCGCAGCTTGGCCTCGGTCACCTCCAGGCTGGTCCCCACCGGCGTCTGGAAGCGGACCTGGAAGCTGTTGGTGTCCTGGGCGGGCACGAACTCCTGGCGCAGCAGCGGGAAGATGCCGAGGACGGAGACGACGAAGAACACCGCCGCGCCCAGCAGCACCCAGCCCCGGTGGTGCAGCGCCGGCTCCAGCGCCCTGAGGTAGCGCGCCGACAGCCGATCGAAGAGCCGGTCCATGATCGTGCCCAGCCTCCCGCGCCGCTCCCCCACCTCCAGGAACCGTGAGCAGCGCATGGGCGTGAGCGTGAGCGCCTCCAGCAGCGAGATCAGCACCGCCACCGAGATGGTCACGCCGAACTGGAAGAAGAACTTGCCGATGATCCCCTTCATGAACGCGACGGGCAGGAAGATCGCGACGATGGCGGCGGTGGTGGCGGCGGCGGCGAAGGTGATCTCCCGCGCGCCGACCGAGGCCGCCTTGACCTTGCCCTCGCCGTGCTCGCGGTGGCGGTAGATGTTCTCGAGGACCATGATCGCGTCGTCGACCACGATCCCCACCACCAGCGTGAGCCCGAGCACGGTGAAGGTGTTCAGCGTGAAGTTGAAGAAGTACATCACGATGAACGTGCCGAGGATCGAGGTGGGGATGGCGAGCAGGACGTTCACCGTGCTCGACCACGAGCCCAGGAAGAGCCAGCAGACGAGGCCGGTGAGGAGGGCGGCCAGGAGCAGCGTGAGCAGGATCTCGTCGATCGCGCGCTCGATGAAGACCGTGCTGTCGAAGCGCACGCCGACGTTCATCCCCTCGGGCAGGTCCGCCCGGACCTGCTGCAGCTTGGCCTTGGCCAGCTTGCCCACCTCCACCGCGTTGGCGCCGCGCAGCTTGCGGATGCCGAAGCCGATGGACGGCTCGCCGTTGGCGTGGGCCACGCGCCGGCGGTCCTCGAGCCCGTCCTCCACCACCGCCACGTCCTGCAGCCGCACCGGCGTGCCCTGCCGGAACGCCACCACCAGCTGCCGGAAGCCGGCCAGGTCGAGCGCCTCGCCCTCGGCCCGGACGTTCATCTCGCGCTGGGGCGTCTCGATGCGTCCGGCCGGCACCTCCAGGTGCTCGCGCTGGATGGCGCCGATGACGTCGAGCACGGTCAGGCCCTGCGCCTCCAGCCGGGGGGCGTCGAACCACACGCGCACGTTGCGCTCGCGGAAGCCGCCGATGAAGACCTCGCCCACGCCCTCGATGGTCTGGAGCTGCGGCCGGATCACGTTGCGCACGTAGTCGGCCATGAAGATGGGCGAGCGCGTCCCCGAGATGGACAGCCACATGATCGGGTTGTCCTCGGGGTTGTTCTTGGTGATGATCGGCGGATCGATCTCGCGGGGAAGCCGGCGGGCGGCCTGGGCGACGCGGGTCTGGATGTCCTGGAGCGCGGCGTCGATGTTGCGCGAGATCTCGAACTCGACCGTGATGTTCGCGTTTCCCTGACGGGAGGTCGACGAGATCTGCTTGACGCCCTCCACCGACGTCACCGCGTCCTCGATCGGGTCGACGACGTCGGTCTCCATCACCTCGGGCGAGGCGCCCTCGTAGGTGACCTGTACGTTCACGATCGGGAAGTCCACGTCCGGGTTCTGGGAGATGCCCAGCCCCTTGACCACGCCCCCGAAGCCGGTGAAGCAGATGAGGCCGAAGAGGACGAGGGCGGCCATGAGCATCCAGGCCAGGACGTGGTTGCGGATGGAGATGTCGGCCAGCGTCGCCCCGGTGGCGATCTGCTTGGGGTCTTCCTGCTCTTCGCGGTCTTCTCGTTCTTCGCTCACTTCGGGTCTCCTGCCGCGGTCGCGGCGGGGGCGGGACCGCCCTTGGGGTCGGCGGCGGCGGGCGCCGCCACCGGCTGCACGGCCAGACCGTCCGCCAGCCGGTCCGACCCTTCCACGACCACCACGTCGCCCGCCTTCACGCCGGACACCACCTCCACCAGGCCGGTGCCGGTGCGCAGCCCGATCTGGATCGGCCGGAGCCGCGCCTTGCCGTCCTGCACCGTGTAGGTCACGAACCCCTTCTCGCTGGCCTGGACCGCGCTTTCCGGCACCACGAGGGCGCCGCGGCGCATCTCCGAGGCCAGGGTCACCTCGGCGAAGAAGCCCGGCTTCAGCTCGCCGGGGTTCTTCACCCAGGCCAGCACCTCGACCTGGCGGGTGGCCGGATCGGCCACGTCGCCGACGTGGTAGATCGTGGCCACGAAGTCGCGGTCGCCGATCGACGCCACGCGGAACCGCACCGACTGGCCCTCGCGCGCGCGGAGCGACTCGGCCTCGGAGACCTTGAAGCGCAGCCGCAGTCGGCTCACGTCGACCAGCGTGCCGAGCACGTCGCCCGTCTTGACGAACCGGCCCGTGTCCACCGCCTTGGTGTTGATGACGCCGGGTTGGGGCGGCCGCACCTCCGCCCGCGCCAGGTTCTGCGCCGCGATGTCGCGCGCGGCCTTGGCCGACTGGGCGTCGGCGGCGAGCCGCTCGCCTTCCTGCCGCGCGCGGTTCAGCTCCTCGACCGCCACCAGGTTCTGCCGCGCGAGCTCCTCCCGGCGCGCGAGGTCCGCGGCCGCCCTCCGTGCGTCGGCCAGCGTCCGCTTGTAGTTCGCTTCCGCGCGCTCCAGCTCCAGCCGATAGCGGTCGGGATCGATCTGCAGGAGCACCGTGCTCCGGCCCACCCGGTCCCCTTCGTGGAAACGCACGGCGGTGATCTGGCCCTCCACCTGGGCGGTGATCTGGACGAGCTCCTCGGCTTCCATGGTGCCGGGGGCCTTGATCTCGTAGACGACGTCCTGGGCCAGCACCGGCGCCACCCGGACGGGGAGACCGCGCGCCGCCCCGGGCCGTGACGGTGCCCCCTGGCTCCCCCGGCAGGCGGCCAGGGCCAGCAGGAGCGCACAAGCCGATGCGGGGCTCCGCAGGGTCGAGATCACTACGATCACTCGGGACACCTCAGACAATGGCGCCCATTGTCCGCGAGGCCGGGCGGCCCTCCAAGCCACACTCCGTGAGCGGCAGTTAAACGATGTTACAGGGAAAAGGCCTCGCCCGACAGGCCGAGGGTGCCGGGAAGCCGCCCCGGGCACTAAAATGATGAAGCTCTAGGAGGCCCCGTCCCGCGATGCACGACCCCCGCGTTCCCGAGACCCTCGAGGGCTGGTGGCTGCTGCACCAGATGTTCAAGATCGACTGGACCGCCTGGCAGGCCCTGCCCGCGGACCAGCGTCAAGAGAGGGCGGCCGCGGCCGCCCGCGACCTCGGCGGCATGGGCCGGGGCGGCGACGGGTCGTCGGTGCCCTGCACGCTTCTGGGGCACAAGGGCGACCTCATGCTCATCCACTTCCGCCGCTCGGTCGAGGAGCTGGAGGCCGCGCAGCTCTCCGTGGGCCGGCTCGGTCTCGCCCCTTTCCTGGCCGCGACGACCTCCTACGTGTCGGTGGTGGAGCTGGGCATGTACGAGATGACCGCCCAGATCCACGCCCGGCTCGGGGGGCGCGGCCTGGAGCCGGGCTCGGAGCCGTTCGAGCAGGCGTTCGACGCGGAGATGCAGGAGCAGCAGCGGCGCGTCGAGGGCCGGCTGTACCTGGACGTGCCTCCCCGCCGCCACGTCTGCTTCTATCCGATGAACAAGCGGCGGGGGGAGGCCCGGAACTGGTACGCGGTGCCGTTCGAGGAGCGCGCCCGCATGATGAGGGATCACGGGGTGGTGGGCCGGCGCTTCGCGGGGGCGGTGACCCAGATCATCTCGGGCTCGATCGGCTTCGACGACTGGGAGTGGGGCGTGGACCTGTTCGCAGACGATCCGCTGGTCTTCAAGAAGCTCGTCTACGAGATGCGCTTCGACGAGGCCAGCGCGTGGTACGCGGAGTTCGGGCCGTTCTACGTCGGCCTCCAGTTCTCGCCCTCCGAGCTGCCGAGGTTCCTGGAGGGCGAGGTCCCCCGGCTGCTGACGCACTGACCCGCGGGCTATACTGGCCCCGAAGCTTGGCTGGAGGTGGCGCATGTCCCCCGCCCTCAGGACGCACTTCGCCGACTACGCGGCGTTCCACGGCACGCCGGGGAACAAGGCGTGCCACTACGTCGGCATCCCGCTCATCGTCCTCGCCGTGCTCGCGTTGCTGGCCCGGGTGCCGCTCTTCGCGGCGGGCGGTTACACGGTGACGCTGGCCGAGGCGGCGCTCGTCGCGGTGACCGCCTACTACCTCACCCTCGACGCGGTCCTGGCCGCGATCATGCTCGCGGCCTCGGTGGGCCTGCTCCTGCTCGGACGCCCCTTGCCCGTGTGGGTGTCGGCGGCGCTGTTCGTCCTCGGCTGGATCTTCCAGTTCATCGGCCACTACGTCTACGAGAAGCGCTCGCCGGCGTTCTTCCGGAACCTGGCCCATCTGCTCGTGGGCCCGCTGTGGATCGTGGCCAAGGCGGTCGGCCGCACCTGAGCATGGCTGCCCGGCGCGGCCGGCATCTCCTCCTGGCCACGGCCCTCGCCCTCCCCGCCTGTGGCGGATCGTCGCCGAGCCCGCTGCCCACGCCGTCGGCGCCGAGCGTGACCTGCGGCGCGGGGTCGCCGGTGCCGGGCACGCCGGCGCTCGCGACGACGCTCGTGGCCCGCGGGCTCGCCAGCCCGCTCGACCTGCAGTCCGCCCCCGGGGACCGCTCGCGCCTCTTCGTCGTGGAGCAGGGCGGGCGGATACGCGTGATCCGGGACGGCACGCTCCTGGCCGCGCCGTTCCTGGACATCGCGGGGCGCATCTCCAGCGGCGGAGAGCGGGGGCTGCTCGGCCTGGCCTTCCATCCGGGCTACGCGCAGAACGGCCGCTTCTTCGTCAACTACACCGATCGCAACGGCGACACGCACATCGCGGAGTTCCGCGCCGCCCCCGGCACCGACGCCGCCGACGCCGGCAGCGAGCGCCTGGTGCTCTTCGTGGCCCAGCCCTTCGCCAACCACAACGGGGGCGGCCTCGTCTTCGGCCGCGACGGGATGCTCTACATCGGCCTCGGCGACGGCGGGAGCGGCGGCGATCCCTTCCGCAACGGGCAGAACCTGGGCACGCTGCTCGGGAAGATGCTGCGCATCGACGTCGACCGCGGCTTGCCCTACGCGGTGCCCGCCGACAATCCCTTCGTCGCCACCGCCGGCGCGCGCGGCGAGGTCTGGGCCTACGGCCTGCGCAACCCCTGGCGCTTCGCCTTCGACGGCGCGACCGGCGACCTCGTGATCGCCGACGTCGGCCAGAACCAGTGGGAGGAGGTCGACGTCGGCCTCGCCTCCCGCCGCGGCGGCGAGAACTACGGCTGGAACGTCACGGAGGGCAACCACTGCTTCCAGCCCGCCTCGGGCTGCAACATGGCCGGCCTCACGCTGCCCGTCCTGGAGTACGGGCACGGCGACGGCTGCTCGATCACGGGGGGCGTGGTCTACCGCGGCTGCCGGATGCCCGGGTACCAGGGCACGTACTTCTACGCGGACTACTGCACGCACTTCGTGCGGTCGTTCCGGCTGGAGGGAGGCCGGGCCACCGATCCGCGCGACTGGACGGTCGCGCTCGGGCGGGGACTGAACAGCCCGACCTCGTTCGGTGTGGACGCCGACGGCGAGGCCTACATCGTGGATCAGGACGGGGAGGTCTACCGGATCGTCCCCGGGAGCTGACTCTCCGGGCGCGTCGCTGTCAACGGGCGGCGAGGACGCCCTCGGCGGCCTGCCGGACGTCGCTGAGAGGCTGGCTGAGGGACACGCCGAAGCTCTTGACCCATCCCGGGCGCTCGAACTGCACGCGCACCTGGGCGGGCCGCCCGTCCAGGTCGCGATCGACCAGGATGCGGCAGTCGAGCGACGGACGGGAGTCGACGCGCGCGACCGCCGAGCTGATCTGGGCCTCCAGCTCCCGGGCGAGGCCGGGATCGCTCGCGTGCAGCTCGTTCACGGTGAACGTGACGTGACCCATCGCCGAGACCTGCTACGCTACCAAGCGGCGGCGCGGGGCGTCAAACGATCCTCACCATGTCCTTCAGCTCTTCGAGCACCGCGTCGGCGGAGGCCGGCCTCAGCTCGCGCCGAGGGTGGAGGCTCCGGACGAGGAGCTTGTCGAGCGCCTCGGGCACGCCGGGGGCGTACGTCCCGGGCAGCGGCAGCCCGACGCCCTGGGGCTGGGTGCGCGGATGCACTCCGGTCAGCAGGTGGTAGAGCACCGCGGCCATCGCATAGAGGTCCCCGGCGGCGTCCAGCTCGGCCTCGGGCGCGCGATAGCTGTCCGGGCGCGGCAGGGGATGGGCGAGCCGGCCCAGGCCCAGGTCGGCGACCTTGATGACCCCGCTGGCCACCATGATGTTCGAGGGCTGGATGGAGCCGTGCACGATGCCGCGGCCGTGCAGGAGCGACAGCACCTGGGCGAGCGCGCGCCCCAGCGCGTGGACCTGCTTCACGCTCATCTTGTGGCCGCCGCGGAGCGCCTCCGCGAAGGTCCGGCCCGCGACGTACTCCCCCACCACGCACCGCTCGCCCTCGACCTCCAGCAGTCCCAGCACCTTCACCACGCTGGGATGTGACACCTGGGCGGCCGCGCGCAGGTCGGCGGCCACCATCGGCAGCACGCCTTCCCGCTTGAGCAGGTCGGGCGCGAGCGCGCGCAGCGCGACGCTGCGGCCGTCGTTGCGGTCCTCGGCCCGGTAGACCACCCCCAGCGGACCCCGCCCCACCTCCTCCTTGCGCACGAACCGCGGGGCGCCCTTGGCGGGTGGCGCCGGCGCCGAGGCGGGGACCGCAGCGGAAGCAGAGGATGCGGAGGGTTGAGGGGCCGCCTTCGGCGCGCTCGTCGCGAAACGACGGATCGGCGTCGGCCCCTGGCCCGCCTCGAGCGCGGCGATCCGCTTCTCGACGTCCCGGAAGCCGAGGTCCTCGGCCAGTATCTTCTTATAAAGGTCCACCGCCGGCGCGGTCTGTCCGGCCATCTCGTGGGCCGCTCCGAGCCAGTAGTACAGCTCCAGGTTGCCCCCGCCCATCGTCTCGCGGGCGAGCGCCTTCTGGAGCCGCTCCACCGCGAGCGTGGGGCGGCCGGTCTCGATGAGCAGGCGGGCCAGGATCCCCACCGCCTCGAGGTAGTGCTCGTCGGTGGGGCTCACCCGCTGGAGCAGGGCGATGGCCTTCGCGTTGTCGCCGGCGTGGGCGGCCGCCTCGCCGCTCTTGAACGTGAAGCCGGCCCGCTCGTACAGCTCGATCGCTCGGTCGCGCTCGCCGGCCTCCTCGTACAGCCGGGCGGCGGTCTCGTTCTCGCCCGCCTTGGCGTAGCTGGCGGCGGCGCGGCTCTTCAAGCCCGCGCGCACGTACACCGATCCCGCGGCGGCGAAGCTGTCCCCCGCTTCGTAGGCGGCGGCCGCTTCGGCCAGCTTTCCCACCGACTCGAACAGCTCCGCGGCGCGGAGGTAGTCCTGGCCCTGCTGGAAGGACGCGGCCGCTTCGGGGATCCGCCCCTCCTTCCACGCCACCTCGCCGCGCAGGTTGGCGGCCCGGACGCGGTCCCCGGCGCGCTCGTAGGCGTCGGCGGCGCGGCTGGGGTCCTCGGCGCGCATGAACAGCTCGGCGGCCGGCGCGAAGCGTCCGAGCTTCATGCTGGCCTCCGCCGCCTCGGCGAAGTATTGCCCCTTCGAGTAGATCTGGAGCGCCTTCTCGAGCTGTCCGGCCTTCTCGTAGAGCGCTCCGGCCTGGCGCGCCGTCTTCTCCTGGCCCGAGCTGCCCGTCGACGAATAGGTGGTGGCGTAGGAGACGTTCTCCATGTAGTGCTTCTCGTAGCACTCCGCGGCCTTCAGGGGGTTGCCCGCCTTGTCGAACGCCTCGGCGGCGCGGAGCGGGTACCCGCTGCGCAGGTACAGCTCGGCCGACTTGTCCCACGCGCCCGCGCTGCCGTACAGCCGCGCGGCGTCGAGGGTGTTGCCCTTCTCGAGGAAGAGGGCGGCGGCCTTGGCGTGCTTGCCCGCGTCGGACAGCATCTGGGCCGCCTTCTTGTGGTCGCCGCCCTTGAGGAAGAACTCGGCCGCCCGCTCGACGTTGCCGAGCCGCTCGAGGTTGACGGCCGCCGCGTGGTATTCCTCCCCTTCCAGATAGACCTCGACCGCCTCGGGAAGACGCTGCTGCTCCTCGAGCAGGCGTCCGGCGGCCAGGTAGCTGCCTTCCTTCTTGAGCTGCTTGATCTGCTTCTGGAACCGGGCCTCGGTGTAGCCGGAGCCCAGGAACTTCCCGAGCACCGCGTCCTTGTCCATCGACGGACCGCGCACGGAGACGCGGGAGATGAATTTCTTGTATACGAAGAGGGCGGCCACGGCCACCAGCAGCCATGGCACGTATGGGTTCGAGAAGATGAACTGGAAGACGAAGTCCATCGCGAGGAGCGGCCGGATTATACTCTAGCGCCTTGGCCCAGAGCGCACCTGCCGTGCCCCGGACGGCCCAGCTCGTGCGCGGCCTGGGCCTGCTCGACGCCACCACGCTCATCGTCGGCAGCGTCATCGGCTCGGGCATCTTCGTCGCCCCGTCGATCATGGCCGGCTACGTCCAGAGCCCTCCCCTGCTCCTGGGCCTGTGGCTCGTCGGGGGCGCGCTGACGCTGTTCGGCGCGCTCGCCTACGGAGAGCTGGCGGCGGCGCTGCCCCGCGCCGGCGGCCAGTACGTCTTCCTGAACGCGGCGTTCAGCCCCCTGTGGGGCTTCCTCTACGGCTGGACCTTCCTCGTCGCCATCAACACCGGCTTCGTGGCCGCAGTGGCGGTGGCCTTCGCGAAGTACCTGGGGGTGTTCCTGCCCGGGATCAGCGAGGACGCGGTGCTCTTCGCCCTCGGCCGCTTCCGCTTCACGACCGCCCAGGCCGCGGGCCTGGTCGTGATCGCCGCCGTCACCGCCGTCAACGTGCGCGGACTGCGCACGGGGGCGCTCGTCCAGAACGTGTTCACGATCGCCAAGGTGTCCGGCGTGGCCGCGCTGGTGATCCTGGCCCTGGCCAGCGGCAAGGGCTCCCTCGCCAACCTGGGGGCCACCGGCGGACCGACGCTCGGTCCCGAGGGCGTCAAGCTGGGCCTGTTCGCCGCGATGGCGGTGGCGATGAGCAAGGCGCTCTTCGCCTACGACGCGTGGAACTCCATCACCTTCGCGGCCGAGGAGGTGAAGGAGCCCGAGCGGAACCTGCCCCGCTCGCTGCTCCTGGGGACGGTGGGCGTCACGCTCGTGTACTGCACCGCGGTGGCGATCTACCTGTACATGGTGCCCATCTCGCAGATGTACGCGGTCAAGGACAACCGGATCGCGGCCGAGGCGGCCGCGCGCGCGCTCGGCCCCCCGGGATCCGCCTTCATCGCGGGGGCGATCCTGATCTCGACCTTCGGCTGCGTGAACGGCCTGACCCTCGCCGGGGCGCGCGTGGTCTACGCCATGGCCCGAGACGGCCTCTTCTTCTCCTCCGCGGCGATCGTCCATCCTCGCTTCCTCACCCCGGCCCGGGCCCTCGTCCTGCACGGTTTCGTGGCCGCGCTGCTCACCCTGACCGGCACCTACAGCGATCTCATCACGCTCAGCGCCTTCTCCTCGCTGCTCTTCAACATCCTCACCGTCATCGGGCTCTTCGTGCTCCGCCGCACGCGGTCGGACCTGCACCGGCCGTATCGCGCCTGGGGGTACCCGGTCCTGCCCGCCCTCTACGTGCTGGTCGCGACCTTCTTCCTCGTCTACATCCTGATCGGGGACCCACGGAACTCGGGCCTGGGGCTCCTCCTGACCGCCCTCGGAATCCCCGCCTACGTCTACTGGCAGGGGAAGCGGGAAAGACGCCCTTCGTTGACGTAGACTCCGTAGGCGGTCTATCCTCGCGGGAGGCTTGAATTTGCCGCCGCGGGCGGCCCTCCCGAAGCGACCACATGAGCACAGGACGCAAGGACCCGAAGGACGACGACAAGCTCCTCACGTCCGAGGATCTCTTCGGGGACATGCTCGACGAAAAGCCGCCGGCTCCGCCGAAGGCGCCGCCGCCCTCGGCGCCTCCCTCCCGGCGCTCGGGTCCGATCAAGGTCCGCGTGAGCGAGCCCGGCGGCGCCCCCCCGGCGGAGGCGTCGCCGGCCGCGCCGGCGAAGACGCCCGACGGCCGGATCACGCTGCCCAAGGGGCCGCTGCCCAAGTCGCCCCTCGGCGGCGCGCCCGCCGAGGAGCTTCCCGACGACGTGGCGGCGCTGCTCGACGCGTTCTCGGCGCCGTCCGAAGCCGCCGCGGCACCGCCCGAACCCGAGCCAGCGCCGCCCGAGCCCCCCGTCGCGCTGGCGACCGACGAGGAGGCGCTGAGGGACCTGCGGAGCCTCCGGGGCCAGATGAAGCCCCCCCCGCCCGCCGAGCCGCCCTCCCCGAAGAGCCTTACGGCCACGAAGTTCCGGGCGGTCGAGGCCCAGGCCCCGCCTCCTCAGAGCCGGACGGTGGACCTGGCGGCGCTAGCCGACGAGGCGCTCGGCCACGTGCCTCGACCCGCGCCCGCGACGAGCGCTTCGGCGCGCGCAGAGCAGGTCCTGGAAGAGACGCCGGCCGCCGCTGAGCCGGTGCGGCCGGGCGAGGGCGCCTACGGGCCCTACCGACTGCTCGAGCGCGTGGCCGTCGGCGGCATGGCCGAGGTGTTCAAGGCCAAGCGCAGCGGGGTCGAAGGCTTCGAGAAGGTGGTGGCGGTCAAGCGCATCCTGCCGCACCTCTCGGACAACAAGGAGTTCGTCGACATGTTCGTGGACGAGGCCAAGATGGTCGCCGGCCTCACCCACCCCAACATCGTCCAGATCTTCGACCTCGGCCGCATCGACAAGAGCTACTACATCGCGATGGAGTACGTGCAGGGCCGCGACCTGCGGTCGATCCTGCGGCGGGCCCGCGAGCGCGGCGCCCGGCTCCCCCTCGACCTGTGCGCGCTCGTCGCGAGCCGGGTCTGCTCGGCGCTGGAGTACGCGCACCGCAAGAAGGACGACCGCGGCCAGCCGATGATGACCGTCCACCGCGACATCAGCCCGCAGAACATCCTCATCTCCTTCGAGGGCGACGTGAAGCTCACCGACTTCGGCATCGCCAAGGCGGCCAGCAAGGCCACCGTCACCGAAGCCGGCGCCCTGCGCGGCAAGCTCCTCTACATGAGCCCGGAGCAGGCGTGGGGGAAGCCCATGGACCGCCGCTCCGACCTGTTCTCGCTGGGCATCGTGTTCTACGAGATGGTCACCGACCACAAGCCGTTCCTGGGCAGCTCCGAGGTGTCGATCCTGGAGACGGTGCGGGAGTGCAAGGTCGCGCCGCCCCGCACCCTGAACGGAGACATCCCGCCCGCCCTCGAGCGCGTGGTGATGAAGGCCCTCGAGCGCGATCCCGAGCGCCGCTATCAGGACGCGGGCGAGATGTCCCGCGACCTCGAGGCCGCGATCCTCGAGAACCCGCCGCCCCCCACCGCGGCCGCGCTGGCCCGCTTCATGGAGACCCTCTACGAGCCGCGGGAGCGGGAGGCCACGGTCGTGGACGAGGCCCACGAGCCGGCGGCCGAGGCGGCGCCCGCCGCGGCGGCGGCGCCTCCGCCCCCGCCGCCTCCGGCCGACACGACCGGGCCCAGCGCGAGCATGTCCATCCAGAAGCTCTTGAAGCGGTTCGGCATCAAGTAGGAGGCACGAGCGGCATGGCGCTCTCGAAGGACCAGGCGCAGTTCTACCAGCAGACCCTGGAGATGACGCGCAAGCAGATCAGCGACCTCAACGCCCAGATCGAGGAAGAGCTGGCGAGGGTGAAGGAGCGCCTGGCCGAGCTGAAGAACGCCAAGGACGCGGCCAAGCAGATCTACGACGGCGCCTGCAAGATGCTCGGCATCGAGAACGACCTCGAGAAGGAGGAAGAGGAGGAGGCCGGGCGATAGGTCGATGGCCTGGTTCCGGCGTGAGCGATCGCCGCTGCCCGCCCACGAGCAGGAGAGCCGCGTCCCCGAGGGCCTCTACGTCAAGTGCGAGGCGTGCAAGGAGATCCTCTACCGCAAGGCGGTCGTCGACAACCTCAGCGTCTGCCCCAAGTGCTCGTTCCACTTCCGCATCTCGGCCCGCCAGCGCCTGGATCTGCTCTGCGACGGCGCGTGGGAGGAGCTCGACCGCGGGCTGGTCAGCTCCGATCCGCTCACGTTCTGCGACACCAAGCCGTACGCGGCCCGCCTGGAGGACGGCAAGCGCAAGACGGGCTCGCTCGACGCGCTGGTCTCCGCGGTGGGAGCGGTGGGAGGCACGCCCACCGTCGTCGCGGCGATGGAGTACGGGTTCATCGGCGGCTCCATGGGCGTCGTGGTGGGAGAGAAGGTGACCCGCGCGGTGGAGAAGGCCGCCCGCGAGCGCCTGCCGCTGCTCGTCGTCTCCTGCTCGGGGGGGGCGCGCATGATGGAGGGCGCCCTGTCCCTGATGCAGATGGCCAAGATCTCCGCCGCCCTCGCCCGCCTCGACCAGGCACGGGTCCCGTTCCTCAGCCTGCTCACCGACCCCACCACCGGCGGCGTGACCGCTTCCTTCGCGATGCTCGGAGACGTGAACCTGGCCGAGCCGGGCGCCCTCATCGGCTTCGCGGGGCCGCGCGTCATCGAGCAGACCATCCGGCAGAAGCTTCCCGAGGGCTTCCAGCGGGCGGAGTTCCTCCTGCAACACGGCATGCTCGACATGGTCGTCGACCGGCGGGAGCTGAAGAAGACGATCGTGCGCACCCTGCGGACGCTGCTGGACTAGAGAGGCGGCGGCGGCCCGC
>Ga0114129_10004777_pt1 | contig 19148 bp, 20 predicted proteins | sample RhiMetdeltSRZDD1_FD_80071 | JGI IMG/M metagenome (GOLD analysis project Ga0114129, IMG submission 80071) | Populus rhizosphere microbial communities from Tennessee, USA - Rhizosphere MetaG P. deltoides SRZDD1 (version 2) (version 2) | ecosystem: Host-associated > Plants > Roots > Rhizosphere >...
GCCCGCTGGTAATACTGGCCTGCAATACCGCTTCGGCCAAAGCATTGCGAACCATTCAACAGAACGATCTTGCCCGCATAAGTCCCCAAAACAGGGTGCTGGGCGTTATCAGGCCAACGACCGAGATCATTGGAAAATTCACAAAATCGCGCAAAATAGGTATTCTTGCTACCAATGGAACGGTACAATCGGGCTCATATCTTATTGAAATTGAGAAGTTTTTCCCCGATATCACGGTTTATCAGGAAGCCTGCCCTATGTGGGTGCCAATTATTGAGAATAATGAACACCAGCAACCAGGGGCAGATTATTTTGTAAAAAAACATGTGCAGCACATTATGACTACCGACAATCAGATAGACACGCTTCTGCTGGCCTGCACCCATTACCCGCTGTTGCGCGATAAAATAGTACAGATTTTGCCTGCCGGCGTTACCGTGGTTTCGCAGGGCGAAATAGTAGCGGCAAGTTTGGATGACTACCTGCAACGCCATCCTGAATTAGAAACCCGCTGCAGCAAGCACAGCCGCCGCGTGTTTTTTACCACTGACTCAACTGAAGATTTTGATAATCATGCAAGTATATTTTTTGGCGAACCGGTGAAATCGAAACACGCCGATCTGGAAGCGGAAATCCGAAAGTCAGAAAAGTCCGGAAGTCGGAAGTCCGAAGTCTGATGTCAGAAGTCGGATTTCAGAAGCCAGGAGTCGGAGGTTAGAAGCTTGAATCTCTTCAGACTTCAGACCTCTGACTTCGGGCCTCAGATTTCGCCGTAATTTTCTTATTTCTTACTTCATACTTCCGTTTTCATTTATTACCTTTGCCGTCCTTTCATCCGCTTTAAGCGGGGCGGGTATGGTGACCCGTCTGCGAAACTGGAACCTGATCCGCTTCTCCCGGATCATATTTCAAAACCTGCATTTTTGCGGGATAAAAAGGAAAAAAAGTAAATAATTATGAAACGTACATTTCAGCCGCATCGCCGTCGTCGCAAATCTGTTCATGGTTTTCGTAAACGCATGCAGGATGCCAATGGCCGTAAAGTACTGGCCAGCCGTCGCAGAAAAGGTCGTAAGAAACTGACAGTTTCCGACGAAAGAAAATTGAAATAAACCCTGCTGATCTCCTCCATAAAGGGAGGGTAGTGGTTCAAATATTTAATAGTCCCCATTGTTTTACAAGGAGGGACTATTTTATTTTTGGGTTAACCCGCACGATGGTAAAAAAATTTACCTTAAAAAAAGATGAACGGTTAAAGCGCCGCAAGATCATTGAACAATTGTTCAGTGAAGGAAGATCTGTTGCTGTATTTCCTATACGGGCGCAATACAAAACCTATGACACGGTGCTCACTAACTCACTGCAGGCCGGCTTTAGTGTAAGCAGCCGTACCTTTAAAAGAGCCGTTGACCGTAATCGCATTAAACGCCTGATGCGCGAGGCATACCGGTTACAAAAAAATACTTTACAGGAAGCCCTGCAAACAAAACAGCATCAACTGGCGTTGTTTTTTATTTATACCGGAAAGGAATTACCTGATTATGCAGCCGTGAGCGAAAGAATAGGTATAATATTAAATAAGTTGCTAAAAACTATCTAACAATCTGCATTTGCATGAAATGGGTGCTTCGGATATTGAGTCTTCCCTTTATCGCATTGATCAAAATATATCAATGGATCATTTCGCCTGTTATTGGCCCTAAGTGCCGGTTTACCCCAACCTGTTCGCAATACGCCCTCGAAGCCCTGAAAAAGTACGGTGTATTCAAAGGGCTATGGCTAACCGTTAAACGTTTAAGCCGCTGCCATCCCTGGGGCGGACATGGGTATGATCCTGTTCCGTGAAAGGAACAAGACCCACAGGCAAGAATCAGTATAAAAGAAAAGGCACAAGCATTAAAATTCAGCATGTAATAATTACTATATGCTCTGTGAATTTCATGGCTTGTGCCTTGAATCTTGTGCCTTCTTCCTTTACTTCTTGTTCATTCGTTCTAACAGCTCATTCAGCGCTTCTCTTTTCTGCTTAACGGTAAAGAGCTTATAAATTTCAGGTGCTTTACCATCTTTATCAACTTCTACTTTATAAGGAATGTTTTTATACGGATTTATCAGTTGTGCATTTATGTTAGTGGTGAGCTTTTTAATTGTTTTGGGCACCAGGAAATAGGTTTTGTGCTCATCGCTGGCATTTTGCCCGTTGATCAGTTGCTGGGTACTGTCGATAATATGTTCCAGTTGTTCAGTACTGATTGAAGTGGGCACCCCGGCCGCGCCGAAATTTACCAGGTTACCGATGAGGGTATCTGTTTTCAGGTTCAGCAGATACAATCCATTTTCGGGCAGGTCGTAGGTTTTATCACCATCGGGGCTTTTTACTGTTATGGCATTGTCTTTTGCGCTGAGGCTTAATTCTGCTTCATTATGCTGTGTCCCCGGTTCAAATGTGATTGTTTTGGTGTTGTTATCTACCTGAATTTTGCCACTCGACATGATCACTACTTTTTTTTCGATGCCGGGCGAACAGGCGGTAAAGAACATTACGGCAATCATCGTACTAAACAAAGTACATTTCATTGGGCTATATTTTTGAAAGGTTAAAAAATTTCCTAAGGGACGATGGCCACTGATTCCCGCCTTCGGCGGAAATTATTTTTGCCACAGATGGCACGGATGAACACAGATAGTTCTTCGCTATGCTCAGAACACGGATAGTTTTTTTCGAATGATGCAGTTAGTTTATAACCAGCGTGTCAAAAAATAAACCTTGTATTCATCCGTGTTCATCTGTGTAATCTGTGGCAAATACAACCCGCCGAAGGCGGGGACGGCGTGGCAAAGTAACAGCAAACTCTGTGTTCATCCTATTAAAAACAACAATCCCGGCTAAAAAACCGGGATTGCATTATAAATTTTTCGATGATTATACGGCTGCTTTTGAAAAATGCTCAGCTACCTTGTTCCAGTTGATCACATTCCAGATGTTGGTAAGGTATTCCGGTCTGCGGTTCTGGTATTTCAGGTAATAGGCATGTTCCCATACATCGATACCTAAAATGGGGGTGCCTTTTACTTCGGCTACATCCATCAGTGGATTATCCTGGTTGGGTGTAGAAGTTATTTCGAGCGTGCCGTCTTTTATGATCAGCCAGGCCCATCCGCTTCCGAAACGGGTCATGCCGGCATTGTTGAATTTTTCTTTGAAGGCATCGAAAGAGCCAAACACATCATTGATAGCATTGGCCAGTGCGCCGGTAGGTGCTCCACCTGCATTAGGCGCCAGCAGTTCCCAGAAGAAAGAATGGTTCCAGTGACCGCCGCCATTGTTACGTACAGCGGGGCTGATGCTGCCTGCAATTTTTACCAGTTCTTCCAGCGATTTATTTTCATTGGGGGTACCCGCAATTGCTTTGTTCAGATTGTCTACATAAGCCTGGTGGTGTTTGCCATGATGTATCTGCATCGTCAATGCGTCAATATGCGGCTCCAGTGCATCGTGTGCATAAGGAAGCGCCGGTAGTGTAAATGCCATATCACAAAAGTTTTAAAATGTTGAAGATTTATAGTTGTTCTTTCAAACAACAACAAAAGTACAGGTCAAAGGTTTATCAACCAATTCATTCTATTTTATAAATGAGAAAAGTTTGCCGTATTTGAACCTGCAGTGGCATGAATTTTACATTGCAGCCAATTGCACGATCCGTTACAGGGAATTTGTCAGTGAAACAATTGCATAAAATACTGTCTGGGCCCGGGTTATTTATAACTGCCTGCGTTACCGGTTGCGATTTTGTGGTATATTAGTTATCATTTTCTACCCATAACCTTATCAAAACAAGTTATTATGTGGAGTACCATTGCAATTAACAAAAAAGTAATGTTGGCTGTTGGAACCATATTATTAAGCACGGGATTTTTGGCTTTTCATCTTCCCCAGGGAAATGATAATGCATTATCCGCTGCTGAAAAAAAGGCGGGCTGGAAATTGTTATTCAATGGCAGCAATATAACCGGCTGGCGTGCTTATAACAACAAACCATTCGATAGCTGGGAGGTGGTTAACGGACAGCTGCACTGTAAAAGCGCCGATGTAAAACAGCGTGCAGATCTGATCACCCTGCAGCAGTATGATAATTTTGAATTGAAAGTCGACTGGAAAGTTGATAAAGGTGCCAACAGCGGTATCATTTACCGCGCACTGGAAACCAGCGGCCCAAGCTATGAAACCGGGCCCGAATACCAGTTGATCGACGATGATGGATATGCTGAGAAATTGCAGGACTGGCAGAAGAGCGGTTCAGATTATGCCATGCATCCCCCCACTGAACTTGCTGCCAAACCAGCCGGTGAATACAACCACACAAAAATTGTTGTAAAAGGAGCGCATGTTGAACACTGGCTGAATGATAAAAAAGTAGCTGATTTTAATCTATGGACGCCCGAATGGCAGCAGCTGAAACAAAAGGGCAAATGGAAAGATGCCAAAGACTACGGAATGGCTAAAAAAGGATACATAGCCCTGCAGGACCATGGCGGCGGAATTTGGTTCAAAAATATTAAACTGCGGAAGCTGTAAATCTAATGTGCTAATTTGCAAATGTGAAAATGTGCAAATGGCCAATATGCCAATGTGAAAATGCGAAAATGCAAAACCTTGCAACCTGAGGCTTTCAAGCATGTTTACCTGAGCCTTGTATTCTGTGTCTTGTGTTTTCCTCGTTGCCTTGTTGCCACAATGCCTTGTGCCTTGAACCTTTATCTTTTGCTTCTGAAAAAACTCTTCATTAATTCAGCGCATTCATCTTTCAAAATACCTTTTGTTACTTCGGTTTTGGGATGAAAAGGCCAGTGCGGTTCGGTAATGCGTTTATGACCATTTTTTTCATCATCGGCGCCCCATATAATTTTTCCTATTTTGCTCCAGTATAAAGCGCCTGCACACATGAGGCAGGGTTCAACAGTAACATAAATCGAAGCGTCGGGTAGGTACTTGCTGCCAAGATAATTGAATGCCGATGTAAGAGCAATGATTTCGGCATGCGCCGTAGGATCATTTAACCGTTCAACCTGGTTATGCCCACGCGCAATTATTTTATTATTCATAACCACTACAGCCCCAACGGGAACTTCCCCTTCTTCATAAGCTATTGCTGCTTCTTTAAGGGCCCTTTGCATAAAATATTCATCGTTCATAACAGAAGCCTGTTTGTTGCCTGTTTAACGTGCGTAAGTTACAGAAATGAGGGCAGATGAAGGTTAATATCTATTCATGGTCAAAAGAAACAGGTTTGTTATCTTAGTTAATGATCGCTTTATAGTTTGTGTTATGACCGCATCTTTTGCACACGTAATGATTTTTTTAATAACCGGCATTGGCATCATCGTGTTGCTGACGGCGGTATTTCGTGTTCATGCTTTTTTTGCATTGCTGATCGCCTGTTTTGTGGTGGGCCTTGGTGTAAATATGCCGGTGGCAACTATCATTACTGTTACCAAACAGGGGTTTGGAAATATTATGCAGTCGCTGGCATTTGTTATTGTGCTGGGCACCACATTGGGCGTAGTGCTTGAACATACAGGCAGCACACGGGTAATGGCGGCCTGGATACTTAAACGTATAGGCGAAAAACACGCGCCGCTGGCCATGAGCATCACCGGTTTTATTGTGGGACTTCCTATTTTTTGCGATTCGGGCTATATTGTTCTCAGCGGATTAAATAAGTCGTTGTGCAAGCGCACAGGCATTTCCGTGGTAATTATGTCGGTGTCGCTGGCAACGGGATTATATGCTGTTCACTGCTTAATTCCCCCACATCCTGGTGCCGCAGCTGCCGCCGGTACTATTGGTGTTGACTTTGGAAAACTGATCGTTATAGGTATAGCAGTGGCCGTGCCGGCCATGTTAACAGGCTATGTATGGGCGCGATATGCCGGCAAAAAGCTCATCAGCGACATAAGCCACGAAGCACCTGTTGTGAATGTAACAATGGCGGCGCCTTCGGTCGCGGGCTCGTTTTTACCAGTAGCGATTCCGATCATTTTAATTGGTATTAAATCTTTTCTTTCAATAGAAGCCAGTCAGGCAATGCCTTTGTACCGGCAAATATTGTTGATAGCGGGCGACCCGGTAATTGCATTAACCATTGGTATTGTGCTGGCGTTTGTTGCCGTGAGGGGGTGGAAAAAAGCAACTGTTGCCAAACTGTTGCAGGAGGCGGCCGAAAAAGCCGGGGGCATACTCGTAATAATAGGGGCGGGTGGTGCTTTTGGGGCCGTACTGGCGGCCACACAGGTGGGCGAACATGTTGGTAAGGCTTTTAACTTACATGCTTTAGGTATATTTTTCCCTTTTATTTTAACCAGCATTCTCAAAACAGCCCAGGGCTCTTCGACCGTAGCCATAATAACGGCAGCTTCAATTGTTCAGCCCTTATTGCCCCTGCTGGGGCTGGATTCAGAAATCGGTAAATTGCTGGCCGTATTATCAATGGGCGCCGGTTCAATGACATTGTCGCATGCGAACGACGCCTACTTTTGGGTAATTGCCAAATTTTCAGGTATCGATATGCGGTCGATGTTAAAAGTATATACAGTTGCTTCGCTGCTAATGGGTGTGGTTACCCTGCTGGTAGTTTATATTTTATCACTGATACTTTTATAGCTAAAAAGAAAGCGCCCACGATGGGTATTTTAATGGCCCACGCTTTTAAATCACTGGAAAATATTTTATTTTGTGGGTGATCATAACCCCTGTCCCGTCATGAAGCAATTTTTTATCCTGATTTGTATCTGGAGCATTTTAATCCATTCTGTACGTGCCCAAAGCACCAAACCCCAATATCAAAAGGAACCTTCGTGGGTTACGATAAACAATTTCGATTATAGCAGCACGCGGTTAGATGAACAGGCCGAAGACGGTTATGTGAACCTGGTTTTTGAAAAACAGGTATCGGTACAACAGCAGGCTATTTACAAAAAAACAGCGTTCAAAATTTTGTCGCAATCAGGCGTGCAAAACAATTCTGAAATTAATATCAATTTCGATCCTTCTTATAACCGGCTTATATTTCATACCATAAAGATCATTCGCGGCACAGAATCGATCAATAAACTGCAACCCGGAAAAATAAAAGTGATTCAGCAGGAAGATGAACTGAACCGTCATTTATACAATGGTTCCTTATCGGCAGTTCTTTTTTTAGAAGATGTTCGAAAAGGCGATATCATTGAATACAGCTATACTATTGCAGGATTTAACCCGGTATTTAAAGGTAAGTTCTCAGAAATTTTCGAAACCAGTTTTTCGGTACCGGTATATAACCTGTATTACAAACTGCTGGTGCCCGATGGCCGGTCGGTACAAATAAAAAATCACTTAACTAAAGCGGCCTATGAATTAAAGAAAGCAGGTAACGAAACATCGTATGAATGGAAATTGAGTAATATTACGGGGGTACAGGAACAGGACCGTACGCCTTCGTGGTACGACCCGTATTCCATGATAATGGTAAGCGAATATAAAAACTGGAAGGAAGTTAGTGACTGGGCCGCGCAATTGTTTCAGTTTAATACTAAGCTGTCGCCGGCTTTGCAGAATAAAATAAAAGAAATACAAACAACCCACACAACACCCGAACAAAGAATACTGGCGGCCCTGCGTTTTGTACAGGACGATGTACGTTATATGGGCATTGAAATGGGGCAAAATTCGCATCGCCCCAATAATCCCAACAAAATATTTGCACAGCGTTTTGGCGATTGCAAGGATAAATCGTATTTGCTGTGCACGCTGTTACGCGCCATGGGCGTTGAAGCAAGTCCGGTGATGATTAATACCACCTACAAAAAAACGATCATGGACTGGCTGCCAGGCCCCGAAGCATTTGACCATTGTACAGTGCGGGTGTTATTTAACGGCCGTTATTACTGGTTCGATCCTACTATTTCGTATCAACGCGGAAATATCGACGCTATTTCTTATCCCAATTATCATTGCGGATTGGTTATTTCTGATAGTACAACGGCACTAACTACTATTCCAATACAGAATAAAGGATTGGTGAATGTGCGGGAAGAGTTTTCCATTCCCGATATGTCGGGCAAGGCACAATTGGTGGTACATACTGAATATACAGGCTCTTTTGCCGATGGTATGCGCGAGGAGTTTAACAGTAGCAGTAAGGCCGAAATGAAAAAATCGTTTCGCGAATACTATGCACATTACTTCGAAGAAATTGAAGCAGATAGTTTATCGTACAAGGACGATGAAACTACGGGAAAATTTGTGACCAATGAGTACTATTCAATTCAAAAGTTGTGGGGCATGGAGAAAGGCATAAAAACCAGTTATTTTTCGCCTTATGTTATCAACAGCGTTTTGAAAAAGCCCAAAGAGGCAAAACGCACCATGCCTTTTTCGATCGAATATCCGGCCAAATACCAGGAAGAGATTATTGTGAATGTACCCGAAGACTGGGAGGGTAATGAATCGATAAAAGATATAACCTGTACTGCCTTTAAACTGCGCGTACAGTACGCCTACTTTTACAGAAAGTTTAAGCTGAAATATGAATATGAAAGCCTGAAAGATCATGTACTGCCCAATGAAGCCGATGCTTTTTTTGCCAGTTACAAAAAAGTCGATGACGGACTTGAATACGAGTTAAGTAAAGAAACAGAAGAAGCTGAGATAAAGAGGTTAACTGAAAATAAGAGTAAAGGCAGTGTTAGCCTTGTGTATGTTTTTTGTTTGGCAGGTATTTTATTTGGTGGAGGAGTATGGTGGACGCAGCGGAGGAGGTAAAGCCCGAAATCGGAGGTCAGAAGTCAAGTAGAAAGTTAGAACCAGGGAACCAGGAAGTAGAAATGAGGTTTGAACACTGCTTATTTTTAACAGGGTTCCCTGCTTATGTTGTATTGAACCCGTGCCTGATAATATTTTTTTGAAGTATTAGATTTTCAATTTTCCCTCCTTTATTATATTTAAATCCTCCTGAATCTTTTTTATTTCTCCCAATAAATAATCGAAGTCAGGCTCCGGCACTATCGTTATAGCAGGCTTTGGCGCATAGGCAACAGGTTTACCGTATGGGTGCTTTTTATCTGGCTTATTGGGAAAAGGGTCGCCGGCCTGCAGGTCCTTCACGATCAGATCATCCAGAGAAATTCCAAAGAAGTTGGAAAACTTTATCAGATCTTCTATCGATGGCGATGTTAAGCCATTTTCATAATTAGACCAGGTAGAACGTGTGACACCCAGGTTTGAGCGTAGTTTGAACTGGGTTAACCCTTTTTTCTTTCTTAAATATTTCAGGTTCCTTGAAATATTATTTGCACTCATTGTAATAAGTGTGAAAAAATAATTTTACTAAAATTTTTGGATTTCAGGGGAAACGAATTAACTTCATACTGTCAAATATAAGCGAAAAAAGCAATAGGTTAGTGCTGATCGTTACAAATTTTTACCGGAGTTTCATGCCATATTTAATTTACCCAAACGCCACCATCCAGGCTCCGGTTATCAAACTACCACCAATACACTAACCATCGGGTAAAAGTGCTGATGTTGCGGTTACAGGGTTGTTGCAATCTGTATTCTACTGCAACTATAACAAAGAAGCCTGGTTCACTTTATTAAGCTTTTTTATGTGTTTAGTTATTATCAATCGGCAACGGTATATCCGTTTGTATTGCTTACGCAGTTTTAAAAGCGTGGGTTGGTGGTTGTACAATCAGTTGGGAAAAGCCGGCCATTTGCTTTATTGTTATAGCTTAAAGCGGTTATGGTCCGGGCTTATTATAAAAGCTGCACCAACATAAACTGCTAATGTATTTCTGCACAGGAGGTAATTCATTCACTTATTGAGGCAATGATTTTGCCGTAACGGGTATTTTATTGCTATTTCTATCGTGTGTCTTTTATTAAATTAAATCCGGTCGCTATGGATGTGTTTTATATTGTTTAACCTGTTCAATATTTTTTATGCGAACCTATAATAAACACCCTCAGTGGTACAACGTGCCCCTGCGTTTAACTGAAGAGGAAAAACTCAATCCTTTTTTAGTGCTTGAAGACTATTTTCAATGTTATCATTTACATGAAGTGCGTCAGATTTTATGGAACTGGATGGTAGAAGTAATGTCAAGTCAGCATGGTATTTCGTGCGATCCGCACGAGCGGGCCAATCATATATATTTTTATGAAAAGATGGAGGCGCTTGTAGAGGCCGCATTTATTATGCAAAAGCAAAATCAGAAGAAACAGAAAAGGAAACGCAGAAGGAGGAGGTGAAGCCCGACTTCAGACCTCATTTAATTTTACCGATCTCAATGATCTTGTCATCGCTTCCATTGCTGGTGCATACATATACCTTACCCGATGGGGCAATACAAAGGTCGCGCAGCCGGCCCCATTCATTTTTAAAAAATGAGGTAGTTGAAGTAATTGATTTCCCATTGGCGCTTAGTTTTAATTGCTGAATGCTGCTGTTCTTTAAGGTCATCATCAGCAATGAGTTTTTCCATTCAGGTATAAGATCGTAGTTATAATAATCAAGTCCGCAAACAGCTAATGTGGTACTGCCGCTGCTCCATATTGGCCCGGCAACCCTATGGCTGGTACAAAACGGTAGTTCACTGTCGTTGCAGGGCCCCTCCACCTGCGGCCAGCCATAGTTGCGGGCCTTTTCAATAATATTTACTTCGTCTTCCTCGGTTGGCCCATGCTCAGAGGCATATAAAGTATTATTTGCCATTACAAGGCCCTGTGCATTGCGGTGCCCATAACTCCAAACCGGGTTGTTGGGAAAGGGATTGTCATCAGGTATACTGCCATCTATGTTTATGCGCAATATTTTGCCATTAAGCGTATTGGTCTTTTGCGGCAGGCTTTGATCCGATGCATCGCCGGTTGTCATAAAAATTTTAGGGCTGGCTTCGCTGGTAGTCCATAGTCTTGAGCCATTGTGTATGCCGGCAGCTTTTATGCCATCCAGCAACACCACCGGCTGACTGAGTGTATTGTTTGCATAGGTATATCGCACCAGCTTTTCGCGATAGGAGCCGTTGTTATTATAATCGTAAACAACAAATAAATAACCGTTTTTCTCAAAGTCGGGATGAAGCGCCATGCCAAGCAATCCACCCTCGCCACGTGATGATACTTCATCAATGGTAAATGAAAAACTGGTTGACCCATCAGCGGCATTGATCCGGCTGATCTTACCGTCGCGTTCCGTCATCCATATATGACCATCTTTACCCCAGATAATTTCCCAGGGATAACTTAATCCGCTCTTTACAACCCGTATTTGCGTATTGGCTGTTTTTTGTACCGTTTGCGACTGATTGTTGTTACAGGTTGAACAGGAAAACAGCAGGCAAAGCACTACTGAAAAATATGTTTTATTCATATCGATTTTTTTTGACCGCCTTATTAAAGTTACTGTAAGAATAAATGAACTGCGGCTATAATATGACAACCTGTATTATTTTGCTGATAAAATGCAGGTTTGATCAGGCGTTTTGATGTGCGTTACCCTGAAGGAATATTGTATATTTTAACTAACTTACCTGTACGAATATTTTTCCTGCCAAATTTCATATATATGGACCCTGATATTATTCAGCAACAATTACAACGATTACGCGCTTATTACGATAGCGGCACCACGCATACTTACGAGTTTCGTAAAAAACAACTGCAACTGTTAAAAGCGGCCATTCTAAAATATGAGCAACAATTATATAAGTGCTTACATATCGATTTGCAAAAAAGTGCCGAAGAAAACTGGGTTACTGAATTAGGAGTGGTAATAGCAGAAATAAATATGGCGTTGCACAACCTGCGGTATTGGATGCAGTCGCAAAAAACAAAAACCAATCTCGTAAATTTTCCTTCGTTTAGCTATATTTTGCGAGAGCCATTGGGTGTGGTATTGATCATCAGCCCGTGGAATTACCCGCTGCAATTATTATTTACACCCCTGGTAGGGGCCATTGCAGCAGGCAATTGTGTGGTATTAAAACCATCTGAACTGGCGCCGGCAACAGCTGCCGTAATGGGCGATATTATCAAAGAAATTTTTTCGGAAGAATATATTTTATATGTTGAAGGCGATGGCGCGCAGGTAGTGCCCGAAATGATGAATAATTTCCGTTTTAATCATGTTTTTTATACAGGCAGCACTGCTGTGGGTAAAAGCATATACCAAATGGCGGCTGCAAAATTAACACCGGTAACACTGGAGCTTGGTGGTAAAAGCCCCTGCGTAGTTGAAAGCGATGCCAATATACAGGTGGCCGCCCGCCGTATTGTAGTTACAAAATTCTCCAATGCAGGACAAATGTGCATTGCACCGGATTATGTGCTGGTACATGCATCTAAAAAAGATGAATTGATAAATGCGCTGAAAAATGCCATTCACTCATTTTATAGCGATGACCCGGCTGGTAGCTACAATTACGGAAAAATTATAAACGAAAAACAGTTTAACCGGCTTACCGCTTATTTGCAGCAGGGCGCCATTGTTCATGGCGGCCACCACGATATCAGCCGGTTATATATTGAACCTACCATTATAGAAAATGTTCCCACCGATGCGCCGCTGATGAAAGAAGAAATTTTTGGCCCTATACTGCCGGTGTTAACTTTTAAAAATTTTCAGGAAGCAAAGGCAATTATTCAGAACAATCCCGATCCTTTATCGTTTTATATTTATACCTCAGATTTGAGAAAAGAAAAAGAATGGTTACAGGGCATTGCTTTTGGGGGTGGCTGTGTAAATAATTCAAGCTGGCATTTTACGAATCACCATCTGCCTTTTGGCGGGCGTGGAAACAGCGGCATTGGCCGGTACCATGGCAAATATAGTTTTGATGTATTTAGTCATACCAAGGCAGTAATGAAAACACCCGCCTGGTTCGATCCGGCTATAAAATATCCGCCATTTAAAGGGAAGTTGAAACTATTTAAATGGATAATCAGATAGTGGTATGTTTGCTTTGCCAGTGATAAGCTACTTTGTAAAAGTTGGATTTTTTAAAATATATATTATGACAGGCAGGCAAAAATTTTTAAAAGCTGTTTATCCTATATTTATCGGCCTTACAAAGCTGTTTGGCAGGAACAGCAAAGTGCTGGTAAATAATAAAAATGCGAAACCACCACAATCTGTGTATGATCTTACGGTGCAATTAAATAATGGCAGCACATTGCCATTACAAATGTACAAAGGCAGAAAAATATTATTGGTGAATACGGCCAGCGATTGCGGCTATACCAATCAGTATGACGACCTGCAAAAATTATATCAGCAGTTTAATAATCAACTTACCATAATCGGATTTCCCGCCAATGATTTTAAAGAGCAGGAGAAAGGCGATGATGAAGAAATAGCGCAGTTTTGTAAAATTAACTATGGCGTTACTTTTCCGCTCGCTAAAAAAAGCGTGGTGGTAAAGTCGGGCGATCAGAACAACATTTTTAAATGGCTTACCGATAAAAAACAAAACGGATGGAACGATAAAATGCCTTCCTGGAACTTCTCAAAATATCTGATTAACGAACAGGGCATTCTTACGCATTATTTTGATCCGTCTGTGTCGCCGTTGAGCAACGAAGTAGTTGATGCAATAAAAAAAGCAGGCAAGTAGTAAGTGGCAAGTAGGAGAGATCTGTTGCCTGGTAAAATAGCACCACATAGTTGCGTCTATGTGGTGCATGTTATTTATCTATTTAATAAATCTTATCGCAACCGGATATTTATAAAACTCCCCGTTATTGGCTCGCAGGCCGGCAATTACGGCCAGTACCCAGGCTACAAAGTTGATGATAGATATAATTACACCTAATCCAAACCCACCACCCAAAAACGCAAAAGGACTGCGCCACAAAGAGCCAAAACCAAATCCATAGCCTAATATGCCTGCCACAACAATACCCGCAATGATGTTGAAAATTAATATAGTTAACTGAAAATTCACCGCCTCTTTACCATAGGGTTCAATTTCGGGCAGTTCATTCTTTTTAATTTGCCATACCAGCAACGGGCCGATTATATTACCTAACGAAAAAAACAAACCGGCTAAGGCAGAAATATGACAAAGCATTGACCAGGTGCGTACATTTTGTTCGCGGGTGTTCATGGTTTTATTTTTTGGTTTATCTGATATATATGTAGCAAATCCGAATAAAATATTACTGAACCGCATCTGCCTGGTCTAAAAGCGATGTTACAGCCGTGATCATGGTACACACCTGGTAATAAAATTTTTTATTAACCTTATCAAAAGTATCTCCGGGCCGGTGTTAATCGGCATGATCTTCTACCCCAAAATAAACATACGGAATATTGTTTTGATGAAATGCAAAATGGTCCGATTGATTTGTCCAGTCCTGCGAACCGGTGTTAAGGCCATCATGTCCATAACGAATATGAACCGGTGTAAATGGCTGAACACTGTCAACGTATCTTTTCAAAAAAGGATAATGCTTAATACCACTGGCAAATATTTCATTGCTGTCGTTACGGCTCACCATATCCATATTTACATTCAATGTAACCGAGGTTAGCGGTACAGGGCAATGGGCAACAAAATATTTTGAGCCCTGCAGTCCTTTTTCCTCGGCATCAAACGCTACAAAAAGCAGCGAGTGGCGCGGGAGGTGCTGTTTAAAATATTGGGCCATCGAAAGCAAACACGAAGTGCCCGATGCATTATCATCTGTTCCAAAAAAAATAGTTCCGTTGCGCGTTCCCAGATGATCGTAATGCGCCGTAACGGCTATATAACGATCGGGGAACATAGTACCTTTAATAACCCCGATGATATTGTTTCCCTGCTGATTGCTTTGGCCAAACGGAAATGGTTGTAAAAACGAATCGCCTGTTTTTGACAAATGCAGTGAATCAAAAATTTTTACAATGTATTCGCGTGCCTGCTGATTGCCGGGTGTAGCTGTTTCTCTTCCGGCCATTTCGGCCGATGAAATAATACTTAAATGATTTATGAGCGTTGTACTGTCGATATTGATCAGCGTAGCGGCTGTTGCCTTTTTATTTTCTTTATTTGGCGGACAACCGGTGAGCACAAGTGCTGCACAAAAAAGCGCACAACCCGAAAGGATGGGAGGTATAATTATTTTCATAAATTATTAAAGTATTCCTTGTAATACTATAAGATACGAAATTTAGCAAACTAAAGATATGTTTTCATACGCTGTTGCATGAGAACAAAAGCAATGCGAATCTTATAGCAATAAATAGTGCATTAACAGGCGCAGGCGGGCAGCTGGTCCTGATCGAGGGAAACAATTTGCCTTTCCAATACTATACCGGCAAATTGTTGTTTTACTTCATCGAGTATAGCATCTACTTCGTGCAGGGTTTTTACCGTTACTAGGTGGGTATGGTATTCCTTAACGTGCGGCAGTCCTTTAAGATAATTAGCATAATGGCGGCGCATTTCGAGTATGCCTAATACTTCGCCTTTCCATTGTACCGATTTATGCGCATGGGTGCGGCATACTTCAACTCTTTCATCAACCGAAGGAAGCGGTAACAAAGTGCCGCCGGTTTGTAAAAAATGTTTTATTTCTCTGAATATCCAGGGATAACCAATGGCTGCACGGCCAATCATCACACCATCTACACCATACCGGTTTTTGTATTCGAGTGCTTTTTGCGGAGTATCGATATCGCCATTGCCAAATATGGGAATATGAATACGTGGATTGTTTTTTACACTTGCAATTAATGACCAGTCGGCTTCGCCTTTGTACAACTGGGCGCGGGTGCGGCCATGAATGGTAAGCGCTTTAATGCCTGCATCTTGCAGGCGTTCGGCTACCTCTTCAATATTTTTACTGTTATCGTCCCAGCCAAGGCGGGTTTTAACCGTAACAGGCAGTGAAGTTGATTTCACAACAGCACTTGTTAACCGTACCATGGCATCCACATCTTTTAACACGGCAGCGCCGGCCCCTTTGCTAACCACTTTTTTAACAGGGCAGCCAAAGTTGATATCTACCAGGTCGGGCTGAACGGTGTCAACGATCTTTGCACTCATAGACATGGCTTCTTCATCGCCGCCGAATATCTGAATACCAAAAGGACGTTCAAATTCGGTAAAGTCGAGCTTTTGCCGGCTTTTAATAGCATCGCGAATGAGGCCTTCGCTCGAAATAAATTCGCTGTACATCAAATCGGCTCCGTTCTGTTTACAAACAAAACGGAATGGCGGATCGCTCACATCCTCCATAGGGGCCAGAAGTAGCGGGAAATCAGGGAGTGATATGTTAGCGATTTGTACCATGATTAGTTGTGTGCCAGCCGGTTGAATTTCTTTTTTATGTTGGGTTTACCCGATCCGGACCAACGATTTACGCATCTTTTATCCTTATCTTGCACCCTTTACCGGGTCGCAAATTTACATTTAATCTTTGTTTATACCAGCCTATGAGAGGTCATTTACGTATAAAATCCCCCTGGTCGCAGTTATGGTTGTTACTGGGTTTTTTTTGTTTTTTTTTCATTATAACAAGCTCTCTGTCGCTTGTTATTTATAAGTCCTATGGTATAAATATGTCATTCCCCGAAACGGTTAACCTGAATGATTTTCATGTGGTTAACGTTTTAAAATGGACACAGGCGCTGTCGACCGTTCTGTTTTTTGTACCTCCCGTACTTGTATATCTTTTTATGTCGTTTCCGGGAAACTATGGTTACTTTTTAGGCTTCAGAAAGGCCGAAAAAGCCAATATGTATGTACTGGGTGTTATAGGCATATTGCTGGTTATGCCGTTTGTATTCTGGCTGGGTCAACTGAACCAGCATATCGATCTTCCCCGAAAATTTTTGGAAATGGAAGAGGAAGCTTCGCGTTTCATGATCGCATTTTTGAAAGTAAATAAGCCCATCGATATCATCATCAATGTATTTATCATTGCTTTGTTACCGGCGGTTTGTGAGGAGATATTTTTTCGGGGAGCCCTTCAACGGATCATTATCAATATAACCCGTAACCCCTGGGTAGGGATTGTTGTTACCGCCATTTTGTTTTCGGCATTGCACATGCAATTCCTGGGATTTTTACCAAGAGTGTTCCTGGGCATTATATTGGGTGCTTTTTACTGGTTTAGCGGCAGTTTATGGACAAGCATCATACCTCATTTTGTTAATAACGCAGTTCAGGTGATCGTTGCATCGTATGCGCCGAAGTATATTGATAAGAATCCTGAAACGCCGGTATTGGCGGCCTTAGCAAGTGGTATTGTGGTTTGGGCTATACTGTGGTATTATCAAAAACAATCTTCCATTACTTATTCTAAAGTGTACCAGACAGATGAGTTAACGCCCACCAATCAATTTTTGGCATAAAACATATTTGCATCTGCCTATGGCGCTCAACGTACAAACATTTAAAACACGAACACTCACTGCAGGCGTATTTGTAGCAGTTATGCTTACGGGACTGTTATGGAACCATTGGAGTTTTTTTATACTGTTTAGCATTGTTCATTTTGGATGCTGGTCAGAATATCAAAAGCTGATAGGTTTAATAGACCCTGATTACAAAAACATTACACCTGCCCATAAATATGGGGTACGCCTGGCAGGCTGGTGCCTGATGCTGTATTTTACCAATGACTATTTTTCGTTTTTCGGCATGCACCTGCACGAAATTGGGTGGTGGCTGGGATTGTTGTTTGTGTTCGTTTTACCAATCATTGAATTGCTGTTTGCACGCGAAATAAAGCCAAAGAATATAGGCTATTCGGCAGCGGGCCTGGTTTATATATCACTGACCTGGGGTTTACTGATGAACCTGCGAAGCTCGCCGGTTGTTCCCCATGCAGATGTATTTTCTTTATCATACGACAGTTGGGGCAAAGTGATACCCTGCGGACTGATCTTTTCAATCTGGATCAACGACACAATGGCTTACCTAGTTGGATCGTTAATAGGTAAAACGCAGATGTCACCGATCTCTCCCAAAAAAACCTGGGAGGGAACGGCAGGTGGGGCGATTCTTTGTATTGTGGTAATTGCTTTGCTGGGTTATTATACCGCACCCGCCAATGGCTACCATGTGATTCACTGGATAGTGATTGCAGGTATTGCGGCTGTTATAGGAACGATAGGCGATTTGCTCGAAAGCAAATTAAAACGCCTTGCCAATGTGAAAGATAGCGGGCACATTATGCCAGGACATGGAGGTTTTTTAGACCGGTTTGATTCATTACTGTTAGCTATTCCGTTTGTTTGGTTATATATTCAACTGGCATTAAAATGAAAATCCAATTACTGTTTATTCTTTTGTTGATCACCCTCGAAAGCTGTACCGCTGCACCCGGCGGTAACCCCGTTCCGCTAATGGAATTTAAACCGGGTATGATAAATAAGAAATTATACAAAGGCCAGATAAAAGAAGGCCGGCGGTGGAAAGACAGCCGCGGCGAAAATATTATAATTCTTACCCAAAGCGGTGTTTACTGGAAAGATGTATACGATGCTACCCGAACCGCTAAATTATATGCTTACCACTTTATAAAAGGGACCGATAGCACCATGAAAGAAGTTTGGAAACTGAATGAAATGGTTGATGAATGCGCTTATGAAGTAAAATGTGAGTTTTTCCAAAATTCACTCTCCATTACCGACCTCGATGGCGATGGGCTTGCCGAAGTGAGTTTTGCTTATATGCTGGGATGCAAAACGGGTTTTGAACCCGATGAAAAAAAGCTGGTATTTTATGAAGGAAAAGACCAGTACCAGATTAAGGGCACCACCACTATAGTAAAAGATAAGCAAAAGATCGGTGGCGAAAAGGTGGTTGAAAAGAAATTTGATCAGGCGCCTGATGCTTTTCTGCAATTTGCCAATAAACAATGGGATAAACTGGGCCCCGCAAAGACAGCCAAATAAAAATTTTCGTGCGTTTCTATTTCGTAATTTTGCACCCTAATAATTTTCAATGACCATTCATAAAGAAGGCTACAAGAGTATACTGATCAGCGCTATATTGTTTGCTGTTATTAACCTCGTATCGTTTTATTTTATCAGTTTTCATCTGGCGTGGTTAAGCTGGGTGATATTTTTTCTTACGCTGGGTCTTTTATTGTTTATAATTTCTTTCTTCAGGGTTCC
>Ga0114129_10004778_pt1 | contig 19144 bp, 13 predicted proteins | sample RhiMetdeltSRZDD1_FD_80071 | JGI IMG/M metagenome (GOLD analysis project Ga0114129, IMG submission 80071) | Populus rhizosphere microbial communities from Tennessee, USA - Rhizosphere MetaG P. deltoides SRZDD1 (version 2) (version 2) | ecosystem: Host-associated > Plants > Roots > Rhizosphere >...
GGGCATGGAACAGCCCGCCTATTTCTGGACGCCCGACATCGCACCCGCTGGTATCACCTTCTACACGGGCAAATTGTTTCCAGCATGGCAGGGCGATCTGTTCGTGGCGGCGCTGGCCGGAAAGCATCTCGTGCGCCTCGTGCTTCAAGGGGAACGCGTGATTGGCGAGCAGCGCTTGCTGACCGAGCTCGACGCGAGGATTCGTGACGTCCGCGAAGGACCCGACGGCGCGCTCTATGTGCTCACCGATCGCGACGAGGGCAAGCTTCTCAGGCTGGTGCCCGCGAAGGTCAAAGGTCAAACGTCAAAGGTCAAAGGCTAGGTCGGGTTATCCTGTGCCATGTCTTCACAAGGGATAGAGGCTGATCACCGACGTCTTGGCGTGTGCGCACGCCTGCTGGTGACCGGTGCGCTCTTCGCGTTGGTCTCCTTGCTTGCTCATGCCCAGACCCCGCGAACTGTGCGGGATGGCGTCTTCAGCACGGCGCAGGCCGCGCGTGGCCAGGCGATCTACGACAAGCGATGCGCATCCTGTCATGGCAATGCGCTCAGCGGTGCTCAGGGCCCTCCACTCGTAGGCGATGTCTTCGTCGGGAACTGGCGCGCCGAGCCGCTGTCCGCTCTGGTCAACAAGATCCGCAACACGATGCCCGCTGACGCGCCCGGGGAATTGACGGCCGAGCAATCCGTTGATGTCGTCGCTCACATCCTCAAGACGAATGCCTTCCCCTCGAGCGGGACGGAGCTCGCGTCAACCGACGCCGTGTTGAGTCGCGTCACGTGGCCGCAGCCATCCGCGTCCGGGGCGGCACCAGCGATCGCATCGGCCGCGCAGGCCCGTGTATTTCCGCCATTGGGAAATATGGCGCAGCTGATGCGCGGGATCTTTTTCCCGAACTCGAATCTGATCTTCACCGTACAGACGCGCGATCCGGGAGCGCCGGCGCCACCGCCTTCGGCGGCCGCGCAATCCGGCGGCTTCTCATTCGTCGACTGGGGAGCAGGAATCTATGCGGGCTGGCAACTCGTCGACAACGCGGCAATCGCGCTCGCTGATGCGTCACCGCTCATGTTGACGCCGGGGATTCGATGCGAGAACGGTCGACTGGCACCGGTGACTGACCCGGATTGGATCAGATTCACCGAGCAATTGATCGCCGTGGCTCGTCAGACGTATCGGGCATCGCAGTCGCGAAGCCAGGATGCCGTGTCAGAGGCTACTGGTGATCTCTCCGATGCATGCGCCGCGTGCCATCAGGCCTACCGCGACATCCGCACGGCGGGTCGCGCGCCGGATCCGATCGATCCGTCGAACAAGGCGAGCCGATGTATGTCCCGCGCGACGCGATAAATGGGGTCGGGGGTCATTTAAAGAGGACAGTCCCCTTGGTGAGGAGTCTTCAAGGAGACTGTCCTCTTTAAATGACCCCCGACCCCATTTATCGTACGAGTGCGATCGTGAGGGCGATGACGGCGATCACCAACGCCACCACGCTCGTCGCCATCACCGCCGGCGTTGTGAGAGCCGGTAACCGACTGAACGCCATCTGCAGCCCACCGTCGAAGTCGGCGTCCGGCCTCACGTCGAACAGCGACTGTCGCATGACACGTTTTGCGGCACGGACGTCGCGCATGCCGTCTTCGAGGTGTCGCTGGTGAATCGCCTTGAATGCGTCGCTGCCGGACTCGGCCGCCGCGGCCATCGCCGCCTTGAGTACAGCATTTCGAATGTCCCCGCCGGTGGCCTCGAATGTCTCCGCCAGCACTCGAAAATCGACGTCGTCGGCCAGCGGCGTGAGCGATGGGTGCATCTGAACGCGCCAAATCTGCTCACGCTCGTCGATGCCGGGCATCTCGAAGAGGATGTGCGTTCGAATTCGCCGCTCGAATGCCGGGTCGAAGTTCGCGGCCAGGTTCGTCGCAAAGATCACGACGCCGTTGAAGCGTTCGAGCTCTTGCAGCAGGACGTTGATCACCGCATTCGTTTCGCGAACGAAGCTGTGGTCGAGCGACGCCGATCGTCGTGACGCGATCGCGTCCGCCTCGTCGAAGAGCAGCACCGCGTGCTCCTTGCGCGCGAGCCGGAATACCGCTGCCACGTTCTTCGCCGTTTCGCCCATCCACATCGACTCCACTTCTGCGTACCGGACGATGAGCAGACGCCGGCCCAGCGCATGGGCGATGGCTTCGGCGCAGATTGTTTTGCCCGTTCCTGGAGCCCCGGCGAAATTGAATGCCAGCGCGAGACTCGTCGGATGCCGCTCGCGAAGACCCCACCTGTTGAAGATGAGGTCGTGTTGGGTGACGTGCGTGAGCGCCTGGTCCAACGATCTGCGCGTGGCCGGCGGGAGAATCACGTCGGCGAAGGTTCGCTGGGGGTTGACGGTTTCGACGATGCGCCGCGTGTCGCCTGCGCCGGTGAGGACCCGAAGAAGCGGATTCGACATTGACTCAGCGTACTGAATCAGCACGCCGGATGCAGCTCAGCCGATTGCGTCTCTACTGCCGAGTTGTGCGCGTCGATCGACTATCTCTGTTTACGGCATGGCACTTGTCCGATAAGATCGTCGAACGTGCGCGGCGATCGATCGGCGATCGCCGAACGCGCGTTCCTCCACGACAATCGAGCCATCAGACCGTTGAGCCAGCAGCGATCTGACGGGGCTCCCGTTCCCGGCGTTAGGGGAGTACTGTGTTCGGACGCAAGCTGCCACGCACACGCTTTGCCTCGATCGTGACCGGTCTGGTTGCGGTCGCGTTATTCACCGGGGCGTTCTTTGCCATTCGCTCGAGAGCAGGGGTGGAAGCCGTACCCGTTCCATTCTCCGACTTTCTGGTCGACGTCCAGGCCGACCGCGTCGGAGCTGTGCTGGTGGATGGCGACGCGATCACGTTCGAGCGCCGAGACCGGACGCGCTTCGAGACGGTTGCTCCGCAGGGCTACGTCGCCTTGAACCCCGCGTGGGTTCGCGGTCTGAGCGAAAAGGGTGTGCGATTCAGCATCGCTCAGCCGTCTCGCGCGGAAGGTTATTTCGTCCCATTCGCGCTGGGCCTGTTTGTGGTGTGCCTGGTCGGCGTCGCGCTCTTCCGGCTCTTGACCGGGCGCGTGCCGACACTTGAAAAGGCTCGAACGATCGACCCGCACGATGTGACCGTCACGTTCAACGACGTGGCCGGCGTGGATGAAGCGAAGGACGAGGTCCAGGAAATCGTCGATTTTCTGAAAGAGCCTGACCGCTTCGAATCGATTGGCGGACGGATTCCGCGCGGCATCCTGCTGGTGGGTCCTCCCGGGACGGGCAAGACGCTGCTGGCGCGATCGATGGCCGGTGAAGCGGGCGTTCCGTTCATCGCGGCCAGCGGTTCAGACTTCGTTGAGATGTACGCGGGCATCGGCGCGTCACGCGTCCGCAAGCTGTTCCGCGAAGCCCGTCGTCACAAGTCCTGCATCATCTTCATCGACGAGCTCGATGCCGTCGGGCGGAGTCGCGGCGGCACGTCGCTCAGCCACGAGGAGCGCGAGCAGACGCTCAACCAGCTGCTCGTCGAGATGGACGGCTTTTCGCGATCCGACAGCATCGTGGTCGTCGCGGCCACCAACCGCGCTGACATCCTCGACGGCGCACTGCTCCGACCGGGCCGCTTCGATCGTCAGGTCACCGTTGGGAATCCCGATCTGAAAGGGCGCGAGCAAATCCTCCGCGTGCATGCCCGGAAGATCGCGCTCGAGCCCGCGGTCGATTGGCGATCGATCGCTCGCGGGACGCCCGGCTTCTCGGGTGCGGATCTCGCGAACCTCGTCAACGAGGCCGCGTTGATTGCCGTGCGTACGGGACGATCGACCGTTGGACCTGCGGATCTCGATGCGGCGCGCGACAAGGTCCTCATGGGGGCGGAACGCAAATCAGTCGTGATGAGCGAGCATGAGCGCACGACGTGCGCGTATCACGAGGCGGGTCATGCGGTTGTTGCCGCCTTGCTTCCCGAGGCCGATCCGTTGCACAAGGTGACGATCATTCCGCGCGGTCGCGCGCTGGGTGTGACCATGCAGCTGCCCGAGGCCGATCGGTACACGCACTCGAAGCCGTACATCGAAGCACAGATCGCGATTCTGATGGGTGGCCGCGTGGCCGAGGAGTTGTGCCTGCGGCAGATGACGAGCGGCGCCTCGAATGATATCGAGCGCGCGACCGAATTGGCTCGCAAGATGGTCTGTGAGCTCGGGATGTCTCAGCTTGGCCCTGTGCACTTCCGCCGTCCCTCGAGCGCCTGGGACACGGACACCCGGTCGGCGGGATTCAGCGAGGATGCCGCACGGCGCGTGGATGAGGAGATCCATGCGCTCGTGATGCGCGGCCACGAGACGGCGCGCCAGATTCTCGAGCGGCAGACCGACGCCGTGCGCGCGCTCGCCGTGGAGCTGCTGGATGTGGAGTCGGTGGACGCCGATCGCCTGAAGCAGATTCTTGCGACGCACGTTCTTCCAACAGCGACTCCTGCACAAGCGGTGCGAGACGCCGTCAACGGCGGGCTGTCCAACTAGACCCCGACGCGTACTCAATCCGCGGTTCGTCCGCTTCAACATCACGTCCCCCTCCGTCCCCGCTGTTCTCGGTCCTCCATGTATGTTATAAAAATAACGCAATGACACCTCGGCGCGCGGCGGGTCCGCTGTTGGCGGTGCTCCTGAGTGCGGCCGGTGCCGCGCCGCTCGACGCTCAGCAGGCCCGTCTCGAGACACAGGCCGAGACGTTCCGTCGTCGGCTCGTCGACGCGCTCGCGCGCGGCGATCGACGCGGCATTGCCAACATGGTGCGGTATCGGCTCACGGTCAATGCCGGCGTCATCTACGTGCCGATCGTCGATCGCGCGACGCTGCTGCAGCTCTGGGATGTGGTCTTTCCGCCGGAAGTCCGTTGCCTGATCGAAGAGAGCCGTCTTCCGTCGCCTGGTGCGCCGGCACCCAGATATGTCATGCGTGTCGACGCCGGCGGCGTCTTCATGGGCGACAATCGAATTCGCGCGGACCGCGGCGCCGACGGCCTCAAGATCACGCGCATGACGCTGCCGCCTGGCTTTGGTGCGAGCGCTGCCGGCAAACCGAGGCCGGTGATCTTCAAGTGGGGCAAAGGGCGCGTGAAATATGCCGGTCGTCTGAGCGCCGACAATGTCGACGTGTATCTCGTGACCGCGCACAAGGGCGACATCCTGAACGCGCAGCTTGAACGCGTCCCGGCGCGGAGCGCCTCACTCCGCGTGGTTCAGCAGGCGAGCAACCGCGAGCTTCCTGCGCCTGGTCCATCAAGCACCAGCGTGCGGCGCCTGTGGGCTGGGGTGGTACCTGACGCCGGCGAATACCGCGTTGAGGTCGTGCGACTGGGCGCATACTGCGACCCGGCAGCCAACTATCAACTCGTCGTCAGCCTCGAATAGCGAAGGTCATCTGTGCTCTCGCCGCGTGGCGTTCAAAGGCGGCGTCGATCCTGCAAGAGGCGTGTGGACATGAGCGTCATCCAGCAGCCACCGGATCCATTGCCCGAGCCCGGGCGGCCTCCAGTGTCCAAGCCGCCTCCTACGCCTCAGCCTGAGCCGTCTCCGGATCCACCGCCGACAAATCCGATCCCCCCGACGCCGCCTGGAACCGTACGCGAAGCGATCGGTTCCAGCAGGAGTGCCGCAGTCACCCTCGACTGGCCGTCAGACAATGCTCGAACCAGTCGCCGGCCCGCTTGAAGTCGAGGCTCGGCCGTGTGGAGGCTTCGGGCCATGACAGACAGGCTCAACACTCGAGCTTTCGCCGATCGACACGAGGCCGGCAACGTACTGGCCTCACGACTTCGCCATTATGCCGGCCGTCCCGACGTCGTGGTGCTGGCACTGCCGCGCGGCGGCGTGCCTGTGGCATTCGAGGTCGCGAAGGCGCTCCGTGCGCCATTGGATATTTTTGTCGTGCGGAAGCTCGGCGTTCCCATGCACCGCGAGCTGGCGATGGGCGCGATCGCGTCAGGCAATGTTCGCGTACTGAACAAGGACGTCATCGACTGGTATCGGATTTCGGAGCGTGCGATCGAAGACGCCGTTCGGGAGGAATCGCGAGAGCTGGAGCGGGGCGAGCGTGAATACCGACAAGGCCGCCCGCTGATCGATCTACACGGCCGAACCGTCATCCTCGTCGACGACGGATTGGCGACCGGCTCGACGATGAGGGCCGCGGTGCTCGCCGTCCGGCACCATGGTCCCGCCCGCGTCGTCGTGGCCGTGCCCGTTGGCGCCCCATCGACCTGCGAAGAGTTTGCCGACATCAGCGACGAAACCGTCTGTGTGCGCACACCGGAGCCGTTCTCGGCCGTCGGACAGTGGTATGCAGACTTCACTCAAACGACCGATGACGAGGTACGTGCGCTGCTGCGCGAGCATGCCGAGCGACTCGCTGTTCCGGGGCGTCGGCCATCGGCGATCACGAGATCATGAGTCGATGGGCGATCCGCCCCCGGTGGACTGTATCAACTGAATGAGTACCAGGCTCAAGGCACGCGCACGACGGCTTCGTACTGCGTCCGCGCGCGGTCGTAATCCGCCCGCAGAGCCGTGAGAAATCCCTGAAACCCCGAGTCGGACCGGATCGGATCGAGCAGCGAGTCGCGCTGCATCCATTGATAGCAAGGAAACCCTGTCTCGGCCGCGGAACGCAGCCACTTGACGGCATTGCCCGGACGACCAAGTTGTGCCTCGGCCGCGCCAAGCGCGTACGCCACGTGGTGATCCATATACCCCGAATCGCGGACGGCACGAATGGTGCGCTCGGCTTCGTCGCGCCGGCCGCTCGCCGCGAGCACGCCAGCAAGCGACGCCTGCGATCGCGTGTCGACGCGCCCATCGGGCCGGCGCACGTTCGCGAGCACGTCTTGTGCTCTCGCACGGTCGCCCAGGTAGAACAACGCCAGGCCGAGGTACTGTCGTATGACCGGCGCGTTGGTCTTCTTGTCGAGCGTCTCTGCCATCTGCCGCGCTTCGTCGTAATGTCCTGAGAGCAGCTGGTTGTACAAGTGCACCCGGCTCACTTCATTGTTGGACCCGCCACTGGTTTCCTTAGCACGCTGTGATTCCGCCTCACTCCAGTCGAGCAGCCCGACGTGGTAGAAGGCGCGGGACAAGGCCGAATGCGCCAGATCGAGATTCGGGTTGAGGGTCAACGCGACCTGCGATTCGCGGATCACGGTTGGCCAATCGAAGTTTCGATAGAGCGTCCCGGCCGCGCTCGCCAGTGCGAGATGCGCCTCGGCCAGATTCGCGTCCTGCTTCAACGCTCGTGACGCATACTCCTCCGCTCGTCGCCCCCAATCGGCTGCCTGGTGCTCGTAGGCGAACCGCACGCTGAAGGTTCCTGCTGCTGTGGCCAGACCGGCGTTGGCAAGTCCGTAGTTCGGATCGATCTGCAGCGCGCGCTCGAAGTGATTCATCGCCTCGCGAAGATTCGAGTCGCTGTAGTTGGCCAAGAGCGCGCGCCCTTGCAAGTATTCGGCGTACGCGTCGGGGTTCTGGGTGGAGGACTGATTCAGGCGTGCTTGCTCCGTGCTCGAAATCTGCAGCTGCAGCGCGGCGACTACTTCAGCGGCCACCTGGTCCTCGATGGTGAACAGGTTGCGTTGGCTGAGGTCGATCTGCCGCCCCCAGACGAGCACATCGTCGGACGCGCGAATGAGCTGGAGAGTGAAGCGATAGGTGTCGCCGGCGCGGCGCATCGTGCCGGTGAGCACGTGGTCGACTTGCAGCTGGTGCGCGATGGCCACGGCGTCGATCGTGCGACCTTCCAACGACACGATCGCGCTGGTCGGCCGCACGCGAATCGAGTGCACATTGGCGAGCTTCATCACGATGGCGTCCGCGATGCCGACGCCGAGATGGGCAGCATCATCGGGAGAGTCGATCGATCTGATTGGCAGAACGGCGAGCGAGGCTTTCTGGACCGCTTCTGGAACAGCCGCTGGTGCGGTGCCGGGGCGCCCGCGAACGAGCGGCGCCACGAGCCTCGTTCCTGCGATCACGACGAGAAGACTCAGAGCGATCGCAGCGCCCAACACGAGCCGACTGCGTCGGGGTCTCTTGATGGTGTTGCCGTCGATGGCAGACGGCGGCGCGACGATTGCCGGTGAGTCGCGCGGCGCCTGCAGTTCGAGGAGCACATCACGAGCGGATTGCCAGCGCTCGTCAGGGTTCTTCGCCAGGCATCGTCGCACGAGGTCTTCGAGCCACTGCGGTGTGGAGGGCTGCAGCGCCGATAGCTGCGGGGGTTCGCGATCGAGGATGGCGACCATCAGCGAGCGGCGACTGGGGGCGTTGAATGCCTTACGTCCCGTGATCATCTCGAACAGCACCAGGCCGAACGCGAACACGTCGGTGCGGGCGTCGGTCACCGCGCCTTCGATCTGTTCCGGCGTCATGTACTGCACCGTGCCGAGAATGACTCCAGGCGTGGTCAGATCCGCCGGCATGGTGACCGCTTCGAGCGACGATTCGACGCGCCCAAGTACTCGGGCCGACGCCGTCTGCTGTTTCGCGAGCCCGAAATCGAGCAGCTTCGCGGTGAATGCCGAAGACGTCCCTCCACTGGGAACCAGGAAGATGTTGCCCGGCTCGAGATCGCGATGGATGATGCCCGCGTGATGCGCTCGATCGAGTGCGGACGCGATCTGCACCGCGTATTTGAGCGCTTCCTCGATCGGTAAGGGTCCATGCGTCAAGCGCGCGGCCAGCGTCTCGCCCTCGAGCAGCTCCATCACCAGATAACGGACGGTCACCAGCTTGCGCCGGCCGCGCGACTCGTCGGCAGGCACCGTGGCTTCGCCGACGTCGTGAAGCACACAGATGTGCGGATGGTTCAGCGCGGCGATCGCGCGGGCTTCGCGATCGAAACGTTCGCGGGCCTGCGGGTCGTTGGCCACGTGTGTCGGCAGCACTTTGATGGCCACGGCCCGGCCAAGCCGCGTGTCGCGTGCGCTGTAGACTTCGCCCATCCCGCCCGCACTGATGCGCGCGCCAAGCAGGTACGGTCCGATGAGTGTGCCCTCGAGGTTTGTGGCGACGCTGAAGTCGTCGGGATGGATAGACATGTCCCGGGAGCAGGGATTCTGAATCAGCTCACCTATACGCGCGTTTTCCCGAGAGACCGGCTCAGCAGCGCGGCCAGAGGATGGTCGTGGCGCGGGCGGCTCCTTCGACGAGCGCCTGCAGCTTCGCCCACGCAATTTCGGGGTGACTCACGCGCGAACCGAGACCGCAATCCGTTCCAGCGATGACGTTCTCGCGCCCGACCAGGTTGGCGAAACGGACGATCCGCTGCGCCACGAGTTCGGGATGTTCGACGACGTCGCTCGCGTGCCCGACGACGCCAGGCATGAGTGTCTTGCCATCCGGCAAAGACACGTTCTGCCAGACCTCCCACTCATGCTCGTGCCTCGCGTTGGCCGCTTCCACCGAATAGCAGCCAGCCCGTACTTTCAGCACCAGGTCGACGATGTCACGGAGCGGGATGTCGTTCTTGTGTGGGCCGTGCCCACTGCCCCAGCAGACGTGGAGTCGAACCATCTCCGGCGGAATGCCGCGCAGCGCGTGATTGAGCGCCTCGACTCGCCGATCCGCATACGCCCGGTACCGATCGACGGTCATCTCTGGATACATCTGCCAGCCATCAGGCAGGTCCGGATCGTCGATCTGCAAGAGGATTCCGGCGCGAGTGATCATCGTGTACTCTTCGCGCATCGCATCCGCGATCGCGAAGAGGAGATCGTCGTCGGTCTTGTAGTACTCATTCCACAACCAGTGCTCGATCGTGCCTGGCGCAACCGCTGACAAAAACGGCTGCACGTCGAGGCCCTCAGCGGCACGCAGCACGTTATCGATGTCGAACTGCGCATCGGCGCGTCCGATGTACTTCAACGGTCCAGTGCAGAACATCGGCTGATTGAGCGGGCGCGCAGCGTCGGCTCGACGGGTGACGGTGGCCTGTGGACGCGTCGCGTAGTATCCCGGGAAGTCGATCGCATCTCGCCCGGTGATGTTTCTCGAGGGAAGCGGGCCGCGGGACTCGCGGCTCTCGATGCCAGACACACGCGTCTGTGCGTAGTACGAGAAGCCACCGCGCTTCCCGTACTCCCCGTCGTTCACGATCGCGATGCCGAGGGCAGCTTGCTCTTGAACGACCTTGGCGATCATCCGCGGCACGAGCGTTCCAAAGGACGCGTCATCACGTGGACGCTCGTAGCGAGTGCAGATCTCTTCGAGCGCGTCGGGACGCGGAAGCGTTCCCACGTGCGATGCGATTATTCCGTGCGTGCTGCGCCGATTCCCCACAGCCTTGTCATCTGTCAGCAGCCGAGTTGCTGATGATCGCGCGTTCTGGCGCGGAAGACCAGTGAAATTCCCCTGGCACCGCGGAGCCGAGTTTTCGCAGAACGAACAATTGTTCGAGACATCGTATGATTGAAGGTCGTGCGAGCGTGACAAGGAGACGCGAATGAGCCACAAGAGCCTCGAGGACGTGCTGGGCGCCGCCGGCAGTCCGGTGAAATTGCTGCGCAATTCCCAGACGGGACCGTACATCTATCCCGTTGTTCCCAGCGAGTTCTCCAACTGGAGAGACGAGCAGCGTGCCTGGCGGGACACGTGCATCCTCTTCAATCAGTCCTATCACATGACGTACATGTACGTGGAAGGTCCTGATGCGCTCAAGGTGCTCTCCACGCTCGGCGTGAACAGCTTCAAGGATTTCGGGCCGAGCAAGGCCAAGCAGTTTGTCGCCTGCAACTACGACGGGTATGTCATCGGCGACGTCATCCTCTTTCATCTCGAGCAGAACCGGTTCAATCTCGTCGGCCGACCCTCGGTGCACAACTGGGTGCAGTATCACTGTGAGACCGGCGGCTACGACGTACGGATCGAGCGGGATGAGCGAACCGTCGCCAGGCCGGGACCGATCGTGCGGAAGGCGTATCGCTATCAGGTTCAGGGACCCAAAGCGATCGACGTCATGGAAAAGGTGACGGGCAAGCCGGTGCCGGACGTGAAGTTCTTCAACATGACCGAATTCCGCATCGCGGGGCATCAGGTCCGCGCCTTGCGTCATGGCATGGTTGGGCAGCCCGGATTCGAGCTGTTCGGGCCTTGGGCAGATGGCGACGACGTGAAGGCGGCAATCATCGAGGCCGGCCTGGAATTTGGCCTTCGGCAGTCCGGCGCCAGAACCTATTCGAGCAATACACTTGAATCCGGGTGGATTCCGTCGCCGCTTCCCGCAATCTATACGGGGGAGCGGATGAAACCCTACCGCCAGTGGCTGCCCGCAAACACCTATGAGGCCATTGCGTCATTGGGTGGGAGCTTTTACTCCGACGACATTCGCGACTACTACTTGACGCCGTGGGACCTTGGCTACGGCCCTGTCGTCAAGTTCGATCACGATTTCATCGGACGCGACGCGCTCGAGAAGATCGCCGTGCGCCCGCGCCGCAAGAAGGTGACGCTCGTGTTGAACGCGGACGACGTCACTCGCGGCATCAGGACGATGTTCGACCAAGGCTCGAGAACGAAATACTTCGATTTCCCCTCTGCGGTATACGCCACGTTGCCATACGACAAGGTCGTCAAGGACGGCAAGGTGATTGGCGTGTCTACGTGGTGCGGTTACAGCGCCAACGAAGGCGCGATGCTGACGCTGGCGATTCTCGATACGGAGCACAGCGAGCCTGGCACGCCGGTGACGTTCGTTTGGGGTGAAGAGGGCGGCGGATCATCGAAGCCGACGGTCGAGCGCCACGTGCAGCTCGACATCCGAGCGACAGTTGCGCCGGTTCCGTACAGCGCCGCCGCGCGCACGGCGTACCGCACGTCACACGTCGGGTCATAGAGACGCAGTTCTGTGGAGAAGCGTATGGGTCCTCGGCTATTTCGACTGGCTCTCTTCATGGTGATTGCTGGAGGCTTCTTCTGCGTCTCGTCATCGCTGAGCGCGCAGTGGTTGAAGTATCCGACCGCGGGTGTTCCTCGGACGCGCGACGGGAAACCTAACCTCACAGCGCCGACGCCACGCGCGCGAGACGGGAAGCCCGATTTCTCGGGGTTGTGGCTCACGGGCAACCCCGTCCCCTGCAATAAAAGCGCGGGCCAGGACTTTCTCGACTGCGGCATCGAGCTGCCAATTTCGATCGAAGGGATCAATATGGGCGCGAGTCTGCCCGGCGGCCTGCCCTACCAGCCGTGGGCAGCGGAACTGGTGAAGAAACGGACGGCCGACCAGGCGAAGGACGATCCGCATGCGCGCTGTCTGCCCGATACGTTTCTGCGCTCGTACGGCTTGCCTCACATTCAGAAGTTCGTGCAGGTGCCAGGGCTGCTGGTGATGCTCGATGAGATGAACGCGAGCTACCGTCAGGTTTTCACCGACGGGCGGCCGCTGCCATCCGATCCCGTTCCCGCGTGGAACGGGTACTCGTCTGGCAAGTGGGACGGCGACACCCTTGTCATCGACTCGATCGGATTCCGCGACGACTTATGGCTCGATCTGAGCGGCAGCTTTCTCACGGAAGCGGCCAAAGTGCGCGAGCGGATTCGGAGGCCGGACTACGGACATCTCGAAATCGTGGTGACGGTGGACGATCCAAAGGCCTACACCAGGCCGTGGACCGTCACGCTCAAACAAGCCATCGTGGTCGACACCGAGCTCGTCGATGAAATCTGTCTGGAGAACGAGAAATCGTCTCAGCGACTGAAGTGATCGGCGCGGGAAACGCGAGGTCATGGTGGCAGACGCACTCACCGAACTGAAGCAGGCTGCGCGTGCGCTGGCGAGGCACCCCGGGTATGCCCTCGTCGCGGTGTTCACGCTTGCGTTGGGCATCGCCGCCAACGTCGCGATCTTCACGCTCGTGAACGCCGTTCTTCTCAAGCCTCTCCCGTACCGAGATGCCGATCGCATCGTCACGGTGACGCACAACGCGCCGGGGCTCGAGCTGCCGGGGCTGGAGATCTCACCGGGCCTCGTCGATTTCTATCGAGACAGCACACGAACGCTGACTCGTCTTGCGGCCTATGACCCTGGCGAACGGAACCTGACCGGCAGCGGTCATCCCGAGCGTGTGACCGCAGTAAGCGTCACGCCAGAGATCTTCGACGTGCTGGCCGTCAGGCCGGCGCGTGGCCGGGTCTTTCGCGAACCCGACGCGCGGAAGGATTCTCCCCTTGTCGTCATTCTCACCCACGGTCTGTGGCAGTCTCACTTCGGCGGCGACCCGAACGAGGTTGGCCAGCGCGTCGAGGTCGATGGCGTTCGCGCTGAAATCGTCGGCGTCATGCCGAATGGGTTCGCGTTTCCTGATGCGCGCACTCGACTCATCGTGCCGCTCTGGCTGGATCTGGCGCAAGGCTTTGGTCAGTTCGGCCCGCGGTCGCTTGCGCGGCTCGCGCCTGGCGTGCCGCTGAGCGTCTCGCAGCAGGAGATTACGGCGCTCCAAACGCGCATCCCCGAGAGGTTCTCGGATATCGAGCGCGAGTTCCTCGATCGCGCCCACTGGTCGGCGACCGTGAAACCGCTGCGAGACAAGATCGTCGGCGAGGTCTCCACGATGCTGTGGATTCTCTTCGCGACTGTAGGGCTCGTCTTGTTGATCGCGGGCGCCAACGTCGCGAATCTGTTTCTCGTTCGCGCGGAATCACGACAGAAGGAAGTGGCAGTCAGGGCTGCGCTGGGCGCCGGGCGCTGGAGACTTGCACGCACGTTTCTCGCCGAGAGCCTTGTGCTGACGTTCGCCGGTGGCGCTGCAGGCTCGCTGATGGCGGTGGCCGGCGTGCGGCTCCTCGTGACCTACAGCCCCGTCGACTTGCCACGGGTCCATGAGGTCCGCTTCGACGGAACAGTGCTCGCCTTTGCCGTGGCGCTGAGTCTATGCGCGGGCGTCATTCTGGGCGCGCTTCCAATGCTCCACCTGGCCGGCCGATCGTTCGTGGCATTGCTCCGCGACGGCGGCCGCGGCAACACGGCAGGCCGCGCCAGACATCGGATGCGCAATGTGCTGATCGCCGGTCAGGTCGCGATGGCCTTGGTCCTTCTGGTCGCGTCGGGCTTGATGCTGCGCAGCGCGGAGCGGATCTACGCCGTCGACCCCGGTATCAAAGCAGACAATGTGATCGCGGCCGGTGTCAGTCTTGGTCCCCGCGCAGACAGGGCGCAGTCGGTGCGGTTCTATCGTCGGGTCATCGACGAAGTCGCCAGGCTTCCTCGCATCGTCTCGTGTGGCGCCGCGAACAGCCTCCCGATCGGCGTGACCCACATGCAAGGCACCAGCTTTGACATCGTGGGCCGCAAACGCCCAGAGAAGGAGCTTCCTGCCGTCACGATGTACATGGCGATCGCGCCGGGCTACTTCGAGACGCTCGGCGTGCCGCTGTTGGCAGGTCGTGCACCCGCGTGGATCGATGCCGAGCGCGAACGTCAGGTGATTTGGATCAACCAAACATTCGCGCGCACCTATCTCAATAACAAGGCGATCGGCGAACAGATTGAGTTCGATGGAACGCGTATGGAAATCGTCGGCGTCGTTGGCGACATCCGAACGTTTGGCATGCAGGAGGACATCCGGCCGTTCGCGTTCCTGACGCTCGGCAATCCTCGCGTCTCGCTGGACGTCATGCAGCTCGTCGTGCGCACGGGGACGAGGCCGGACACGCTTGCGTCCGCGCTGCGCGGTGCGGTCGACCGAGTCGATTCCTCCGTTCCGCTCACGACTGTGCAGACGATGAGGGACGTCGTGGCCTCGTCGCTGGCGCAAACCTGGTTCACGATGATGCTGCTCGCGTGCGCCGCTGCCGGCTCGCTCGTGCTCGGCATGATCGGACTCTACGGGGTGATTCGATACGTCGTCGCGCAACGCACCGCGGAAATCGGCATCCGCATCGCACTGGGCGCGACGCCCGAAGACGTTCGTGTGATGGTGCTGCGGCAAGGCCTGAACGTGACGCTCGCCGGGGTGGTGGTCGGACTCGTCGCGGCCTGGGCGTCGACACGTCTGATGGCGTCGATGTTGTTTCAGGTCTCCGCAAGTGACCCGACGACGTTTGTGTCTGTGGCGGTGCTGCTCATCGCTGTGAGCATGGCGGCGACGTATCTGCCCGCGCGAAAGGCCGCCCGCATCGATCCATCTCGAGCGCTGCGGGAGGAGGGCTGAGCTCCAGACCGGTTTCCTTCTTGCACGCCATCACCTGAACACCAATGGAGCAGTTCAGATGGCGGAGCACATTGCCGCAATAGCCAACCGGACCGTTCTCACTGCTGTCGTGCTGGCGACGCTGGTGTACTCAGCGTTCGCTATCGCGAAACCGGACGGACAGGGGTTGGAATGTCGTCACCCTGATCCACTCGTCCACATGCAACATCTTTCAGAAGCCAGCGGCGTCGCGGTCAGCCGCCTCAACCCCCGTCGTATCTGGGTGCACAACGACTCAGGTGAGCCGACGCTCGTCGAGCTGAACGATCGTGGAGTGGTCACCGGCCGCATTCGCTTGACCGGCTTCACGGTCGAGGATTGGGAAGCGACCTCTGTTGGGCCCTGTCCGAGTGGGTCGTGTCTGTATCTCGGGGATATCGGCGATAACGGCGCCAAGCGAAAGAGCATTGCCGTGTATCGTCTACCTGAGCCAGACAGCGCGAGTGGCGAGGTCGCGGTTCGCGATGTGTTTCACGCGACCTACCCCGATGGGCCCCATGATGCTGAAGCGCTGTTGATCACTCCCAAAGGCGAGATGTTCGTCGTCACGAAAGGCGAGGACGGACCAATCAACGTCTATCAGTTCCCGCGTGACATGCAGCCCGGGACCACTGCCGCCCTCACACGTGTGGGCAAGCCGCGTGGGTCAGGGAAGTCCGATGCGCACGACAGAATCACTGATGGCGCCGTGTCGCCAAACAGCTCATCGGTCGTGTTGAGAAGCCACCGGACGTTGTATTTCTACGCGACCTCCGACCTGACCTCCGGGCAATGGCGTGAACGTGGCCGCGTGGATCTCTCCGATCTGGCCGAGCCACAGGGCGAAGGCGTCGCCTTCGCGGACGACAACACGCTGTACCTTGTCGGCGAGGGAGGCGGCAAGTCCAAGTCGGGGACGTTCGTTCGGCTGACCTGCGCTTTCTAGCAGCCTTCTGTGATTACGATAGAAGAGTGAAGCACTAACCCCTCCGTTACGCGTGCCTGACGTTCGACGCTCTCCATGCGTCGAGTCACGTCAGGTGTGCGCCTCACCAGACAGCAACCGAAGGAGGGGACATGTGGGAATTGGTGCGGCCATCGCGTCGGCATTTGCCGCCGTAGGGGCCAAGCTGTTTCTCCACTATTACAGAACTCCGTTCGACCAGACAGCGGGGACGGACCTGTATCGCCGACAACAGCAGAAGTCGTGCGATGAAGTGATGCAACGATTGGCGGCTACCGGTGTAGATGCCGGTGCGTACGAGGCGGACCTCACCGATCCAACGGCAATAGTCAACGTACTCGAGGCTGCCGAACGACGCCTCGGCCCGGTGGATGTGCTCGTCAACAACGCCGCCTCGTGGAGCGCGGATACGTTTGTTACTCGTGGGAAACCTGTTCGGAATACGTTCCTCGAGCTGTGGACTAAGAGCGCGACGCCTCTGTCTGCCGATTCCTCGGTCCGTCAGTTCGTCGGGAACGCCATCGCTCCCGCGGTGCTCACGCGCGAGTTCGCGCGTCGACATGCTGCGCGGCAGGCATCGTGGGGCCGAATCATCAACATCAGCACCGACGGGTCGGATGGCTTTCCGGGCGAGATCAGCTACGGCGCGAGCAAGTTTGCACTCGAGAGCTTCACGCGAAGCGCCGCTCACGAGCTCGGACAGTTTGGGATCACGGTGAATGTCCTCGCGCTCGGTCCGGTCCAAACGGGATGGATCACGCCAGCACTCGAGCGCGCGATCGTCCCATCGATCCCGCTCGGCCGCATCGGCACTCCAGGCGATGTAGCCGACGTGGTGGTGTTTCTCGCGTCAGAGCAGGCGTGATGGGTGACGGGCCAGAGGATCCACGTCGGTGGAGGTCACCGCATGTGAGTCAGGAATGCGGATGCAAAATGCAAAATGCAAAATGCCAAAGTACAGCATGCAGAATGCAGATTCTCCGTGCGATTCTCATTGTCTGCATTCTGAATTCCGCACTCTGAATTGACTGTCACGATCTCGATCAGCGCGGTGGGATGAGATTCAGCGCGGCAAGATTTCGCGTTGTCTTCTTGTCATACGTGGACGGTCGCGCGCCGACGTTCGGCGTTGAGGTCCTCGTCGCGAAATGCTCGTTGATAGCCGCGCGCAGCGGCGGTGAGACGCCGGCGAACTTCTTGTCCGCCAGCTTCGACAACAGCTGACGGTACGTGTCGTCGGCGAGCGGATTGGCTCCGGCGACGGGACGTTTACCGGTGTCGAGATCCGTGTCGTCGAGCGCGAGTCGTCCTGCCCGCACCGTTCGCAGCACTCGTTGGTAGTGCTCGCGCGAGCCTGCGAAGCTGTCGAGGAACAGCTTCTCGGCCTCCGGCGTGAGCGGCTCGAACGCCAATGTCTTGAATGGACCGAATTTCGGCAGCACCTTGAAGATCGCGACGACGACCTTTGCGAGAATGCCGGGCTTCCGGTAGTTGGTGCCAAACGCATCGTCGTACTGGCGCCGCGTCATCGTGTAGACGAAATTGCGCTCAGTCACATCAGGTGTGGCGGCCAGGATCTCCTTGCGCTTGTCCCGCCAGGCGACTCGCGTCACGTCTGGGACGATCTCGCTCGCCGCCTTCCGATACGTGCCGATCGCCAGGTCGACGTCGCCAAACACATCCTTGAGGTCGAGTCCGTACGTAACGTGAAACGCGCGTTCGAGAACCGGTTTCGCCACCTCGAATCCGATCAGGTCCTGATACGCGTCGGCCTTGAAGGTGCCGCGCGCGACCTGGAGCACGTCGAACGAGAATTCGACCATGACGTGGCGCGACCGCGCGTTGGCGTACAGAACCTCTGGACCGAACTTCTCGCGCAGCTTCGGATACATCAGGGGCAGCGCGCGATTCACGGCAACGGGATGTCCGACAACGTCGCTGCTGTAGTGGGCGAGCGCGCCGAGCGCAAAGGCGTAATCGTCGATGCTCTGCGACTCTCGGAGCAGTGCCGCGACGAAATCGCCAGACCGGACGTAATGAACCAGGTTTGAGAAGAAGCGGCTGCCAAAGGGGTAGTAGCCCAGATCCTGAATGAGCGACCCGCCATACGCGTACGCACGTGCGTGCCGTACGGCCTCCGGCGTGGCGTTGGGAAAGCGTTGTCGCAGAATCGGCTCCAGCTGATCCGACCACGCGGCGTCGATGAGCGCTTCGTGTGCGAGAACGGAATAGGCCGATACGCGCGACGAGGCACACAGGAGCAGAAGCACGGCCACGACGGACCAGAGCCTGAGCCGTTCCATGCCCCTACGTGAATCAAATTACGTGCCCGCGTTCCCTCTATTTATTGAGCACCTGATGGCCCCTTTTCGATAAAGCACGGTCCAGGTTCGCCGATCGCGAGTGCAACGGACGGCCAAAGGTAGCAATTATGCATTCAGGCGACCTGCGAGCTCGAGATCGGTCGACGCATCGCCTTGCACCTCGACTTGCCCGGTGAAGGCAGAATCTCGGTCGAGGGCGAGACCGTCAGGGTGCTCGAGAATTCCCGGTTCGCCCTCAAGTTCATCGATGTCGCTGAGACCGACCGCGAACGCCTCGAACGCGGAATCGAGCGTCTGCTGGAACGCTCGGCCCAACACGCTCAAAACGTTCGCGGTTCTTCGCCCAGCTGATCGACCACGCCGGGTTCACAACGACAGGAGACGCTCGAAGAACGAGCGGTACCTGCGCAGCGCGACTCGAAGATCCTCTGTCGAAATCTGTTCGCCTCGGTCCCACTGGCGCTCGAGCGTCGTGCGCTCGTCGGCGAAGACCTCCGACAATCGTTTGATCACTTGCGCGACCAGCGCGTCGGCTTCCTCCACGGCCTTGCGTGGTTCGTCGACGAAGCCCGTCTGAACAGCATCCCATCTCGTTCGATAGCCGTCGGCTTCGTTGCCAGGGA
>Ga0114129_10004779_pt1 | contig 19142 bp, 17 predicted proteins | sample RhiMetdeltSRZDD1_FD_80071 | JGI IMG/M metagenome (GOLD analysis project Ga0114129, IMG submission 80071) | Populus rhizosphere microbial communities from Tennessee, USA - Rhizosphere MetaG P. deltoides SRZDD1 (version 2) (version 2) | ecosystem: Host-associated > Plants > Roots > Rhizosphere >...
CCGAACAATCTGGATTGTTGATGCACCCCGAGATAGTGGCGAAAGGTTTGTCGTTCGATCAGATGAAATGCTGTCAGCATTTCTTGAACTCAAGAGGATCACGCACGAATTAGCGGTTTCAGCGCGTCTTGGCGATGACAGTAATTGAGTCCACTTGACGTTCAGGAGCTGATATGTTCATATGAACAGTCATGCGTGTTTGATTTCCTTGCCGTCCGTCTTGACGCGGGCATAATAGACGTCACTCGGCAATTACCTGTAAAGACACTCGCCGACCTTCTGAAACATGCTGACTTTACGCTGTAAGGCTTGATGGCACTTCAACCTATGGTGTACAAAATCGGTGTGCAAAGGATATTTTGTAACATTTTAAGCTGAAGAGATTTTCATAGTTAAAATCGGGCGGTTAGCTCAGTGGTAGAGCATCTCGTTTACACCGAGAGGGTCGGGGGTTCGAAACCCTCACCGCCCATTTTTCGGTGAGAAGGGATCAGTGATTCGTGAACAGTGCTCTCATGGCGGAGGCGGCGTTGGCCTGGGCACCGGAGTTGGACTCCTCGACGGGGTTGGACTCACCTTGAAAATGGTTCCCTGGTTGTGAGCGCCGCCTTCCGTCGTCATTCCATACAGCCATCCGTTAACAAGAATCACGTTGTCGATCGGGTTAGAACCGTCCCCGTTGTTTGTCTTCCCACCGAAGCTGTAAAGGCGTTGGTAATTATTACCACTGGTATTGATCACGAAGACGGTGCCCAGGTCATTGTCGCCGCCGTTGGCAGTCGTGCCGTAGAGTTGGTTGCCCACCAGTAGAAGCGAACCGTAGGGATTTTTGCCGTCGTGATGGGTTTCACCAAACTTATGAAGCAGTTGGAATGATTGGTCATCAATGTTTAGCTTGAAGATCACGCCGTCATCATGGTGTCCACCGTTGGTTGTCATGCCGTAGAGATGGTGACCCGACTGAACAACGTAACCATGATCGCTCGTCGCGCCGTCTGAATCTCCGCCAGCAAAGTCGTGCAGGACCGTGTAATTATTGCCGTTTATGTCAACTTTGAATACGACGCCGAAGTCGTGGTCGCCGCCCTTGCGCGTCATCCCATACAAGGTGGTCTCATCAGGATCCAGCGTCAGGCGCCCATGCGGCTCCTTGCCCGTAGACGATGCACACGCGAAAGAGTCTAAGACGTTGTAATTCGCCGGGGTGGATGTAGGCGTAGCTGTAGGGGTAGCCGTTGGCGTGGACGGATTAAAGGAAAAGATAACACCCTCGCCCTCGTCGCCTCCAGCCGCCGTCATGCCATAGAGGATGTCGTTTGCGACTACGAAGCAGCTATGTGACTCGTCGCCGATGGAGTTGTGAAGGCTCAGGAGCACCTGGTAGCCAGTGCCATCCTGACCGATCGAAAAGATGATCCCGTTGTTGTGTGTTCCACCTTCCAACGTGCTCCCGTACAATAGACCGTTAAACGGGGTCATCGCGTCGTGACGGGGATCGTCACCGTCATCAGTGTCGTGACCGGCAAACACGTGATCGATTGAATAACTCGATGCCACATTATTAGGATCGACGTGAAAGATCACACCGTAGCTGCCGACGGGTGTGGAATCGGGTGTGGGCATCGTCGCGATCGTGGTAGTCGTGCGCCCGAAGAGCAAGCCGTTCACATCAGTCAGCGAGCCCTTTGGCACGCCTCCGTCGATTGGCTGTGCCGTGCCGAACGAGTAGATCGTGCTAGTGGGAGAAGCCTCTGCAGCGAGAGAAACCACTGCCATTACGGGCCCAAACGCCAAAGCAAACGCAACGATAAACTTCGTTTTTCCCGTATCCATGATTAGCAGCGTGTCTGAAGTCGCGTCATCCTAGCAAGACTAAATTGGTCTGAAAACCGCGCGTCGCAGTGCTTGCGACCGATTACTGCAACTTGGTTCCTGCCTGCATCACTCGGACGAAAATCAAAATATGTGACGCGATAATAAGTGGCACCAGAAATGTTGGGAGAAGACTTAGCGGAAGCTCCCGCAGCGCGTGCATCGACTGCCAGTCGTTTAAACCAAAGCGGAGCGCGCTCGAAACAACAAAAACAATGTCAACAAGTCCAAGCATGTTCCAGATAAGCAAAAGCTTCTTCGCAAATTCGCTGCGCATCGCGCCAAGCACAACCAGAGCCAGCACAGCAACAACGATGTCGCCCCAACCCGCCGATCTTGCGAAGCCGCACGGCAATTGGCCGCGCTGACAAAGCATAAGAAAGTACGCGCCAGCGAACAACCGTGTCAGGTGAAATAACACCAGCCAACGAAGATCGATATTCAGCGCCCACGCTCTTATCGGAGTGATTTTCCAACACGCGAAAAGAACAAGCGCGGTCAGTGTCCACACTGTCACCGCTACCGCTTGGGCGCTTGCATTGTGGAACCAGCTAGCCAGTCCTACCGCGAAGCATAGCCACCCAAGAAGCACCAGACTAACGACCCTTGAATTATCCTTCATCGCAAGTTAGCGAGCTGAAACGTCGCTTACGACAGCATTTCCGTCACTGCTGCTTCACAGTGAATCTGTGTCGTGTCGAGGAAAGGAACCCCATTGTGTTCTGTGTCGCGCAGAATCAGCGGCAGCTCCGTGCCAGCAAGTATAACACCGTCGATGTCGTGCTTCGCTTTCATGCGATCGACAATTGCTAGCAAACTAGCGCGCGTCTCCGGCAGAAACTCCCCCGGAATCAATTCATTCAGATACTTGTCATGCATGTAAACCTGATCCTCTGGGTCTGGCACGAAAAGCTGGATCCCTTCTCGCGAGAATACCTTTGAATAAAACGTTGCCTGCATCGTGTAGCGCGTCCCGAACAGTGCGAGGCGTTTCAACTTTCGCACTTTGGTCTCTGCGCATGTTGCGTCGACGATGCTAATTAATGGAATTGGTGAGTTCGATGCGACCTCGTCGAAAACGACGTGTGGTGTGTTCGCCGAGATCAGACCGAACGTTGCACCAGCTCGCGCGAGCTTGCCGATCTCCTCAACCAGAAAGTCAGCCATCCCGGTCAGGTTATTTGCATCCATGAAATCGAGTCCCTTCTTCAGATTGATGCTGTTAATAATGAATTGGGGATAGCTCCCATTGCCGGTGCGCTGCCGATAGAGCGTGATGATTCTCCCGTAATAATCAATCGTGCTTTCCGGACCAAGGCCGCCAATGATTCCAAGAGTCTTCATGTGTTAACCACGAATAGACACGAATTAATCAAACAGCGAAATGCGAGCGACGCGATCCAAAGCAACGATTAATAGTGGCTAATGAGAAGCAGATCTGCGCTGCATTTTGTCGTTATCATCGGCATCGCCAATTTCTTCGCCGATTTTACCTACGAAGGCGCGCGCGGAATCATTGGTCCCTTTCTCGGCTCGTTAGGCGCGAGCGCAGCAATTGTTGGCTTAGTCGCAGGCCTGGGCGAGCTGATGGGCTATGGTTTGCGCTCTGTCTCGGGATATTTTGCAGACAGATCGCATAAACATTGGACGTTCGCCTTCGTGGGATATGCGATCAACATGCTCGCTGTGCCCGCACTGGCGCTAACCAGACAATGGCCACTTGCCGCCAGTCTCGTAATTTCCGAACGCGTTGGTCGAGGCATTCGCAAACCGACTGTGGAAGCAATGCTTTCATACGCCGGCAGGTCAATCGGCGCAGGATGGGTTTTTGGACTAAACGAAGCGCTCGATCAGGCGGGAGCGACGATCGGGCCGTTGGTTATGGCGCTGGTACTTTATCTCAATGGCAGATATCAAACCGGTTTTGGCATCCTTCTCATTCCAGCCTTGCTTTGTCTTGCGACTTTGGTTCTGGCGCGACTGCTTCACCCGCGTCCACACGAACTGGAAGAAGGCGCCGGCCACACATTTGCAACGCCTAATCTGAAGCAAACTTACTGGATCTATTTGGCGGCGGGCGCACTGCTTGCCGCCGGGTTCGCCGATTTCGCATTGATCGGTTTTCACTTTCAAAAGGCGAACGTCATGCCGGGACACTTGATTCCCGTGTCTTATGCGGTTGCGATGGCAGCCAGCGCCCTTGCTTCCATTCCCCTGGGCCGGTTATTTGATAGGCTTGGTCCCAATGTGTCGTTGTTCGCGTTTCTGATTTCTGCCGCCGCTGCTCCATTCATTTTTCTGGGCACATCAGTCTTTGCAATCGTTGGGATGATCTTTTGGGGAATTGGAATGAGCGCGCAGGGCTCGCTCTTTCAAGCGATGCTTACCGGTGTTATTCCGCCACAGAAACGCAGCACAGCCTTTGGCTTGTTTGATACCGGATACGGGATCGCGTGGTTTTTAGGAAGCGCCGCCATGGGGCTGCTATACGACAAATCAATCCTCGCCGTGGTAATCTTCTCAGTCGTTCTTCAATTTGCTGCTATTCCCGTTCTTTTTATCGCGAATAACAAACGCTAACGTTCCCTCCGTGGATCCCTACGCAAAGCCAAGGGAACGAAAAGTCGGTGCGGAACGCCCGAAAATTTCGCATTTGGCGCACTCGGTCGAAAGTAGGACACGAAGAAAACGCCAGGCGGAGAAAGAAGCGGTGGCTGCCGAGCGACGTGCAATCAAAAAGGCAGCGCGTCGCCACCTGAAACAGCAATTGTTGGAGGAACTCGACGAAGCCGATTTGTGACCGGCCGCAATCATCCGCCTTCGATGTCTAATGGCATGGCAAGCCGACCGAGGCTACAGCGGCATCGGTTTGCGTTTTGCGATTCAGCTGCAGGCATTAGAGTTCGGCTCATGCGTAAGGCCGGCCTGTCAGTCGTCGCGTCTACATTACTCGTACTAACGCTCGCCGTTGGCCGCGCCCAGTCGCCTGCGCAGCGTAACCCGGATGTTTCAAACAAGGCACTAATCACAAAGTCAACACCCGGCATAAGCACCGACGCATTCAAGAATCAGAGTGCTGACACGCCTGAAGCGTTGCGCAAGATGGCCGACGATTATTACGCCTGGCGAAATGAAAACTATCCTGTCCGCAGCAGCGACGCCGGACTGCATACGTGGGACGAACGGCTGACTGATTATTTGCCGACGAAAATCGCAGAGCGCGCAGAACACGTGCGTTCGCTCCTGGAAAAAGTACGCGCGATGAAAACCGATAACTGGCCCAAGAACGATCGCATCGACTGGATGTTGTTCCGCGCGCAATTGGAGAATGTAGAGTTTGGAGATCGCATACTGAAATTCGAGCGCACAGATCCACAGGTTTACGCCCGCGAATGCGCAGACGCGATCTTTTCGCTCCTGAAAAAAGAGTACGATACACCGAGAAGCCGCGCTCTTCCTGCCACCGCCCGACTTAAACAGATGCCGGCAATGTTGAAGCAAGGCCTCAGTAATTTGCAAAGCCCGGTAAAACTCTATGCGCAGCTGGCGATCGACTCTGCGCGCTCGATCGATCCACTCTTGAATAAGAGTCTGATGGCACTCGACGTCGGACTCGCGCCTAACGAGCACGAGGATCTGATCAAAGCACGCGACGCCGCTGTAGCCGCTGTGCATAACTATGCCGACGAGCTGGAGAAACGTCTTCCGAACATGGTCGATTTCTCGCCAATGGGCGAAGCGAATTACAACTATTATCTCAAGCACGTGTTGCTCCTGCCGCTCGATGCTACAGAGGTTGAGACGATCGGCCGAGCCGAGCTCGCGCGTTATCGCGCACTCGAGGCGCTTTTGCCCGATCCGAAATTGGCCGATCCCGATCCGAAACGAGCCGCTCACATTCCGCCTGACCAGGAATCATTCCTCAAAGCGTATGAAAGCCGCCAAGCAGAAATGATCAGCTTCCTGAAGGAGCACAATCTCGTAACTTTGCCGGATTACCTCGGGCCGTTTCAGATTCGGCAGTTACCCGAGGCTTTCAAACCAACCAGCCCCGGCGGTTTTATGAATCCTCCCGGTGTTTACGACAAGGACCCAACCGGATTCTTTTTCATTCCTACCTACAACCCAGAATCGAAAAATTTCTATATTCGCGCGGCGATCGAAGACCCACGGCCAATCCTCGGACATGAAGGGATTCCCGGGCATTTCATGCAACTCTCGATCGCCAATCATTTAAGTGACGAGATCCGTCGCCAACATGGCGATTCCGTTTTCATCGAGGGCTGGGCGCTTTACGGCGAAGAAATGCTCATGCGCACCGGCCTTTATCCAAATAACTCGCCTGCACAGGGGCAAATTCTGCGCCTGTCGCGCTATCGGGCGGCTCGCATTGGAGTCGACGTGAACCTGCACACAGGCCGATGGACTTTCGAGCAAGCGGTCAAATATTTCATGGAGGCTGGCGGGCTAGATCGCGAGGCGGCCGAAGGTGAAGCGGCAGGGGCAGCTTCAAGCCCAACACAAAAAATCAGCTACATCATCGGCAAATGGCAGATCATGAATCTGCTCGGCCGTTACAAAGACCGACAAGGCGACAATTTCCGGCTCGGTCAATTTCACGATGACTTGATCAAGAACGGCAGTCTGCCAGTCTCAGTCATCGAATGGATCTTGCTCGATGATCCGGCGTCGCTGCTACAAGCGACGAAGGAACGACCAAAATAACTTTCACTTTCCCCTCGCCTGCAAGCGGAGAGGCGACCGGACTCGGTCGAACCAACACGTTCACCTCTTGACATGTCGAGGCGCACAAGCGCAAGATCGACGCCTAACGACCCGCCCCCTTATGAATTCCAAGAATACTATTGCTCGAACCACGTTTCTCTGCGCAGTTGCGTTCGCTCTCGCGAGTTGTGCAACGGTGACCAAACCCGGGAGTGACGTCACTTTGGAGAACCTGCGCTCATTCGAAATCTCCTTCGTCGATCAATTCGCTGTTCCGGGCAAACGTTTCGATGCCGCGGCGTTTGATGCAAAGGTTGCGGAAGGCAACGCCAAGTTTCAGGACGCTATAAAGAATGAGAAATTCAAGGCGCGTCTGCCTGTGTTAAAAGATCTTGCGAACCAATTCAAAGCCGAAGCCGCACACCTTCGAAAGAAAGCGAGCACCGGCAAAATCACAAAATCCCTGGCCGCCGAGATGAAGCGCGACATCAACGATAACTTCGATAATGCCACCGCGAAGAAAACAGAATAAGCCTCCAAAACCTCGGTTGAAGAAGCAGAAAAAAAAGTCCGAACTCGATTCGGTGCTAGACCAGATCAACGACAGTACCGTAGCGGACGCAAAGAAAGAGCTGCAGGATTTATTGGCGGACGCGAAAGGTAATTCTGCCACTTTCTTTCAGCAGAATGCGCAGAAACTCGAAGAACGCCTCGTGCTCCTTAGCAAGGGAGAACTCGATCAAGATGACTTTAATTTCTTCGTCGAAAATCAGAAGCGTGCCGCGCAAATTTTCATCGACAGCCAACGGCCGCAGGAGCAGGAGCGCGCGGAAAGACTGACCATCCACGTTCTCGAAGTCGCGGCGACCAAAATCGTGCCGGTGCTGATCGCGGCAGCGTTATAATCGCCAGTCGGATTCGATCAGGCCTGGTGATTTATTTTTTCAACAACTCGCGAAGGCGATCATGCGGCAAAGCTTCAACGCGATGATTGTCGCGACCGGTCATGGAATGGTTATCGACTAACGCATTCACAACGGCCTCTTCAGTTGCCTGCACTACAGCGGCGAAGATCGGGTCAATACGATCATTCGGAATTGTCTGAACAGAGTGTGTCAGCTGTTCCGGATTTGCCGCACCAGCATTCGCAGTTGAGAAGGCGATGAATAAATCACCCGATCCGTTTCCCGAAACGGCTCCAGTGCGCGCAAGCCCCAGCGATACACGGCGAGCAAGCCGTTTCATTTGATTCGGAAGCAGAGGCGCGTCCGTCGCGACAACAGCGATGCACGAGCCGCTCTCTTCTTTGTAAACTTCGCCAGGAATCTCCCTGCCGACGGGGAGACCGGCGATAACGAGCTGCGATCGTCGGCCAAAGTTTGCCTGCAGAAAAACTCCGACGATAAAACTATGAAGCGCGCCTGTTTCGTCTTTCATGTCGACCTTGCGCGATGCCGTCCCATTTCCGCCTTTGAATTCGTAACAGATCATTCCGGTCCCGCCGCCGACGCTCCCCTCCTCCACCGCGCCGTCATGCGCGTCATCAAGAGCGTGCCAAACATCCTCGGGCTTAACATGAAAGCCGTTGATGTCATTGAGCCAGCCGTCCCACGTCTCAGCAACAACGGGCAAACTCCACCAGTAGCCAGTCTTATCGGCTGCGCCGTGTTTGACGCGCCAGGCAATCACCGCGTCACGCGCGACTCCGACGCTGTGCGTGTTTGTAATGATGATCGGCCCTTCGAGAAATCCGCTCTCATCAACCCACGGTATGCCGGTCATTTCACCGTTGCCATTTAAGCTGAAGAACCCCGCGTAAACCGGATCATTCAACGAAGCGTGCCCGCGCGGCAGAATAGCAGTAACACCGGTACGCACCGGGCCTTTACCAACTTCAAGTTTTCCTTCGCCGCTGATTAACGTCGTATAGCCAACTTCGACACCAGGCACATCGGTGATGGCGTCCAACTTTCCGGGCGTCCCCTCAAATGGAATCCCAAGATCGCGTGCGCGAACGGTCTTGCTTTCAACAGCAGGTGTGGATGGCGGACGCTTGATTGGTTCGCGGGCGCCAGAGTCCAGCACGAGCACTAGCATGAGCACCACCACGACACCTGAGCGGGATGAATCCATTGCGATCAATCAACTATCAACTGCCAACGATCAACCCCGCATGTCTTTGAGAGTCAACTCGGAAGCCTTTCGCGAGCCGACTTTTTCGTTAGATTGAACGCGTGAGTTACGAGGTTTTTGCCAGAAAATATCGGCCCCAAACGTTCGATGATTTGGTCGGGCAAGGGCACGTCTCGCGCACACTGAAAAATGCGGTCGCGCAGAATCGCCTCGCCCACGCTTACTTGTTTGTTGGCCCGCGTGGCGTTGGCAAAACATCGACTGCCCGGATTTTGGCAAAGTCACTCAATTGCGTGAAAGGCCCCACCGTCACGCCATGCGGCGTGTGTGATAACTGTCGCGAAATTGCCGCCGGCAATAGTCTCGACGTGATTGAGATTGATGGTGCCAGCAACAACAGCGTCGAAGACGTCCGACAACTCCGAGAGAACGTTCGATACGCGCCGGCCAAGGGGCGTTATAAGATTTATCTAATCGACGAAGTGCACATGCTCTCGCCAGCGGCATTCAACGCGCTTCTAAAGACCCTCGAGGAGCCGCCTGGGCATGTAAAGTTCATCTTCGCCACTACCGAGCCGCAGAAAGTTCTTCCAACGATTCTGAGCCGCTGCCAGCGGTTTGATCTGCACCGCATTACGGCAAACCTGATCGCAAAACATCTGCAGTTCATTGCGGGCAAGGAGAAAATCACGCTTGAGCCCGCAGCTGCACACGCGATTGCGCGAGGAGCTGAAGGTGGTTTGCGCGATGCGGAATCGATGCTCGATCAGCTCGTCGCATTTTGCGGGGAGAAGATCGGTGAGAACGACGTGCTCGATGTTTTTGGATTCACAAGCGAACAAACGGTTATCGATCTGACGGGGCGAATTTTGCGGGGCGAAACCCCGGGCGCAATCGATCTGTTGCATCAGCAGAGCGACGCTGGGAAAGACATGATGCGTCTCATGTCGGACTTGATTGCTTATCTGCGCGATCTCCTTGTGTTCAAGGCAAAGCCTGATGCGCTTAAGGAAGATGTCGAGGCTGAAGTACAAACGTCACTCGCGACGCACGCCGAGTGGGTTAGGACTGACCGGCTGCTTGAGCTGGTTGACCAATTTGCCGTCGCGGAGGGTCGCATGAAATGGGCGCCGAACAAAAAATTGCATTTCGAAGTCGCAATCATCAAAGCCATCCAAAGTCTGGGCCAAGCGACACTGGACGAAGTAATCGAAAAACTTGGCGAGCTTCGCGATGGCGGAAAATCTGTTTCACGCAAAAACTCCGCATCTGTGGTGGCAGGTGTGCCGCCTGCATCAGGAAAGAGCGCAGCCGACACGGCTGCCTCCACAGCAGCCGCTGTCAGCGACGACGAAAATATTTCAAGAGCAAGCAGCGGCCAGAGCTCGAGTGCGACGCGCGTAGCCGAGATGTCACCTGACGCGAACGAACTTTGGCAAAAGATTCTTACGGAAATTCCTGCTCAAAAGGCGTTCGTCCGAAATTCTGCGGCGACAGCGCACGTTCTCGGAATTGAAGGGCGCAATTTTCAGATCGGTTTTGCGCCTGGCGACAAGGCGATGATGGATATCCTCAGTACGCCAGCCAACCGAAAGTTTCTCGAAACATCGCTGCACCAAATCACCGGAAAGGACTGGAGCGTTAAGCTCTCCCTAAACGAAAATCTTCCTTCCAAGCAATCGCCGGCTTCCCAGGATTCTTCATCTGAAAAATTCAGGGAAGATCCGCTTATCCAAGAAGCAATCGGCCTGTTCAACGCCCAGATAATCCAGGAAAGATAGCGGGCGACCTCCGGGCGCGCCGCAACCAAGTCCCATGAATCTAAACAAGCTAATGAAGCAAGCGCAGAAAATGCAGGAGCAAATGGCCAAAACGCAGGCCGAGCTCGAAAGCAAAACTGTCGAAGTGAGCGCGGGTGGCGGAAAAGTGAAAGTGACAGCAAATGGCTCGGGTAACGTTCTCGCCATTAAGATCGACAAGGAGATTGTCGATCCGGACGACGTCGAATTTCTCGAAGAAACGGTTCTCAGCGCGGTTCAACAGGCCGTGGAACAAGGCAAGGCCCTCGCGCAATCAGAGATGAGCAAGCTAACCGGGGGGCTCAGTATACCGGGGCTCCAATAATGACGAAATGCGAACCCGCGCTCTTGTCTGAAATTCGTCATTAGTCATTCCTTCGGCATTCGGCATTCGTCATTTGTCATTTGTCATTTGTCATTTGTCATTCGTCATTTCGATCTTTGCGGCGCCGAAATAAGGCTGTAGTTTTTCCGGAACCTGCACCGAACCATCCGGCTGTTGATAGCTCTCGATCAATGCTGCAAACAATCTGGGTAACGCCACGCCGGACCCATTTAAAGTGTAACAGAACCGGTTTTTCCCGTCGCGGTCCTTGAATCGAAGCTGCATCCGCCGAGCTTGGAAATCTTCGCAGTTTGAACAACTGGAGACTTCCAGATAAGCGCCTTGTCCCGGGGACCAGACTTCGATGTCGTAACTCTTGGCGGCCGCAAAACCCAGATCGCCAGTGCAAAGCTCGACTATTCGATAGTGCAAGCCGAGCAGTTGCAAGACACGCTCTGCGTCAGCCGTTAGCGATTCGAGTTCATCGTACGCCTTTTCCGGCATTGCGACTTTGACCAGCTCGACCTTATCGAATTGATGCACGCGGAGAATGCCACGGGTTTCGCGGCCCGCCGCGCCAGCTTCGCGCCGGAAGCACGGCGTGCAGGCAACAAACTTCCTGGGAAGATCGGCGGCGCTCAAAATTTCATCGCGATGGAGATTTGTCAGCGGGACCTCGGCAGTTGGCGCTAGAAAGAGCTGTTTCTCTTCCAAGCCATACATGTCTTCTTCAAACTTCGGGAGTTGCGAAGTGCCAATCATGCAATCGCGCCGGACCAGAAACGGCGGGCTGATTTCGCTATAACCATGCTCGCGCGTGTGCAAATCGATCATGAAATTGATCATCGCGCGTTCCAGCCTTGCGCCCGCTCCTGTGAAACAAATGAAACCGCTGCCGCTCAATTTTGCGGCCCGCTCCATGTCCAGGAGCTTCAGGTTCGCGCCGAGAGTGACGTGATCCGCAGGTTTGCTTAACTGCGGTTTCTCGCCCCAGGTCCGCACTACGCGATTAGCAGCTGCGTCTCTTCCGATGGGAACGCTCTCGTGCGGCAGGTTTGCGATCCGAAGAAGCAAATCATTCTGTTTTTCTTCAGCAGCGGTCGCCTCGGAATTTAGGGCGGCGATCCGTTCACCGATTTCTCTCACGCGTTGCTCCAGGTCGTCTGTCGATTCGCCGCGCGATTTTTTGCCACCGATCTCTTTGCTCAATCGTTTGCGATCGGCGTTGCATTGCTGCAGTGCCGTTTCTGCTTTCCTGCGCCCGACATCTGCGCGCAATATTTCGTCGATTTTGGCTTCGTCTCCCCCACCCCGCGAGGCAAGCCGCTCGCGAACAAAATCCGGTTTTTCGCGAATCAGACGTATGTCAAGCATGGCGCAGATTATCGACTAAGTTAAAAGCGTTACAAATGTTACAACGTCACAACATCAAGAGCGGCCTTGATCCTTTGTAGCTCTGTAACTCTTTTAACATTTCAACTGCGCTGTATAGTCCCCTCGTGGAAAGGCTCGATTTGCTCGCGGTCGCTCTGGGTCTTGCCGCGCTCGCCGGAATCAATCTTTACCTGACAGTTTTCGTCACCGGGCTGGCAATTCATTTTCACTGGATTGCTCTCGCGCCGCAGTACCAATCGCTGGAGGTCCTGGGCAACCCATGGATCATCACCGTCGCAGGCATTCTCTATTTCCTGGAATTCTTCGCCGACAAAATTCCGTGGGTCGATTCGGTCTGGGACGCCGTTCATACCGTGATTCGCCCGATTGGCGGAGCATTGCTTGCGATTCAGGTCCTCGGCCATCCAAGCCCCGCTTACACAGTAATCGTGGCATTACTCGCCGGTGGCACAAGTCTCGTGGCGCACACCGCAAAGGCGGCTACGCGTCTCACCAGCAACTCGTCGCCGGAACCATTTTCAAACATCGGATTGAGTCTCGGCGAGGACGCAGCGGTGGTCGGTGGGCTCGCTCTCGTTCATTTCAATCCCATCCTTGCCCTGGTCATCTTTCTGATCTGTATCGGTGCGTTCTTTTACTTTGCGCCAAGAATCTTACGCGCGATGAAAGTGAAGATTTGGCTGGCCTGGAGAAAACTCAATGGCCCGGCCGACCGCGATGTACCGGTGAAATTACCGTCGACGTTGCCCGCGAGGCTCGCACCCGCGTTCGGCAAAGAAAATCTTCTGGGCGAAACGATCGCGTGGGCTGTGCCATGTGTTAGCGGACGCGGTCGTGGCATTCCGGCAAATCTTTTCGGCGTGCTCGTCGCCACGAATCAAGAACCACACCGGCTGATTTTTGTAGCACGAAAAGGTAGACGCGCGCTGGCGCGCACGATCGACCTGGAGGAATTAAACATAGCTCGCGAGCCGAAATTTCTTTGCGAAAACCTTGTCATTTTTCCTGCGGCCGGAAAGGGTCCCAGGTATTTGTTCGTCTTCTCGCGTCCGAATGCGGCCTTGGTGGAACAGGTCGTGGAGGATTTAAATCGCCGGCTGAGTGAACCGGTGATGCACGAGCAAGTCGCCGAGGAATCGGCCGGCCCGATTGGGTAGCACACGCGTCTCGCGTGCTGGCGAACACGTGAGACGTGACATTTCAGGCTGCTGTTCTCATAATCTTGAGGCGTGATGTCGCTCGCTGATCGTTACGCACAATTGCGCGATACGGATCGTGTTCGCGAACGTGCGCTGCTTTTCTCGCCGAGAATTCCATCCGAGCTGGAGCTGCAAGCCCGCTGGTTTACCGGAGATTTCGGCAAACATTTCGTTAGCACGGCCGGGGATGACATTGAGATCATCCAATCCGGCACATGGAATCGCGAAGCTGGACCGGACTTTCGTGATGCTGCTATTCGAATCAATGGCGGCGATCCAATTCGCGGTTGCATCGAGATCGATCTTCTCGATCGCAGTTGGGAAACGCACGGTCACGCGACCAACCCCGCTTTCGAAGAGACGGTGTTGCACGTGTTTGCCGAGAGGAGCAACCGCGAATTTTTCACGCGAACAAAATCGAACCGCAACGTGCCGCAGATTCATATTGACCCGGCTGCTCTGCCCGACGCATTCAGCGCGAATATCCCGCTGGCGCGAGCCGGTCGCTGTCAGGCGCCGCTGAAAGATTTGCCTGAAGAACGAGTTCACAAGGTGTTGGCGGCGGCAGCGCAATTTCGTTTGCGACAAAAGGCCGCGCGGATTCGCCACAAAATTGACCGTCGTGGACGCGATGAGGTCCTGTTTCAGGAGCTGGCAGGCGCGCTCGGTTACAAGGAAAACAAGCTGCCTTTCACACTGATCACGCAACGGCTGCCGTTGAAATCGTTACGCGAAACTGCGTCGGACATCGAATCGCTGTTGTTTGGCGTGGCTGGATTCCTGCAAACTGCGGACCTTGATGTCTATAAGAAATCGACGCGAGAATATGTGCGCCAATTATGGGACCGATGGTGGCCGCATCGTGACGAATTGCAGCGGCTGATTTTGCCAGGCAAAGTCTGGACGCTCAGTAGCACGCGACCAGTGAATCATCCCCAGCGCCGATTGGCGGCACTGGCGATCCTCGCGCAAGATTGGCCTCGTCTTCAACGCACCCTGGGTAAGAACAACGTCAGCGCAGCAAAACATTTCTTCGAAGCGCTGGATCATCCGTTTTGGAATTTTCATTATACGCTCACCTCCAAAACTGCGCCCAAAAGAATGGCCCTGATTGGCGAAGCGCGCGTGGCCGACATTCTCGCCAACGTGTTATTTCCATTTTGGCTGGCACACGATCTCGATCCTTCCGGTTCGCTCGGAAAGAATCTGTGGGCTGAATATGCGAAGCTCTCAGCGCAACTATCGAACCGTCGGCTTGAAACAGGAGCGACGCGTCTTTTCGGAAACGATCCGCGCCGGAGACAGTTTCTGAAAACTGTCGTGAATCAGCAGGGCCTGCTTCAGATTTATGAAGACTTTTGCATGCAGGACAACTCTGACTGCGCGCAATGTCCGTTCCCGGAGCAAATTAAGAAATGGGAATAAGTTAGATATCTTAATACGTATTTATAGTAACACACAATCAGACGATATCGTGCGCATGTATCGCCTCCGGAATATATTATTGCGCGCTCGCCGCGGCGAGCCCCTCGACAGCCCTAACGAAATGATTGTGAAAACGGCCCGGGCGCCTCATAATCTGGTCGCGATGCAGAAGCCTTCTCATCAATCCCCGGCTTTTACTCTCATCGAGTTGCTGGTCGTCATTGCGATCATCGCCATCCTGATCGGTCTGCTCTTCCCCGCTTTTCGTGCTGTGCAGAATCAAGCGAAACAGACCCAGGCAAAGAATGACGTCACTCAAATCGTTAATGCGGTGAATGCGTTTTACACCGATTACGGGAAGTATCCGTTGGTTACTGCCGATGCGATCATTAGTGGCACGACCGCTTCCCCCAACAACAACTCCGATTTGTTTTACACTCTCCGCGGCCAGCCATTCGGAGCGAACTTGAACAACGCCATGAATCCTCGCGTTATCGTTTTCATTAATCCGCCCTACGTCAAGAATGAGACAGCCGGGCAAAGACGGTCCGGGGTTAGTAATACAGATGGGCGATATTACGATCCCTGGGGAACACCTTATCTCGTAGAGATCGACGGCAGTTACGATAATGCCGTCGCCAACCCCTACACCGCTAACGCCGGGGCTACGCCGAATTTAGCCATCGGCGTAATCGCATGGTCTCTTGGTGCGGATGGAAGCGGCGCGACAGCAGCCGCGAGCGGCGACAAGAACACCGGTGTTTACGCCGACGACGTGATTTCGTGGCAGTGAGCGCCAGTTGTTTCGTTTGCAATCGGCAGTCGAAACTTTAAAATCGAAAATCCCGGACGCGGGTGTAGTTCAATGGTAGAACGGTAGCTTCCCAAGCTACACACGGGGGTTCGATTCCCCTCACCCGCTCATTTCAGGTCGATCGCCTACATCGCAACAAAACCGACGGAAGGAAAGGTACCCGGCAATCTCGACAGAGCTTTTTCGCGGCTGACTTCAGCGCGCTGGCTCTTTATCAAAAATGGCGCAGAAACCATCCTTATAGTAGCGAAGGCGCCAGCCGTGGCGTTTGGCGAATGCCGCGATTTTAGCCTCACGGCGGGCGCCATTGTGCGGCCAGACGCGCATTAATTCCGCCTCGTAGACGGCGCAATGTTTTGCCGCTTTTAGTTCCTTAGAGATTCGGCTCGCGAGTATTCTCATAAACGCGGGTCAAAAAATTATTATCTCAAACTGCGGTAACTTTCTTCAACATTTTTTTGTGTCCGAAGGTCGGCCAACCTTTTCCCGGCTCTCATGCGATTTCATAACATGGCTAGGGATCTGCCGATTATACGAGACAAATTAATATGAGCGCGCCTATTCAGAACGCGTATCTCAAAGGAGGGAGTATGTTGTGCCTCGCAAGAGGTTATCTTATCGTTTGAGTGAGAAATAGAATTTTGTTGTAATAGATTTTCAATGTCCGACCAAAACCAGAGAGGCGAAAAATCTGAATTGGAAGGCGGCTCCGAATTCGGAAAATCGACGCGGCGCACATTCCTTTCGCGCCTGGGTATGGCCGGTTTACTGGTATCAACGCGTCCTATGATTGGCGAACCTGCGCGCGCGGAATCGCCGGCACCTTCAGCGCCTGCGATCGAAGGCGCAATTCCCGTCACTCTGCGAGTAAACGGAAAGAAATACGACTTACAAATCGATCCGCGTACGACGCTTCTGGATTGTCTTCGCGAACATTTGCATCTGACCGGATCGAAGAAGGGATGCGACCATGGCCAATGCGGAGCGTGTACGGTGCACGTTAACGGCCGTCGCGTGAATTCATGTCTTTGCTTTGCCGCAATGTATCAAGATCACGAGATCACAACAATTGAAGGCATTGGCCAGCCGGAAAACCTGCATCCGATACAGGAAGCGTTCGTTTCCCATGATGCTTATCAGTGTGGTTATTGCACTTCCGGCCAAATCATGGCGGCGGTTGCGATGTTGAGCGAACCGTGCGGACCAGAAGATGCCGAAGTTAAGGAATTCATGAGCGGCAACATCTGCAGGTGCGGTGCATATCAAAACATCGTAGCCGCAATTCAGAGCGTGCGGCAGGGCACAAACAAGAAAAAGACCGCATGAAAATGTTCGAACTCTTGCGCGAAGACGACCCCGTCCGGGCAATCGCCGCAGGTGCGAAGGCGACGACTGCGCAACAGGGCGCTGATGTTCGCTTCATCGCCGGTGGTACAACTCTGATTGACTTGATGAAGCTGAACGTCGAGACGCCGCAGAAAGTCGTGGACGTAACACATCTGCCGTTCGGTAAGATCGAAACATTACCTGACGGTGGCCTGAAGATCGGCGCAATGGTCCGCAATTCCGAGCTCGCTTATCATCCGATCGTTCGCAAGGACTACGCGGTCCTGTCAGAAGCCATTTTGAGCGGCGCATCGACCCAGCTTCGAAACATGGCGACTACTGCGGGCAACCTCTTGCAACGAACCCGCTGCATGTATTTCCGCGACACCGCCATGCGTTGCAACAAACGTGAACCCGGATCGGGTTGCGACGCGATCACGGGAGTAAACCGGAGCCTCGCCATTTTGGGCACGAGCGAACATTGCATCGCCACCAATCCATCCGACATGAACGTGGCATTAGCTGCGCTCGAAGCGACCATTCACATTCAGGGGACCAAAGGCGAACGCAGCGTTCCAATTGGCGATTTTCATCTGCTTCCCGGAAACACGCCGCAGCGTGAGACCGTTTTGGAGCCGGGCGATTTGATCATCCACGTCACGTTGCCGCCGCCCGCGCCAGGCGCTCGTTCCCTTTATTTGAAATTGCGCGATCGCGCTTCGTACGAATTTGCACTCGCGTCCGCTGCGGTTGTGGTCTCAGCCACAGGCGGAAAGATCACCCGCGCTCGCGTTGCGCTGGGAGGCGTCGGCACCAAGCCGTGGCGATCACCGGAAGCCGAAACGGAATTGATGGGGCAGGCGGCGACAGAACCCGTGTTTCGAAAGGCGGCGGATGCTGCGCTGCGTGAGGCCAAGCCGCAAAGCCAGAATGGATTCAAAGTGGAATTAGCAAAACGCTGCCTTGTGCACGCGCTGAAGTTAGTGACACAAACCACGTAAGGAAGATCGACCTGATGCCTGAGAACACGCAGACGTCCGTGATCGGCAAACCTCAGCCGCGCATCGATGGCCCTTTCAAGGTCAGCGGTACCGCCATGTATACTTCGGATTTCCATTTTCCTGATTTGCTCTACGCCGTTCCGATCGAAGCGACGATTGCAAACGGCAATATTCAAAAACTGGACACGGCCGCCGCCGAGAAAATGCCGGGGGTCCGAGCAATTTTTCATCGCGCAAACATTGGGAAGATTTTCCGCTCGGTAATGGGAAAAGGGATGGAGGGAATCTGTATCGAGCGGCGTCCTCCATTCGAGGACGATATCATTCGCTATTACGGCCAATACGTCGCGCTCGCAGTAGCGGACACTTTCGAGACAGCAAAAGCTGCAGCCGACGCGGTTCGTGTCACGTACGCCAAAGACAAACCGAACGTAAATCCCGACCTGAAAGCGGAGGACGATCCGCAGGTGGTCGTAACCACGTACGGTCCCGAGCATCGCTTGCAAAGCGAGCGCGGTGATCCCGATGCGGCGTTCGCGAATGCGCCGGTCAAACTCGACCAAACGTATGTCACGCCCTCAGAGACACACAACCCCATCGAGCTGCAGGGTGCGACAGCAATATGGGACGGCGAGATGCTGACGCTTTATGAAGAATCGCAGGCGATCTTCAATATGCGCAGCGTACTCGCGCAAATGTTCGGTTTGCCGAAAGAGAACGTTCGCGTGATTACCAAGTTTGTCGGCTCGGGTTTTGGCAGCAAGCTCTGGCCATGGACGCATTGCCCTCTCGCGGCAGCGGCGGCGCGCCGGCTAGGTAAACCAGTCAAGCTGGTCCTTAGTCGCAGGATGATGTTCCAGGCGGCCGGTCATCGTGCCCGGACCCAGCAGCGTGTGCGGCTCGGTGCTACACCGGAGGGAAAACTCGTGTCGCTGATGCAGGATTACGTTTACGAGAGATCGATGCTCGAGGATTACCACGAGAATTGCGGCGAAGCGACGGCGTTCCATTACAGTGCGCCGAACCTTCGAGTGAAATTCGGGCGCGCCAGACGCAACATCGGCTCACCGTCGGACATGCGCGGCCCCGGCGCAGTGCCCGGTCTCTACGCGACCGAGTCGGCGATGA
>Ga0114129_10004782_pt1 | contig 19139 bp, 16 predicted proteins | sample RhiMetdeltSRZDD1_FD_80071 | JGI IMG/M metagenome (GOLD analysis project Ga0114129, IMG submission 80071) | Populus rhizosphere microbial communities from Tennessee, USA - Rhizosphere MetaG P. deltoides SRZDD1 (version 2) (version 2) | ecosystem: Host-associated > Plants > Roots > Rhizosphere >...
ACATCTCACCGAGGCCGAGTGGCCGGCTGCGGGAGCGTCCACGGGAACGGCGCCGGGTGGTGGCCTTCGCGGCCGGCCGCCGGCGGCGCCGGCACCGGCTTCGCCCGCGGCACCGACGCCGTCACCACGCTGCCGAACAGGTCGCCGCCCGAGCCCACCTGGGCGTCGTCGGCGAGCACGCACGCGTCCAGGAACGCGCCTTCCCCGACCGCGCACCTCTCCCACGTGACCGAGCGCGAGACCACGGCCCCTTCGGCGATCGTGGATTCCGCGCCGATGCTGGCGGGCCCCACGATGGTCGCGCCGGCCCTGATCTTGACCCCGGGGCCCAGGACGATCGGCCCGAGCAGCCTGGCCGCGGGGTCGATCCACGCCGTGGGATGGGCGAGGACCTCGCCGCCGCCGGAGCTCATCGTCCTCCAGCCGTCCGTGGCGGCGTGCTCGCGGACCACGCGGTTGATCATCCAGTGGCTCACGGTCAGGTACGTGCGCGCGTCGACGACGCGGGGGCAGCAGCCGGCCGCGCGATGGGTCATCACCTTCACGCCCGCCTGGTGCAGGCGCGGGATCAGGCTCTCCTTGATGTCCTGGAACCCCGATTCCGCGACGAAGTCGAAGACGCTCCGGTCGACGACGTAGATGCCGGCCGGGCTCACGGGCGCGATCCGGTCGTCGGCGTGGTCGTCGCGGTGCACGACCACGGTCAGGGCGGCGCCGCTCTGGTGGTGGTCGGCCAGGAGCTGATCCCGGTCCACCATCGGGATGACCGTCCCGTCGGAGACGAGGAACGAGCGGGCGTCGCTGCGAATCGCCACGTCCCGGGCGCAGCCCGCGGCGCCCCGCGGAGAGGCGTCCTCGTAGTACTCGATCTTGAGGCCCAGGTGGGCGCCGTCGCCGAGGCGCTCGCGCACGCGCCGGCTATCTTTATTTAGGCAGACGAACACGCGGCGGCCGTGCCCGGTCCCGACCCATCGCAGGCTGTACGCGATGAGGGGGGCCTGGGCCACGGGAAGGAGCGGCCGGGGGATCAGGCTTTCAAAAGACGCGCTGTTCCAAGAATATGTCCCGGCCAGAATGATTCCCTCGACGCCTGGGTTCAAGGTAGCGACACTCCCCGGGTCAGAAGAATGAGAGCAAGACCCCTGCAACGTGTGATTTACGAAGCAAGACTTCTGCCAGCACCTAACTCACGAGTTTTTGAGGTGAAGTGGCCGCGGGCGCGCGCCGCTGTGGCCAAAATTGCAAAGGCTAGAGTGCCGTTTGCAGCCGCGGTTGCGGCCTCGATTCAGGGAATCCCTGACGCCGGGGCACTGATGGAGGAGACGACCTCCGCGGTGGGGCTCGCCACGATCGTCCGCGGCGGCACGTCCTTCGTGACGATGGCGCCGGCGGCGATGATCGCGCCTCGGCCGACGTGGACGCCTTTGAGGACGAGCGCGCGACACCCGATCCAGACGTCGTCCTCGATCACGACCGGCCTCGAGCAGGCCGGGCGGCCCGAGTGCCCGTGCAGGTCCGTGTCCATGATGACGACGTCCCAGCCGATCTTCACCCACCGGCCGATCCGGACCGACTCGGCGGCGATGACGACGCAGTTCCGGTTGAAGTAGGTGCCCTTCCCGATCGTGAGGCACGCTCCCGGGTAGACCTCGATCGACACGCCGGCCTCGAAGCAGCAGGACTCGACCCTGATCTCGCCCCCGTGGTTCTTCACGCGCGGGGAGGGCCCCCCGGGCAGGGCGAGGATCAGCCCGTCGGTGTGGAAGTGGCGCCGCAGGAGCAGCCCGCGCCACAGCGCGGAAGGAGGCGCGGTGCGGACCACGCGGAGGATCTTGCCGATCTTCTCAAGCATGGGCCCCGCCCACGCTGCGCGGGCGCTGCCGGTCGGGTGTCTTCACGACGCGCGCGGGCACGCCGACGGCCACGCTGCCGGCGGGCACGTCGCTGAGCACGACCGCGTTGGCCCCGATGACGGCGCGGTCGCCCACGTGCACCGGCCCGAGGATGCGCGCCCCCACGCCCACGGTCACGTCGTCACCGATGATCGGATAGCCGTTGTCCTTGTTGGTGCCGACGGTGTTGCTGCCGAGGAACTGCACGCGGTCGCCGACGCGCGCATCGCCGCCGATGACGGTCCCGAACGTGTGGACGAAGTACGTCCCGTGCCCGAGCCGGACGCGCTTGTCGATCTCGATGCCGTAGAGCATGCCCTGCACGATGCGCAGGAGGTGGCCGAGCAGCGGAATGCGGGCGTGCATCAGCGCGACGCGCAGGCGATAGAGGCTCAGCACCCGGAACGAGTCGGTCGCGAACAGCGCGCGGGCCACCGCTCGCCTGCTGCGGTCGCCGTAGGCAATCTGCGCCAGCTCGACGGCGTCGCGCCGCAGGTCCCCGAGCCACATAGTTCGAGATCTTGCCGCCTTCCGCCGTCCGCGCCCGACCGGTGCCGACCACACCGCGAGCAGCTCCGCGTGGCCTTCCCCGCCGGCGCCGCCTCGATCATTTCCAGGCTGACGCCGGCGGCGGAGCCTGTCAAGGGGAGTGGAGCTTTTTCAACCGGCCCCGATCGGACCGCGTGTCGGGCGCGAAGAAACGCTGGCTCGCTCCGCCGGCGCCCGGGCGCGATGCTACTCTCGATGCGAGTGGCACCCTCCTTGTGGTCACGTCGAGAGGCGCTCCTCCCGGACCATTCCGGCGCGGCGGCCCCTTCCCCGCCGCAGGCCCTGGCCCGCTCGCGGCGCGCGCCGGACGGGCCCCGCCCGTTCCTGCTCACGATGCCCGTGTACGGCGGCACGCTGGCCGCGGCCCGCAGCCTGGGCCGGCGCGGGATCCCGGTCACGATGGCCGGCGACGGCGTCCTGGCCGCGGCCCGATGGTCCCGCTACGTGACGCGTTGGCAGAAGGCGCCGCCGGTGCACGAGGCGCAGCGCTTCCTGGAATGGCTCCTCGAGTTCGGGGAGCGCGAGCCAGGGCACGTGCTCTATCCGACCTGCGACGAGCTGGCGTGGCTGATCTCCGACCGCGTGGCCGAGCTGGAGAAGCACTACCGGCTCTACCAGCCGAGCGTGGACGTGATGCTGCGCCTCCTCGACAAGAAGGCGCTGCATCAGGCCTGCCGCGAGGTCGGCGTCGACACGCCGCCCACGCTGTTCCCCGGCCGCGCGGAGGAGGCGGCCCGCGCGGGGAGCGAGCTGGGCTTCCCCCTCCTCGTGAAGCCGCGCACCCAGGTGCTGTCCACGACCCGCATCAAGGCGGTGCTCGTGCGCCGTCCCGAGGATCTGGCCGCGTCCTACGCGGGGGTCGTGGCGTCCAGCCTCTACCAGCCCGGCGTGCGGGCCCCCCTGGCCGGCATCGACTCCCCCATGATGCAGGCCTACCGCGGGGACGCCCACGAGAACATCTACTCGCTGGCCGGCTTCATCGACCGCGGGGGCCGGCAGATCGCCGCGCGCGCGTCGGTCAAGATCCTCCAGCGGCCGCGGCGGGTGGGCGTGGGCCTGTGCTTCGAGGAGGCGCCGGTCGACCTCCCGACCCTGGAGGGCCTGGTGCGCCTCTGTCGCGCGACCGGCTACTTCGGCGTCTTCGAGGCCGAGTACGTCCGCGACGGGCCGCGGCTGCAGATGATCGACTTCAACCCGCGCTTCTATGGCCAGATGTCGTTCGAGAACGCCCGGGCCCTCCCCCTCGCCTACCTCGTCTGGCTCGGCGCCACCGGCGAGGACGACCGCCTGGCGCGCGAGCTGACGGCGGCGCAGGGCTGGCGTGAGGGGGCCGGCTACATCTACACCAACCGCTTCTTCCTTCGGATGATGCTATCGCTGCAGCGCCTCACCGGGAACGTGCCTCGGGCCGAGGCCGGGCGCTGGCGGCGGTGGCTGTCGGACCACCGGCGGCGGGCGCTGGCCGTCGACGCGGCCCACGCCGCGGACGACCGCCTGCCGGGCCTCGTCTCCGCCGCCTACGAGATGTACGCCGCCTGCCGGCATCCCCGCTATTTCATGCGCCAGATCCTTCTCAATCGGGACTGACCCGCCGGGATCCGCTTCGCGCCGCCTCCGGTCCGAATCTTGCTTGCTCCGAGAGAGGAGCACAGCGGCGTCGCTCATGGGCCGGCCCGAGACAGGATCGATCGACGAGCGGTCCGCCCGCGACCTCGGCCGTGCGGAGCCGGGCGGGCCCTATCGGCTGACCGGTCCCCAGCACGCGATGATCGCGGACAGCATCAACACGCCCGGCCACGGCCTCTGGAGCGTGCAGCTCGTGCTCACGATCCGGGAGGCGCTGGACCTTCCGCGCTTCAAGTCGGCGTGGCGGCACCTGCTCGCGCGACACGCGGCGCTGCGCACGAGGTTCGTCTTCGGCGCGCTCGGCCCCCCCATGCAGGTCGTCGAGGACGACGTGCGGCTGCCGCTGGAGGAGCTGGACTGGACCGGCCGGCCCTCCCACCAGATCGCGGAGGACGTCGACATCCTTCGGCGCCGCATGCTCCTCGCGGACCTCGACGTCTGGAAGGCTCCCGTGATGCGCACGGCCCTCGTCAAGGCCGGGGCCGACCTCTTCTATTGCATCTGGGTCGGACACCACGCGCTCGTCGACGGACGCTCGATGCGGAACCTGGCCTACGAGCTGGGCACCCTCTATCACGCGCGCGACGGCCTTTCGCTGCCTCCGGCGCGGTCGTTCCGGGAGTACGTCGACTGGCTCGAAGGCTGCCCGCCGGAGGAGGGGACGCGGTTCTGGCAGGAGCAGCTCGCGGGCTTCTCCCAGCCCACGTCGCTCGGGTGGCCGCGGGAAGGCACGGGGCCGGGACGGCTCGGCAGCGAGGCGCTCCGCCTGAGCCGCCACGAGACGGCCGCGCTCGAATCGTTCTGCGCGAGGCACTCGGTCGCGATGAACGCCCTCGTCCAGGGCGCGTGGGCGCTGCTCCTCCACCGTTACAGCGGCGAGGACGACGTGGTCTTCGGGTCGACCCGGGCGTGCCGGCGCAGCGCCCTGGGCGGGGCCGCCGGCGTCGACGGCATGATCGGCTCGATCGTGCACGCGGTCCCCGTGCGGGTGCGGTTCACGTCCGAGACGACGGTCATCGACGTCGTGCGAGAGATCTCCCGCCAGCACCTCGCGGTGCGGCCGTTCGAGCACACCTCACCCCTCGCCATCCGCAAGGCCACGGTCGTTCCCGTGGGCGCGCGCACGTTCGAGACGGTCGTGACGTTCGAGCGCGCCTCCATCGGCGCCGCGCTCCGGTCGCTCGGCGGCTTCTGGCCGGACTGGGACGTGCTCGACCGCGGGCGCAACGGACATGCGATCACGGTCTTCGCCTACGCGGAGCCGGAGCTGCTGCTGCGCATGGAGTGGCACGGCGCGTGGATCGCCGACGCCGTCGCCTCCCGGATGCTTCGCCAGCTCGCGCGCGTGCTGGGCGACATGGCCCGTACGCCCGACCGTCCGGCGCTGGAAGTGGAGTGCCTGCCTGATGAGGATCGCGAGCGGCTCGTGCACGAGTGGAACCGCACCGAGGTCGCCTATCCGCGGGGGGCCACGCTGCGCGGGCTCGTCGAGGCCCAGGTCGAGCGCACGCCCCACCGGCCCGCGGTGAGGTCCGGCGACGAGACCCTGACCTACGCGGAGCTGGGCCGGCGCGCGGACCAGCGGGCGGCGGCGCTGCAGGCGCACGGGGTCGGGCGAGGCTCGATCGTGGGGGTCTGCCTGGAACGCTCGCCGGAGCTGGTCGTCAGCCTCCTGGCCGTGCTCAAGGCCGGGGCGGCCTACCTGCCCATCGATCCGGAGCTCCCCGTCGAGCGCAGGGCGTTCGTCCTCGCCGACGCGCGGGCGCAGGCCTTGATCACGACCCGGCCGCTCTCGAGCGAGTGGCCCCTCGCCGGCGTCTCGCGGGTGCTCGTCGGCGCGGACGCACCGGACGGCCCCGAGCGGCCGGCGCGCGTGGACGCCGGTCTCGCCGAAGCCGACCCCGCCTACGTGATCTACACGTCGGGCTCCACCGGCCGGCCGAAGGGTGTGGTCAACAGCCACCGCGGGATCGTGAACCGCCTGCGCTGGATGCAGGACACGTACGTCCTGTCGGATCGTGACCGCGTGCTGCAGAAGACGCCGATCGGGTTCGACGTGTCGGTCTGGGAGCTGCTCTGGCCGCTCCTGGCGGGCGCGCAACTGGTGCTGGCCCGTCCGGGCGGGCACCGGGACCCGCGCTACCTGGTCGAGACGGTCGTGCGGTCCGGGATCACCGTGATGCACTTCGTGCCCGGCATGCTGACCGAGTTCCTCGCGGTGCCGGAGGCGGCGGGGTGTCGCACGCTGCGCCTCGTCGTCTGCAGCGGCGAGGCGCTGCCGGTCGACGTTCAGAACCGGTTCCTCTCGACTCTTCCCGCCCGCCTGGACAACCTCTACGGGCCCACCGAGGCCGCGGTGGACGTCACCTCCTGGCGCTGCCGGCCGGAGGCGGCCCCGACGGTGCCCATCGGGCGGCCGATCGCGAACACGCGGCTGTACGTGATGGACCGGCGCCGGCGCCTGGTCCCGATCGGCATGCCCGGCGAGCTCTACATCGGCGGGGTCCAGGTGGCGGACGGGTACCTCAACCGTCCGGACCTCACCGCCAGCCGGTTCGTGCCGGACCCCTTCGCCGCCGAACCGTCGGCGCGCCTGTATCGGACGGGCGACCTCGTGCGCCATCGCGAGGACGGGGTCCTCGAGTTCCTGGGCCGCGACGACGATCAGGTGAAGCTGAACGGCGTGCGCATCGAGCCCGAGGAGATCGAGTCGGCGATGCGCCGGCACGAGTCGGTCCGGGACGCCGCGGTCGTCGTGCAGCCCGCGGGAGGCCCCTCGGGCCGCCTCGTCGCCTTCGTCGTCTTCACGGGGTCCGGCGTTCCCACCACGAGCGACCTGCGCCGGTTCCTGCGACGGTGGCTGCCCGACCCGATGGTCCCGGGCCTGGTCCTCGAGATCGAGGAGCTGCCCCGCCTGCCCAGCGGGAAGATCGACCGCGGCACGCTACGCGCGCTGGCGGATGCGACCCTCCGTCCTCCCGGGCCCCGCCGCCCGCTCGGCACGCCGGCCGAGCGCGCCGTGGCGTCGGTATGGAAGGCTCTGCTGAAGGTGGCCAGCGTCGGGCCCCAGGACAACTTCTACGAGCTGGGCGGCGATTCGCTGCTCGCCGTCGAGGCCGTCCTCGCCCTCGAGGACGCCTTCGGCCGGCGCATCGATCCCCGCCTGCTGTTCTTCCAGACGCTCGAGCAGCTCGCCGCGCACGTGGAAGCGCTGTCGAGCGCCGCCCCCCAGGAGCCGGCGTCCGGATGACAGAGGCGATCCAGGAGCGGGTGCTGACCGCGGCGGACATCGTGGAGAACGCCAAGGCGCTCGCCCCGGCGATTCTCGCGCGGTCCGACGACATCGAGCGGGCCCGGCGGCTGCCTCCCGACGTGGTCCAGATGCTGCGGGACGCCGGTGTGTTCCGCATGAGCATGCCGCGGAGCTGGGGCGGTCCGGAGATGACGCCCATGGAGCAGAACGAGGTCATCGAGCAGCTCTCGAAGGCGGACGCCTCGGTGGGATGGTGCTCGATGATCGGGTCGGACTCGGGCCTGTATTCCGCCTTCCTCGATCAGGCCGTCGCGCGCGAGATGTTCCCGCGTCTGGACATGATCATGGCCGGGCTCGTGTACCCGGCCGGGCGCGCCGAGCGCGTGCCCGGCGGCTACCGGGTGACCGGGCGCTGGACCTTCGGGAGCGGGTGCACGCACTGCGACTGGCTCGCCGCGGGATGCCTCGTCTACGACGACGGCCGGCCGCTGCTGGTCGACGGGGGCCGCCCGGAATGGCGGGTCGTCATCGCGCCGCCGTCGAGCTACCTGATCCACGACACCTGGGTCTCGACCGGCCTGAGGGGCAGCGGCAGCCACGACTACGAGGCCCGGAGCCTGTTCGTGCCCGCCGAGCGGACGTTCACGTTCCGCGACGAGAGCCGGCGTCCGGGCGCCCTCTACCGCCGGCCGGACACGTTCCTGCGCAAGATGCCGGGCATTCCCCTGGGGGTCGCGCGCGCGGCCATCGACTACGTGGTCGCCGCGGCCCGCAAGACGTTCGACATGCCGGCGATGGTGCCCTACAGCGAGGTGCCTCGCGTCCAGGCCGCGGTGGCCAAGGCCGAGGCCATGCTGGGGGCGGCGCGGGCGTACGTGTTCGAGTCGTCCGCCGCGCACTGGGCGACGCTGGAGGCGGGACGCGAGCCGACGGCCGCGCAGCGCTCGTCGCTGATGCTCGCGCGCATGAACGCGTTCCAGGCGAGCCGGGACGTCGTCTCGCTCATGTACGACGCGATCGGCGGCGGCGCCGTCTACGCCGACAAGACCCCCCTCGACCGCCACCTGCGCGACGTCACGACGATGTGCCAGCACACCATGGGCCAGCGCAAGGTCCGCGAGTGGGTGGGGCAGCTCCTGCTGACCGGAAAGTCCGACGCGCCGTTCCTATGAGACGAGGCGCGCGATCCCCGGCCCGCCCGTGGCCGGGGAGACCTGCGGCGCGCGGGTGAACGGCTTCGACGTGAGCCACTCCCGGATGAGGGCGATGACCGCCCGCCGGTCGGCCGGCCGCTGGAACGTGTGGCCGGCCGTGGGCAGGAACTCGACGCGGATCTCGGGCGTACCCTTGAAGCGCGGGAACGCCTCCCAGAACTGCTCCTTGTGGTTGTACGCCTCGTGCCCTCCGGTGAAGACGCTGAGCAGGTGGACCCCGCGCCCGGTGAGCTCGGCGACGGCCTGCTCCATCTCCGCCCTCGGGATCATGTTGGGCGGCGCCATCAGGCCTTCCTCCAGGTGGGCCGGGGGCTCGTCTCCCCGCAGGGCGTCCCGCACCATCCGCCAGTGGGCGCCCTGCCCGGTCAGGACGTTGCGCCAGCCCTGCCACTGGAGGAGCCGCCGGCCGTAGTGCCGCAGGTAGAAGCCCGGCGTCCGGTACCAATACGGATCGAGCAGGACCGCGCCCACCACGCCGGGATGGAGGCGGGCGAAGCGGAGGCCGGCGTTGGCCCCCGAGCACAGGCCGACGAGGACGAAGCTCGTCGCCTTCACCGAGGCCTCGAGATACGACAGCGCGTCGCTGATGTCCTGGCGCACCACGTCCGCCACCACCCGGTCGGGCCGCGGCCCGCTGTCGCCGATCCCCGAGAAGTCGAACCGGAGCGTGACGAACCCGTCGCGGGCCAGCCGGCGGGCCAACTGGACGTGGAGCCGGTTCGGCCCCACGCGGTGGATCACGCCGACGTTGAGGACCACCACCACCGGGTCGCGGACCGCCCGGGGCGCGGCCGGGCCGCTCACCACCCCCACCAGCGTCTTGGGATGGCCGAAGTGGGCGATGCGCTCCTGGACGTCGTCGCGGACCCGATCGCTCACGCGAGCCAGTCCACGATTCGGTGCAGCGCCGGCACGGGCAGGCCTCCGGTGCCGAAGGCACCCTCGATCCAGACGGACGCTCCGCGCACGCTCTCGACCTCGATCCGGCCCTCCCCGCTCGTGTCGGGCACGAGCGCGCGGCCGATCCCGGCCTCGGCCTCCTGCGTGAGGAGCACCAGCGTCGGGAGGCGAAGCCGTGTCAGCGCCTGGACGTACTCGCGGCCGTCCAACACGGGGTCCCACGCCACCAGGCGATCCACGTCGGCGCGCTCGGAGGCGACCTGCGCGGCCCACGCCGCCCCCATGCGCAGGCCGCACAGGCTGACCCGGTCGGCGCCGGCCGTGTCCTTCAGCTCGTCGATCGCCATCGAGATGTCCTCGCGCCACGACGGCGAGGTGCTCTCCTCGAGGTCGCCCCCGGAGTCACCGGTTCCGTGATAGTCGAAGCGGAGCACGTCGTGACCCGCGTCGGCCAGGAGGCCGGCCAGGGACCTGAAGGCCCGGTGGGCGGGCACGTACTCGTGGCCGCACGGGTAACACAAGACCACCCCGCGGCTGCGTCCGGTTTGCCGCCGCGATGGCTGATAGGCGCCGAAGAGCCTGTGATCAGCCGTGCCGAAGAAGAACGGGGTCATCGAGCGCAGGATCGATAGGCCAGCCCCTAGAAAAATCATACACTACGCCCGCCCGCAGGAACCTCGTGACGACGCCGAGCTCCCCATCGACGGCCGGCCGCGACAGCGCCGAGACCTACTGGCTGACTCGCTTCGTCTTCCTGCGGATGCTGGGGCTGCTCTATTCGATCGCGTTCCTGATCCTCCTGCGGCAGTTCGTACCGCTGGCGGGCGAGCACGGGCTCCTGCCGGCTCGCCGTTTCCTCGCGGAGGTCTCGTCCGCCTCGGGCGCGGGCTGGGCCTCCTGTCTGAGCGTTCCCACCCTCTTCTGGATCGACGCCTCGGACGCCGCTCTCCGCGCGGGCGCCTGGCTCGGCCTCGCCCTCGGGCTGTTCGTCGCGCTCGGAGGCGCCAACGTCCCCGTCCTGGCCGCGCTCTGGCTGCTCTACATGTCCTTCGTCCACGTCGGTCAGATCTTCTACGGGTACGGCTGGGAGCTGCTGCTGCTCGAGACGGGCTTCCTCGCGGTGTTCCTCTGCCCGCTCGTCCGCAGCGGCCCCTTTCCGCCCTCGACGCCCACGCCGCGGCCCGTGATCTGGCTGCTGCGCTGGCTGATGTTCCGGCTCATGCTCGGCGCCGGGCTCATCAAGATGCGCGGCGATTCCTGCTGGCGGGACCTGACCTGCCTCGTCTACCACTACGAGACGCAGCCGCTGCCCAACCCCCTGAGCTGGTACCTCCACCAGCTCCCGGTCTGGTTCCACCGCGGCGAGGTGCTCTTCAACCACGTCGTCGAGCTGCTCGTCCCGTGGATGCTGTTCGCTCCCCGCCGCCTGCGGCACGCGGGCGGCGTCCTCCTCGTGCTCTTCCAGGGGCTGCTCATCCTGAGCGGCAACCTCTCCTTTCTCAACTGGCTCACGATCGCGGTCTGCATCGCCGCCTTCGACGACCGCTTCCTGGCCCGCGCGCTGCCCGCATCGCTGGCCGGGCGCGTCACGGCCCTCGGCGACGCGGGCATGACGAAGCCGCGCGCCCTGACCGTCTACGCGCTGGTCGTCCTCGTCGCGTTCCTCAGCCTCGACCCGGTGGCCAACATGGTTTCCCCCGGCCAGGCGATGAACGCCTCCTTCGAGCCCTTCGGGCTCGTCAACACCTACGGGGCCTTCGGCAGCGTCTCGCGCGAGCGCGACGAGATCGTCCTCCAGGGAACCGACGACCCGTCTCCGAGCCCCGACGGCCACTGGCTCGACTACGAGTTCAACTGCAAGCCCGGCGACGTCCGGCGGCGTCCCTGCGTGGTCTCCCCGTACCATTACCGGATCGACTGGCAGATGTGGTTCGCAGCGATGTCCGACTACGCCCACGAGCCCTGGCTGGTGCACCTGGTGTACAAGCTCCTTCGGGGCGACCCCGGGGCCCTCAGCCTGCTCGCGGAGGGGCCCTTTCGCGACCATCCTCCGCGCTATGTCCGCGCGGTCCTCTATCGCTACGAGTTCACCCGGCTCGGGGAGGGTACGTCGGCGTGGTGGCGCCGGACCCCCCTCGCCGAGTACCTTCCCCCGCTGTCCGCGGACGACCCCGCCCTGCTCGACTTCCTCGACCGCGCCGGCTGGCCACGCTGAGGCGACGGCCCGATGCCGAGGATGAGCGCCTACGACGCGGTGGTGGTCGGCTCCGGCCCGAACGGCCTGGCCGCCGCCGTCACGCTGGCCCGGGCCGGGCGCTCGGTGCTCGTCCTGGAGGCCGGCCCGACGGTCGGGGGAGGAACCCGCTCGGCCGAGCTGACCCTGCCCGGCTTCGTCCACGACGTCTGCTCCGCCATCCATCCCCTCGGCCTCGCCTCGCCGTTCCTTCGCACGCTGCCGCTGGCCGAGCACGGCCTGGAGTGGGTCCTCCCCGCGGCGGCGGTCGCGCATCCCTTCGACGACGGCACCGCGGTCGTGCTCGAGCGGGAGGTCGACGCCACCGCCGCAACCATGGGGGACGATGAAGACGCGTATCGCCGGGCGGTCGCGCCGCTCGTGGCCGCGGCCGACGCGCTGCTGCCCGACCTCCTCGCGCCGCTGTGGCCTCCGCCCCGGCACCCGCTGCTCGTGGCGCGCTTCGGGCTCCGCGCCGTGCGCTCGGCGCGGGGCGCGGCCCGCAGGCTCTTCCGCGGCGAAAAGGCCCGCGGTTTCTTCGCGGGCCTGGCCGCGCACGCGATCCTGCCGCTCGAGACGCCGTTCACCGCGAGCTTCGGCTACCTGTTCGCCCTGCTCGGCCACGCCTTCGGCTGGCCGCTCCCCCGCGGCGGCTCACAGCGGATCGCCGGCGCTCTCACCTCCTACCTGCGCGGGCTGGGGGGCGAGGTCGAGACCGGACGGCGCGTCGGCTCCATGACGGATCTGCCGGAGGCCCGCGTCGTCCTCTTCGACGTGACGCCGCGTCAGCTCCTCCGCATCGCGGGGCCGCGTCTCACCGGCCGCTATCGCAGGGCTCTCGAGCGCTACCGCTACGGCCCCGCCGCCTTCAAGCTCGACCTGGCCCTCTCCGGTCCGATCCCCTGGAAGGCGAAGAGCTGCGCGCGCGCCGGCACGGTCCACCTGGGCGCGACGCTCGACGAGATCTGCCTCTCAGAGCGGGCCATGGCGCGCGGGCCGCACGCGGAGAGGCCCTACGTGATCGTGGCGCAGCAGAGCCTCTTCGACTCGAGCCGCGCGCCGGCGGGAAAGCACACCGCCTGGGCGTACTGCCACGTCCCCCCTGCCTCGCCCGTCGACATGACCGACCGGATCGAGTCCCAGATCGAGCGCTTCGCTCCCGGCTTCCGCGACCTGATCCTGGCCCGGAGCGTGATGAGCCCGTCGCGGTTCGAGGCCTACGACGAGAACTACGTCGGCGGCGACATCGCCGGGGGCTCGGCCGCGTTCCCGCAGCTCTTCCTCCGTCCCGCCCCCCGCCTGGTGCCCTACGCCACGCCCGATCCGGCCATCTACATCTGCTCTTCTTCCACGCCGCCGGGCGCCGGGGTGCATGGAATGTGCGGACACCTGGCCGCTCGCGCCGCGCTGCGGCGCACGTTTTCCGCGTGACGGGGCCCGATCTAGCTACCGAGCGTCTCGGAGTACGGCTTCGTCTCGAGCTTGACGATCCGCTGCCCGACCTGGGCCGTGACCGAGCTGCTGTGACCGCACTTGGGGCAGGTGAACGGAGCGAGGTTCGTGACCCCGACGTCTCCGACCTGTTCGAGTGTGATCAACAGGGTGTACTTCGCGTGGCACCGCTCGCACACCCCCGATCGCGCCCCGTGGGTGGTCGCCGGCATTTTTTGCCCTCCTTAGGGGCCTCGATTCTATACCATCTCGAGCCCCTCAGGAACCCGTGTCGAAGACGCGGATCTCCGCGGTCGGGCTCGTCCGGCGCGGCACCGCCACGAACAGCCGCCGCAGGTCCGCGGAGAACAGACCCGTCCGCGCCCCCGCTGCCGTCGGGACCCTGGCCAGCACTCCGTAGCGGTCCGGGTCGTCTTGCGTATACACGATGAGCGACCCGGCGCCGAAACAGGCGTAGATGCGCTTCCGGGCCGCGTCGTAGAAGACGTCGTCCGCATCGCCGTCGGCCTCCAGCGTCGTGACCGCCTTTCCGCTCTCGGTGTCGAAGACGACGACGCGGGGCGGACGCCGCGTCACCACGAAAAGGCGATGGTGCTGCGTGTCCAGGGCCATCGGGTAGTTCGCGCTGCCCGCCGCCACCGGCCACGTCGCCACCACCGCGCTCCGGCCGACGTCGGCGACGGCGACCTTCTGCCCCGACGGGACGTTCACGTAGATGCGGCCGGCCGAGCCGTCCAACTGGAACGACTCGGGGTGCGCGCCGAGGGCGATGTCTCCCCGCCGCGCACCCGTCGGGTCCAGGATGCCGAGCGCTCCCGCTCCGTATCCCACGTAGAGCCTCTTGCGCGCCGCGTCGTAGCGGAGGTTGTCGGCGTCGTCGCCGAAGGCCACCGTCTTCGTGGGCGCGAGGGACTTGCCGTCGAGCAGCGTCACCACGCCGTCGCCGCCGCTCGCGACCGCGAGCTCGTCGGCATCCGGAAGGTAGGCCAGGCCCTGCGGCTCCTTGAAACCCGCGAGGCTGCGTACCCGCTTTCCCTGCTTCAGGTCGATGACCTCGACGGTGCCGTTTCCGAGGGCGGCCACGAACAGCCTCTGGCCGGCCACGTCCACCGCCAGGTGGTCGATCCGCCCCTGGACGCCGGGAAGAGGGATCGTCTGGACCAGGCGCAGCGGAGCCGCATCGGTGGCGGCCCGAGTGAGGCCGTTCGGCGCCGCCACGAGGGTGAGGACCAGGACGGCGAGGACCTCTCGCTTCACGGTCGGTCTCTCGCGCGCTCAGCGCGTGCTGGGCTTCGTCTGGTCGAGGGCCGCCCGGAGGCCCCGGGCCAGATCCTCGGTGCGGCCCACGCCCCAGTAGTGCAGGAAGAGGATGCGCGGGTCCTCGCCCGTCATGTGCTGGTGGATCGCCACGATGGCGATCCCGGCCCCGCGCAGCGCCTTGAGCACCGCCTGCAGCTCCGACTCTCGCATCGCGAAGTCACCGTCCACGACCGCGCGCTCGTCCGTGCCCGCGAAAGCCGCCCACGTGTTGACCCCCATGGCCGTCGCCACCGGATGGCCGTGCATCTGGGTGGTGCGTCCGATCGTGATCTTGTAGACGCCGTCGGCGAGCTGTCCCTTCTCGCCGACGACGGCCTCGATCTTCGCCGGGTCGAGCGTCGTCCGGGCCGGATCGATGTCCGCCCGGGGAACGTCGCCCTTGCCGCCGCTCGTCTCCTTGATCTTCGCGAAGACCTTCCCGACGGCCTCCGCGAGCCGGGCCTCGTCGCCGCTGCCGCCGATGTGCATGAACATCACCTTCGGCGAGTCCCAGAAGAAGTGGTTGTGCAGGGCCGTCACCTCCAGGCCGTTGTCGAGGGCGGCGCTGAGGACCGGGTTGACCTGGTCCTCCAGCATCACGGTGTCGCCCATGACGACGGTCCGATCGCCGGAGCGCTTGAAGGCGGCCCACGACGTGAGCCCCATCGGCGGCGTGAGGTGGACGCCGGCGGCCGTGACCGTCAGGTCCGAGCGAGGGACCGATACCTTGAACACTCCCGGCTCGCTGGGATCGGGCTTTCCCTTCGCGCCCGTGAGCTGCTCGATGCGAGCGGTGTCGAGGCCGCCCGCCGGACGAGGAGTCTCCGCCTGTTCCGCCACCGTCGCGCCACCGACCAGCAAGACCGCAATGATTGCCGCGTACATGAAATTGCCTCCTGAGGTTGTCTATTCTCGCTTCACTTCCGTCGACTCTGTTGCTCGAGCGCTCGAAGCAGGGCGTCGATCCGCGTCACGATCGCCTGGCGCGCCTGGGGGTAGCTCGCAGAGAAGGGCGGGATGTCGTCCCAGCGCTCCACCCGAGCCGCCTTCTTTGCCCCGACCTCGCCGATGTCGACCCCGATGGCGACCACGCGATCGGCGCCCTCCACGTCCGCGGCCTCCAGGCGCCGGGGCTTGAACGCGGAGACGTCGAACCCGTCGTCGCGGAGCGCCGCGACGACCGCGGGCGGCACCGAAGCATCGGGAGAGGTCCCCCGCGAGACCGCCCTCACCGCCAGGCCGCGCTCCTTCGCCATGCGCTCGAAGAACGATGCCGCGACGAGGCTCTTGGCCGAGCCGTGCTCGCAGACGAACACGACCAGCCCCGGCCGGCCCGCGCCCTTCGTGACCCGGGCGTCCGCCCCCGGCGACGACCCTGCCATCAGGATGCCGAGCGCTCCCGCCGCCACGATGAGAAGCGGCTCCGGCACCCGCCGGAAGCGCGTCAGGACCACCAGGGCCACGACCGCGATCGCCGCCGTCGTGACGTCCACGATCGCCCGCCGCCCCAGGACGAAGGCCGCTCCCGCGATCGCGCCGGTGGCGGCGGCGGTCACCCCGTCCACGAACGCCTTCAGCGCGCGGTTCTGGGACAGCCTGCGGAAGTGCGGGGCGGGGACCACGGTGAAGACATAGCACGGGAGGAACGTGGCCAGGGCGGCCACCACCGCCCCCGCGATGCCCGCGACCAGGTAGCCGATGAAGCCCACCGTGATGACGACCGGGCCCGGCGTGATCATCGCCACCGCCACCGCGTCCAGGAACTGCCGCTCGTCGAGCCAGTGGAACTGCTGCACGACCCCCGCGTGGAGGAAGGGGACGATCGCGAGGCCGCTCCCGAAGACGAACGCGCCCGCCTCGGCGAAGTACAGCGCGATCCGCCAGAGCGTCGCCGCCGACGCGGGCGGGCCGGCGAGGCCGGCCAGCAGCCCGGACGGGACGACGAGGGCCAGGGCCACCTTCGGGGCGCGGGGGAAGGGCCGGGCGCGCGCCGCCAGCGCGACGAGGCCGGCGCCCACGAATATCCACACGACCTCCGACTCGGTCCAGGCCGTCACCAGCGCCGCCACCGCGAAGAGGGCCCACCGCAGGCGGTCGGCGCCCAGCGTCAGCCGCGTCAGCTTCACCGCGCTCCGCGCGATGATCGCGATGACCGCGGCCGCGATCCCGTAGAAGGCGCCCTGCATCCAGGGCAGCCCGCCGTAGCGAAGATAGAGGACGGCGATGGCGATCACCATCGCGAACGACGGCAGCACGAACGCCAGGCCGACGAGCGCCGCGCCCACGGTCCTGCCCTTCACCCAGCCCAGGTACATGGCGAGCTGGGCGGCGAGCGGCCCCGGGGCGAGCTGGGCCAGCGCCAGGCCCTGGCGATATTCGTCGGGGGTGATCCAGCGCCGCTCCTCGACCAGGTCGCGCTGCATGTAGCCCACGAGCGCGACGGGCCCGCCGAAGCCGGTCGTGCCGAGGCGCAGGAAATAGAGGAGCAGCCCGCGCAGCGTGAAGGGCCGATGCCCGCTCATCGCGATGGCTCACCGTCCCGCGAAGGCCGGCGCATCAGTCCGCCAGGACCACGGTCATGCCCACGCCGGTCTCGGCCGCCTTCTCGTAGACCAGCGCCGCCGCGGCGACGTCCTCGAGCGCCGTACCCGTGGAATCGAAGATCGTGATCTCGTCCTCCGAGCGGCGGCCCGGCCGCCGTCCGGTGATCAGGTCGGCCAGCTCGGCATGGACGCCCTCCCGCGTGAGGACGCCCGCGTCCAGCGCGTGATGCAGCTCCCCGATCGAAGCGCACTGGTCCAGCACGTCGACGACCACGATCGCGCCCGCCAGCAGCTCCGGATCCAGCTCCTGCTTGTCCGCGCTGTCGGCGCCGACCGCGGCGACGAAGGTCCCGGGCCGGACGTGCTCTCGGAAGAGGAAGGGCTGCCGCGAAGGAGTGCACGTCACGCAGACGTCGCTCGTCCGGACGGCGTCGCCGTGGTCCGTCACCGCTCGCACGTCGAGGTCCAGCTCGCCCGAGAGCTCGCGGGCGTAGGCGCGGGCGATCACCTCGTCCGCATCGAAGGCATAGGCCCGCTCCAGCGGCAGGACGCGCGCCAGCGCGCGAAGCTGCGCCCGGCCCTGCCGACCGCAACCGCAGATCGTGACCACCCGGGCGTCCCGCCGAGCCAGCCGCCTCGCGGCCACGGCGGTGGCGGCCGCGGTGCGACGGATCGTCACCTCGATCGAATCCATGATCGCGAGCGGCCGGCCGTCGTCGCCGTCGCAGAGGACGATGACGCCCTGGATCGCCGGCAGGCCGTTCCGCCGAGGGTTGCCCGAGAAGTTGGCGTTGGTCTTGGCGGCGAAGTACAGCCGTCCCCGCTCGAGGCCGGCCGCCTTGATGTGGAAGCCGCCGCCCCGCGAAGGGACGCCGAGGACGCCCGGCGCCAGGCTCCGCCCTTCGGCGTGCAGGCGGAAGGCGGCCTCGACCGCGGCGATGCACTCGTCGTCGCCGAGCAGCGACTGCACGTCGCGCCGCGTCAGCACGAGCGTCACCTTTTCCTCTTGAAGTACGCGCAGAGGGAGTCGAACACGGCGGCCCCTTCCGAGAGCCTCGCCTCGTCGTCCTCGTGCCGCACGGCGATGCCCGCGATCAGGCGGTCGAGGCCGAAGGCCTCCGGCCGCGCGAACTTGGCGTCTTTCAGGTCGATGTCGTGGACGATCTCGCCGACGTTCCGGAGCGCGGCCTCCTTCAGGCCGAAGTGGCGGAGCAGGACCTCGAAGGTGCACAGATCGCCGTCGTGCGTGAACTCCGCCTGGAACATGTCGAAGCGCAGCTCGCCCTTCTGCGGCGCGTACGCGTGGCCCGTGACGAACTTGAACCGCGCTTCGGGGTCGATGAAGCGGCGGACGAGCCAGGCGCTGGCGATCCGGTCGACGTGGACGCCGCGCCGCGTCACCCAGGTCCGGCCGCGGATGCCGTCCGCCGGCAGCTCGCCCTCGACGGCCGCCTCGGCCGGCGCCGGTCGGAGCCGCGCCTCGATTCCCGCGAGCCGCCCGTCGACCGTCTCCCGTCCGGGAGCGCCGAAGAAATCGATGGCCACGATCTCGGCGAGCTGCTTGCGCAGGCGCTGGAGGGACTGCTTCGCCGGCTCCGCCCCCATGGGCGAGCGCCTCTTCGAGCCCGCGAGGGCGCGCTCGAGCTTTCCCGCCTCCTCGGCCAGCCCGGCGTACTCGGCGTCCCGCGCGGCGGTGAACAGGGCTTCCACGTCGGCGTCGGAATGGCCTTCGACGAAGCGCGCGTCGCACACCGTCGCCTCCCCCCGCCCGGCCACGATCTCGCGCCGGACCCACTGGAAGTCCTCGAGCGCCGCCTCGCTGCGCGGCAGCACGTAGACGGAGTTCTTGATCGCGACGGCCCCGAGCCCCTGCAGCCTCCGGCCGACCTTCACGCGCAGGTAGGCCGGCTTCGGCGGGATCTGGTGGATGAGGAGGAGCCACCGAGGGTCGGTCGCCTTCGGCACGCCCAATACGATATCACAACTGAATCTCTCTAATGCTACAGTTGTGCGTCGGATGGGGCGCCCCCCCGCGGTACCCTGTCCGTTGCCCCCTCGAGCTTGACTCTCCACGCAAAGGGGGTAGTGTCCTCGTCAACTTATACGAGTCATCCGTGGCACCGCCCGGTCGTCGCCGCATCCTGTCGTGGACGGCGCTCGCCCTCCTGGCTGGCGCCG
>Ga0114129_10004783_pt1 | contig 19137 bp, 15 predicted proteins | sample RhiMetdeltSRZDD1_FD_80071 | JGI IMG/M metagenome (GOLD analysis project Ga0114129, IMG submission 80071) | Populus rhizosphere microbial communities from Tennessee, USA - Rhizosphere MetaG P. deltoides SRZDD1 (version 2) (version 2) | ecosystem: Host-associated > Plants > Roots > Rhizosphere >...
AACGAATCGTTATCGGACTCACTGCAGGGGCACGACAGCTTTCTATTCGTACACGACGTACATGCAAAAGTTTCTGAAGCTCTCGGTTGGCCTGAGCGACAACCAGACTGCGATGGTCAGCGCGGGATCGCTCAACTTCGCGCTCTGCCTGCAGCCGGTCTACGCTTGGCAAGTATTTTCCGAAGCCGCCACAGGTAGCATCGGAAGCCACTACGGCGTTGCTCGTTAGAAATCGAGGATTCCCAAACTCGTCTATTGCTGGCGGCGGAACGTAGTAGGCTAATCCACTAGAATTCACACAGGATCAATGCCACGCTCGTGGATGCCGTCCTTCGTTGCCTTCGTATTGGCTGCCGCCGGCATATATGCGGGAGCAGACGGAGACTATCCCAAGTTCGTCGTTCCAAACGTCCCGGATCTGACAATCAAGACGCGCGAGACCAGTGATCTTCCTCAGTCGACCGTTCAGACCAACACCCTCTATTTCAAAGGCGCGTGGCAGCGGAGAGAGCTGTACCTGCAGTTTCGGTCGGCCTTGCCGGCCCAGAGAACGATGCGGCATGCCACAATCACCCGGTGTGACGAGCGACGCACCCTGGAACTGAATCCCGAGGCGCGGCTCTACGGCTGGTCGCCGCTCAACTTCATCGACAGAGACGTTCACTGGGTGCGTTCATGGTGGCGGGAGAGACCCAAGCCGCCTGCTGCCGGCGCGGACGTGAAGATCACCATCAATACCGTGGACACCGGCGAACGCCGCCAGGTGGGTTCGTATTCCGCCCGACACGTCATCACAACCATGACGACTGATCCCAGTCCTGGCGCGAATACGCGCGCCAGTGAATCTGTCGAGGATGGCTGGTATATCGATCTCCCGCCCGCTGGGTGCTGGGATGCCGGCGACGCGCATTTTTTCTTGACCGGTTCCGTCGTGCGCCCCGGTGGGGCACAGGACCGCATGAACGTGGAATTTCGCGGCGTCGGGCGACGCGGGTTCCCAATCGAGGAAACGACGCGCGGCCGTGGCGAAGACGAGCCGCCGATCACGACCCGAGTGAAGTTGATCGAGTTCTCGGAAGCTGCTCTCGACAAGTCGCTCTTCGATGTTCCTGCGGGATATCGTCCCGCGCTGCCACGCCTGATCGGTCGCTTCGATATGACAAGGCCAGACACGGTCGCCAATCGCCTCGCAGCCTACTGGCAAGACGTGACGACATTGGCTCGCGACTTCTTCCGATTCTGATCACCGGTTTCCGCGCAGTTCCTTCAGCGGCCACACCTTGTCGGCCGCCAGTCGCTCATGACCGTGTCGGCCGACACCTGCAGCGTTTCCGCGGTCTTCTCGACGCTGAGCCCGCCAAAGAACCGCACCTCGATCACCTGCGCCCTGCGCGATCGAACACGGCCAGCGGCTGCGGCGCGTCATCGAGAGCGACGGGGTCGCTGGGGCGGTCCTTCGAGACAACGAGCGCTTGATCGAACGTGACCTTCTGGACGTCGCCACCGCGTTTCTGGTTGCCTCGCGCGCGAGGATAGGTCCGGCGGCGGGTCGCGATTGCTGACCGAGTGGGCTGATCTGCGGAACCGAATGGGCCGCCACTGGCCGTGGCCGGCCAAGTCGATGGAGATTGCTCCCGTGTGGTCGCCTAGCGTCTGCGGATTCGGGCGGCCGCCTCGCGGACGAAGCGCACGCCGCTGAGCGCTGGGCACGCGCACTCATGTGCCCGTTATTGGATAGCGGCGGCGCAGGTCGAATTGCGTCTGGCCGGCCTGCTTGGCGTCAAAGCCTCGTCCCATCAGGTCTGAAGTATTGAACGATGCTTTGGCGAGCTTCAACACCATTGCTGTTCTGGCGTCGTCGATGTTCTCGTCCGGATACTGAAGTCCCCGTCTCGAAAGAAGACGTAAAAGCCGTCTTGCCTAAATGCGTCCATTTCCCTGACACGAGCGACGGCATCCGCACACTCCGCCGTGCCCTTCGCCGGAACCTTACTTGGTGATTGAAGCCGCTTGAAGTTCATCAGATTCGCCATCAGCTTCTCCTGATGGCTGTGCAGGAATCTGTGAACCTCCGTCCAATCCGGAGGGCTACCCGCCAGAATGCGCTCAGCGCAGTCAAGGAGGTACGGGATCTTCGAGGCTTCCTCAATAGCAATGACGCTCGGCGCGAAGGTACGCGCGTATCGATGGCGACTGAAGAGCAGTTCGGCGTCGGGAATCAGCGACGCACAGTTTTCCAGGAGCTTCGCTCGGAAAGCAAATGTCAGCCAGTGAAAGCGCTCGAGAGTGTCTTGGTTTGGCCATCTGGCGATTGTACGGGGTCATTTGCGGTGGGGATGACCACCTCATCGAGTAAGTCGCGTCGCAAACGGCGGCAGACCTCTCAAAGGCTGACCGGCGATATCGGGTCAGTCTCATGCTGAGCGCAGATTGCGTGGCGGAGCCGAGGTCGCCTCATCCTCCGCCGGCGCAAAGCGGGACATCGTTGCTACCTCTCGCCGTCTCCACAACTCTGCGGATCGCGTCCACGACGACTTGTGGTTGATCAATTGATACGACGTGACCGGACTGTTGGGCGACGATCTGACATCCACGGTCCGACAGCGAGACTTGATCGCGTTGCAGCTGCCGCCATGTCGGGTCGGCTCCTCGTGCACCGGTAACAACGACCACCGGAACCGTGAGCTTCCGGCGCGAGCTCCTAACTTCCAACGCACTCTCGCGAATATGCATGATTTCGTCTGCGGCCGCTTGATATCCAGCCGTACGGAAACGGGTCGCACGCGCGAATTGCCGTACGGATGGCGCCAACGATTCGGCTGGAAGGCCGAACGACACCCCACGCAGTCGAAGCACGCCGAGTGTAGATAGCAGCGGAACAAACCTCGCGATTCGAGGAATTTCATGTGCCTGGTCTTCGTGCGAAGCATCGACGAGCACGAGACCTGCGAGGCGCTTCGGGTGATCAGATGCAAAGACGCGAACGTTGAAACCGCCGCTGGACGCCCCGACCAGCACCACCGGTTCACCGATTCCGCTGATGTCGAGGAGTTCAGCCAGCTCGTTCGCGATGCGGCGTGCTGTCCGGGGCGACGGGCCAGGATCGCTGTAACCCATGCCGGCCCGGTCGTATGAGCACACGCGTGTGAAGCGACCAACATCAGGTTGAACAAAGCCCCAGCCAGGACTCGAGCCGCCGAGCCCAGCGTCAAGAATCACGGCAGGCGTACCCGCGCCGGTGCACCACAGATGTAGCCTGTGTCCTCCGACGTCGACGAGATGTCCTGGAGGTGGAGTCGACGCCAGGTCTCTGCGAGTGGCGAACCATTGATACGTGGCACCCGCTAGTGCAGCAAGGACGATCAGACTGAGTAGACCCGTGAGAATGCGCAACGTCCAACGCCACATATCAACATGTCCCGTCAGGGGAGCGCCTCGTTCGCCGGCGCTTAGGGTGCGCGACTGAAATTCGCAATGTGCACTACGAACGTCGACGCGTCAAGCCACCGGCCGCAGCCCGCTGGCCGCAGAGTAGCCGCCGGCACACAAATCCCCGCTCAGCTTCCCGAAGCTGACGGAGCGAGATGCCGGTCGTCTCGGATCAATAACTTGGAGCTGGTAAGCCGCGCGGCAATCGAAACGCTCCGGGGCGGACCGGCGTTATCGCTCCACCCAGTGTTTAGTAATCCGCATGAACTTGCCAGCTGTTCTGAAACACGCGTCCACGATCAACCTCGAACGGCCGCTTGGCGGGACAGCCGACCCCGATTTTCCGAGGTCGGCTGCGATGTGCTGTCGTTGACGCCGGCCTGTCACGCAGTAGGCCCCGAGGCCGACTCCTGTCACCCCAAGAAGGTACCAGAAGGACTCCGAGAGGGCGTTTGATGCTGGGGCATTAATATATATATATATATGTGTGGTTTCTGGCACAGAATAGAGATACTGTGAGCGAGGAGGTGTTATGGCGGACTTAGACCAACAGCAACTACGAGAATGGGCGCTTCGGGGTGCCGAGCAGCGATTACTCGAAATTGCCAAAGAGGCAGCAGCAATCCGTCACGTGTTTCCTGAACTACGCGGCCTTGGAAATGTAATTCCTACCGACGGCACCCGAGGATCGACTGCGACGTCCCGAGCGCGGCGCGCCGGCCGTGGCCGCCCGACCATGTCCGCCGAGGCGCGCCGCCGAATCTCCGAAGCCCAGAAAGCGCGCTGGGCAAAGCAACGAGGAGATACTCCTGCTACTTCAGTTCCGGAAGGCGGCGCGAGGAAACACACGGATCGCCGCGGTCGTCCCAAGATGTCGGCGGCGGCGCGGAAGCGAATCTCGGAGGCGCAGAAGGCGCGCTGGGCGGCACAGAAGGCGAAGCAGGCAACAAGCGGAGGAACTTCTGCGGAGAGTTCTGCTGCTGGTACAGCTCGCAGGAAGAAGAAGTAACCGGTGTCTGCATTTCCGAGTGAGGAGTGCGCACTGGCATTAGCTTTGTTCGCCTCTTAAACTGCCAGAAAATCTGTTCGGCACGTTCTGGGCACGATCGACTGAAACGCAAACTGCATCGAGCCTTTCTTCAGCAGCGGCTCCGCGTGTTCAGGTTGTGGATGTTTCTTTTGTTCGGATTCTATAGCGTGGACGTTGCGCGACTGAAGCGATCTTAAACGCTGATTTCAACTGGGCCACTCTGTTCTGGCCTCCTTACGGCCTGCACTTGCTGGCCGCCACCTGTGCTCCGCAAATTCTCATCGCGGGCCCCGCCACGTATTCCGTTGAACGGACCGCAAGCAAAACTGGGCGGAACGCCGTGCAAGATCTGCCGGTATCATTAACCGCGACGGATGATTCGTACAGCGCTCCTTCTCGTTCGCGATCTGCTGCACCTCGTCGTGCAGGCCTGTTCATCACACAACCGCCTCGCTGCCGAGAACCTCTTCCTGCGGAAGCAACTGGCGTTCTATGTTGAGCGGAGGATCAAGCCGCGGCGCCTGAACAACGCCGCCAGAATCGTGCTCGTCGTACTCGCACAGTTTATTGACTGGCGACAACTCCTCGTGGTAGTCCGACCCGAAACACTCGTCCGGTGGCACCGGCAGGGATATCGTCAGTTCTGGCGTGGGAGATCACGGCGCCCTGGCCGGCCCCGAATTCCCTCATACCTTCAAAACCTGATCGCCGACATCGCGCGAGCCAACCAGACGTGGGGTGAAGAGAGGATTGCCGCCGAATTGCTGAAACTGGGCATCGTTGTTTCACCAAGGACCGTGAGGCGCTACATGCGGCGGCCGATGCCGTCGCGGCCGTGTTCATCTTTGCAGACGTGGAGCACGCTTCTGCGGAACCACGCCCGCGAGACACTGGCGTGCGATTTCTTCGTGACAGTCACGGCTGCATTCCGGCCTGTCTACGTGTACACGGCCTTTTTGTCAGCGGCCTGAGTCCCCTCTCGCCACTACTTCGACGTGAAGAGAGCGCGGTCGACCTTGGCGGGATCCCCAATCACGACGAACTGGATGTCGTGGATGTACTTCTGCGCCGCAGCCCGCACCTGCTCGGGCGTGACGCTCTTCATCCGCTGAACGAAGTCCTCGCTCGCCTTCCATCCCAGGCCGGCAAGCTCGTAACGGGCCAGAAACGACGCCTGAGCGGCGTTCGTTTCGTTCTGCAGGTAGTAGCGCGTCAGGAAGGTCGTGATCTTGTCGCGCAGCTCCTTCGCGCTGACCAACTCGCGTTGCAGGCGCTCGACTTCACCGAGCATGACGGGCAGCGTCGCGGCCGGATCCACGGCCGTGACGTACAGGGAGCCGGCGTTGGCGAGCAGCCCTCGCTCGAACACGGCCGGGGCGTACGAGAGGTTGCGCTTCGTCCGCACTTCTTCGAAGACTCGCTGCTGCAGAAGCGAGATCCCCATGCTCATCGCGTAGTAGTCAGGGTCACGGATGCTCGGCGCGACGAAGGACCCGATGATGTAGTTGGTCGGCATCCTCTCCGGCTGCGTCAGCAGATCCGGCTTGCCGTGTCTCACCATCGGCGGAAATTGTGCGGTGTAGTTGCCGGCTGGGAGCGTTCCGAGCGTTCCCTCGACCTTCTTCTGCAGGTCCGCGCCCTCCACGTCGCCCACGACGACGAGGAGCAGCTTCGAGGTGACGAGGATCTCTTTGAGGTGCTTGCGCATCTCCTCGACGGTGAGGGCGCGGACGGCTTCCTCCTTCCCCACGGGATCGAGACGATACGGATGATCGCTGAAGAACTGTTCGTCCGCGAGCTCACGGAGGTGCTGATCCGGGTCGTCTTGCCGCTGCCGAATCTGACTCAAGAGACGCTCACGAACGAGCTCGACTTCCCTCGGCTCGAGGAGCGGATTCATGACCGCGTCGGCAAAGATCTCCCACGATCGCGCGAAATGCCGGCTGATGCACCGGAGACTGAGGACCGTGAAATCGCGGTTCGCCTGGACATCGATTTCCGTGCCCATCCGCGCGAGGTCGGCGTTGAGCACCTCTTTCGAGTATTTGGCGGTACCTTTCGTCGCCGACTCGAAGAGCAAAGGATGCGTTCCCTGCGTCGCCTTCGTGACGTTCAGCACGCCACCGCGGATGTACAGGTGCGCCGCAATCACCTGATTCGACGGGTTCCTCTTCAGGATCACCTTGAGACGATTGATCGAGAAGTCTTCCGTGTCCGCGGCATGCCCGACGAGTGCCAGTGGAAAGGCCACGAGAACCGCAACCGCCGTGAGAATCCGGAGGGCAGAGTGCACCGGGCTCATTTGGACGCTCCTTCCTGGATCTTCACCTTTCGCCGGTCCTCGGGAGAGATGAGAACACCCATGACGTGAGGATGGTTCTGAACGTACGTCCGAACGTAGGCGTTGATGTCCTCGCGGCTGACCTTGCGCAGGTTCTCGATGTAGGTCAGATAGTAGTCGAGCCCGGCAACGCTCCACCAGAATCCAACGGTGTGCGCGAAGGTCGAGGGCTGCTCCTGCCCGTACATTTCGCTGATCTCGAGCCGGTTCTTTGCGCTTTCGAGCTGCTCGTCGGTGAAGTAGCCGGCGTCGGTCAGCTTGGCGACCTCGGCAAAAATCGCGGCGACGGCGCGATCGTACTTCTCCGCTGACGTCTGCCCCGTGACCGTGATCGGCCCTGTCTTGTCGAGCGTGTAGTACGAAAAACCGACCGACGTCAACAGACCGCTGTCGACCAGCGATTTCTGGAATTGCGAATTCGGCTGCGTGAGGATGTAGGAGAGCACGTCCGCGGCGTACGTCGCGTTGCGGTCTTTGCTCACACTCGGGCCGTGCCAGGCAATCTGCACGGTCACGACCTTGACCGGTTTCTCAACGACGACGACCTGATTCCCCGGCAACGGCGGATGATCGGGCGCGGGGAACTGGATGAATGGGTCCTCGCCTTTCTGCCACGAGCCGAACACCTGCTCCGCCTCACGGAAGATCTCGTCATGTTTGACGTCCCCTGTCACGATGAGTGCGGAGTTGTTCGGCACGTAGTACCGCCGCTGGATCGTCTTCATCTTCTCCTGGCTCGCCGTGAGAATCACCTGGCGATCACCGAGGACGTTCTTGTGGCTGTAGAACTTGTACCAGAGCTTCTTGTTGACGGCGACGCTCAGGTGATAGAACGGGTTCGACTCGGCGCGATCGTATTCGCCCGTGACCACGGGCCGCTCGCGTACCAGCTCTTCCTCCAAGAAGAGCGGTGTCCGAATGGCGGCGCTCATGAATTCGAGACCGGGCCGCAGATTCTCCTTCGGCAGACTGAAGAAGTAATTCACGCGCTCTTCGCTCGTCGTCCCGTTCCAGGTCATCCCCAGCTCCCGCGCGCGTTCGAGGAAGCGCTCCTGATTCGGGATCGCCTCGTTGGCTTTGAAGAACATGTGCTCGTAGAGATGCGAGAGTCCCGCGTACTCCGGAGGCTCGGTGAACCCGCCGTTGTGGACATCGATCTCGATCGTGACGAGCGGGACGATCGGGTTCTCGACGACGATTACGTCGAGTCCGTTCTTCAGCTCGGTTCTGTAGATATTGTCGACCTGCGCCGCTGCCCCGGCCGACAGCGTGCAGACGACCGCACCCATGATGATGTGCATCGTTGCGTTGGCCATGGTGCCACCTGCAATGTCTTATGGTCAGCGGTTAACTATAGCACCCCGTAGTGTCCAACAATTCGGCTGACCGCATACGGTCACGATAGGCTACGCGGCACGATAGTAGTAGTTGAGAAGACCACCAATGCGCTGACGGCGCCGGACGGAGCCGTCGTGATGCTGACATCCATCAGCATCGATCAGGGCGTTTCTCAAGCCCTGATGATTACGTTCGCGATGATAGTGCACGAGGAACTCGGTGAGGGTACGACGGAAGTGCTGCTCACCAAGAGGAATCAGTCGATCCAGGCACTCCTCCTTGATTGAGCGAACAAACGGCTCCGCGTGTGCGTTGCAGTTGGGTGCGCGAATCGGCGTTTGGACCACGTGCTCGCCGGACATCTCGAGCAGGTTCCGAACGGCGGCGCTCGACTTCCGGTCGCGGTCGCAGATCAGGAAGCGTCGTCGACCCAGCACGCCGTCGATGGCATCCGTCAGCTGTCGCGCGCTCTGGAGCATGAACGCCTCGTCGGGCGCCGGTGTCGAGCCGACGAGGTGCACGCGACGCGAGTGCAGTTCGATCACGAAGAGGGTGTAGGACGTCACCAGCCCGCGGAGCGTCCAGACCTCAGTGGTAAAGAAATCCGCGGCCACGAGCGCGTCCCAATGTACCCGCAGGAATGTCTGCCACGACGTCTCACGCGTACCACTCGGTGGGATACCTTGCTGCTTCAGAATCGTGGCGATGGTCGACCGCCCCACGCGATGCCCCAGATTCTTCAAGGGGCCTTTGAATGCGCGTGTAGCCCCACGTCGGATTCTCGGTCGCCATCCGCACGACGAGACGGCGAATCTCCGGGAGCACGTGGGGCCGCCCAGGCCGACCCTTCGAGTAGGTCCACTTTCGGGCGACGAGCTGCCGGTGCCAGCGGAGGATGGTGTCGGGCCTAACGATCGTCGCGAGCTTCGCGAGCAGCCGCCGGCCCAGAGGCGCACCAGAGGCAGCCACACGTCGCCGTTCGTCGTCGGTGAACCGCACCCGCCGGGTGCGCAGTCGCGCCTTCAGGATCCGGTTCTCTTCGCGCAGGTACTGGATCACCTGGTGCTGCTCGTGCTGGAGCCAGCCGAGAACGAAGGTGATGAGCAGGTGCAGCGGAACCACGCATCGAGTCTACGCCAACCTGCTGGGCGAAGTTTTTGGACACTACGGGTCCTATCGGCGATCAGCCGAATTCGTTGGACATTACGGGCGACGCGCGTTTGGTTCGTACCGTGTGCCATAACCCAAGTTGCTGGTTGGCTCAGACGACTCGACAGCTTCCACGCCGTTCGGGGCTCAATGGCCGGCTCACTTCGCGTGTCGCCCTGTTGACTCGCGCGGTCGCCCGCCCAACCGCCCATTCGCGCGTGACGTGCGCGCCTTTGCGGCGCTTCGCCCCGCTCCGAGCAGTGCCGCGACGCCGACAACGTGCACTTTCGTCCTTTGCCGGTCTGAGACGCGCGCAACGCGCACCTGCGCGTCCGACCGAGTCCCCGAATGAGCCTCGAGGTACGCGGTCAAAACGGCACGAATTGCGCGTTCAACCTTGGTGCGGCTGTCTGCCGCGGCATAGACCGGCAAGCCGGGCACGTAGGCGCTCACGGCGCCGCTCGACTCGGTCTCGACGATAATCGGGTAGTGGATGATCATTCGACCCCTTGTGATCCGCAAAAAACTCCGTCCTTCGTAAAATGTCGCCGTTTGGGTAACTGGCGGCTTCTCACATCCTCGGTTTCAATGGCTGCACCCTGCCAGGCATCGGGGAGACACAACGGTTCAGCTTGATCGAGCGTTGAGGGTCGTTGCCACGGTGTGGCTTTGTGCATCACTAGACATCGTGGACCGTCCCCAGGGTGGATGGCGGTTCCGTTGCCGAACTGGTCACGAACGGCTGATCCACATGCTAAAGAGGGCCCGCAATTGGTTGTTATGAGGCGGATGGAATTATTGCGGAGTATAAGGGCGCGGCGATCGCGACGTCCCCGGGGATTCTGGGCTGCGCGGTTCACCGAAGAGCCCAACCTTGTGGCCGGACGACTTCTCGATACGCGTGCGCCTTTCCGGTACTCATCGAGGGGGCATCCGGTCCACAGCCGCACTGCGATTTTATTGAAGTTTTCTGTAAGGCTGCGTTCCGTGGAGGCCAAGGGGCAGGTGGAGGGAACGGGGAGAGTTAGGCGCCTCCCATGACGACCAGAAACGCTGGCCGCACGCGATCAACGCGCGCCAGAGAAGCCATCGATCAGCATGAGGTCGGTGCCAGAGCCATCGAGCTGCGAAAACAGGAGCCACGATTCGTCGGGAGCGACGCTGAGCCCAAGTCCCACGCGGCGGGGCAGGCGGTAAACAGTCCTCGTGGTGCGATCCTCGAAAGCGTAAAACAACACCTCAGGGCCACCTTCCAGGCCTCTCGCGGTGGACACGTACACACCGGACTTGCTGGGTGCAAAATTATGCCGGTAGAGCGTGGGAACCAGCAGACGTTCATCGCCACCGTTCGCCGCTGCTGTCCACAGACTGGTATCGCCGCCGTCTGTCTTCGAGTAGAAGATAACCCCGCCGTCGACCGACTCGTACGCGATGTAGCCGCCACCGCGCGTGATCTGTTGCGGATTGCTCCCATCGGCCCCCATCTTCCAGACTTGGCTCGAGCCGGCGCGGTCCGAATGGAAGTAGAGAAAGCGACCGTCGCGCGACCACGTCGGAACCGTATCCGTGGCGGGATGATTGCTCAAGTTCCTAGGAAGGCCACCGTCGGAAGGCATTACGAATACGTCCGACTGACCTCCAGCTGGCCTGGAGTCGAACACGATCCACTTGCCGTCAGGAGAGAACCGCGGACTGCCTGCGATGGTCGCGCGCATCGACGTGAGGCGCACGACATTGTGTCCCGCAGAGTCCGCCATATGAATTTCCGGTGCACCGGTGCGACGGGATGCGAACGCGACTTTTCTACCATCGAACGAGATATTCGGGTTGGAATCGCGCGTTGTCGACTGAGCAAACGGTAGTGGCGCGCCGCCGGCCTCCCCTGGCCGGGCGAGTGGCAGCTTGTAAAGGTTTTCGTCAACGTTGGTTCTCACAAACGCGAGCCTTTCTGCATTTGCGCTGAGCGTGGGGAACGATGCCGGGTAATCAATGTCGGCGAGACGTTGTCCTCGCGAGCCGTCGAGTGGGCTGCGGTACAACCGCATCGTTTCGGGGCCTAAGGACGCCGAATAGATCAAGCCCTGCCGCGCGGGAAGGAACTGGATGCCCAGGAAATTTCCGCCCGGCCCAAACGGAATCCTTGCCTCCTCCACAGCACGCGTATCCAGTCCGCGTTGCACCACGATGCTCGCATCTCGCGACGCCCGATCCGATTCGCCCGTCGCGATCAGTTGACCATCCTGCGAAACCGCGAGAGCTGCGCCAGAGGGAAAACGCTGCGGGTGTGGAAGCTCGGCAACGTGCTGCAGTTCGCCACTTTGAACGTTTACCGTTTGCAGCGTGGGCGAACTGTCGGCAGATGCAAACAGTATCCGGCGCCCGTCAGCCATCCAGCAGTAGTCACTGACCTGCGACGCATCGAGAATCTTGCGCTCAGGTCCGCCCAGCGGAGAGATGAGGAAGAGGCCGTGATTGCGGCGATGGAAAGCAATCCATTTTCCATCTGGCGACCACCTCGGGAATTCGTGCCGGCCAACGTTGCTGGTAAGGCGCAGGCGGGCGCCCGTGTCGATCGCGAGCACGTATAAATCGGAATTCTCACTGTTCATCTCTTCCACGACGTACACGACCTGCGCTCCGTCCGCCGACAATGACGGCATCGTCTCGTCGCCGGGATCGCTTGTGAGCGGTACGACTCGCAGTTCGGCAGACGCAGGCGGTCGGCCGTCGCTCGCAAGAACCCACCAGAGCGCCAGTGTAGCGACCGCTGCGACGGCGAGGACGAGCAGAACCAGAGGCCGTCGCCGCCGTGTAATAGGCCGAACCACGGCCGGTTCTCCGGATCTCGTTTCCTCCCGCAGCTCTTCAAGGGCCACTTTGAGATCTGCGGCGGTCTGGAACCTGCGGTCCGGGTCCTTGCGGAGGCACCGCGCCACGATGCGTTCTAAATCGCGTGGAATGTCGGGGGCGACCTCAGCGACCGGCTTGGGGTCGTCGCGAACTATCGCTGTCGCGATCTCTAGTACGGAGTCGCCATGGAACGCGTAACGCCCAGTGAGCATTTCGTGCAGCACCGCACCAAAGGAGAAGATGTCCGTGCGAGGATCGACTGGCTGCCCACGCGCTTGTTCAGGCGACATATAACGGGTGGTGCCCACGACGACTCCTTCCGCAGTGAGGTCGCCCATCGTGCGCGTTACATCCGCCGCCGTGCCGCCCTCGCGAACTACCAGCTTGGCGATGCCGAAATCGAGGAGCTTCACCCGATCCTCCGGCGTCACCATGATGTTTCCCGGTTTAAGGTCACGGTGAATCACTCCGCTGCCGTGCGCTCGAGCGAGCGCATCGGCGATCTGCACGGCATAGCGGAGCGCCCGGTTCACATTCAGACCCTTTCGCGGAATCGCTTCGGCAAGAGTTCGGCCCGGCACGTACTCCATCGCGATAAAGCTCGTGCCATCTTCAGTGTCGATTTCGTAGATGGTCGCAATGTTCGGGTGGTTCAGTGCGGAGGCGGTCTGCGCTTCCTGCTCGAATCGTCGTAGGCGCTCCGCGTCGTGGACAAACTCCGGAGCAAGGACCTTCAGCGCGGCTTCGCGTTTGAGGCGCACATGCCGCGCTTTGTACACGATGCCCATACCGCCCTGACCGAGGACCGCGTCGATCGTATAGGCACCCAGACGTGTGCCGGGTTGCAGTGCCATTGGAACGCTGGATTATATCCGTCACGTGATGGTAAGGCTCCGAGTGCGTCCGGTCCACAGCCGCACCCCAATTTCATTGCACTTTTCGATCAGCCTGCCCTCGGTCGAGGCGAGGGGGAGGTGGCGGGAACGGGGGAGGATGCGTAGAAGGAGCTGAAAGGTGCTCAGCGGGGCTCCAACGCCCCTGGCGCCCTTGCCGTATAATCCGCCTACTCCGCTCAGAAATGAGTCTCGCCCCGGCACCCGAATCGGCCCCTACGAAGTCGTGTCCCCCTTTGGCGCTGGCGGGATAAATCCCGATCTTTCTGCCTGCAACAATCCGCGCCGCCGCGCGGCGGCAACTGCCCTTCGACGATCCCAACTGAAATGTTTTTCAAGTGGGCCGTTCGCCGGAATCCAGAAACAACTGGGCTCAGTGCGTCGGCACAACCGTTACCGGAACAGCCGTGCGGTTTAGTGGAACGATCTGCGGCTGATAGGCAAATACCTCGCGAGTACGAGGTGCCACCGTCACTTTGACCCACTGCACATCATTGTTCCCGGCTGCCGGATTGTTGCCGAACGTCTCGATCCGCGTGAAATTCTCAAGACGACGGCCCTCTGCGTCGAGAAACGGCTTGTCGATTCTGAAGTAATGTGTGTCCCCGTGGACGTACGCAACCGGCCTTTGAAAGGCGATCACCTGCTGGCGCAGTGCGATCAGAAACTCCTGAAAACCGTCCGGCAGCCCGTCGGTCTCGACCAGCGTCCTTGGGTTGCGCAGCGGGCCGCGTGTGGGGTCGGAGAGGTCCCATCCTGGATTCGCCTGCGAGATGAACATGATTGCGGCCGAACGCCGCGCAGCGGCCACCGCGAACGTTTCCTGCATCCAGGCGATGTTCGCCTGATTTCTCGCGGACCACTCCGCCTCGTCGGGAGCAGTGTCGCAGAGGTTGTTGCACGACCCTACGATATTGAGCGTCGCGTACGTGACGGCCCGCACGTTCCAGCGCCGGTTCTCCACGCACGGCACGAGGCCGCTCACGCCAAGGCAGAGTGGCGCCGTCTGCACTTGCTGGCGGATTCGACGCTGCCCGAGAGAGAACGGTGTGCTGAAGAAGACCTCGCGCTCGCGATCGAGCGCTCGAGCGAGGAAAACCCGCCGTTCGAGGGGCGATCGCAGTCGGTCCAGTCGTTGTCGCCGGGAGTGACGATAGCAGCCGCTTCGAACGCATTGAGGAATGACAGAGTTTGCGCGTACAACGCGTCGCTGCACGTAGTCGGCGTCAGAGAGCCAGGTGTGCCGTTACCAGCTTTGAGATCGCCGTCGTGCACCGAGAATGCAAGCTCCTGGCTGTTCATGTCGGCTATCAGGTTGGGAACGCCGACCATCGCCTGGAGATCCGAATACGGAAGGTCGCCCCAGAGCCCGATCGCATACGTACCGCGGCCCTCAGTTTCGTCATCTTCGCGGCGGTCACTGCGGCCTTGTGAGCCTCCATCGGCCGCAGTTCCGTCGTGATGGCTCCAAGAACCGCGACGGCGACACTCACGGCGAAAAGTGCGCGTATCCCCGGCGATGTTCTGCGTGATGACTCGACACAATGATCATTCGTCGTCATGGTGTCCTCCCCAGTTCACGGCTCCGTCTTGAATACCGCTGTGAGAACAGCGTTTTATGGGATTCCGGCGGGCCGTTGTAGCGCAAGACGACGAGCCCGTCAAGTCGAAATGCCCCCGATACGCGCCGGAGCACTTCGCAATCGGGATGTGTCCAGTGCGGGACCGACCATAGAGCGCTGATCCCCACGATAAGTCGCTATGTGTTTGCCGATGCGTTTCCCGGCGGCCGTTGCCGCCGAACAAAGCTGGCGCGGCTGGTCACGAAGGCTGTCCCGCAGAGGACAGCCCTTCACGAAGGGCGACCTCTCCGGCGCATCCGGTCCACAGCCGCACTGCGATTTTATTGAAGTTTTCTGTCAGGCTGCCCTCGGTTGAAGCAAAGGGGAGGTGGCGGGAACGGAAGAAAATGGGGAGAAGGCCATAATCGTATGGGGACACCTGAACAGACGGGGGTGGCTATCTCACGTACGGCACGGACGCTGCCAACATGGTCTTCCACGTCGTCAACGAACGACATCGCCTGCGCCGCCCCATGATCTTCACGACTCTATCCGGCCGGTAGACGGGATAAGTGCGGAGGTTGTCCGCCGGCACCGAGTAGTACTCAGCGGCGGTGAAGTGCTTGGGACGCACCTGCAGCGCTGCGATGGGCGTAGCCCAATCCGCGAGGAATGCATCGTACCAGATCTTCGGCACCCTCGCCGGCGCGACCAGAGGCGGTCGCCGTGATCCACATGGCGAGAGACAGGAGCAGCGAGGAAGTGAACAGCCGCCGCCTGCGAGGACTCATGTACTTCCTTCCAGCGGCAGAGAAGACGGGCAGATTGTAGCACACGTGCAGTTGTGATGGGCGCTTCGCGGCCCGCGCTAGGCTCCGCAGCGCGCTTGCGCCAGGTCTGGAGGAGTTGATGTTGTCTTGACGACCGCGTCCTACTTGCTCATCCGGATGAACTCGCTTGATCCTTGACAATCACGTCCAGATGTCGCGACTGCACTGCTGAACACGCAGCACGTTGCGGCGCCAGCCTGACGTCCCCAATCTTTACGGACGATTGGATCCGTCGCTCGCAACGACGGTCACCGGGAACTCGACAAGGCTCCCGCGTCGGCGCAACACCGGGCAGAAGCCACGGCATCTCAATCGTATGGGTGAAGCTGCAGATCATCTCATCGACGATGCGGGTTCCCCCGATCGTGCGTGCCAGGGGCATTACCTGAAAGTCCGGCGGATGTCCTGGAATAAAGTACGTGCTGTAAAAGTGACGAACATCGTCGTTTCCGACCCCTCCGGTCATCACCGGCACGTGGTTGGCAAAGGGGCGGTACGTCATCGCGGCCATTGTTGCATCGGTGCTCTTGGCCCCGAACTCGGCGGACATGTGTTGCTCCCAAATGTTGAGCATCTGACGCCGTTGTTTCTGGATTTGCTCGAGACGATTCTGTTTCGCGCGCCGTTCGATACCGGCGACGGAGCTTCGACAACTGAATGATCGGGACGTCAGTTCGGCGGCCCTCCGTTACCAGACTTCGCCACCGACCAGATCTCTCCGCACTTGTCGCAGCGGTAGTGGATCATGGACGGTGTTCGGAGCGTCACGGTCGGCAGGGGGGAGTTGCAATTCGGGCAGTCCGGATCGCGCTGACGATCCGGGAATCGCCTCTCTGTCGGTGGCCGATCCATGAGGAGCGGTGATTGTACCTTCAGGTGGAATCACACGCCGGTGCGTGAACGTTGGCGCCGCCTCGCCGTCGTCGGGCGCTGATCCTTGCGGTGTCATTGGAACGATGGAAGAATCGGCTCTCAAACCCCGGCGTCACCGGCGCACTTTGGTCGCCGTCCACAACCGTGTGCAGGCGATTGACAGCGCCGTCGCATCTTGAGGCCCCAGCCCCACTCCTGTTCGCCACCGCGGGACGGATCGTCGCGAAGTCCGTTCAATAAGTCGCAGTGATTGACGTCCGCGGGTCGCCACGCACGGAGAAATCTCGAGAACGTGGTCGTCGCGCCGCGTTCACCGCCTCGCGTTCTTCGAACGGCTCGTACCGATCGACTTTACCGTGCTGATCGATGGGAGCATCCGGTCCACAGCTGGACTGCAATTTCATTGAGGTTTTCTGTGCGGCTGCCCTCGGTGGAGGCTAAGGGGAGGTGGCGGGAGCGGGGGAAGATGGGGCGACGCGGCTGACGTGGAGCCGCAGGGGACGCGGGCCGGCTCCCATAACGGCGTCTCGAGCGCTGCCAGAACAACAACGCCAAGCGTGCCGGGAGCTGGGGATCTCGTTCCACACGCTCCAGGGATACCGGCGCCTCCGGCCGGAGCGCGGCCGTTCGGACGGCGATCCTTCGTCAGCGTGATCGTCGGCTGGCCGTGGGCGTCGCCGAGCACAGCGCGTGAGCTGCTATCACGTGGAGCTGTGGTTCGGGAAGTGGAGCGGGACCTGGTAGACTTCCAACCTCCCGCGTCTCGGATCGCGTCGAGTAGAAATCGCGTCAGCGCGTCTCTCAACAGCGCGAATGAGCTTTCTCTAAACGGCCGCGCATCGCGCAAGCCCGCTTCCATCCTGGCGCCGAGCGCTGGAGGCGAATCGATCACGCGTTCGAGTTCCGTCCCGAGAGCGTCCGCGAGATGTCGTACGGTTTTCCGGCCGGAGGAGATCCTCCCGCACAGCCGGCGAGTAACGCAGCGTCCACAATCGTCGCCCGATCGTCAGCCGATTGCCGCACACGTCGCGCCCGTTCTTCCAATATCGCAGGCAGACGTGTAGTGACGTTCCGTACCTCCGCCCTTCAACTCGGCGCGGATAGGACTCCGCATCCCACCTGCACGGCCATCGCTCGACGCGCGCTCGCGAACCCGTGGGGAAATAGACGGTGCGTGCTTCCTTCACAACCAACCTTGTCGCTTTCGCAAATTAAAAGAAAGAGACAACAGAATGCGGATCGGTGTAGAGTGGGTAGCTCAATCTCAAAATCTCAAAACACCTCCCAGGAGGCGGGACCGGCCGGAGCTTCCGACGGTAACGAAAGGAGCGTGTCATGAAGCGACAACAATTCGTGCTGCGGGCTCTTGTGTCGCTGGTTCTCGGCGGGATTTCCATCACGTTGGGCGCTCAGGCGCAAGCGCCGACTCCCGGCGTCGTGGCCGGCGGTTTCTGCACGTACGAACCGGGCTTGCTCGCGACGAGCACAGAGGCTGCGCAACGTATTAATCAATACTTCGCGTTGGGCTCAACCCTCCAGCCTTTGAATGGCGCCGAGTTCTTCCATCTTGGGGTCCCCAGCAACCCACCGCCCCCTTACGCGTACACCTGGACGAGGACCGGCACCACGGCCAGTGTCGGGAGGGGTAAGAAGGCAGTGCAGGTTGACCTCGGCGTGGCGTCGCTGGTGCAGGCGTTGGTGACACCCGGACCGCCCAGCGCTTTTTCTGAGAGTGCGGCCAATCCGACCGACATGGGGACAGGCGGAATCCTCGCCACTCAGGCGCTCACTCTGAAGATCAATCAGGGCTTCAGCGAGGTGTTCGTGACGCCAGCCACCGGCTTCTCAGGCGTCAGCTTGGTCAACATGAACGGCGTGGAACTCGATGGGACCGCGCTCACGTCGGCACAAGTTGCCGCGCTCAACGGCCAGGCGACCCTGCAGATCCGCGAGGCCGCGGATGTGCCGCTCGGTGGCGGCCCACTGCCATATGGCCTGTCGTTCGGCCAGCTGACGGATTTGATCGATCTCCTGAATGGCTCGTTCGACGCCTGCGGACCGCCGTCCGCTTTTGCGCAGGCACACCTTTATCAACCGTACGTGACCAGCAATGCCTTCGTGGGCAAGCGGCCGTCAACCGTCTCGGTCTTTGCGTCCAAACCGACCTACAACACGTTCTCGGGCCAGGTCGTCTCCGTTTTGCCGGACGCGGACGGGCGTCTTCTTGGATGCACCAGTGCGTCTTATATGAACTTCCCGGCCGGCAAGATTGCGCTGATCGAGCGTGGAGTATGCACCTTCTACCAGAAGGTGTCGGTGGCGAACGCTGCGGGCGCGAGCGCCGCGATCATCTTCAACAGCACGCCGGAAACGGGGCCCCCATGTCCCGCGGTACCGACACCGGGCAGCACGCGTTGTGAGGCCCTGGTTGGGATGGGAGCTGCCGCCGGCTCAGCGACGCTGCCGATTCCCGCAGCGTTCGTCCAGCGGTCCACCGGGCTGCTGCTGCGGAATGGCGCAACACCCGTAATTGCGTCGGTCCAGCAGTGAAGACCTGGCAGTCCCGCTCGAGCTCGCACCGATGAACGCAGGCTGAGGCTCACTACCCAGCATGCAATCGCCTCGATACCGACAGATCAGGAGCGGATAAGGATGGTCGTGTGCGCCGGCCGCGACCGAAGAAGTTCGCCGGCAAGTCGACCAGAAATCGCATTCCTCTACTAGTACTCTGTAACAGAAATCATGTTAATATCGTGACCATGTCTTTCCACCAGGAGCGACATGGCCAATCTCTCGCGTCCTATTACGGTGTCGGAGCGTGATCGCGTCGCCTTGGAGCGGC